>Ga0335085_10004297_pt1 | contig 23756 bp, 11 predicted proteins | sample Lox_Sample_45_FD_206712 | JGI IMG/M metagenome (GOLD analysis project Ga0335085, IMG submission 206712) | Soil microbial communities from Loxahatchee National Wildlife Refuge, Florida, United States - Lox_Sample_4.5 | ecosystem: Environmental > Terrestrial > Soil > Wetlands | place: USA...
GAGGTCCCGACAGTCAATGAGTTCGTTGTAGTTTGGGTCATCGCTTTGCACCAAAGAACTTGGACGGCAGTCGACGTTTCTCTGCGCCGCCTCACGCCCGGCCTTTCGAGCTTCCTTCTTCTCGTCCAATTCCAAGGCATCTTGCTGCGCTTCGATCTCGACAAGCTTCCGCGCGCGCTCCTTCAAGACCAAGTCTTGTTGTTTGGCCTCGTCGGAGAGGGGGTTGAACTGCGGTTTGAAGTAGCCATAGCGCTGCAACAATCGGGTCGCCAGGGAACGAAACTTGACGTCATTTGAGAGGCGGTCGAAGATGGCTTGATCGCTTAAATCCTGGTCATTGACAATCTGGCCATTGTCGCCTGCTTCCTTGGCCACCCAATGCTTTAATTCCACCATGAGCCCCACATCCTGGATCAGAATCTCCTTAATCTGGGCGGCGGATGCAGATACGTGTTCGTAGTTTTGGATCGCCAAGTCCGATTGAGCAGGTCGCGGAGTCGGGGGGACGTCGGAGGCAGACCTGGTTTTTCTGGGCATCTGAGGCTGTTGCTGTGGTTGCACTTCCTGTGCGCTTACCGCAAGGGCACCCAGGAGAAGCGCCGTAAGAAATAAGAACCTTGATATATTCCGCAGGGGACGCGTACATGTTCTGTTCATGGCAACTCTCCTATTTGGTAGGTCCCCCTCCGCAGGCCGCTGAGGTTCCCTTCCGGCGAAGCTTTAATCGCACTCGAGTAAGTACCAGTATATGGTGTGATGCGACTTAAACAACTGGCGACCAGTTGGGCAACGCCGTTTACTCCTTGAATCAATCCCGCCTTCGACACGAACAGCCGCTTACCAAAATCTTTCGAAGCTGTGGAGAGAAATTTAGGTGGTTCGCGGTCGACGTGCGAGGCTTTCCTGTCTCTGTGAATTTCCAAACCGCACTGCGAACCCAGTTGGCCACGGCAGATTTTAATAGCGTCTTGACCCATGAACGTTGCGCGACAGACCCCCGGACTGGCATTTGCCATCTCATTATCTTGCATCGATCCGGTGACCACACACGAGGTGGTAAGGGATGCACCGAATCGTCCAGGCGTTCGTGATGCATTCGAAAAGAAGACGAAACACCAAGCGTCAAATTGTGTCCCAGGTAACGGTCCGACTCCCCCCGCCATCGTTTTTGCGTTTTCGGCCGCAACAAGATGCTCACCGTGGGACTGGGGCTGTCATAGTACCACATGGCGATTTTCTAAGCGGCGGGGGAACTTTTTCCGCAGCGAGTGGAAATCAACAAGGCAGAGCCAAATACAGATATAGCGTTGTGCGGGGTGCAATGCAGCGATTCTCAAAACTCGACTCGCTTTTTGCCAGAGAGCTTTATTTCCGAGATAATAGCCTGCCCGCGCCATCCGATTTCTAGAATATTAAGTATGAATGGATTTTAAGGTAAAATTAACACTTCCAGATAGGTAGGCCGACGCCCCGGCAAGCCAATCGTAAGTCGCAAGTGAAAGCCTAGAGGAGGATTCATGAGGCGGCGGAGATTGGCTGCTGTATGTTTTGTTGTTTGGACCGTCACGCTTGGTGGCTGTGGTTCGTCTGGCCCACCTAGCCCGCCGCAACCCTCTTTTGTCCCAGCATGCTCAGCAATTTCGAGTGGCGCGCTGACGCAATATGACCAGATGACGTCCGCTTTTCTGACTGATTCGACCCGGCACCCCACAGACAATTCCTACTCGGCTATTGTTTGGAATACTCGTTATTATCTTGATTCCTTAATATCGGCATATAAAGCGACTGGTAACGTAAAATATGCGCAGGCGTTCGTGGACTCAGGCACGTGGGTAATGAATTTGGTCCAGACGATCCCGGTGCTCAATGCGCCAGATCCAACCGCGCCAGGAGCAACGGGCCCGACAATTAATGTCACGGGTTGGCCTACATTACTCGGAAATTATGGAATACCCACTCCCGTACCAACGGCAAACGGACAAATTAGCTTGTATGCGCAGAGCTTGGTACCTTATGGTGGGCCGGTCACCTTTCAAGTAACCCAACTGGATAGTGCGACGCTGCAACTATCTTGGCTAAACTCTGCCAATACCGTATTGCAATCGGAATCGGTCAGAAGCATTGCCGACCTGAAGGCACTTGCTGCTCAACCGCTGGTTTGGGGCAAGTCGCAGTGGCGAATCATTATTACCGGCGCGGGACTGCCCGTCGTTGGACAATACCCCATTGGCACCCAGGAGAATACGGTTTGGCACGAACAGACCGGTGGAATTCTTCTCCCGTTCGCACAGTTTTTGCTCCTCGCCAAGGCACACCCGGGAATTGCCGACGCGAGCACAGTAGAGGAGTGGACCACAACGGTTTCATCAATCAGCGCAAGTTACGAAGACGAGTTTATATCTGACGGGGCGGGCGGGCTAAAATTTCACAACCCGCAATGGCTTCCGAATGCATCCGCGGATACAAACGCAGCTGCGGACTACATCTTCGTAGAAGCAGAACTCCGAACGGTTCTCTATGAACTAACCAATGATCCGCACCAGCTATCTCTTGCTAGAGGGCTCTTAGTCCATCAGCAAATGAATCATTGGCAGACAAATCCCGACAATTGGCTAGAGTTAAAGATCTGGCCGTGTCTGAGTCCTTGGACCACCAAGGCAAACGCTCCGGCTGGAAGCATTTGGGACGTGTATCAATTTGATCCAGAAACGGCGGCACCGGCGACCGACGCGAGTTTTGTTGCTGACTTTTTAGACGAGGCCATGAAGTTTGGGTTGGTTTCCCAGCTGGGCATCAACCCCGCGGCCCTCGACGCGCAGCAGTCGACGTTCATGGACTATATGGCCGGGGGAACCGGTATTCCGTTTGCCGGCCCGAAGGGTATTATCCGGACAAGCTTTCCAACTGACAGTTCGACCTCCAGTGACCCAGTTGCGTATTCCCCGGATCCTTGGGCTGCAGCGGCATGGGCCCCGCCAGATTTGTCAAATCAGATTTTCACGAACGCCAATTGGAACTGGATGTTGCAGTACGGTCAAACAACGCATGACTACAACGCGGGTTACTTTCTGCGGGCTTGGGCAAGGTCTGAAGCGGCGCAACTTGCCGTGTGTAGCGCTCAAGGATCTACCGCAAAAAGCAACTAACGCATTCGATATCCTAACGGCAGTCGCCGCAACTTCTGCCCTCCAGTTGAATGACCCCTTCGACGCAGCCACTAATGGTCAGGCAGGACCTCCACTGTGGCATTTTCTGAACCGCGCGTTTTCTCGATGCGCGTGGCTATTTTGAAATTTCCAATGAGGCCACTTTCGCCGCGTTTGGTACGCACTCCACTTCTAAATCGGGAACCGGCTTCCTTCGAAAAAGACCGCGTTCGGGAGATCGGGGAATCAGATGTAGATCGGGCGTAGTACTTTCGTAATGGTAGGTATAGGTCTGAGAAAGTGGAACTTTTAGTTGCCATCGGGAACGCTCCCCAATAGAGTCTGTCTTACCGCCCATGACAGTCCGCAGCTGTCCGTCATTGTGTATTTGAAAAAAATAAAATGTACCAAGACTCATTCCAATTTTTTGGGCTGCGGCAGAATCCTTTTCACGTTTCACCGGATCCTCGCTCTTATTTTCCCACTCGCGCACACGATCTGGCGCTGTCAGAGTTGATCGCGGGAATTGAATCCCGGCGCGGACTGTTTCTGCTGACGGGAGAACCGGGAACGGGCAAGACAATCCTTCTGCATCATCTCCTCGACTGGCTGGCCACGCGGCAACAATCGACCTGTTACATTTTCCAATCTCAATTGAAACCGACGGAGCTGCTGGAATTAATTCTGCAGGACTTCGGAATCTCCTGCGATTCGCGGGAGAAGCGAGACATGATTGTGGCGCTAAATCACTGGCTGGTTGCGCGGCGCCGATTGGGCGATGCACCGGTATTGATCATCGACGAAGCGCAAGCGGTTTCGTTGAGAACCCTGCACCGGCTGAACGTGCTACTGAACCTGGAGATTGCAGGAAGCAAGCTGCTGCAAATCATTCTGGCGGGGCAACCGGGATTAGATAACAGATTGCGGCGGCCGGAACTGTGGCAACTGCAGCAGCGGGTGATTTTCCGTTCGAGCCTCGCCCCGTTTTCCTTCGAGGAAACCTCCACGTATGTAAAATCGCGTCTGGAGGATAACGGAGCGCAAGAACCGGTATTTTCGGACGAGAGTCTGCGAGCGATTCACCTATGCGCGCAGGGAGTACCTCGCGTGGTCAATCTTTTGTGCGAGCACGCTTTGATCTCTGCGTATTTAGAGAAGGAAAAGTTGATTGGGCAGGAAGTGATTAGGCGCGTGGCCGCGGAGTTTGATTTGGACAATTCGAACTCGGTGGTGTTGCGCGAGGAACGTATACCGCCGGGTCCCGAATTGCCAACTACCGCGTGCGTTCACGACGAGGGTAACTGCATCACGGTGACGACTACGATCGCCGAGGCAGTGGAGAAAATCGAAAAACCTGACGTGGCCAAAGTGCCGCCGATGGTCAAATGGCCGCTGGAAGAGGCTGCGGAGAGCCGTACGCTTCCAGTTGTGCAAGAAGTGGCAGCGGGTGAGCGAAATGCGCCGCTCTCAGTGGCGTCCGTCGCAACCGCTTTACCGATAAAACCTGCGATTCGGCCGCCCAGGCCTATACGTTCGGCGCCGAGACAATGGCCCATTAATTGGAAAGGTCCAAACCTTTTGCAGAGGTTCGCAGGTTATTGGCGTGCGGTGCTGCGATCGTTCGTTCAGGACTGCACACGGTTTATTCACGAGTACACCCAAGCCCGAGAGTATTCGGGGGCCCACCCAGCGCCATTAGCGGCGCACTTGCTCCATCGAAAGGCCGGCGGACGACAGAGCGGCGATTAACTGCCGCCCGATCTATTAGAACTCACCGGCGAAACCTGGCGAGTGCAAAACGTCTCCCCACAAAGCCAGTGGCGTTGCCGGTTTTCAGCAGCCATGCTCGGGGGTATGCTGAGCTACAGCAGGTTTAGCCACCTTTCGGTAGGGCGGAATTCAAAGTGACAATAAAACGAACCAGGCATTGGCGTTGTTTGCTGGTAATGGGGTGTAGTCTTTTGGCGGGTTTCGTAATCGGCTGGAAGGGCAACCGTGAGTTCAAGATTTCGCCGAATGCGGAAATGCGGAAATCCTATCTCCAGGAAACCGGCAACGCTCCAGACACTGTGCGGGCCGAAGTATTAAGCTCCCTACGAGAATTTCAAAGCGGCTACAGCAAAAGGGATACCCGACAACTGGATGCTTTCATGCAGAGGCTGTTTCCCAAAGACCAGGACACGCGAATTATCGGCACTGACGCCGGCGAATGGCGTAGCGGCTATGAATCGATTTCGCACTTCGTTCATGACGACTGGGTTGATTGGGGAAATGTGCGGCTGTCTGTTGACGATGCGGTTATCGATTCGGCAGGAGAAACGGCGTGGCTGGCTACCACCGGTGGGGTGAGCTCGGCGCATTCCACTCGCGCGATACGATTTACGGCAGTTTTGACGCGAAGAGACGGGCAGTGGCTTTTCCGCCAGATCCAATTTCAATGGGATGAAAAGTTTTTGCGGTTTTCTGACTTGTTGAAGAGAGAAGGGTGGTCACAACTAAAGTTTCGCTAGCGCAGATTACAGGCCACATCGCTATGAGCCAATCCGGGAATTGGACGCACTTAAGATAAAAATGGTTCATTCACGCCATCGCGTTGAGCAAAATAATGTCCACGTGTGGTTTGTGTTTCTAACTGCGTTGAAATCGCGCATTGATGATTACGCGGCGACACTGAGCACGGATGAGATCGCTAGAGGGGATCGATTCAAATTCCCGCGGGACAGGGAACAGTATGTGCTTGGGCGGGGAATACTTCGGGAACTCTTGAGCCATTATAGTGGAGCAAAAGCTGCGGATCTTCGTTTTGGCTACGGCTTGCGAGGAAAACCGTTCTTGATCGAGGCTGACGAAAAAACTGACCTTCGATTCAATATCTCGCACGCACCGGAAGCCATTCTGTGTGCATTGGCCTGCGGGTCTAAGGTTGGCGTGGATCTTGAATCCTTGCAACGGTTGAAGGACGAAGAGGTCCTAGCGAGGCAATGTTTTTCTTTAGAGGAAGCCAGGGCGTTCGCTGGGCTATCCACGAGTGAAAGAAAAATAGCTCTGGCGAGATGCTGGACGCGAAAAGAAGCGTACGCCAAAGCGAGAGGTGAAGGATTATTTTTAGACCTAAGAAGTTTCAGCGTCTTCGACTGTGCGGATTCGGCGCTTCAATTGAGCATTCCTGGCGATCCCAAGGAAGCGGCGAGGTGGACCTTGATCGATTTGGATGTTCCAGAGGGCTACGTTGCAGCTTTAGCGACGGAAGGACACGGGCAAAAAATAAGGTGCTTCCACTGGCCGGAAGACAGCGCAAGTCTCCCATTGCGATCTTAACGTCGACGGAGAAACGCAGACCAGCGTTGGAGTACCGGCTTGCCTCGGCACGAGGGCATCCACTTAGTCTCATTCCTTAATAGCGGTAGGCTGTAGCGAGTCGTTCGAGTCGGCAAGAGGCTCCTGGCGATCCGGAAGGTGCAGCTGATCGAGGCAGGCGCGCAACTTTTCCGCCAAGACACGCACATTGGGTTCAACGAGCATCTCCAAGTGCCGGCCCGTAATATCCTGTACCTCGATGCCACCTGAGACCAATCCGCCCCAGCCGAGCAGTTCATCTTCGCCGAGGGCCGCGTCGCGAGTGACGGAGCGAAAGATCGTGAGACGGCCGGGATAAACGGCCGGGTGATACTGTGACATCGCGAGCAGATTGATTTTTTCCAAGGTGCTCATACCTTGCGGGAGAGACCAGCCGAGCTTATGGAATAGGCGGTAGAAAATTTTGGTGGCGGCACTATAGGCGGTATCCCGGACATAGTCCCACCTTCGATACATGAGGCGATTGAGGCGAAGCGCCCAGCGTTGGCGAAGGTCTTCTGGGTGCGTGATCCCCTCGTAATACTGCCATTCGATGGTGTCGAGGAATCCCAACAGCGCGACAGTTTCTCCGACGGTGTGAAGTTGCTGAGCCATTTCGTAAATCACGTATCCACCAAAAGAATATCCCGCGAAACAGTAAGGACCGTGCGGCTGGATATTGCGGACCTCGCGAAGATAATAGGCGGCCATGTCTTCGACACGGGTAAGGTACGGGGTGCGCCCGTCCAGTCCCTGAGGTTGCAGCGCGTAAACCGGTTGGTCTTGTCCAAGGTAACGCGCCAGAGTATCGAAGCCGATTACTTCCCCGCCGAGACCTGATATGAGGAAAAGCGGCGGGCGGGTACCTTGCTGACGAATCGGAACGACAGCAGTGGAAGCAATATCTTCTGAAACCCCAGGAGTCCCGGTACGGCGGATCACGGTGGCGAGTTTGCGGACGGTGCGCGCTTCGAAGAGCGTGGAAAGACCTAAGTCTAGCCGGTAGGTTTTCTTGATTTTGCTGAACAAGCGGACAGCAATCAGGGAGTGCCCTCCCAAGTCGAAGAAGTCGTCGTCTAATGCAACCTTCTCCACTCCCAGAAGTTCCTGCCACCATTCGACGAGGACGCTTTCGACTCCGCCATCCGACCTAGCGGTCGCCTTGGTGGTAGAGCTCGAGTGGGACTGCGCGGGCTTTCGGAGTAACTCGCCGCGAGTCACGATGATATTGGGCGCCGGAGCCGAAGAGAGAATGAGATCGAAAGCCCCGATGCCGTCAAGGAAGGAAATTCCCTGTGCTCCCGGGACATCTGCCAATTCCGAGTGTTTCTCGGATGGACGCGGTTGAAGCACAGGGATCGAGCCGTTTGGCGGAACATTGATGCGGCGCAGAGAGAATTCCTGGATTTCCGCCAAGACATTTCCGTCGGGATCCATGAGGGTGAAATCAAAGCTTACGATCTCGCGTTGAGATGTGTTGTCTTGATGCGATCGAATGTGGCTATATATTTTTCCCGGAAGCGGGCGAAAGAAGGTAATCCGCTTGTAGGAAAGCGGAAGATAGAGAGCGGTGGAAGCCTCGTAGTCTTTAACAAGATAGAGGGAGGAGCCGGTCGCCAGATCCAGAAGCGCGGGATGTAATGGGAAGTTGGCCAGATCGGAAAGGAATTCGTGGTCGAGCTGGAGTTCCGCGAGAGCTTCGCGCTGCCCGAGATGCAGCGCGCGGAGATTATGCCAACGGGGACCGAAATCGAAATAGACTTCCTGGCGCGTGCGACGCTGGTCGTCAAAATGAACGGTGCGCGAGGAGCAACGACGACGAAGAACCGCAAGGTCCTGACGTTCTGGGGATTGCTGCTTATTCTTTTCGACTTGTCCGGAAGCGTATTCGACCCATTCTTTATCTTTAGCCAAGATCGAGAAGCGGAAGCCGGAGCGCTGGCGGCGCAGGCGGAGGCGCACTTCCCTGGTCTCGTCGGACTTAACGGAGAGAGGAGCCAGGAAGAAGACATCTTCGAAGTTCACTCCGGATTCGAACTGACCCGGGAGTACCGCGGCGGTAGCGATCTGCAAATACCCGGTTCCGGGCACTAGCGCTTCACCGGATTTGAGCCGGTGCTCGGCAAGCAGCCAATTTTTTTCGCAGCTTACGCGCGAAGAATAAACCGACTCGGTGGGAGAATGAAACATCCTGCGACCCAGGATGGAGTGATTGCCCGGCCCGTTGCGAGCGCCCATACCTACTTCGCTCCACAGACCCCAATTAACCGCGGTAACAGGTTGGCCTGGCGCGCTCAGGGCGAAGGCGTCGAGAAACGAGTTCGCGGCTGCGTAGTCAATCTGACCGGGAGGCGGAGTGATCGAACTGACGGAAGAAAACAACAAGCAGAAATCGAGTTTGCAGTTGCGCAGGACGTCTTGAAGGACCAGGGTGCCTTGAATCTTTGGGGCTAGCACGCGCGCGGCACTCTCGCGCGTTTTAACCTGTAGGGGACCATCCTCAATTAAGCCTGCGGCGTGAATCACGCCATGCAAGTTTCCGAAGCGTTGCTGAACGAGCCGAACAACGCCCGCCATCTGCTTGCGATCGGTTACATCGGCGTGGATCGTGAGCACGTCTGCGCCGAGAGCTTGCCATTCGCGGAATTTCCGGATGTTGTCTTGGGCCTCAGATCTTTCGGGACTAGCCTGGAGTGCGTCCCATTCGGAGGCTGGCGGGAATGCGGTTCTTCCGGTCAAGACCACGCGAGCACGGACGGTGCGAGCCAGATGCTCGGCGATCAATAGTCCGATGCCGCCCAGTCCACCGGTAATCCAATACACGCCCTTTTCTTTGAGACGCGGGCTCGCGGGTTGAGCGTGCGGCGAAGTGGGCTCGAAATCTTCTACCCAACGTTCCGACTGCCGGAACGCGACACAGGGACTAGCGGCGGGCTGCGCGCACTCCGCCATTATGTCGGCGGCAGCTTTGGGCAAGGCCGTGATAATCCTGTCGAGGTCGATATGACGGCAAACCACCGCGGGAAATTCCGTGGGGATGACCCGAATCGGCCCTAGCAATGCAGCACGCGCGGGATCGCTAACAATTTCTCCGTTCGCCACGCTAGTCAGCCCGTTGGAGACACAGGTAATTTCCATCGACCCCAGGTCTTGATCGCCGACGGCTTGGGCCAGAAAAAGAAGGCTGTAGAAGCTGAGGTCCAACGTGCGATCGAGTTGATCTGCGTCCGTGCCGGAACCCATCACCGGCCAAAAATGCAGAACTCTTGTGGGCAGCTTTTCGTATTTGCTGATATCGGCGAAAAGTTGATCGTAGTCCTTGCGCGTGCCTGGGCAGATGACATATTTCGATGGGCCCTGGCGGTTGTACTTAGCTCCTGCCGAAACTTCCACCACTTGATGGCCCACCGTTCGGAGCTGGCGACAGAGTTCAGCACCCAATCCCAGTTCGTCGAGGAAGATTAGCCAACTGGTCGGAGGCAATGGAGAAGCGTTTTGCAGGAGGGAACGTTTCCATACTCGCTGGTAGTACAACGAACTGGCTGGGGCTTTAGGAGTTTCGCTGGAAGCAGAATCAACGGGCTTTTTGGCTGCGAAGGGAGCATCTCCGGGCTCGATCCAGAACCGCTGGCGTTCGAACGGGTAGGTAGGGAGCGGAATGCGGTTCACGGTTCCTGGCTTGTGCAACGCGTCCCATTTGATCGGACACCCGGCGATCCACAATTGTCCGGCGGTGCTTAGTAAATACACGCAATCGGAGCCCTGTTCTTGCGGGTGCCTGGTGGAGGCAAAGACCCGCGAGTTTTTCGGGCGCGCAACGTGCTGACGCGTCAGCGACGTCAACACTTGACCGGGACCAACTTCCAGGAAGAGACGAGATGGATCGCGAAATAACTCTTCCAGTCCGCGAGAGAATTGCACGGCGTTGCGGAGGTGCCTCGTCCAATAGGTTGGGTCCGTGGCCTCCGCGGCAGTAATCCACGTTCCGGAAAGATCGGAAATGTAAGGTGTTGCCGGAGGATGCAGCGCAATTTTGGAAATTTCCGCACGGAAGGATTCCAGCATTGGATCCATCATCGAGGAGTGGAAGGCGTGCGAGGTATGCAGTTCGCGGCACGGAACCGCATTCTTTTCGAGGGAGGCTGCGAATCTCTGAATTGCAGGCGTAGGACCCGAGATGACACACTGTTCGGGGCCGTTGACAACCGCGAGTGACAGGTCCGCGGGGATGGAAAGCGCGTCTGGCCTTGCGGAAACGGAAAGCATCGAACCGCGCGGCATTTCATCCATGAGCCGGCCGCGCAGGGCGCTGATGCGAAGCCCGTCCTCGAGAGAAAATACACCGGACAAGCACGCCGCCACGTACTCGCCAATGCTGTGGCCCATCATCGCGGAGGGAGAAATTCCAAGTGCGATCCACCATTGGGCGAGGGCGTATTCGATAGTAAAGAGCGCAGGCTGCGTGAAGCGCGTACGCGAGAGCTTTTCCGCCGCGTCGGCAGCATTTTCGGACGCCGGATACAGAAGCGCGCGCAGGTCCAGACCAAGGTGGGGTTGCAACCGGTCTGCGCACAAATCCAGTTGAGCGCGAAAAATGGGCTCCGATTCATACAAGGCCCGCCCCATGTTCACGTATTGCGAGCCTTGTCCGGAGAAGAGGAACACTACGTTGGGAGCCTTTTCCGCGGCTTGCCCGGTATGAAGCGGGCCCGAAGCAGCACCACGGAGCAAAGAGGTGGCGACGTCGTGTGAGGAGACCACAGCGACGCGACGCTGGCGGAATTCTTTGCGACCTGTCTGGAGAGTGAAGGCGATATCTTCGAGCCGCAATTGGGAGTTCTGCTCGAGATAGTTCGCAAGATTTTGGCTGATTTGATCCATTGCGGAAGGAGTCTTCGCCGACATCGTGAGCAACTGATACGGTTTCTTGCCCGTGGCTTTTTCGGTGGCAGGTTGAAGCGGAGCCTCCTGCAAAATGACATGGGCATTGGTGCCGCCGATGCCTAACGAAGTGACGCCGGCGCGCCGGGGCCCTTGCGGCACGGACCACTCTGCCAGAGTGGAGTTGACATGGAAGGGGCTGGAAGCAAAATCGATCAGCGGATTTGGTTGGCGAAAATGGAGACTCGGCGGAATCTGCCGGTGTTTCAGAGCCAACACCGTCTTAATCAGCCCGGCAACGCCCGCGGCGGTATCGAGATGACCGATGCTGGCTTTGAGCGATCCGATGGCGCAGAAATTGGATTCCTGAGTGTGGGTGCGAAACGCCTGGGTGAGAGCCTTGATCTCGATGGGATCGCCAATCTTGGTGCCAGTGCCGTGAGTCTCCACATAGGAAATATCGCCAGGCTTGACGCCTGAGATAGCGAGCGCTTCGGCAATCACTTCAGCTTGTCCGTCGACGCTAGGCGCCAAATACCCGGCTTTGCGCGCTCCATCGTTGTTGATGGCGGAGCCCAGGATCACCGCATGGATTGTGTCGCGATCAGCGAGCGCATCTTCGAGCCGACGTAAAACCACTAGACCAGCGCCGCTCGAGAACACCGTGCCGCTCGAATCGGCGTCGAAGGCCCGGCAGTGGCCATCGCGCGACAGAATTTCGCCTTCACGATACAGGTAGCCACGCCCGTGAGGAAACTCGATGGTGACCCCGCCAGCCAGCGCCAAATCACATTCCTGATTCAGCAGACTCTGACAGGCAAGGTGAACCGCGACAAGCGAAGTGGAACAGGCGGTTTGAACATTGATGCTCGGGCCGCGCAGATTCAGTTCGTACGAAACGCGGGTAGCCAACACGTCTTTGTCGTTGCCGGTTTGCCGGATGAGAAACAGGCCGGCACTCTCCAGCAGCGCGCGGTTGGTTAACAGATTGTGGATCATGTAGGAGTTCATGCCAGAACCGGCATAGACTCCGATCGAGCCGGGGAAGCTTGCCGGCGTGTGCCCGGAATTCTCGAGGGCTTCCCAGGCACATTCCAGGAACAGGCGATGCTGCGGATCCATGATGGCCGCATCTCTCGGACTGAAACCGAAAAACGACGCGTCGAACAGGTCGAGATCTTGGAGCACGACTCCCGATTTGACGTATTCGGGTTGGGCCAACTCTTCCGGAGTAACACCTGCCGCCAACAGTTCGGCATCGGAAAACGGCCGGATCGCCTCGACTCCGTTTTTCAGGTTTTCCCAAAACTCATCGAGGTTTCGCGCAGCGGGGAAACGCCCGGCCATGCCGACGATAGCAATCGATGAGCTGGGCGGCATCGTCATGGTTTCCGCAATTCCCTAGCGGCAAGCCGCCGCTCGGCACGAGTGGCTGTGTGGGGGGCGGATTCCTGACCATCGAGATGCGCAGCGAGCGCGCTGACGGTAGGAAACTGGAAAAGGTCGACCAGCGAAATTTCCTGCCCGAGCAATTGCTGCAACTGGATGTGGACCTCCGCGACCATGAGCGAGTGCGCGCCGAGGTCGAAGAAATTCCTATGCAATCCCACGTGCTCAACGCCTAGAGCCTCTTTCCACACCTGCGCGATTTTTCGTTCCAATTCGCTTCCGAGAATTTCCGAGATGAGTTCGGGTTCATCGCTCGCCGGCATGGGGAGAGCGTTGCGATCGATTTTTCCGTTCGCGGTCAAGGGAAAGGAATCGAGAACGATGATGTGGGACGGCACCATATATTCGGGCAGCATAGCCGCGAGTGCGGCGCGCAGAGTGGCAGTGCTGAGTTGGGCGCCGGCTTTGGGGACAACGTATGCAACCAAGCGCTTGTCTTCGAATCTGCCTTCGGAAGTGAATTCGCGAGCGACCACGACGGCTTGCGCCACGCCCCTCTGGGTTTCCAACACTGTTTCAATTTCGCCGATCTCGATGCGGTAGCCTCGCAACTTCACCTGGAAGTCTGCTCGGCCCAGGAATTCCAAGTTTCCGTCGGGAAGAAATCGCGCGATATCTCCGGTGCGGTAGATGCGATTCCCCGGCACAAAGGGATCGTCGAGGAAGCGCTCGGCGGTTAAGTCGGGGCGTTGCCAGTAACCGCGAACCACGCCTTCGCCGCCAATGAAGAGATCACCGACATCACCGTTGGACTTAGGTTGAAGAGCGGAGTCCAGCACATACACTTGGGTGTTCAGTATGGGCTTGCCGATGGAAATGCTGGCGGGATCCTGCGCGATGGCGGCGGTGGTAGACCAAATGGTGGTCTCCGTCGGGCCGTACATGTTGAGAAATTCGCCTTTAAAGACTTGCCGTAGCCGCCGGGCAAAGGCCAACGGGAGAGCCTCGCCGCCGAGAAAAAGTTTCTTCAAACTGGCGAACGATGCGAGTCCTTCCGGGCGAACCGCGATCATCTGCGCCAAGGATGGTGTGCACTGCATGTGCGTGACGCCGTAATTTCGGATTGCGTCTGGTATGGCTTGCACACCTTCGTCGCCATGGACTACGACCTGAAAACCGCGCGTCAATGTCCACAGAAGTTCGAGGGCAGAGATGTCGAAGGAAATGCTGGTTACCGCCAACCATACGCCGGGAGTTGTGCCGATCACATCATCCATGCCAGCAAAGAAATTCAAGACGTTGCGGTGTTCGATCATCACCCCTTTAGGCTTTCCCGTGGAGCCCGAGGTGTAGATCACGTAGGCGAGATTCTTTTCGTGTGCGGTCGAGCAAACTGGGGCAGTGTTGCAGCTCGAGAGTTCGGCGGAGTCGCTATCGATAAAGACGATACGGCTGGTTCCTTGAGGAAGACGTGTTTTCGTATGTGCGGTGGCCAGAATGATGGGCGCTTGGGAATCCTCGATCATGGTGGAAATGCGCTGCGGAGGGAATTTGGGATCGATGGGAACGTAGGCGCCACCGGCTTTCAGAATCGCGAGCAGTCCGACGACCATTTCCGGAGAGCGCTCTACCGCTATGCCGGTCAGAATCTCAGGTCCCACGCCGAGTTGCTGTAAATAACGAGCTAATTGATTCGAGCGCTGATCGAGTTCACGGTAGGTAAAATGGCGCTCTTCGCAAACCAGAGCCACGGCATCAGGCGTCAGCGTGGCCTGGCGTTCAAACGCTTGCGCCACAGAGGCCACCCGGAGGGAGCCCGACGTGGGATGGTATTCATCAGGTATTTTGGCGGGCGACAAGACGATTCTCCAGAAACAGGAATTCGATTCCGGTGCCTAAGAAGGTGTCGATCGCTTCTTCCGGTGTGTTCACGATGGGCTGGCCTTTGACATTAAAACTCGTGTTCAGCACCATCTCCCGGCCTGTAGTTTTGCCGACGGTCTTGAGCAAGCGGTGAAAATCGGGATTGTCTTGCGCCGAGACGGTCTGCAAACGCGCCGAGCCGTTAACATGAGTGATGGCAGGAAGTGTTTGCCGATGCTCGGGGCGTACGTCCACGACGGTGATCATGTATGGCATCTGCGTGCCCTCGGACACGTTGAACCAGCACGACGCTTGCTCCACAGAGCATGCCGGTGCAAAGGGACGAAACGCTTCGCGCATCTTCACCATAGCGTTGATGCGGTCGCGCATCGCGGGGTGTCCTGGGTCGGCCAGGATGCTGCGATTGCCGAGCGCTCGAGGGCCGTATTCCATGCGACCGCGATACCACGCAATCACGCGTCCCTGCGCGATGAGCTTTGCGGCGGCTTCGCAGGTAGCATCGAGCGTGGCGAAATCGGTCACGGATACGCGGCCGGAATATTTGTTGATGGCCTGAGTGATTCGGGAATAGTCGTACGCAGGTCCCAAGAGCGGAACGGGCATGCGCACGTTGCGGGTTTGCTGCGATAGCGAAGCGCGATATAGCGCAGCTCCCAAAGCGGTGCCGTCGTCGCCAGCGACGGGCTGGATGTAGACTTCATCGAACGTGCCGGAGTCAATGAGTTTGCCGTTAGCGGTGCAATTGAGTGCGACGCCACCGGCCAGGGCCACGCACCGTAGACCTGTCATTGCGCCGAAATGCCCGCAGACGTGCAAGACTGTGCGGTCGAGACACTCCTGCAGCGCCGCCGCAACATCCTTGTGATCCTGAGAAATCTCTGCCTCGGGTGATCGCCGTGGAATGAGGTGCTCATCCAGATGGCGGCGCGTCGCTAGATAGTTCTCTCGCTCCTCACGCGAACGATTCAGCCGGAGGATGGGAATACGGATGTCACCGGTGGGGCGAAACTCGACAGCGTTCTGAAAAAAGCTACGGAAGCGCGAGGGGTCGCCGTAAGGTGCGAGCCCCATAATTTTGTACTCATCGGAATTGAAATCGAAGCCAAGGTGCAAGGTGATTAAGGAATAGAGGATGCCGATGGAATCGCTCGCGGAGACCTCCCGCAATTTTTTGAGAGCGCCATCGCGAAATTCGTAAAGCGTCAGGCTTTGTATTTCCCCCATGGCGTCATTCACGACAACGAGGCACTCATTCCATCCCGAGGTGAAGGCCGCGCTGGCGGCGTGTGCCAGGTGATGATTGACGGGATGCACGCGCTCTTGCGGAAAATGGGGGAAATGCCGGTGGAGTTGCTCGATTAAGACCGCCGACGAAAAGACCTTTTCATAGAGATTGGCGGAGTCCGGATCGAGGGAATACAGCTGGCGAAATGGCAGGTAGTCAAAGCCGTGAGCTATTTCGTCGACATCGCCGAGCGCGAGACCGGCTTCGCGAAGACAAAATTGAATGGCGTTAAAGGGGAAATCGGCAGAGTGCTTTTTGCGGTTGAAGCGTTCCTCTTCGGCGGCGGCGACGATCTTCCCATCGACAAGCAGAGCAGCGGCAGAGTCGTGGCCTTGCGAGATGCGATATTCGCGCTCTTCCAGACCAGGCCAACGTTCCCGTTTAAAGGGAACCGACCGTTCAAGCCCACTGAGTCCAAGGAAATTCATCCCGCCTCGGTTTGCGAGAAGCTATAAAGCAACCAGACGATTGCTGCCGGGGGACGGAGACACTACAGCGCAATGTCCAAATACACCCATGGGGCTAAGGAGGAACAGTCTTAGTCCGTACCAGTACAGGCTAGCGGAGGAGGGGCAGGAGGGTATGTGACCGTCGTCACGTGTGCCTGGGCAATCAAACACGGCGTGGGGGTTAACGAAACGGCACAGTAGTTCTCCTCGACATACCTCAGAGAGTCCCAATGTAGGTGATTGTTGACGAGTTGGTATGTTAACGCGTTTTAATGATAGAGTTGCACTTGGCGGGTGGCCAAAAATGCGCATCGTTCTTCTTCTCGTTTCCCTGTCGCTGGCAGTGCTGATTGGAATAGCAGGATGTGATGGAGGAGGATCGAGTTCAAAGCCTATCATCGGCGTAACCGTTTCACCGAGTGCAGCGCAAAATATCGATCAAAGCCAATCTGTAAAAATCACGGCCACCGTCAGTAACGATTCTGCATCTGCCGGCGTCTCCTGGAGCGTCACCGGCAACGGTTCGCTCACTGGTCAGACGAGTTCTGCGGTCACTTACGATGCGCCTACCAGTGGGTCGGCGGGCTCGGCCACGGTAACCGCCACCTCTGTGACGGATGCGACGAAGACGGCATCGGTAGTGGTCAACTACGCTATGCTTCCAGCTATCAAGACAACGTCGTTGCCGTCCGGGGTCGAGGGTTCCAGCTATACCTCACCCGCCATCGCGGTAACGGGCGGAACAGCGCCGTTGTCATTCTCGACTGCGAGCGGAGCGCTACCCTCAGGATTGAGCCTCGACGCTGGAACCGGAGTGATCACCGGGATTCCGACGGGACCGAACGGCCCCGCAAACTTCACCGTTAAGGTGACTGACTCGAGCAGCGCGGGTACTCAATCCGCCACGCAGCCTCTTAGTATCACGATCAACTTGCCGCCTGCGCCCGTGATCTCCACAACTTCTCTTCCCGCGGTGGCGCAGTACGCTCCGTATAGCCAGACGATTCAGGCGAGCGGATATGCCCCTCTCCGCTATGCAGTGGCGAGCGGTAGTCTCCCCACGGGGTTACAACTAGACTCCACAACGGGCGCGATAACGGGATCGCCGCAGGGTCCCGTGGAAACTTCAAATTTCACGATCACGGTAACGGACGCGAGCAATCCGCCACAGGTGAGCACCCCGCAATCTTTGAGTATCACGGTGAATGCCGAGACTTGCGGCAAGGGGAGCGAGTCGCTGTTGAACGGTCAATATGCGCTCGCTCTCAGTGGGTTTGATGCGAGTGGTCCGACGGGATTACTTGGTTCGTTTACCGCGAACGGCAGCGGAGGCATCACCGCGGGAACTCTGGACATCAACAGCGGCGGATCCAGCGGTGTGCAGAGCAATCTGAGCATCACGACCGGGAGCAGCTCTTATTCGATAGGTGCAGACCATCGAGGTTGCCTAACGCTCGCGGCTCCCGGCGTAACGCGGTCCTTCCGATTCACAGTGAGCCTTATCACGTCCGGTGTAGCGGCAGGTGGCCGCACAATCGAATTTGATAATTCAGGGGCAAACACCACCGGGGTTATCCGTGCGCAAACACCGAGCGCATTCCCGAGTCTGGCGGGGAATTATGCATTTGGCGCTGATGGCGGCCATGGCGCTGCGGGCGGAGGTGGAAAAATCGCCATGGACGGTGTTCTAACGCTAGGCAGCGGTTCCATCACTGGTATTTCTGATACCAACGACGGCGGAACGATGAACGGAGGGAGCGCCAGTTATCCGGCGAATCCTGTTTCCCTCAGTGGCGCGTATACCATCAGCGCAAACGGAAGGGGCACTTTGTCATACACGCCGAGCGGCGGGTCAATTGTACATAATGTAGTTTATGTACTTGACCAGACCGAGTTCTTCTTCATGACCATCGACGCGCAGGGCGTGAATCCGTTATTAAGCGCAACAGCACTGCAGCAGTCTCCGGGTACCTTCGGTTCTTCGTCGTTAAACGCAGCCAGTTTGATCTATGTGACTGGTCTGACGGGAACGGGAACTGGAAGTCAGGTGGATGCAGGGATCTTCACGCCAAATGGAGCCGGAGCCTTCAGTTTCGCCGGGGATAAAAACAGCGGAGGTAGCGTTTCTGCCGACGCATTTTCCGGCAGCTACAGCGTGGCGACGAGCGGGCGAGCGCTAATCAGCAAGACGGGTTTGACGACACCCAGCCTCGTCGAATACTTGACAAGTGCCAATACCGGATTCGTGCTGTCGACAGATGTGCAGGTTTCGTCGAACTTCGCACAGACCATTGTCGGTGGACCGTTCACCGACTCCAGTCTGAAAGGAACGTTCGCGTTTGCCACAATTAATGCGGTAGAAAACCAGAACAAAGTGACTGAAGGCGTCATCACGTTTGATGGCAGTGGCACGGCAACGGGCACAGGTGAAAGCAATGCTTCCGGCTATCTGACGAACGGCGCTGAGATCAGCCTGCCGTATGCGGTCGCGGCCAGCGGGAGAACCACTTCTCCGGCTTCCGGAACGACGCAGACGCTGATTTATATTATCTTCGGGGAAAAGCTGGCGATCCTTGACTACACCGCAGGAAACGCGAACCCCACGATGCGCGTGGCGGAACAATAACGTCTCGTCAGTTGCGAATACTCCGGGTGGTAACTGAAACCGGCCGCTTTCAATCTTTCTTTGGCGACAGTGGTTGCTGTGAATCCTGCATGCTCTCATCGGTCAGGGTGTGATATGCACTCTGATTCTCGGTTGTCGAGCTGCGCAGGATCCTACGCGTCAATGCGCTGGTGAAATTCTGAAAAAACCGTTTTCAGAAACCGCCGCGTGCTTCCGTGCAAATGCTTCTTCCAGCGGGGTGGTAGGTGGATCCGTCGAAGGGATCAGGTAGATAACACGACCTGGGCCGATGCGCGCATCTACCTGCTCGACAGTATCGCCTACATTCAACAGATAGACATCCAAGCCCTGCGCTTCGTACAAAACGCATCCGGCCACCGCACCGCCCCAGCCATAGCCGACGAGAATAGCGCAATGGTCACAGTTAGGGCGAATCTCCGCCAACATCTGCCGGTAGTCGCGGAGAGCCATGATCGGAGTCGAAGTAAAAGCACTGAAGATCAGCGCAGCGGCCAGCAAGGCGCTGGCAGGCGGAAAAGACTGTGCGCCAAGCCAGATCAGCAACACCAACAGCGGCGCGGCGATTCCCAAATAGTAGTCGTATGGCATTTTCACGATGGATTTGTGAGTCATTTCCGCGATCAGCAGGAAACCGAGCAGAAACGAGGCGAAGCCGAGCGGCACAATCCACAATTTTCGGTTGATCGCCCAGAGTGCGCCAGAAAGCGCGAAGCCGGCAACGACCAGCATGGCGATGTATCTCCAAGGGGACCAGTGGAAGCTATAGGAGGTGGCGGCTTGCAGCGAACCTCGCAGTAGCGCGCCGAGTTCTTTGCGGAAACCGGCAAAACCGCGATATTGATCAGGCCGAGCGCCCAGATGTTGTGCCAACAGAATGGTCAGCGGAGAGCACAGGGCGGCAAACGAAGCAGCCGTCCAGCACGCCCAGCGGCGATCTGTCTTGAAGGACCTGAGGAATTCAATCGCGATAATTGGTCCCACACAAAGAGCCGCGAAATAGTGCGTGGCCACACAGGCGGCTGCGGCAACTCCCGCCCACTTCGACTTCTTCTCAGCCAAGAGCAGCGTCAAGACGATCAGAAAGGTGGCCATCGCATACGGGCGAGCATTGTAAGCGTAGCGTAATCCGACGGCTGAGAAGGCGTAGATCACCGGTGGCACTCCAGGCCAACGGGCTCCTAATTTCTCCGCGTAGCGATACAACCATACGAGCGTGGCGACGGTAAAGAGCGCAGAAAGAGCGCGTGCAACTTCGAGCGACTGCCCGAATATCAGGCGCCAGATCGCCAGAGTCCAGAAGTAGAGTGGCGGATGAACATCGTGGCGGAAGAGTTGCCGCAAAATCTCTAATAGATTGGTGGTCGGCTGGAACTGGTGGGACCCCAGTGAAGGATCGAAGAACGCGTGGCCGGAGGTGACCATGAGCGTGATGGCCTCGTCGTACCAAATAGCTGTGGACCGAATGTGAATCCAGGCGGCGATTAGCGACCCGAGGACGGCGGCGGCCAGGAGCCAGAGTTGGATACTGCGCGCAGACACATTGTCCATTGCGGAGTACGCCGGAGGGTCCGGTAGCGATTTAGTCGCGATTTTTGTCTCCAAGATAGAACAGCAGCTCTCACGAGGATGGCAAAATCAACGGGGCCGTTCAAATGGAGACGAACGCGAGGTTTCCATTGGGGCAACTCATGGCACTATTTCCTGCGCTGCGCTGCCAGCGCGAGAGGCACTTCCAGAGGGCTCGGCGACGGAACAATAAGTGCCAGTTCAGTTGGAGAGTTCTCCGGGTGACACTGAAACCGGATGCTTTCATTCTGTGCTTTGAGGCCGCCGTGAGTTCGGCATGCTCTTGTCGGCAGGGACGCGGGTCAGATCAATTTTGAAAAAGTCGTCTTCGGGAACGGCTGCGAATTCTCGCACGACCTCGCGTTCCATTGGCATGGATGACGATTCGTTGGCCGGAACGAAGTAAATCAAGCGATTTTTCCCTATTTTCTGAATCATGCCGTCAGGTAGATCGGAAATCCTCAGGAGATAAACATCCAGACCCTTTGCTTCGTAGAGAGTACACGCAGGAACAGCGGCGCCGGAGCCTTCTGATACTACGACGGCGCAGTGGTCGCACTCAGATCTGATTTTCGTCATCATCTTGCGATAGTCGCGGGGAACCATCATAGGAGTGGCCGTAACCGAACCGACCACGATCGTAAGGGCAATCACAGGACCGGCGATGACAGGGATGAAATCGATGGCAAACCACAAGAGCACGGCAAAGAAGGGAGCGCCGATGCCAAGGTAATAGTCGATCGGCATTTTTTGAATTGATTTGTTGGTGACTACAGCAGTCAACAAAAAAGCTCCCAGAAAAGAAGCGTAAGCAAGAGGAACGGTATTGAACTTGCGACGGAGCGCATAAATCCCTCCCACCAATGCCAGCAACCCCCCAGCGAAGAACAAGTAAGTAAACGAATCAAGCGTCGAGCCAGGTAGCGAGCCCCTGAGCGCCCCCCCTACAATGGTATCTATTTCCTTGCGGAAATTGCCGAATCCAGGGAACTGGTCAGGTCGCGCAGCGACGTGCCTCGTAACCAAGAGAGCGAGCGGCGAGCAAAAGAGTGCAAACGAAGAAACGGTGAGAACAGACCAACGCCTGTCGGACTTCCACTGCTGCAGACACTCGACCAAAATAATCGAGCCAACGCACAAACCTGCAAAGTAATGCGTTGCCACGCAAGCCGCCGCGCATAGTCCCGTCCATTTAGACTTCCGTTCGGCCAGGTACAGGGTCAAGACAATCAGGAACGTCGCCATGGCATAGGGCCGGGCGTTGTAGGCGTAGCGCAAACCGGCAGCAGAAGCGGCGTAAATTACGGCCGGTACGAATGGCCAACGGAGACGCAGTCGAATCGCGTAGCGATAAAGCAGGCCGATGGTCGCGAAGACAAAAAGGGCAGAAAACATCCGAGCCACTTCAAGCGAGTTCCCGAACGCCATCCGCCAGAGGGCTAGCGCCCAGAAATACAGGGGTGGATGAACGTCGTGGCGGTAGAGCTCGGAGAGGATTTTGAGAAGATTCGCCGTGGGTTTGAATTGATCCATTCCGAGAGGCCATTGCAATGTCGTGCGACCGGAAGTCATCAACAGCGTCAACGCCTCATCAAACCAGATCGACGTTGAGAGGATGTGCGACCACGCCGCGACTCCGGAAGCCGCAACGGTGAGTACTACGATCCAGTCCTCGATCGGCGACGGTGCTCTCAACGCGATACCAGAGGAAGGACTCTCGCGTGGCGGCCCGTTCTGTTGGACAACTTGACTTAGGACTTCGATTTTTGCCTCCCGCGGGTGCGCTGTCGGAATCGCTAAATTTACGGCCTATGGAACTTTGGAAACGTAGTGGACCTCACCACACTGTCTCCATCCTAGCGGTCTCACGAGGATGACAAAATCGCCGGGGCCGTTCAAATGGAGACCGTTGCGTAGTTCCCATTGAGGCAACTCTTGGTGCCGTCATGGCGCGCCGAGGTGGCAATTCGAAATGGTAGGGAGAGCACCCCCGCCGTTATCTAACCCATATTGTTATTAATAATTTACGGTCTAGACGTAGGGGCAGTCCTAGGGAATTTGTACCATTTGGAATGGTACTAAACCGATGGTAGAGTGCTAGTCCTCGCTTCAGGCCGCTGGCCTTCCGCATTCACGTGGGGATGGATGTGAGATTTAGGGGGTCCTCGAAAGATGAAAGCTGGTGTGTGCGCCGAGGTCTGGCTCCGGGGCAACAAACTTCGCCGTAACCCAAGGGCCCATGGTTTGGCTCGGCTCGGCCTGGCCGTGGGACTGGGTTCGCTTCTGGCCCTGAGCACGTTGGCACAGACCAACGTGGTCACGCAGCATAACGATATTGCGCGCACTGGGGCGAATACCACCGAGACCATTCTCACGCCCGCGAACGTAAACACCACCACCTTCGGGAGACTCTTTTCGCAGACCGTCGACGGCTATGTTTATGCGCAACCGCTGTACGTCACCGGTGTGAAGCTAGGGACCGGAACCGCACAAACGGGAACTACCCACAACATTGTGTTTGTCGCCACGGAAAATGACAGCGTGTACGCCTTCGATGCGGACAGCAATGGCGGAGCCAACGCGTCTCCGTTGTGGAAGGTATCGCTGATTGATGCCGCACACGGCGCGGGCAGCGGAGAAAAACCGGTGCCGCAAAGCGACGTCGCCACCACCGATATCGTGCCGCAAGTGGGCATCACCGGAACCCCCGTCATCGATACCACCACGAACACCATGTACGTGGTGGCCAAGTCCACCGTCTCCGATACCACTTTCATTCAACGACTCCACGCGCTGGATATCACCACGGGAGCCGAGAAGTTTGGCGGCCCAATGGCGCTGTCCGGCAGCGTAGCGGGAACGGGCAATGGCAGTTCCGGAGGAAAGCTGAACTTCGATCCGAAGTGGGAGAACCAGCGGCCCGGCCTGTTACTGCTGAACGGCATTGTGTACATCGGTTTTGCCGCGCATGGCGACAACGGATCCTGGCACGGGTGGATTCTCGCGTATAACGCGAGCAACCTGCAGCAAACCAGTGTGTGGTGCTCTTCGGCCAATTCCCTGGGTTCAGGAATCTGGATGAGTGGCACCGGATTGGCCGCGGATGTGCCTTCGGGCAAGCCGTATGGGCGGATGTTTGCGGTAACCGGAAACGGCACGTTTGATGCGTTACC
>Ga0335085_10004298_pt1 | contig 23750 bp, 17 predicted proteins | sample Lox_Sample_45_FD_206712 | JGI IMG/M metagenome (GOLD analysis project Ga0335085, IMG submission 206712) | Soil microbial communities from Loxahatchee National Wildlife Refuge, Florida, United States - Lox_Sample_4.5 | ecosystem: Environmental > Terrestrial > Soil > Wetlands | place: USA...
GAGCCCCCCGAGGACACCCGCGCCTACTTCCGCGGCCGGTGCCTGCGCCAGTACGCCGAGTCGGTCGCCGCCGCGTCCTGGGACTCGGTGATCTTCGACATCCCCGGCCGTGAGTCGCTGCAGCGGGTGCCGACGCTCGAGCCGCTGCGCGGGACCAAGAAGCACGTCGGGGACCTGCTGCGGCGCTCCCGGACCGCGGCGGACCTGGTTTCGGCGCTGACCGGGCAGCCGGAATGAGCCCGATTCGCGCCCGGACCGCGAATCGGGATTGAACCTGACGTCGGCGGGCGAAGATAGCGTTGGGGCGGGCAACGCCCCCGATTGACGGAGGTACACCGATGGCAACAAAGGACACGGGCGGCCAGCGGCAGACCTCGCGCCGCACCGAGGAGGCCGAGGAGACCGAGGCGCGCTCGGCCGAAGATGTCCAGGAACGGCACGAGAAGCTCTCGGACGACGTCGACGCGATCCTGGATGAGATCGATGAGGTGCTCGAGGAGAACGCGGAGGAGTTCGTCCGCTCGTACGTCCAGAAGGGCGGCCAGTAACCGTTCGTCGCCAGGGCCCGCACTGCCGCTCGAGGGAGCCGCAGTGCGGGCCGACGGCTGGTTCGCCGAGGGCTGACGCCCGGGGCGCCGCCCTTGTGCGCAGCGCCCGCAGGTCGCAGTAGGGTCATGGGAAAGACGGCATTCGCAGAACGGAAGGAACCGCGTGGGCTCTGACTTGGATGGGGGCAGGCGTTTTCCGGGAGCGTTCATGGCTCCCCGGATTTCCTCGTTCGCCGACTTCCTTGCCTCCTACGCGCCGGACCTGCTGCCCGGCGGTTCGCTGCGCCGGGCCCCGGCGGCCGGCCCGTGGGCGCCGGGTGCCCCCGGCCCCGGGCTGCCGGACCTGCCGCACGCGACGACCATCGTCACGGCCGTCTGCGACGGCGGCGTCATCATCGCCGGGGACCGCCGCTCCACCGCGGGCAACATGATCGCCAAACGGGACGTGGAGAAGGTCTTCCGCACCGACGAGTTCTCCGGCATGGGGATCGCGGGCACGGCCAGCGTGGGCCTGGAGTTCGTCCGGCTCTTCCAGGTGGAGCTGGAGCACTACGAGAAGATCGAAGGCCGGTCGCTGTCGCTGGAGGGCAAGGCCAACCGCCTGGCCACGATGATCAGGGGCAACATCGGCGCCGCCATGCAGGGACTGGCCGTCATCCCGCTGTTCGCCGGCTACGACGAGGACGCCGGGGTCGGCCGGATCTTCAGCTACGACGTGGCCGGCGGCCCGTACGAGGAGCACCGGTTCCACTCGATCGGCTCTGGGTCGGTGTTCGCCCGCGGCTCGCTGAAGAAGCTCTACCGGGACGGCATGACCGTCGCGGACGCGGTGCGCGCCTGCGTGCAGGCGCTGTACGACGCGGCCGACGACGACTCCGCGACCGGTGGCCCCGATCTGACCCGCTCCATCTACCCGGTGCTCGCGGTCGTGACCGCGGACGGCTTCAGCCGGCTGTCCGACGCCGAGGCCGAGCAGCACGCCCGCGCCGTGATCGACGAGCGGATGCAGTCACCGGACGGCCCGACGGCCCCGGTCAGTTCCGCCTGACCGGAGCACCCCTCCCGCTCACCCGTCCCAGCCGAACTCGCGAGTAAAGGAAACGCCTGCGGTGTCCATGCCGTTCTACGTGTCGCCTGAACAGGTGATGAAAGACAAGGCGGACTACGCGCGCAAGGGCATCGCGCGCGGCCGCAGCGGGGTCGTCATCCAGTACGGGGGCGGAATCTTGTTCGTGGCGCCTAACCCGTCCCGCGCGCTGCACAAGATCAGTGAGATCTACGACCGGATCGCCTTCGCCGCCGTCGGCCGGTACAACGAGTACGAGAACCTGCGCAAGGCGGGCGTGACCTACGCCGACATCACCGGGTACCAGTTCGACCGCCGCGACGTCACCGCGCGCGGCATCGCCAACTGGTACGCCCAGCAGCTCGGCACCATCTTCACCGAAAGCTCCAAGCCGTTCGAGGTGGAGATCATCGTGGCCGAGGCGGGGGAGACCGCGGACGCCGACCAGATCTACCGGATCACGTTCGACGGCTCGGTCGGCGACGAGCACGGGTTCGCCGCCATCGGCGGCCAGGCCGACCAGGTGGCCACGGTCCTGAAGGAGCGTTACGCCGACGGCATGACGCTGACCGAGGCGCTCAGCGCCGCGCTGGCCGCCCTCGCCGCCCCGGGCAACGGCGAGCGGCCGGACATCGGGACCAGCCAGCTCGAGGTGGCCGTGCTCGACCGGGCCCGCCCGCACCGGACGTTCCGCCGGCTCCAGGGCGCCCGGCTGGAACAGCTGCTCGCCGAAAGCCGCCCCGCCGGGACCGAGGGGAGCGCCGGGGCCAGCCCGGCGGCCACCGCCCCGCAGAGCCCGGACGGCCCGCAGGACGCCATCGGGCCGCCGGCGCCGGACGACGGCAACCCGCCTGCCTGAGCCCGCCTAGAGCGGGATGTTGCGGTGCCCGCCGCGGGCCTGCGGCGCCTCGGCGATCGTGCGGGCGATCGCCTGCCGGGTCTGCGCGGGGTCGATGATCTCGTCGATGACCCCGAGGTCGAGGGCCCGCTGCAGGCCGCCGACGGTCCGCTCGTGCTCGGCCGCCAGCGCCGTCTCGGTCTCGTGCAGCTTGTCCGGCTCGGTGGCGGCCAGCGTGCGCCGGTGCAGGATCCGGATCGCGGCCACCGCGCCCATCACCGCCACCTCCGCGCCCGGCCAGGCCAGCACGCGGGTGGCGCCCAGCGACCGGGAGTTCATCGCGATGTAGGCCCCGCCGTAGGCCTTGCGGGTCACCAGCGTGACCCGCGGCACGGTGCATTCGGCGAACGCGTGCAGCAGCTTCGCGCCGCGGCGGACCACCCCGTCCCATTCCTGGCCGACCCCGGGCAGGTAGCCGGGGACGTCGACCAGCACCACCAGCGGGACCCCGAACGCGTCGCACATCCGCACGAACCGCGCCGCCTTCTCGGCCGAGGCGGCGTCCAGGCAGCCGCCCAGGCGCAGCGGGTTGTTCGCGATCACGCCGACCGTGCCGCCGCCGAGCCGGCCCAGCGTGGTCACCACGTTCGGCGCCCACTTCGGGAACAGCTCGACCCCGGGCGCGTCCAGCAGGCGGCTGATGACCGGGTGGACGTCGTAGGCCCGCCGGGGTGAATCGGGCAGCAGCGCGCCGAAGTCACCGCCCGGCGTGTCGTCCGCGACCTTGCCGTGGTCCCCGAGCAGGGCGGCGAGCCGCCGCGCGTGGGCGATGGCGTCGGTGTCGGTGTCGGTGACGATCGTGGCCAGGCCCGACCGGCGCGAATGCGGCTCGTGCCCGCCGAGCCGCGCCATGTCCACGTCCTCGCCGGTCACGCTGCGCACCACGTCGGGGCCGGTGACAAAGATCCGGCCCTGGCCGGACAGGATGACGATGTCGGTGAGGGCCGGCCCGTACGCGGCGCCGCCGGCCGCGGGGCCGAGGACCACCGAGATCTGCGGCACCAGGCCCGAGGCGCGGGTCATGGCCGCGAAGACGGTGCCGACCGCGTGCAGGCTGCCCACCCCCTCCGCCAGCCGCGCGCCGCCGGAGTGCCACACGCCGATGACCGGCACACCGCGCGTCACGGCCTCCTCGTACGCGGTGATGATCACCGCGCAGCCCGCCTCGCCCATGGCCCCGCCCTGCACCCGCGGGTCGGAGGCGAAGGCGACCGCCCCGGTGCCGTCGATCAGCCCGGTGCCCGCGATGGCGCCGGTCCCGGCGTCCGGCGCGATCAGCTCGAGCGTCCCGGTGTCGAACAGGGCCTCCAGCCGCAGCACCGGGTCGCGCGGCAGCGTGGATCGCTCGTCCGGCGGCGCCGGGGGCGGCCCGCCCGGGGCGGGTGATGACGCGGCGCGGTCGTTGTCCATAACGGTCAACTGAGCTCTCCTTGCGCACGTGTGTGAAGGCACGATGGGGGCCGGGCCTGGCCGTCGTCGGCCGCCGCCTGCGATCCGCGTCCCGGTCCGGGGCGGTCGGCGCCGCCCCGGACCGGGCGGCAGGGGAGTGCCCCCGGTCAGGGGGCGGTGAAGACGAGCGACACGTTGTGGCCGCCGAAGCCGAAGGCGTTGTTCAGCACCGCCATCGGCTTGCGGCCGCCGGCCCGCAGGGGCCGCGGCTCGGTCGCGACGTCGACCTTGACGCCATCGTCGGGATCTTCGAGGTTGATCGTGGGCGGCGCGGTCTTGGTGTGCAGCGCGAGGATCGCCGCCACCGACTCGACCGCGCCCGCGCCGCCGAGCAGGTGCCCGGTCATCGACTTGGTGGAGGAGACCACAACCCGCTCCGCCGCCGGGCCCAGGGCCGTCACGATGGCCTGCGCCTCGGCCACGTCGCCTTCCGGCGTCGAGGTGGCGTGCGCGTTGATGTGCACGATCTGGTCCGCCGCGACCCGCGCGTCGGCCAGCGCGCGCCGCATGGCCAGGATCACGCCGGCGCCCTCGGGATGGGGGTGGGCGATGTGGTAGCCGTCGGAGGAGTACCCGGCCCCGGCCGCGACCGCGTACACCCGCGCGCCGCGCGCGGCGGCGTGCGCCGCGGACTCCAGCACGACCATGCCGGCGCCCTCGCCGAGCACGAACCCGTCCCGGCCCTTGTCGAACGGGCGCGAGGCCCGCTCCGGCTCGTCGTTGCGCGCCGACAGCGCGCGCATCACCGCGAACGCGCCCATGTTCAGGGCCATGATCGCCGCCTCGGTGCCGCCCGCGACCACGATGTCGGCCCGGCCCAACCTGATCATGTCGATGCCGTAGCCGACCGCCTCGGCGCCGGACGCGCACGCGCTGACGGACGAATGCGCCCCGGCCTGGGCGCCCAGCTCGATGCTGATCCAGCCCGCGGAACCGTTCGGCATCAGCATCGGCACCGTGAACGGGGAAATCCGCTGCCAGCCCTTTTCCTTGAGCGTGTCGTAGCCGGCCAGGGTGGACCCGATCCCGCCGATGCCGCTGGTCACCGAGACGCCGAGCCGCTGCGGGTCGACCTCGGGCTGGCCGGCGTCCGCCCACGCCTCCCGCGCGGCGACCAGCGCGAACTGCTCGCAGCGGTCCATCCGGCGGGCCTGCACGCGTCCCACGATGTTGGCAGGGTCGGCCGCGGCGGTGGCCGCGATCCGGGACGGCAGATCCTTGGCCCAGTCGTCGGTCAGCGCCTGCACGCCGCTGCGGCCGGCGAGCATCGCTGACCAGGTTGATGCGACGTCGCCGCCGAGAGGCGTGGTCGCGCCCAGGCCCGTGACGACGACACGGTTGTCGTCTGCGCTCACTGTGATCGGCTCCTCAATCTCGCCTTCGCTGCCCGCCGGTAAGGCTGCCCGCCAGCGACAGCGCCGGCGAGCAGGCCCCGGGCGGCTAGCTCATGTTCTTGTGCACGTAGTTGATGACGTCCTGAACGGTCTTCAGGTCCTTCAGCTGGTCGTCGGGGATCTCCACGCCGAACTTGTCCTGCGCGGCCACGGCGATCTCCACCATGGACAGCGAGTCGATGTCGAGGTCGTCCACGAAGTTCTTGTCCGGGGTCACCTCGTCGGCCGGGACACCCGCGATCTCGTCGATGATTTCCGCGAGACCCGCGAGGATCTCCTGCTCGGTGAGTGCCATCTGCCTGCTCGCTCCTTGTCGTCCGGTTGTTCTCTGGGGGTCTTCGTCGAGTTGCCCGGCCACTGTGCTGCCTGGCCACTGTGCTGCCTGGTGACTGGGCTGCGCGCCGCGGGCGGCGGGCCCGGCTAGGGTACCGTGATCACCTGCGCCGCGTAGCACATGCCCGCGCCGAACCCCAGCAGCAGCACCGGCATGCCGGAGTGCAGCTCACCGCGTTCGGTCATCCGCGCGAGGGCGAGCGGGATCGACGCGGAGGAGGTGTTCCCCGCGGTGATGATGTCGTCCGCCACCCGTTCCCGCGGCACCCCGACCTTGCGGCCCAGCGCCTCGACGATCCGCAGGTTGGCCTGGTGCGGGACGAACGCGGCGAGGTCCTGCGGCCGGACGCCTGCGCGCCGGCAGGCTTCCAGCGCCGTCGGGTGCAGCTCGGTGGTCGCCCACCGGAACACCGACTGCCCCTCCTGGAACAGGAACGACGTGCGGTCCTTGATGTGGATCCTGTCGGCCAGGCTGCCGTTGCTGCCCCACGCGACCGGGCCGATCCCGGGCGGTGCGGCCGGGTCCGCGACCGGGCCGACCACGGCTGCCCCGGCGCCATCGGCGAAGATGATCCGGGTCGACCGGTCCGCGTCGTCCACCCAGGCCGACATCTTCTCCGCCCCGATTACCAGGACGTGCCGGGCGGTCCCGGCGCGTACCGCGTCGCTGGCGTTGGCCAGCCCGTAGCAGAAACCGGCGCAGGCGGCGTTGAGGTCGTAGGCGCCCGGCGCGCTGATGCCCAGCCGGGCCGCGACCGATGCGGAGACGTTGGGGATCGGCGACTCGTTGCTGCAGGTCGCCACGATGACCAGGTCGATGTCGGACACGGTGACGCCGCTGCCGGCGATCGCCTTGCCCGCCGCGGCCACCGCCATGTCGGCGACGGTCTCGTCCGGGGCGGCGATCCGGCGGCTGGCGATGCCGACGCGGCTGCGGATCCATTCGTCGCTGGTGTCCAGGGCGGCCGCGAGGTCATCGTTGGTCACCACGTTGCCGGGCTGGTACCCGCCGAACGCAAGGATGCGGGCACCAGGGGCCGGCTCGGGGAGTTGCATCGCGCCGCCTTTCTGTGTCGTCCGGTTCATGGCTGGCCTGTCCGGTTCATGGCTGGCCTGTCCGGTTCATGGCTGGCCTGTCCGGTTCATGGCTGGCCTGTCCGGTTCATGGCTGGCCTGTCCGGTTCATGGCTGATTCTTCTGGCCGAACGGAACCCGGCCGGGGCTATTCCGCTCCTTCGGGCAGCAGCCGGGCCAGCGGCTGCCCCACGCTGACCGGGTCGCCGTCCTGCACGAGCCACTCGATGATCGCACCGCGCCACTGCGGGATGACCGCGCGCCGGTCGCTGCGCGCCTCGACGTGGCCGACCTCGGTGCTGATGCCGTCGGCGAAACTGGCCAGCGGCGCCGAGCGGAAGGTACCGCCCAGCGGGGCGACCAGCAGCCGCCACTCGGGCAGGTTGCCCGCCCAGGTGGCGGTGGCCTCCGCGTCGTCTTCTTCGGTGCTGGCGGTCAGCTCAGGGACGAGTGTCACAGGTGCCTCCGGTGCGTCGGCGAGGTCGCCCCGCCTGAGGTCCGCACGTCGCTGTGCTCGGCGAGCAGCTTGCGCGCGGTATCGAGATCGTCAGGAGTCTTCAGGGCGGCCAGGGTCGCGCCGGGCAGGCCCCGGCGGGCCAGGCCGGTGAGCGTGCCGGCCGGCGGCAGCTCGATCAGCGCGGTGACCCCCTCGGCCGCCATCGTGGCCATGCACGCGTCCCAGCGGACCGGCGTGGCGACCTGCCCGACGATGCGGTCCAGCCAGCCCGCGCCGGTGCCGACGACCGCGCCGTCGGCGTTGGACAGCAGGGCGATCCGCGGATCGCTGACCGTCACGGTGGCGGCCGCCGCGCGCAGCGCGGCCACGGCCGGCGCCATGTGCACGGTGTGGAACGCGCCCGCGACCGTGAGCGGCCGCAGCCGCGCCCCGGCCGGCGGGTCCGCCGCGAACGCGGCAAGCTGCTCCAGCGTCCCGGCCGCCACGATCTGCCCGGCGCCGTTCACGTTCGCCGGGGTCAGCCCGTGTGCCTCGATCGCGGCCAGCACGGTGGCCTCGTCCCCGCCCAGCACCGCGGTCATCCCGGTCGGCCGGGCGGCCGCGGCCCCGGCCATCGCCCGCCCCCGCACCGCGACCAGCCGGAGCGCGTCGGCGGGGCTGACCACCCCGGCGATCGCCCCGGCGGCCAGCTCGCCCACGCTGTGCCCGGCGGCCGCCAGCCCCGGGCCGGTGGCCGGGAGGGCGCCGTCGAGGAGGGCTTCGGCGGCCCCGAGCGCCGCGGCGACGAGCAGCGGCTGCGCGACGGCGGTGTCCTTGATCTCGTCGGCGCCGGCCGTGGTGCCGGACCGGACGAGGTCGACGCCCGCCAGCTCGGACCAGGCGTCCAGGCGGGCCGCGAACCCGGGCACGTCGAGCCAGGGCGAGAGGAAGCCGGGGGCCTGGGCACCCTGGCCGGGAGCGGTGATGACGAGCACATACCCAGCGTGCCCTGTAGGAGTCCGCTACTGGAACGCCAGAGGTGACGAAGTTTCCGGTAGAAACTTTGTACCATTCCGCCAAATAGGGTTCACTTGCGCGTCACCGGCTCGTCGCGGGCCGCTGTCCGCGCGCGGCCCGGGCACGCCGGCACCCGTGCCGCCGCTGTCCCGCCGCGGGTATAGCGTCGGACGTGTCCGGCGCAGGCCCGGAAATGTCTCGCCCCAATCAGGAACGGGATCACTGATGGCTGAACGCATGAGCGACGCGCAATCGGCCGCCCACGCCGGCGGCCCGCAGCCGCAATCGCCCCTGGAGCCATTCGGCGAAGCCGAGAGCTGGAAGCTGATCTCGGCGGGCGGCGTGGGCCGGATCGGGTACTCCGGCCGGTACGGCCCGACCATCCTCCCGGTCAACTTCACCGTGCGCGACAAGGCGATCTACTTCCGCACCGCGCGGCACTCCACGATGGAGGAGGACCTGCGCACCGGGATCGCGCACGCCGACTACAAGGTGGCGTTCGAGATCGACCACTTCGACGAGCCCGCGCACACCGGCTGGAGCGTCCTGGTGCAGGGCGACGTCCACCCCATGGAGTCCGACGACGAGCGCGCGGCGGCCGCCCACGCCGGGGTGGAGTCCTGGGTGGCCGGCGACCGGAACCTGTTCCTGCGCATCACCCCGACCAAGATCACCGGCCACCGCATCGGCCCCCTGCCCGGCTGACTCCCGTCACGCGGGCTTGGCGGCCAGGCGGCCGAGGACGATCGAGATCCACAGGGTGAACGCGTCGCGGCCGTCGGACGGGCTGTAGCCGGTGAGCTCCGTCACCCGGCGGAGCCGGTAGCGGACCGTGTTGGCGTGCACGAACAGCATCCGCGCCGTCGCCTCCAGGGACGAGCCCTGCTCCAGGTAGGTGGCCAGCGTGTCCACCAGGGCCGAACCCCCGGCCAGCAGCGGCTCGTATACCTGCGTGACCAGTTCCCCGCGTGCGTCGGTGTCCCCGTCCAGGGCACGTTCGGGCAGCAGTTCGTCCGCGCTGACCGGCCGCGGCGCGTCCGGCCACGCGGCCGCCGCGCGCAGCCCGGCCAGCGCGGCCCGCGCGGACGCCGCCGCGGACCGCAGGTCGGGGACGACCGGCCCGACCACGAGGGGACCGGCGCCGAACCGCCCGGCGAACCGCTCGGCCGCGCTGAGCGGGTCGTCCGTGCCGCCCAGCAGCACCACCAGGCGGCTGCCCTGCACGCCGGCCAGCACGTCCAGGCGGGCGCGCTTGGCGTCCGTGCGCAGGTCGTCGATCAGCGCGGCGGTGGTCTCCTCGCCCTCGACCATCCCGGCGATGACGGCGACGGGGGAGGAGGACCAGTTCAGCGCGGACGCCCACGAGTGCAGCGACTCCTCGGTCTCGCCCCGCACCAGGGAGTCCACCACCAGGGCCTCCAGCCGCGCGTCCCACGCCCCCCGCGCCTCCGCGGTCCGCGCGTAGACCTGCGCCGCGCCGAAGGCGACCTCGCGGGTATACCGGAGCACGGCCTCGCGCAGCTCCGCCTCGCCGCCGGGCGCCGCCAGCTCGTCGACCTGCGCCTCCACCACGTCGATGATGACGCGCACCATCTCCACCGCCTGCTGCAGGCTGACCGCCCGGGCCAGCTCGCGCGGCGCCGTGCCGAACACCTCGCCCGCGACCGCGGGCCGGTCCCGCTCGGGATGGCGGATCCAGTCCACGAACGCGGCGATCCCGGCCTGCGCGACCAGCCCGAGCCACGACCGGTTCTCCGCCGACATGGCCCGGAACCAGGGCAGCCGCCTGTCCATCGACGCGATGGCGGCGGTCCCGAGGCTGCCCATCGACCGCTCGATCCGCGCCACGGTCTCCTCGTGCACCCGGCTTTCCCCGCCGGGCCCGCCCGGCCCGGCGGGCCGGGCGCCGCGCGGGACCCGTGGCCCGGTTTTCCGGCCGCCACCCGGGCGGCCGGTCTGCTCGCTGGTGGACATGCGCCTAGAGTTTCACGTTTATGGAGACAGAGATCATCCAGGTCCGCACCGGAAGCCGTGAAGGCGTGTTCGACATCACCGGCCAGTGCGGCCAGTTCGCGTCCGGCGCGTCCGCCGGCGGCGATGGGCTGCTGCACGTGTTCGTGCCGCACGCCACGGCCGGGCTGGCGCTGATCGAGCTCGGCGCGGCCAGTGACCGCGACCTGCTCGCCGTGCTGGCGGACTTCCTGCCCGCCGATGACCGCTGGCGGCACGCGCACGGCTCCCGCGGCCACGGCCGGTCCCACGTGATGCCCGCCTTCGTGCCGCCCTACGCCACGGTCCCGGTCGTCGGCGGCCGCCTGGCCCTGGGCACCTGGCAGTCCATCGCCCTCGTCGACCTGAACGTAGACAACCACACCCGCCAGGTCCGGCTGTCTTTCCTGGGCTGACCGGGCCCCGCCCGTGGCCTGACCCGACCCGGGAGGGTCAGCCGTCGTCTTCCGGCCACAGCCGGATGCTGCGCTGGCCGGCGTCGAGGATCAGTTCCGCGTCGAGCCCGGCCCGGGTCCCGGTGATCCCCAGGGGGTCCATTCACAGACGAAGGCCGCGGCAGGCTAGGTACGGCGGCGCTGGCCTACGGCGGCGCGCGGGTGCACAGCACCGAGGGCGGCGACTCGCGTCTGCACGGCGTCGAAGAACAGGGTGAGACGCTGTTGAACGTCCGCCTCATCGTGACCAGGCGGCATCCGAGACGGGTGCACGGCCGTGCTCATCGCGAGATCCTTGGCCTTACTCCACAGTTGAGGGTTGTTGGACCGGGCCTGCTCGCCAAGCTGGCGCCAGCCATGGACCGGAGGGTCACTTTGGGGGCATGCGCCGTCTCTGAGTTGCTGGGTGGCGTAGTTTACGAGACACCAGGCTGCCAGCGACCGACTAGCCAGCCAGCGCTCCCGCCCGTGCTGCTGTTCTTCACGCCCGGAACTGCTCACACGGCCCGGCGGACCGGTCGTTCGGGGGTTGAGTTCTTCCAGTTTGTTCTCGAGGCTGGCGAGGACGATCGCGGGTTGCACGAACCAGTCGCTGTATGCCTTGTCATCTATCTGGTGGGCGTACATCCCAATCTCGGCGATCTGGTCTAGGAGAAAACCGGCCTCCTCGGGCAATGCCTGAGGCTCAGGGGAACCTACCATGCCGCCATTTTCCGATGGCTTGAAACCCGCCAGTTGCAGCGTTGCTTCGCACAGCATCGAGAGAAGGCGGTCGAGATCACAATGGAGCAGGAAGCCTGACTGGATGCCGATCTCGGCGCAACTAGCCAGTGCGCGGCCGAACTCGATACCGAACCAGCCGATGAGAGGTGTCTCATTGCGCGACACGGCCGTCTGCTGGAGGAGCACTCGCCAGCTGCTGTCGACGATTTCGCCGCTAGAGCAATATTCATCTGGCGGCCTTCCGCGCAGCGTTTCGTTGAGAAGCTTGCCATTCTCCGGCCTCCTCGCCTCGGCGCAGTAGAAGTCCAGCAGTTCCTGGAAGCTATATAGGGCGAAGATGACGTCACGGCTCTCGCCGATGCGGCTGGCGGTACAAAGCCGCTGCCGCAGCGCTTGAAGCCGACGGCAGGCACGGGCAGAGGTCAAATGCCGTCTCTCCAGCAGCCAGGAGCGCAAGGATCGGTGATGCCGAGCGTGCCACCACTTCTTAAGGCGGTCTTCCCATTTCAGCCACAAGTTGTAGCCGAGAATGATTGTGAAGCCGAGGGCGAAAACCGAGATGGCCAGATCGACTCGGGATGCCGACGGCGAGTAGGTGGCCAGATAGGTCCACGCCGCAATGACCGCCGGGTAGATGATCGCCGCGGCAAACGGCTCGTTCAAGACGCCCCACACCTCGCGGGGACGGGCGGTGAACTGGCCGGCACCCAGGCCCAGGCGTGCTTCCAGTCGCCCACCTGCGATGATCAAGGCATGGCACTTCCGGATACCGTAGATCTCATACGACAGCAGACCGAGCGTCACAAGCGCTCCGAACACGCCGACCGGGAGGAAGAACTCCGGGTCGATGTCTTTCGCGCCTTTCGTAACGAGAACCAGTCCGCCACCTGTGACAAGCGGCAGAAGGCCGAGCAGCTTGGCCCGGAAATCATCGATGGCTCGATAGCTCTGGCACAGCTGGTCATAGGCCGAGCGCATGCTCTCCTGCTCATCTGCTGTCATCAACGCACCTGCTCTCAGCGGTCACGCTTATATGCGGGCCGAAGCCCGAGACGCCCAGGGCTCACTGCTAAATTAGCGGGCCGACGGCGGCTGGCCGCCTTGCCTCCAAGGGGGTGCGGTCGATCCCGGTTTCACCGTCGGGGGGTACCGCGGGTCGCCGACCTGTTTGGGTGCGAGGCGCCGCCCCGCCTGCCACACGCGCGTCCAACCGGCTCACGGCACTGCATGCGGCGGACATCAGCAAGTCCCAGCCTGCTCCTCCAGCGGCGACCGCGCTTCGGGGAAGTCCCTACCACTGTGCAAGCTCCTACCACCCGGGAGGTTGCGCCGACGCGTTCAGGTCTAGCGCGCCTCGTCGCACGTGACCATCAGGCGTGTCAGTTCCGTGCGGGAGCGGATGCCAAGCTTACGGTAGACGCGCGTGAGGTGGGCTTCCACGGTCTTGCGGGAGACGAACAGGGCCGCCGCGGCCTCGATGTTGTTGAGTCCTCGGCCCACGGCGCGGGCGACTTGGAGTTCTTGCGGGCTGAGACAGTCCACGGCCGACGTGCTCGTGTCATTCCGGGCGCCGGTGGCGGCTAGTTCCGTCATCGCCCGGGCTGCCCAGGGCCGTGCTGCCAAGCCAGTAAAGATGGTAAGGGCGTGCCGGAGGGGTCGGCGTGAAGCGCCGGGACGCCGGGCGCGGCGCAGCGCCTCGCCCTCGCACAGCAGAGTGCGAGCCTGCTCGAACGGCATCGGGCGTTCCTGGTTGGCCGAGCGGGCCGCAGCGAACCAGGCCTCGGCCTCAGCCGGGTCGTGGGAGAGGATCCCGCGCGCCCGCGCGGCCGCCGCCCTTGGATAGATGAGGCCTGTCGCGTCGGCCCGCTCCTGAAGCCAGGCCAGGACCTGTTCGGCCCGCTCCGCGGCGCCGGCCCGCGCGAGCGCCTCGGCGAGGTCACCGGCGAACGGGATGACGTTGGGCGTGCCCAGCCCGGCGGCTTGTGCTGCGTCCCAGGCGCGCTCCAGATGGTCGATCGCCGCCGTCAGGTCACCGCAGCTGAGCGCGCACAGTCCGAGCGCCGCCGCGTTGTACACGCCCAGGCAGCCAACGCCCCGCGGTTCGACGTCCTGGTGGGCCCGCTGCACGTGCTCCTCACAACGTTCACGGTCACCGCGGGCTGCCGCGATCCGGGACAACTGCGACAGGGCGTGCCCGATCAAGCCGACCTGGTTCATTTCCTCGGCCCACTGCAGCGCCTCAGTGGCGTCCGCGTACGCGGACGCCCACCGCCCGGTCCACCAGCCCAGCTCACCCGACAACCCCAGGGCCAGCGACAAGATCGCGGGCGCACCCATGCGCCGCCCGCAGTCCACTATGGCGTCAAGGCAGACACGGCCCTGGTCGTAGCGTTCGGTCCAGATGTCACCCTGTGCCATGAACGCGGCGCCTTGCTGCTCGACCGCCAGGTCCGCTGACGGCAGCAGCGCCTTGGCCCGGTCCCGGCAGCGCGCGGCGTGATCGAGTTCTCCTGCCATCACGAAAGCCTCGGCCGCCAGGGCCAGGACGGTCAGCGAAGCACTCACCCCCGCCGCTGCGGCACCGGTGTCTTCCCCGAGTTCCTCCGCCTGCTGCGCGACCTGTCTGGCCAGGTGGATACGCCCGGTCATCGCTGCGGGCAAGGTGGCCTCGGCCAGCAGCGCGGCGGCCCACCCGGGGCTGGCCGGCCGGATCACCGCTGCCGCCCGCACCAGGCCATCGAAGGCGGGCAACGGGTCACCCGCCCACGTCCGGGCCCGCCCCAGGATCAGCTCGGCCTCCGCGACCAAGACCGGGTCGTTACAGCGTGCCAGCGCCTCCTGGCACCAGGCCACCGCCGGCCCCCAGTCCCCCGCCAGACATGCGTCGGTCGCGGCGTGCAGCAGGCGCCTGGCACGCATGCCGTGATCGGCCGTCAGCTCCGCCGCCCGCCGCCAGGTCCTGGCGGACGCGCCGTACCCGCTGCGCTGCCGCGCATCCACCGCCGCGACAGCAAGAGCCTCGGCCGCGGCGTCATCGGGACCGGTGGCCGCCGCCGCCAGGTACCAGGCCCGCAGATGCCCCCCGGCGGCCCCGGCCAGGGCGCGGTACGCCGCGGCTCTGGCCCACAGCGGTGTCCGGCCCACCACCACCGGGCGCATCAGCGGATGCCGAAGCTGGATCTGGCCGCCCACGGTCCGCACCAGCCCGCGGCGTTCCGCATGGGCGAGGGACCCCAGCGACAACCGCAGCGTGCTGAGCGCCGCCTCCACATGACACCCGCCGCTGGCGCTGTCAGCGGCGGCGACGAACAGCGCATGCCGGGTATCTTCCGGCAGCTCCTCGACCACGCGGCCCCAGGCGTTCTCCAGCCTTACACCGAGCGTCAGCCGGTCGGCCTCGAAGGCACCCATCCCATCGGGAACTCCGGCCAGATTTTCCAGCACCGCGAGCGGGTTGCCGCCGGTCAGCTCGACCAGGGACCGCAGCGCTGGCCCGCTGATATCGGCACCCAGCCCCCGGGCGAGCTCGGCGCACTCGGCGACCGACAAGCCGCTGATCCGCAGGGCGGGCAGATCCCGCTCGGGGGGCTGTGCGCCGGGTTCATCGCGGACGGCAAAGAACATCACGATGCGCTCGGCCGCCAGGCGCCGCGCGGCAAACAGCAGGACCTGCCGCGACTGCGGATCAACCCATTGAAAGTCATCGACCAGAACCGCCAGGGGCTGCTCGTCCGCGGCGCTTGCCAGTACCCCCAGGGCCCCCGCGCACGCCGCCAGCGGGCCGGTCGCGGGCCCGCTGGAAAAAGCCAGGCACACCTCTAGGGCCTGACGTTGGGCCTGCGGTAGCCCCGCGAATTTCTCGCGCAAAGGACGCAGCAGGTCCGCCAGGGTGGCAAACGCCAGGACGGCTTCGGATTCCTTCCCGCACGCCCCGAGGACACGCAGGCCCCGCTCAGAAGCCACATCGGCGACGTGCATTAAGAGCGCCGTCTTGCCGACCCCGGCCTCACCCGCAATGACGGCGGCCGCCCCGCCGCCCTCCACCGACTCGACCAGCCCATGGAGCAGGCGCCGCTCCCGCGCCCGGCCCACCAGCCGCCCATCCAGCCGCTGGGCCAAGCCGGCTCCCGCCCCTGCGCTGGTGATCATCGAATCCATGGCCGATACTTTCCCGGCAAGGGATGGACCCGTTGGCTGAGGGCATGCGCGACCCGGCGTCCGCAGAGGGTTCGCGTCGCGCCGACATGCAGCTCCAGGCGCTCGCCATCACCGAACCACGAACGTACGGGACCTGGCACTTCCGGCAGACCTGAAGGTCGCCGGTCGGCAACAGGCCTCAAGGTCGCACCCCCCATATCTCACCCCGCCACGACTCTAAGCCCCCACCTCTACAGGCGAAGTGCAGGCCGTGTGAAGACGGTGTGGAGAAGGCCGAGGTCTTGAAGCAAGCCACCACGGGTACATCCCGCCACCAATTCACAGAACCGCCCCCGACACGTGATGGGCTGGTCTGCGCCGCTCCGGGAAAGTCCGCAGGCGCCATGTGGCGGCGGATTGTCACAGCAGCCGTTCGTATTTGCCGGGGAGCGAAGTAATCGATGGCCGGCCGGTTCCGGGAGGGATTTGCCCGAAGCGACGCGGAACCGGCCGATGATGTCATCGTCCCGAGTGACCTTCAAGGTCACCAGGAGGCAGCCTTGTTGGCTCGCGTTCCGCGGCTCACCAAGAAGGGAAGATCATGATGGTGATGGGCGCTGCCAGGCCCGACACCGTCAAGATCAAGTCCACCATCGCTACCGACCAGGTGGCCGCCGCCATGGCGGCCTACCACTTGTCCGAGTCCACGGCGTGCAGCCACGAGCTCTACTTCTGCGAGCTGCCCTCCCAGTTGGGCCTGCTGCCCCTGCTTGATGGCGCCGTCATCTTGCGCGTCCGGCGCTATCTCGCGGGGCCCGGCGATGTCACCGTGAAGCTGAGGCCGTGTCGGCCCGGCCAGCTCACCGGCCAGTGGAGCGCCTTCCGCCACAGCGCCCATCATCAGCTGCAGATCAAGGGCGAGTGGGCCCATGACCGCCGCGTCCTAGCCGCCTCGCTGGTGTATAGCGTTTCGGGCGATCATCTCGGCCAGGCTCTCCATTCCGGGCCGCACCACCTGGGCCGGCTGTTCTCCGCCCGCCAGCGCCGGTACCTGGCCGAGTGCACGAACATTGATCCCGCCCTCGATGATTTGCGTCTTCTGGGCCCGATTAAGGCCCGTCAGTGGCGGCTGCGTGAGCCGCGATACGACATCACCGCTGAACAATGGACTGTACACACCCCCGGCGGCCCACCAGGACTCGACCTCCTGGAACTGTCCGTGACGGCCGAAACCGAGGATGCGGCGCTGGTCCAGCCAGCGTTCCTGGCCTCGGTCCGGCGCCGGGGACTCGACCCCTACGCCTTCCACCGAACCAAGACCCGGCAGGTGCTCCAGCATCTGGCCGCCTTGGGGCCGGCGTAGGCCACCCTGACGTAGGGATTTCCCCGAAGCGCCCCGGCCCCGCCCCGGGACGACAATGTCACCGCAGCCCAATTGGCCGCACGTGGCCGGATCGCACAAGGGCTCCGCAGTTGTGGAATCTGTCCGAGGAGGCAGCGCGTGGCAACCGTGTACAAAATTCACCCGGCGATCGGCATCGCACGTGTCGGCAACAGCCCCGACGAGTTCTTTATCGGTCCGGAAAAGATCGGCCAGCCGCCAGATCCGCCCGGCGGCTTCAAAGACGCGCAGTGCCGGGTCAAGCGCCAGGCCGCACGGTTCCGAATCTTCGCCCACCACGACGACGGAACGGTCGATGAAATCACCAACGCCGAAGCGGATATCACCTGGACTGCGCATCTGGCCAATACCAAGGCGGCGAATCCGCTGCGCGGCAACACCGAACCCCCCGCCGACCTGAAAATCGACCCGGGCGAGCGTACCTTGCAGGGGCCGAACGAAAGCCAGAAGTTCGATACCGGCACGATCAAGTTCGCCAGCGCACCCGTCACCACGGTGCCGCTCGGTGAGATCCGTAGTACGCCCGAGAACCACCTGGTGGTGCTGGGCGGCTTCGGCAAGTCCGCCTCGCCCGCAGGCACTGCTCTCGACGGGTACTTCTGGGCCAGCGACGACTGGTACGACGACGTCTCCGACGGTTCTGTGTCGGCAACGATCAAGCTGCGCGTCGACAACTCGACGCCGGCGGTCCTCGGTGCGTGGGTGATCGTCACGCCGCCGAAGTTCGCGCCCGACCAGGACAGCGTCATCACGCTGTACGACCGCATATTCCAGGCGATGGTCACCGGCGGGCTCCTGCTTGAGCCGACGACGACGTCGTACACCAACGACGTGTACCCGATCCTCCAGCGGGCCCGCGACACAAGCTGGGTCGACCACACCTGGGGTTCGCACACCTGGACCGATCCGGTCATCAGCGACGCGCTGCGCAACGCCATCTTCACCAAGTTGAAGATCCCCGCAGGGGGCGGCGGCAACATGCCGCTGCTCAATGACTCCGGCACTCTGGACGACCGGCTGACCGACGTCCAGTACGGGCACATGCAGCGCTGGCAGGGCAACAACTACGCCAGCGACTGGACGGGTGTCCCGGCGCCGCAGACCGACATCACCCCGGACGGCCTGGACCGCGCGGCGCTGGAGGCGTGCGTCGGCGGCGCGTTCTACCCCGGCATCGAGACGGGCGGCCTCCCCAATCCCCCCGGTTCCCGTCCCATTGCGGACGCGACGAACTACATCGAGCCGTTCCGGCTCGACCATGCGAAGCTGCATCCGGGCGACCTGACGTATGTCATGGCGCTGCCCTGGCAGAACGACTTCTTCCAGTGCGCGGACAACTGGTGGCCGGTGCCACGGCCGAACTACGTAACGCGCGGCGGGACCGCGAACCAGTCGTTCATCAGCGGTGTGGTAAGCGGCGGCCAGGGCATGGTCGACAACTGGCACCGGCTCGGCTTCGTGGTACGTCAAGGTTCACAGTTGGTGGAGGTCGACCGGTGCGATCTGGCCACCGTCAACCTGCTCACACCGCTGCTGAACTTCCAGCATGTGCCGCAGGGTCCGATGGGCATGGTGCGTGAGGCGGCGCTGGCCATCGCGTTCGAGGTGACCTCGCCGTCGAGCGCGGTCACGCTCCAGTACGCGCCGGGTGGCGCGCCCACGCATCCCCAGCTCGTGGCCTTCAACACGTCGGTCACGGTGGGACCGACGGCCAACACCGTCGCCACGGCCCGGCTGTGGGTGATCTACCGGACCAGCACGCCCGGCGCCGTACTGCCACTGCAGACGGTGACCGTTCAGGAGGTCGGCGGCTCGCGGACCTGGACCGTCATCATCACCGGCGACACGGTTGCCCGGAAGACGGCCGCGGCGGCGCTGGTTCTCGACCGCTCGGGCAGCATGGTCGAAGACCGGGGCGACGGCCAGAGCAAGCACGCCTCACTGCAGCAGGCGGCGAGCACGTTCGTCGACGTGATGCTCGAAGGCGACGGAGCCGGCCTCGTGCGCTTCAACCAGGACGCTCAGGTGCTGGAATCGGTCGTGCCACTGGGTAACGGGAGCCTGTCCGACATCAACCGCAGCACCACCAAAGACATCATCAGCGGCAACGGGCTCGACCCGGACGGTCAGACCTCGATCGGCGACGGTATCTTCGAAGGGCGCGGCATCCTCAACGCGGCGGCCGGATCGTTCGATGTCAAGTCGCTGGTCGTACTCACGGACGGCATGGAGAACCAGCCGCGCTGGATCGCGGACGTGGCCGCAGACATCAACGAGTTCACGTACGCCGTCGGCCTCGGGCAACCGCAGAACATCAGCGTGCCCGCGTTGCAGACGATCTCCGGCAACAACGGCGGCTACCTGCTCGTGACCGGTGCGATCGGCACCGACAACCGGTTCCTGCTGCAGAAGTACTTCCTGCAGATCCTCGCCGGTATCAGCAACGCCGAGATCGTGCTCGACCCCGACGGCGACCTCATTCCCGGCCAACTCGAGCGGGTGCCGTTCCAGTTGACCGCCGGGGATGCGGGGGTCGACGTCATCCTGCTGACGCCGAACACGCAGATCGTGGATTTCCGGCTGGAGACGCCCAGCGGACAGATTATCGAGCCGTGGCGGGCCCAGTCCGAGCCGGGTATGCGGTTCGTGCTTTCCGAGGGCGTCAGTTACTACCGGCTCGCGCTGCCGTTCGAATTCATGGCGAACCGTTTCGACGCAGGCGGCACCTGGAATGCGCTGCTCAGGATCGGGCGGCCCAGGCTTGAACGTAGCGACAGCCGGGACGGCACCGATCCCTCGGTCCGGCACGTTGCGGCCGTACCGGAGGTTCCGATGGACGTGGCGAACGCCCCGGCCCGCTTGAGTCGGGCCCAGCGTGACAGTGTGCTGGCCGCCGAACAGGGGATGGCTGAACTCGGCGCGATAGGCGCGCAGGGCGCAGTGGAGCCCGGCCTTCGCACGGTGCCGTACTCCATCGTGGTGCACGCGTATTCGAACCTCACGCTCGAGGCGCAGGCCGAGCAGAACGGGTTCGCGCCCGGTGGGCGGGTGAACCTGACCGCGTCACTGGCGCAGTCCGGCATCCCGCTCGAGCGAGCGGGGCAGGTCTGGGCGGAAGTCACCGAGCCGGCGGGCACCACGATGACGGTCGCGATGCCGGAAGGTACCGCCGGGCAGTTCGCCGCGGCGTTCGACGCGAATGCGGTCGGCGTCTACCGGATCCGGGTCCGCGCCGCGGGCACGACCAGCGGCGGTGAGCCGTTTGCACGGGAGAAGACGCTGACCGCGGCCGTATGGCGTGGCGGGGATCAGGTCACCGACCCGCGCACCAACCCGCAGGTCATCGTGGACTACCTGCGTGAGCGCGACGAGCGGCTGTGTAAGCTGCTCACCTGCCTGCTCCGCCGCGACGGTGCCATCAGCCCGGAGTTCGAGCGTCGGCTCCTGGGTCTCGGCTTCGACGTGGACAGCGTGCGCAAATGCCTGGCCGAGTGGTGCCGAGGCTAGCCCCGGCCTGTCATGGCTGACGAGTACGACGTCGCGGTCGTCGGGGCGGGGCCGGCCGGCTCGGCCACCGCCCGGCGGCTCGCCCGGTCGGGCTGCCGGGTGGTCCTGCTGGAACGGTCCCGGTTCGACGCGCCGCGCGTCGGTGAGTCGCTCGCCCCGCCGACGAAAGCGCTGCTGACTGAACTCGGGGTGTGGCCGCGGTTCACCGGTCTCCGCCCGCTGCCGTCGTACGGCACGCGCAGCGTCTGGGGCGGGCCGGAGCCGCAGAGCCACTCCCACCTGGTCAGTCCTTACGGCTGCGGCTGGCACGTCGACCGGGTCGCATTCGACCGCATGCTGGCCGAGGCCGCGGCCGACGCCGGTGCCGAATTGCGCTGCGCGACAACATGCGTGCGTGTGGACCGCGGCGGTAGCTGGCTCCTCAGCATCACCGACGACGGTCGGCCGGCGGGCGAACGGGTGCGCGCCCGGGTGCTGGTCGACGCGACCGGGCGCGCTGCCCGGATCGGCCGCCAGTTGGGCGGCCGGCCGGCCGTGTTCGATCGGCTGGTCGGCGTCGCGGCCCTGCTCGATGGGGTGGATGCCGGCGAGGAGGGGTTCGTGCTCGTCGAGGCCATGCCGGACGGTTGGTGGTATTCGGCGCCGGCTACCGCCGGGCGGATGGTCGGCATGCTGATGACCGATACCGATGTCTGCCGCGGTCTGCGCGTCTCCATCCCGGGGCGCTGGCACGAGCGGCTCTCCGCGACGCGCCTGACCGCTGCGCGTGTCGCCGGTTCGGTCGTATGGGGACCGCGCGTGTTCCCGGCCGTCAGCCAGCGGCTGCGCCGCGCGGCCTATGACGCCCGGTGGCTCGCGGTCGGCGACGCGGCGCTCGCCGTCGACCCCATTTCCGGCAGCGGTGTGGTACGTGCGTTGCGGACCGCGCGTGCGGCGGCCGCGACCGTCCTTGCCATGCTGACCGGCGACGAGTCCCGGCCGATCGCTGCCTACGAGGCCGAGCGCGACCGCGAATGCACGCAGTACCTTCGCGAGCGGGCCCAGTACTACGGCGCGGAACGGCGCTGGGACAGCGCGCCATTCTGGCGTCGGCGCATCTGTATCTAGATCCGAAGCCTTCGGTCGATCCGCCGCCGTGGCTGGGTTCGCGACGTCGGCCGGCAATCACGCCTCCGGTATGCCGCACGGTTGCGCGGCCTCTCCCGGCTGCTCCGGCGCCGGCGTCGCGTCTTCCCAAGTGCGGAAAGCCAGCCACGATCGCGGGAAGCAGCGGGTCAGGCGCCGACCTCGGGCTGGTTCTGGGCCTCGGGCCGAGGGGGGGCCGGCGGGACGCTGAGGGCCTCGCTGACCGGGAGGTCGAGGCGGTACTTCTCGATCGCCTGGGTCAGCACGTCCGGCTTGACCTCGCCGCGCCTGGCCAGCTGGCTCAGCACGGCGACGGTGACCGACTCGGCGTCCACGTGGAAGAACCGGCGGGCCGCCGCGCGGGTGTCGGAGAAGCCGTACCCATCGGTGCCGAGCGACGCGTACGGCGCGGGTACCCAGCGGGCGATCTGGTCCGGGACGGCCCGGATCCAGTCGCTGACCGCCACGACCGGGCCCGGCCGGCCGTCCAGCACGCGGGTCACGTACGGCACGCGCGGCTGCTCCTCCGGGTGCAGCATGTTCCATTCCTCGCACGCCATCGCGTCCCGGCGCAGCTCGGTCCAGGAGGTCGCGGACCACACGGAGGCGGCCACGTCCCAGTCGTCGGCGAGCAGCTTCTGCGCCTGCATCGCCGCCCGGATCGCCACGCCGGACGCGAGGATCTGCGCGTTCGGCCCGGGCCGCTCGCCGTTACCCTCGGCCGGGCGCGCCGCGCCGTTGGGGTGAGCGCGAGCATCGGCCCGTTCGCGATCATCGGTGCCGCCGTCCATCCGGGCCGCACCCGTGCCGAACGGCTCGTGGCCGGCGGCGGCCGCGTACTCATACAGCCCGCGCAGGATGCCCTGCTCCAGCGCGCCCTTCCCGCCCGGGAACGCGTGCGGCTCCGCGGGCTGCGGGTACGGCTCGTTGTAGACGGTCAGGTAGTAGAAGATGTTCTCGCCCTCGGGATGATCCGCGGTGTTGGAGTACATCCGCCGCAGCGCGTCCCGCATGATGTAGGCCAGCTCGTACGCCCACGCGGCGTCATAGGCGACGCACGCCTCGCTGACCGAGGCCAGCAGCACGCTGTGGCCGTCGTTGTGCTGCAGGCCCTCCCCGGTCAGCGTGGTCCGCCCGGCGGTCGCGCCGAGCAGGAAGCCGCGGCCGAGCTGGTCGCCGAGCGCCCACATCTGGTCGCCGGTCCGCTGCCAGCCGAACATCGAGTAGAAGATGTACACCGGGATCATCGGCGTGCTGTGCGTGGCGTAGGAGGTCCCGGCCGCGATCATCGAGCCCATCGCGCCGTCCTCGGTGATCCCCTCGTGCAGGATCTGGCCCTTCTCGGACTCCTTGTACGACAGCAGCAGGTTGCGGTCGACGGCCTCGTACGTCTGGCCGTGCGGGGAGTAGATCTTCGCCGTCGGGAACAGCGAGTCCATGCCGAACGTGCGCGCCTCGTCGGGGATGATCGGCACGAACCGCGCGCCGATCTCCCGGTCCTTCATCAGCTCCTTCAGCAACCGGACGAACGCCATCGTGGTGGCGACCGGCTGCTTGCCCGAGCCCTTCTTCAGCTCGTCGTAGGTCTTGTCTGGGACCGGCGGCAGCGGCTTGGCGCGCAGCACGCGCTTGGGCAGGTAGCCGCCCAGGGCCGCGCGCCGCTCCTTCATGTACTGGATCTCCTCGGAGTCCTTGCCCGGGTGGTAGTAGGGCGGCAGCTCCGCCGCGAGGGCCGCGTCCGAGATCGGCAGGTAGAGCCGGTCGCGGAACTCGGTCAGCTCGGCGTGCGTGAGCTTCTTCATCTGGTGGGTCGCGTTGCGCGCCTCGAAGTCGGGCCCGAGCGTCCAGCCCTTGATCGTGTGCGTCAGGATCACGGTCGGCTGGCCGACGTGCTCGCGCGCGGACTTGAACGCCGCGTAGACCTTGCGGTAGTCGTGCCCGCCGCGGGACAGGTTCCGCAGGTCGTCGTCGGACAGGTGCTGGACCATCGCGCGCAGCCGCGGGTCACCGCCGAAGAAGTTCTCCCGGATGTAGCCGCCGGCCTCCACCGAGTAGGTCTGGTACTGCCCGTCCGGGGTGCTGTTCATCTTGTTGACCAGCACGCCGTCGGTGTCCTGGGCCAGCAGCGGGTCCCAGTCGCGGCCCCAGATGACCTTGATCACGTTCCAGCCGGCGCCGCGGAAGTACGCCTCGAGCT
>Ga0335085_10004300_pt1 | contig 23745 bp, 12 predicted proteins | sample Lox_Sample_45_FD_206712 | JGI IMG/M metagenome (GOLD analysis project Ga0335085, IMG submission 206712) | Soil microbial communities from Loxahatchee National Wildlife Refuge, Florida, United States - Lox_Sample_4.5 | ecosystem: Environmental > Terrestrial > Soil > Wetlands | place: USA...
TTGCTGAAAACTCGGGTGATAATCGCATGCGATACTCTTCATTGCTGGCTCCTTTCCCCCGAGTCTTGGTTGCTGACAACTCCAAGTCTATCTCGGGGAGGGAGCCAGCGCCCTCATTCAATCAGCGAAGGCGGGAATCCATTAGGAGAATCCTTAAGATAGCGCGCCCCATAAATGGATTCCCGCCTTCGCGGGAGTGACGATGCCGCAAATGACGCCACTACCCGGAGTTGGCCTCCCATGGTGGACCTGATCGAGTAATCGCAGAAGGCCATAGAGGGAATCGCCGCCGCAAACAGTGCGTATACCTCACAAGTGGTTTGTAACCAGCTCAGCTTTTTCATGCTGCCCCCTCCTGGCAGTCTGGCTGAAATAAACCCGGGACCCGGAGGCCGCCCCAATAACCCCGGCTCCCTTCCGTGGAGGGCTTGTCGAACTCGGCGCGACCGTCCCAGGCGTGTTCACATCACCGACTGCCATGTTGCATGCTGTAGTTGCATCCCGCGGAGCGGCTTAAGGGATCCGCAGGAAGCCGTGAAACACAAAGTTCGCGTCGATGTAGTATCCCGCGATCGTGTCTACAGGGTTGTTGCTGACGGGGAAGGTACCCAAGCCGAAACCTGTAGCCGCGCCTGGAACATCGAATGTGGTGATAGTGCCGTCAGGAGCGCGAAGGAAGCCGTGGGTAGTACCGCTGGCATCAACGTACTGTCCTGGGATCACTCCCTCCGGGTTGATGTTCTCACCCAAAGTGCCTTCGAAGGGGTCTGTGCCTGCACCCGGAACGTCGTACGTGGTGATCGTGCCGTCCCGAGCGCGCACGATGCTGTGAAACACGTTTGTATCGTCAAGGTAGGCGCCCAGAACTGTCCCCGCCGGGTTGATGCCTGCAGTTAGAGTGCCCTGACCGGCGTCAGTGCCCCCACCCGGGCCATCGAAAGTGGTGAAGGTGCCGTCGGGATTCCGCACGTAGCCGTGATTCACGATATTCGCGTCGAGGTATTGTCCGGTGATCGCCCCTGCCGGGTTAAGACCGTCGACGCTTGCGGTAAAGGTGCCGGCCGCTCCTGGAACGTCAAAGGTGGTGACTTTGCCATCGCGAGCGCGCAAGAAGCCATGAACACCGTTGTCGTCAAAGTAGTATCCCCCTATCGTTTCCGCCGGGTTGATGTTAACGGCAAGCGTCGTTTGCGCGCCCGAAACATCGAACGTCCTCACGGTCCCATCCGAAGAGCGCAGGAAGCCGTGGGCAACAGAGTTCGCATCGACGTAGTATCCCGCGATTGCCCCCCCAGGATTGATGCTATTTGGGGCAGTACCGACCGAGCCTGGAGCATCGAAACTCGTGAAGGTACCATCGGGACTCCGCACGTATCCGTGACCCACATTATTCGCGTCGAGGTATTGTCCGGTGATTGCCCCTGCCGGGTTGATGGCGCTGGCTAGGGTGCCTTGGAAGGCCCCGGTGCCCGCTCCTGGAGCATCGAAGGTAGTAATGGTCGCCTTGCGATCCTGAGCATGCGCGGAAAGACTCAGCCCGAGCGTGTACAAGGCTACCCAAAACACGAGCGCTTTTTTCCGCTGAACGTCAAACCGACCAAACGTAAATCGACTTCTCACGATGGTATCCTCCTCTTTGAGATTTGAAAGACGCGGTAGTGCGGCCGACGGTCGGGTACCCAGCAATCACGAGTTGGGCTACGAATGAATCTCGGCTCCAGTAGCGGGCTTGCCGGCTGCGTCCGTCATCACACCGCTGAACTTCACCCGACGCGGCACGGTGCCGGTAGCGGTATGCGGTTCACCCGCAACCGCCGCATTCTTGTTGGCAAAAGTCGACGTCGCATTGTCCTCGCTCTTAGCGGTTGCTGAAAAAGCCAAAACCAACATCACCATTGCGGCGCAGTTCAGCGCCGCCCATCTATTGCACGGGACCAGGCTGTGCCATCGCTCGGAAAAAAACGCAGGGGCGACACGATGTCTCCCTGTGCGATATTAGGCGCCGTTCCTCCCACATCTGCCCTCGTCAGTTGTGGTACGTGACCACGCTCGTCTTGCCACTCAGGACCCGGCTCGGCTGCGGGCTCCGCCACTGTATTCTTACATTGTGATTTCCAGGGCCAAGGCGGTTTTCGAGAGGGAGTATGAAGCTGGCGCTGAAATAGCTGGCTTTCGATGTAGGGTTGAGTTCAATCTGACTGGGGACAATCGCCAGGTTCGGGTTCTCGTCGAATAGCAGCCGTAAAAACAACGGCCCATGCGAGTCCGAAGCAATTGTCATAGATAAATCTATCTTCGCGCATTCTCCGATGTTGACATCAAAGTACAACACCGTGTTGGGCACATCAGTGAACGTCGTTGATACAACAGTGTTGGAAACGGAGTCGGTAGTCGTATAGCTGATTTGGGTTATGTCACACGTACCCGTGAACACGGTGGTCTGAGCCCGCGCGGCATCTGCGAGTACGAACATTGAAGCGACCAGCACACAAACACCTAGGTACGTTTTCATAAAAACGCCTCCCTTTTTAGTTTGAATCTAGCGGTGGCCACGGCTGGTGCCTTGCCAACCCTTGCCCGTTTCGCAGAGGGCCAAACAACATTCAGTCAACGCGGCTACCCTCTCGCTGAAGCCAGTGGTGGCGCATGCTTGCGGTTGTTTCGCAGGAATGCACCATTTCCTTTCCCTGAGTTGCCGACATCGCGACGACCGTGCGCGACGTACGTCCCAACGTCAAAAAGAGGTCGAGTGTTTGGCCGCCTTGTGCCGGCACCCGGCCAACATGGTCGGTAAAACGTCTCCTTGATACCACGTGTTTGTCGTATATCAAGTGAAATTGATGTGCCAATTCTGCTACTTATAGTCAAATCCTGCTACGTTCTCGGACCAGAGCGGGGCCCCGCTGTCAAGAGCGCCTCCCCGCCGTCGGACTGTGCTCGAATTCCGCCTCTAAAACCCGCTGACACTGGCAAGGCATAGACGAGTTGCGTCCGGCAGTTAATCCGTGGCACGTCACATCGAAGAGAATCCCGCCACAACGCGCAGAAATCTATGAGTTTACGGGCCTGGGCGTGCGCCTCCGGAGTTGCTCTGGTGTATACTGGCGATTAACCCGGAGCCAGGCTCGTTTTCGGGAACTCGTTTGAGGGCGGATACTTGAGGGCTCGCTCGCTTCGTTTTCTCCTGCTGGTCACGGTCGCCACGGCGGGCGCGGGCTTCCTCGCGCGCCGCGCGGTCTCGGCGGCAGATTCGCCCGCGCGCAAAATCGACTTCGACCGCGAAGTGCGGCCGATTCTTGCCGACAACTGCTTCGCCTGCCATGGTCCGGACGAAAAGCAGCGCATGGCGAATCTGCGCCTCGACGTCACGGAGGGCCTGTTTGCCGATCGCGGCGGTTACCGCATCATCAGCCCGGGCGCCTCGGCCCAGAGCAAGCTTTACCTGAAGATCAGCTCGCCGGACCCGGCCGTTCGCATGCCGCCGGTATTCGCCAATCGGACGCTTAGCCCCGAACAGATCGCAACCATCAAGCAGTGGATCGATCAAGGCGCGAAGTGGGAACGCCACTGGGCCTGGATCGCGCCTCAGCGTCCCTCTGTGCCCGAGGTTCGGGACAAGACCTGGCCGCGTAATGCCATCGACAATTTTGTGCTGGCGCGACTCGAGCGTGAAGGACTGAAGCCATCGCCCGAGGCGGACCGGGCCACGCTGCTGCGCCGCGTTTCCTTCGACCTTACCGGCCTGCCGCCGACGCCCGCTGACGTCGATTCCTTCCTCGCCGATAAATCGCCGGATGCTTACGAGAAGCGGGTCGATCAACTGCTGGCCTCGCCCCACTACGGCGAGCGCATGGCCATGCCATGGCTCGATCTCGCCCGCTACGCGGACACGCACGGATATCACATCGACAGCCTTCGCGAGATGTGGCCGTGGCGCGATGGGGTGATCGCGGCTTTCAATGGTAACGAGCCCTACGACCAGTTCACCGTCGAACAGCTCGCCGGCGACCTGCTGCCGAACGCGACCTTGCAGCAGAAGATCGCCAGCGGGTTCAATCGCAACCACGAGATCAACTTCGAGGGCGGCGCGATTCCGGCGGAATACCACGTGGAGTACGTCGTGGACCGCGCGAGCACCACGGCGACCACCTGGCTCGGGCTGACGATGGGTTGTGCGCGCTGCCACGATCACAAATTCGACCCCATCAAGCAGAAAGACTTCTACCGCTTCTTTGCCTTCTTCAATACGGTTCCCGAGCGAGGGTTGGACGGAACCCGGGGTAACGCCGATCCGGTTTTGCCGCTGCCGTCGCCGGACCAGCAGCGGCAGATACAGGATCTCGACAGCCGCATCGCGAGCACCCTGGCGGCCCTCCCCGAGAAGCAGGTGATTGCGGAAGAGAACCAGTGGCGCCAAGAGCATCTGGCGAAGCTACCGGAGTCCTCGAGCGATGGCCTGGCCGCGTGGTACGAGTTTGAAGGCAACCTCAAGGACTCGTCCGGCAAGGGGCAGGATGCCAGGGCCGCGCGCGGCGACTTGGTCTACGACGACGGCGCGGTGCGCAAGGGCGCGGGGTTCACCGGCGAGACGGAAGTCGATTTCGCCGGCGCCGGCGCCTACGATCGCAACCAGTCCTTTGCGCTGGCGCTTTGGATGAATCCTGACGGATCGAAGCCCCTCGATCTGGTCGAGAAACGTGATACATCACCGAATTGGCGCGGCTACGAGATTACCCTGGAGGACTCCGCGTTCCGCGCCGTGTTCGAGCGCGACTTTCGCGTTCGCGTACGCCTCGCAAGCCGCTGGCCGGATGACGCCATCGAAGTCGAGACGCGAGACCGCGTGGTCGGGGCACAGGATTTCGAGAGTCTCAACCTCACCAGTCTGCAGCACCTTGTGGTGAATTATGACGGGTCCGGCCACGCCGCGGGCGTCACGATGTATCTCGGAGGCAAAGCGCTCCCCGTAGTGATTCTCAAGGATCATTTGACGGGGAGCTTCCGCACTCCGGCGCCGCTCTCGATCGGCAACAAGAATCTGGGTCCGCCCTTCAAGGGTCAAGTCGACGATTTCCGCGTCTATGACCGGATTCTCAGCGCGGACGAGGCGCGCATTCTGGCGGTGGAGGCGCCAGCCCGCGCGTTGCTTGCGGACCTCGGCGGCAAGCCGGTCACCGAAATCGCGAGTCTGCAGCCGGAAAAGCCGCCGGCCGAACCCGAAATCGGCGAGCTCGACAAGGCCGAAACGCCCGACATGAAGGCGGCGAACGAGCTGAAAGATCACCAGCGGCGACTGAGCGAATACTACCTGGCGGTAGCGGCTCCGGAAAACGAGCGGCGTCTTTATGCACAGCTGAAATCGCTGCGTGACCAGAAAGAGAAGCTGCAAAAGGCCACTCCCACGACCATGGTCATGGCCGAGATGAAGAAACCGCGCGACACCTTCATTCTCGGGCGCGGTCAGTACGACAATCCGGGCGAAAAGGTCGCACCGGGCGTGCCTTCGTTCCTCCCGCCTCTACCTGCCGGGGCACCGCTGAATCGTCTGACGCTGGCGCGCTGGATTGTGGATCCGGCGAATCCGCTCACCGCGCGCGTGACGGTAAATCACTTTTGGCAGGAGAACTTCGGGATCGGCCTGGTAAAGACCTCGGAAGACTTTGGAGCGCAAGGCGAACCGCCCAGCAATCCGGAGCTGCTGGACTGGCTGGCGACGGAGTTTGTGCGCACGGGTTGGAACGTGAAGGCGATGGAGCGCCTGATCGTCACGTCGTCCACTTACCGGCAATCGTCCAAGGTGACGCCGGAACTTGAGGAGCGCGATCCCGAGAACCGGTTGCTGGCGCGCGGACCGCGATTCCGGCTGCCGGCCGAAGAAATCCGCGACAATGCCCTCGCCGTGAGCGGGCTGCTGAATCCACAGATCGGAGGTCCCAGCGCTTATCCGTATCAGCCGAAGGGCGTCTGGGAGGATGGCGCGTTTGGCGAAGGCTTCACGGCTCAGAGTTATCATCAAGGAAGCGGTCAGGACGTTTATCGTCGCGGCATGTACACCGTCTGGAAGCGCACCGCGCCGCCTCCGGAGCTCACCACTTTTGACGCTCCCGATCGCGAGAAGTGCACGGCTCGCCGCCTTCCCACCAATACGCCGCTTCAGGCCCTGGAACTCATGAACGATCCAACCTACGTGGAGGCCGCCAGGGCGCTTGCCCAGCGCGCAATTGCCGAAGCCGGGCACGATCCGGCACGCCGGATCGACTTCATGTTCCGACTGGCCACCGACCGTGATCCCCGGCCGCAGGAGCGTGAGATTCTCGCCGGCCTGGCCCGCGACGAAACTGCGGAATACCGTCAGGATCGCGCTGCGGCGCTGAAGCTGTTGAGCGTGGGCGTAAGCCGGTGTAATCCGAAGATCAATCCGAGTGAACTCGCCGCCTGGACCACGGTCGCGAGCACGATTTTGAATCTCGATGAGACGATCACGAACGAGTAGGTGTACTGCAGTTTTGTGGTCCCATCAGATCGCTCTTCACGTATTTTACGTGTAAGCTGGCACTGAGGACGTATGAAACAAAACATCACTCTCGCAATTGACAGAACGTTGCTGAAGCGGGCACGGGCAATGGCGGCACAGCGAGGCACCAGCATCAGTGGCCTTCTTGCGGCCGAGCTCGAACGACTCGTCAGCAACAACCGCGAATATGAGCAAGCCAGGGCCAGGGCTCTCGCTCGCATGGAGTGCGGCTATCATCTCGGCGGCGGAAAGATGCCTACTCGCGAGGAACTTCATGAGCGGCAAGGTCTTCGTCGACTCTAACATTCTCGTGTACGCTCACGATGCCGATTCGGGATCGAAGCACGTCACCTCGAGGCGATGCATCGCCCAACTTTGGAATACGGGAACCGGCTACCTGAGCACGCAGGTGCTTCAGGAGTTCTACGTCAATGTCACTCGGAAAATCAAGAAGCCGTTGCTCCCGAGCGAGGCCCGCGCAATCGTCCGCGACTTCAGCTTGTGGGTGAGATCGCTTCTGACGCCGGTGACAGTTGTGAGGGCCTCTGAGATTTCTGAGAATTGGCAGATTTCTTTCTGGGACGGCATGATCCTCGCCGCAGCCGAGCAGGATGGCGTCGGCGAGTTGCTCAGCGAGGACCTGAGCCACGGGCAGACGATCGCTGGAGTGAAGGTTCGCAATCCGTTTGTCCCGTGAGATGTCATTCTGGCCTTTCGGGCCAAGACCGGTGGGGAGCTTTATGAAGAGCGACGACCTCAGGTTGGCAATGACTCGCCGGACCTTCTTCCGCCGCAGCACGGCGGGAGTGGCGATCGGTATCCCGGCGCTGGCCGCGCTGCTCGACGGCGATGGCTACGCGGCTGAGCCGGCGCGCGATCCGAAGACGGGCGGACTCACGGGCTTCCCGAACTTCGCGCCTACCGCCAAACGCGTGATCTTCCTGCATCAGTCCGGAGCGCCATCGCAGATTGAATTGTTCGACTACAAACCGAAGCTGACCGAGTGGCAGGGAACGGAATTGCCGGGCTCGGTGCGCATGGGGCAGCGCATCACCGGCATGACGTCGGGACAGTCTTCCTTTCCGGTTGCGCCTTCGACGTTCAAATTCAGCCAAGCCGGCAAGTCCGGTGTGTGGATCAGCGAACTGCTCCCGCATACCGCGAGGATCGTGGATGACATCACCATCGTAAAGACCGTCTACACGGAAGCGATCAATCACGACCCGGCGATCACCTTCATACAGACGGGCTTTCAACAGCCAGGCCGGCCCAGCATGGGTGCCTGGGTGAGTTATGGCCTCGGCAGTGAAAATCAGAATCTGCCCGCGTTTGTGGTGCTGATTTCCCAGGCCAATGCCCTGAATCCGGACCAGCCCTTGTTCTCGCGACTGTGGGGTAACGGATTCCTCCCGTCGAAGTACCAGGGGGTGAAATTCCGCTCGAGCGGCGATCCCGTTCTTTATCTCTCAAACCCGCCCGGCATCTCGCCTACGACGCGCCGCCGCATGCTGGACGGCATCGCGAAACTGAACGGGCTGCTCTCCGCCGAGTACGGCGATCCCGAGATCGAGACGCGCGTGACCCAGTACGAGATGGCGTACCGCATGCAGACCTCCGTGCCGGAGTTGACCGATCTCTCGAAAGAGCCTGATTCCGTTTTCGAAATGTATGGTCCCGATTCACGAAAGCCCGGGACTTATGCAGCCAACTGCCTGCTGGCCCGCCGCCTAGCCGAGCGCGGTGTCCGATTCGTTCAGCTTTACCATCGCGGGTGGGACCAGCACAATGATCTGCCGCGCGACATCGCCTTGCAGTGCCAGGGTGTCGATCAGGCGTCGGCAGCGCTGGTTCAAGATCTGAAGCAGCGGGGAATGCTCGACGACACGCTGGTCGTTTGGGGAGGGGAATTCGGCCGCACCGTCTATTGCCAGGGCAAGCTGACCGCAACCAACTACGGCCGCGATCATCATCCGAGGTGCTTTACCATGTGGATGGCGGGCGGAGGCGTGAAGCGGGGGTTTACGGTCGGGGAGACGGACGATTATTCCTACAATGTCCTGCACGACCCCGTGCACATCCATGACGTGCAGGCGACGATTCTGCACTGCCTCGGAATCGATCACACCAAGCTGACATACAAGTTTCAGGGCCGCTATTTCCGCCTGACCGACGTCTTCGGCCAGGTAACGGACAAGGTGCTTGCCTGAGGCGGGTTCACCCGAGCAATGACCGCCTGCGGCTGCGGCAATCAGCGCCGCGAAACTTGAGACCTGCGGAATCCGTCTAACCACTTTCGGACGAACCACCCGGGACTTTCATTTATCGCGGAACAGTGAGCATCCGGCACCGCACCGGGGCTGCTGCGCCGGCATCAAAGTGGAGAACACCCGGACCTGACCGGCTCTTAACAGCGACGACCTATGTGGATCGTAAGACTGGCGCTGCGGCGGCCCTACACCTTCATGGTCACTTCCATCCTGACCGTGATCCTGGGTGTGCTCGCCATCCTGGACACACCCAAGGACATCTTCCCCAACATCAACATTCCCGTGGTCAGTGTCCTCTGGGGCTACCAGGGCCTGAATCCCGAGCAGATGTCCGACCGCATCGTGACCTCCAGCGAGCGCGCAATGACCACCACGGTGAACGACATCGAACACATCGAGTCGCAGACGCTGAGCGGTCTTTCGGTCATCAAAGTCTTCTTTCAGCCGCATGTCAACATCGCGCTGGCGGTCAGCCAGGTCACGTCGATATCCAATGCCCTGCTGAGATTTGCGCCTCCCGGCACCACTCCGCCGCTCATCATTCAGTACAGCGCTTCGAGTGTCCCCATTCTCCAGTTGGGAATGTCCGGCCACGGAATGTCGGAGCAGCAACTCTTTGACCTCGGAGTGAACTTCATCCGTGTGCAGTTGCTGAATGTCGAAGGCGCCGCCATGCCGTACCCTTATGGCGGCAAGCAGCGCCAGATCATGGTGGATCTCAATCCTCAGGAACTCCAGGCGAAGGGACTTTCGCCCCAGGAGGTCACCACCGCCATCGGCAACCAGAACCTGATTCTGCCTTCCGGCACTTCGAAGATCGGTCCGTTCGAATATGACGTGGAGACCAATGGCAGCCCCCTGAAGGTCGCTGAGTTGAACGATCTGCCAATCAAAACGGTGGGCAACACCGTGATCTACGTCCGCGATGTGGCCCAGGTTCGCGACGGGTTCCCGCCCCAGACCAATATTGTCCGCGTCGACGGGCAGCGCAGCGTATTGATGTCCGTTCTCAAGACCGGCGGCGCCTCGACGCTGGATATCATTTCGCAGATCAAAGGCGAACTGCCGCAAATCGAGAAAGGGCTGCCGCCCCAGCTTCAGGTCAAAACGCTGGCGGATCAGTCGATCTTCGTGCGTGCCTCGATCAACGGCGTGCTGCGGGAAGCGCTGATCGCTGCCTGTCTGACGGCGGCTATGATTCTGCTTTTCCTCGGGAACTGGAGGAGCACGCTGACCGTCGCGGTTTCGATCCCGCTCTCCATTCTCACCTCCCTGATTCTGCTCAGCGCTCTCGGCGAGACCATCAACATCATGACGCTGGGCGGCTTTGCCCTGGCCGTCGGCATTCTGGTCGACGACGCCACCGTCACGATCGAGAACATCAGTCGCAATCTTGCGATGGGCAAAGAACTGGAACAGGCGGTGGTGGACGGCACCGCCCAGATTGCTGTTCCCGCCTTCGTCTCCACGCTTGCCATCTGCATCGTTTTCGTCCCGATGTTTTTCCTCACCGGTGTGGCCCGGTACCTGTTCGTCCCCCTGGCCGAAGCCGTCAGTTTTGCGATGCTCGCCTCGTATTTCCTCTCGCGGACCCTGGTCCCGACGATGGCCAATTACCTCCTTCGCGGGCATGAGCACGAGGCCGACGAGACGAAGGGTCGAGCCCCCCGACATTTCCTGGCGCAGCAGCAACAGCGTTTCGAGCACGGATTTGAGCGGTTTCGTCGCCGTTACCGGGAGTGGCTCAGTGCTTCCCTGAAAAGACCGGGTACGTTTGCGATCGGATTCCTGCTGGTCGTGCTGGCTTCGGCCGCTCTTCTCTTCCCGTGGCTGGGTGAGGATTTCTTCCCCACCGTGGACAGCGGTAGATTCACTTTACACATGCGGGCGCCGACGGGCACGCGAATCGAGGAAACGGCGCGCATCTGCGACCTGGTGGAGAGCTACATCCGGCAGGTCGTGCCGCGGACTGAGGTCACCAGTATCATCGACAACATCGGCCTGCCTTACAGTAGCATCAATCTCTCCTACAGCAATTCGGCTCCCATCGGCACCGGGGACGCCGACATCCTGGTTACGCTATCGGAGCAGCACCGGCCTACCGAGATGTACGTCAATCGCCTGCGCATGACTTTAGGGCGGGAGTTTCCAGGCGTCAGCTTCTACTTCCTGCCCTCGGACATGGTGAGCCAGATCCTGAACTTCGGTTTGCCCGCGCCCATGGACGTACAGGTTGTGGGAACCAATCTCGACGCGAACCGCCGCTTCGCCGATCAACTATTTGCGAAGATTAAGTACATTCCGGGCGCCGCCGACCTGCGGATCCAGCAGGCGTTCAATCTGCCCAAGATTCAAATCGACGTTGACCGGACCCGGGCGGCACAGGTAGGGTTCACTGATCGCGATATCGCCAGCGACATGTTGATTTCGCTGAGCGGGAGTTTTCAAACCGCTCCCACGTTCTGGCTGGACCCGAAAAACGGCGTCAACTACAGCATCGCTACCCAAACGCCTCAGTACCGGCTTAATTCTGTGCAAGATCTGCAAAACATCCCCATCGCTGGACCCGACGGAACTCCGTCGCAGATTCTTGGAAATCTTGCGAGTATCACGCGCGGCAACACCATGGCGTTGGTTTCGCACTACAACGTGGCGCCGGTCATCGACATCTACGGCGCCGTGCAGGGCCGGGATCTGGGCGGATTCGCCAGCGACCTCGACCGGGTTGTGAATGCGGCTGAAAAGGATCTGCCCCGCGGCTCGCGCATCATCGTGCGCGGGCAGATTCTGACCATGCGTTCATCCTTTGTCGGGCTGCTGGGTGGCCTGGCCTTCTCGATTGTCCTCGTCTACCTGCTGATCGTGGTGAATTTTCAATCCTGGGTCGATCCGCTGATCATTATCTCGGCGCTGCCGGCGGCGCTCTCCGGCATCGTTTGGATGCTCTTCGCCACCAAGACCACCATCAGCGTTCCCGCCCTCACTGGCTCCATCATGTGCATGGGTGTGGCTACCGCAAACAGTATTCTGGTAGTAAGCTTTGGCAAGGAGCAGTTGGCCGAGGGACGTCCTGCCCTGCAGGCGGCACTGGAAGCCGGATTCACTCGTTTTCGCCCCGTCCTGATGACGGCCCTGGCGATGATCATCGGCATGATCCCGATGGCGCTCGGCATGGGCGAGGGCGGCGAGCAGAACGCGCCGCTCGGCCGCGCCGTGGTCGGCGGGCTGGTGTTTGCGACAATTTCCACGCTGTTTTTCGTGCCCGTGGTCTTCGCGATTTTCCACGGATTCCTGGAGCGGCGCGCGGAGACCCGCCGGAGTGAAGAAGAGGGAAGCTGAAGCCGAAGAGACAGGGCTCGCGGATGAAGACTGCAAACACTTACGACTCGGCCGCGCTGACGGATCTGGAACCTGTCGGCCAGGAGCCGCCGCCCCATCGTCCCCGCTGGGGACTGGCCGTCGTGTTGCTTTTGGTCGTGGTGGCGATCGTGGCCCTGGTAGTGCTGGGGGGAATCCTGCCGAAGCTCAAAGCAAGGCAGCAGCTGCGCGAAGCGACCGACCAACTCGCCGTGCCTACGGTGGGGGTCATCCACCTGAAGCCTTCGACGGCCGAGCAGGAAGTCGTGCTGCCGGCCAACATCCAGCCTTACACTTCGGCGCCCGTTTTTGCCAGAACGAACGGCTATTTGAAGAACTGGTACTTCGACATCGGCGCGCAGGTGAAGAAGGGACAATTGCTGGCGGAAATTGAAACGCCCGAAGTGGATGAGCAGCTTCGCCAGGCACAGGCGGATCTCGCCACGGCCCAGGCGAACCTGCACCTCTCCGAGATCACTGCGGCGCGCTACCAGGACCTGCTAAAGTCCGACTCGGTCTCCAAGCAGGATACGGACAATGCGGTCAGCGATCTGGCCGCGAAGCGGACCACACTTCAGTCCGCTGAAGCCAACGTCAAACGGCTTCAGGACCTGCAATCATTCGAGAAGATCTATGCCCCCTTCGATGGCGTCATCACCGCGCGCAACACCGACATCGGACAGCTGATCAACTCGGGATCGGGTGGGCAGCCGGCTGCCCTTTTTCAAATTGCCGCTGTCGGCGTGCTTCGGGTTTACGTCAGCGTGCCGCAAATCTATTCCGCTGCCTGCCGGCGCGGCATGAAAGTGGATCTGACGCTGCCGCAATTCCCGGACAAGAGATTCCAAGGCACCCTGGTGCGTACCGCGAACGCCATCGATCAGGCTTCGCGCACGTTGCTGGTGGAAGTTGACGTCAATAATCCTTCGGGCGAACTGCTCTCCGGGGCCTACGCGGAGGCTCACTTCAAGCTGCCCGCTTACTCCAACCACGCGCGCACGTACATGATTCCCGTTCCGGCGCTTATCTTTCGTTCTGAAGGTGCCCAGGTGGCCACGGTCGATGATGGCCATCACGCCGTATTGAAGAACATCCGCATTGGCCGCGACTTCGGGACGGAGATGGAAGTCTTGTCAGGACTGACCGATCAGGATGTGGTGATCGTGAACCCCCCGGACTCCATCACGAACGGAGAGGAGGTCCGACCGGTGGAGAGCGCCCTGACCGGCGGAGGGCCGCAGTGATTCGTCTGCGGGCGATCATCATCCTGGGTGCTGCTTGCGTTGCCCTGAGCGGCTGCGTCGTCGGCCCAAAATATTCCCGCCCGAGCGCCGAGGTTCCGGGATCGTATAAGGAGCAGCCTGCAGCGCAGAACACAAGTCAGAACCCAGCCGAAAAATGGTGGCTGGTGTTCAGTGACGCTCAATTGAACGATCTCGAAGACCAGATCAGGGTTTCCAACCAGAACCTGAAAGCAAGCGAAGCGGCGTACCGGCAGGCTCGCGCCTTGGTGCGTATCTATCGCGCCGATCTCTATCCGACCGGTACCTTTCAACCGACTGCCACCCGTTATCGTTACTCCGACAATAGACCGCCGATCAGCCCGCTGTCGGGAATAGGCTACAACGACTATGTCCTCCCTGGCGACGTTTCCTATGAGGTGGACGCCTGGGGACGCATCCGCCACAGCGTGCAGTACGCGCGCGAAAACGCCCAGGCGAGCGCCGCCGACCTGGCCACGCTTAATCTCAGCCTCGAAGCCGAACTGGCAATGGACTACTTCGAGCTGCGAAGCGCCGACGCCGAGGAAAAGCTGCTGACGTCGACCGTCAACGACTACGAGAAGACTCTGCAGCTCACCGAGAGCCGGCATACGGGCGGGCTTGCCTCCGGCCTCGACGTCCAGCAGGCCGAGACTCAGCTCGAGGCCACGCGCTCGCAGGCCACGGACGTCGGCGTGACCCGCGCGCAATTCGAACACGCGATCGCGGCGCTGATTGGAAAGCCGCCGGCGGATTTCAATCTTGCGTTCTTGCCGGCCAGCAAGCCGCCGCCGGCCATTCCCGCGGGTCTGCCTTCGGAAATCCTGAAGCGTCGACCGGACGTGGCCGCGGCGGAGCGCCGCATGGCGGCTGCCAACGAGCAGATCGGCATCGCCCAAGCCGCGTACTTTCCCTCTATCAGCCTGACGGCTTCGGGAGGATTCGAGAGCGGCGCGCTGGGGACACTGCTGCAGGGTCCGGCGCTCTTCTATACGCTCGGCGCTAGTGCGGCCGAAACCGTCTTCGACGTGGGGCGCCGGCGTGGCGGCGTGGAACAAGCCCAGGCGGGTTACGATCAGACCGTCGCGACTTACCGTCAGACCGTGCTGACGGCGTTTCAGGAAGTGGAAGACAACCTGGCGGCGCTGCGCATCCTAAACCAGGAGAGCAAGAGTGAGGATCTGGCGGTGCGCGCGGCTACGCGCGCCACGGAACTTTCGCTCAACCAGTACCGGGGCGGACTCACAAATTACCTCTTGGTGCTCACGGCGCAGGCCGTCCAACTCAACAACGAGCGCGCCTCAGTGGACATTCTGCGGCGCCGCCTCGACGCGAGCGTGGGTTTGATCAAAGCCTTGGGCGGCGGTTGGGACGTGACCACCGGCATTCCGCGCGCCGAGCAGATGGCCGGCAGCCCGACCGGTGGAAGTCGCTAACCGTTTTTGCCGTCGAAGGCTGGCGCCCAACAATATACCTGGGCTCTGCCTGCAGGCTTTCACGCCGGCCGCGATGGCGGCCAGCCTCTGAACGCAATCGCCTCGAAACATCCTCTGCTTGCGCGGCGCAGACGCGGAATTGATAGTCTCGCGCTGCGGTCACTCAGTACGCAACGCGTCCATGGGATCGATCCGGACGGCGCGATGCGCAGGGATATAGCATGCCACGACCGCGGCTGTAATCAAGGCCGCTGCGACGACGGCGTAAGTCGCAGGGTCGTAGGAACTCACGCCCACGAGAAAGCTGACCAGAACCCGCGTGACCCCCAGCGCCACCGCGACTCCGATGGCGACACCCGCACCCACCAGCAGCGTAGCTTGCCGCATCACCAGTTTCAGAACGGTTCCCGGGCGCGCGCCCAGCGCCATGCGGATGCCGATTTCGTGCCTGCGGCGGCTGGCGGAATAAGACACGGTGCCGTACACACCCACGATCGCCAAGAGCAATCCCAAGCCACCCAGCGCGCCGGCGAAGGCCGCACCGATCTTGAAGAGGAAGAATCCGTTGGCGCCCTGGAGCGACTTGTCCATGCTCATCACGTCGTAGGTGGGCAGGTTGGGGTCGATCTGCCGAACCAGGGCTTCCACCTGCGGGGCCAGAGAGTCCGGCGGCACCGCGGTCCGAAGCTGCAGCACGTGGACGGATCGGTACGCCTGCGTCTGCGGCAGAAAGAAGTACATGGCGGGCGAATCGAGCAGGCCGCTCTCCTTGGCATCCCGAACCACGCCCACCACGGTGACAAAGGGTCCCGATGCACTCTTGTAGCTGAAGCGTCGGCCGATGGCGTCCTGATGCGGCCAGAACCGCTCCGCCATGGTCTGGTTGACGATGGCCATGGGTTCCGAGCTTGCCATATCGGCGCGAGTGAAGGCGCGGCCTTCGAGGATTCGCATCCGCATGGTGGTGAAGTAGTCCTCGCTCACCGGATTCAGGCTGGCTCCCGGCACGCGGGTCGCCGGTGGAACTGCCTGGCCCTCGGCGTAAACACGCGCGCCGTCGTTGTAGTAGCTGAGAGGGATCGAATAGGCCATGCTGGCCGATTCGACGCCGGGCAGCATTTTGGCCTTGTCGAGCAGGCTGCGAAGCAACGCTTCCGAGCGCTGCTGATCGTAGCCTTGCAGGCCGGGATCGAGGCCGACGTTCAGCACGTTGTGCGGATCAAATCCCAGATCGATGGTCTCCGCTTTCTGGAGGCTGCGGACAAACAGGCCCGCGGTCACCAGCAGCACCAGCGACCCGGCCACTTGCGCCACCACAAGACCATGGCGCAACCAGTGGCGGCCGCTGTCGCCCACCAGGCCGCGTCCGCCTTCGCGCAGCACTTCGTTTACGTCGGCGCGCGCCACGCGCAAGGCGGGCGCGAGGCCCGCCAGAACTCCCGCCAGCACAGCGACCCCGGTCGTGTACGCGAACACGCGCCAGTCAAAAGCGAAGGCGAGGCGTATGGGGAAGTCGCCGAGAGGCCGCAACCCGTTCAGCAGACGGCAAGCCCAGTTACCCGCGATGGCTCCCGCGACGCCGCCGGCAATCGCCAGCAGCAGGCTCTCGGTGAGCAGTTGCCGTACCAGGCGCATGCGTCCCGCGCCCATGGCGGCCCGAATCGAGACTTCGCGCTCGCGTGCCGATGCACGCGCCAGCAGCAGATTGGCGACGTTCACGCACGCGACCAGCAGGACGAGTCCAACCATGGTCAGGAAGATCGTCGCCACCAGCGGCATCACACTGGCAACCGCGGGCTCCGGCCGGGCGAGCTTTTCGGGAAAAATGCGCGCCACCTGTCCCTGATCCGCCTGCGGGTATTGCTGGGCGAGTTGTTTCGCGGTGACGTTCAGCTCCGCCTGGGCCTGCTGGAGGTTGACGCCGGGCTTCAGGGTGGCCAGCACGCGCACCTCGCGGTCCGTGCGCGAGGTGAAGAACTCTCTGCCGGGCCTTAACCCCAGCATCCCTATCGGCGCGTAGGCATCGAGCTCCACCACGTTATAGGGGCCGTGGAATGCCTCGGGCACCACGCCGATCACGGTCACAGCGTTGCCGTCGAGACTGACGGTGCGGCCGAGAACGCTGCGGTCGCCGCCGAAGCGCTTCTGCCAGTAACTGTAGCCCAGCACCACCACCGGCCCGGTCTTGGGCGCATCACCTTCGCCGGGATCGATCAGGCGTCCGGCTGCCGGATGGAGCCCAAGCATCGAGAAGAAATTGCTGGGCACGTAGGCCATGATCATCCGGCCGGCGTGGCCCTGATAGCTCAGGCCCGTCAGATCGAGCACGTAGGCCGTCATGTCGGTGAAAACGGATGTGGACTGGCTGCGGTAGTCGAGGTAATCCAGGTAGGACATCTGGTTAGGATCGGTGTCCGTCTTGCTTTGCACCGCGACCACGGTCATGCGGTCGCCATCTTTCACCGGCAGCGGCTTGAACATGAAGACGTTGCCCAAGCTGAAGATAGCGGTATTGGCGCCGATGCCGAGCGCCAGCGTGACTACCGCAATCACGGTGAAGGCGGGCTCCTTCACCAGCATCCGCAATCCGAATCGAACGTCTTGCCAGAATCCTGCCATGAGCCCCTCCGCCGTCCAAGTGTGCGCCCATGCGCCACTGTGCTCCTCGTACGCATCGGAGACGATGCGGGTTCCTCGAATATTACCAGCGGCGGCAGAAAGCAGTCTTGTCCCAGACCGAAGGCGGCAGCGATTATTGACTTCCCAAAATGTAGCTGCGGCCTGGCGATGTTGGGCACCTGTCCCCGGCCGCTGTCGCTGAGGCGTCTCGCCTCAGTCGTCGCACGGGCGGGACGCCCGCGCTACGAGCCGTCCGCCATCACTATGATTTGCGAAAGTCAGTAGGACACCATCCGCCAGTGTCCTCGAAACTGGAAGTTTCACTGGCGAGCCTCGCGACTGGCTCCCGCAGGCCCTTCCCTGGGCCTGGGCCAGCTTGTCCATTCGTCACCTTTAAGACTCGTCCACGGTTCTCGATTCCAGTCCGGGTCGCCGTTCGCCAGCAACTTCTAGCGCTCGCGCTCGATGGCGCCAGGTTTCGCCAGTCGGAATCGACGGCATCGGATCGCGCTCTCGTGTAGGCGGTAGCCGGCGGGCCCGAGGATCCCGGGAGCTCCTCGGTTCGGAGTTCGAAGTTCCCAGAGTTCCCCACGTTCTGGAATGGGATCCAAAGGGTAACTATCGCACCTACGACTTCGCCGTCGCATCCGCGATACGCGATCCTGATCTCGTGAATGACTTTGGCGACTAGCAAGCGAGCGTTGCGCATCTATTACAGCGTCGGTGCTTAGGAGGACGGTGCAAACCAGAATCCATCGACACATGGCGGCCTCGCTGTGGTACAGTCTCCTGACCGTGCCATAACGAGAAAAGTACACCGACTGAAAGGCCACAGACCTTGAGAAGCAGCTTTGCGCTACGCGCTACCCGCTCGCTACTCGCTGCCTTTCAGTACCGTCATTCCCGCGGAGGCGGGAATCCAGCCTGGACACACGTCAGGGCATACGTGCGCGGCTCGATTCGACCGGTTAAACGATCCTCTCCAGGTTTTCTAATTGGATTCCCGCTTGCGCGGGCATGACAATGCGGAGAGTAGCGCGGGAAACCCGAACTCCGCGGATGGCGACGACATCGTCTTGTATGTCGTCGTCGCGGAACACGCCGAAACGAGCCATGATCCGCGCGATGGCCACGAAATAAGAGGCAATGTCATGGCCACCCGTGGAGATGTCGTGGCAACCCGCGAGTTTTACAGCCTAATGTTTACTGGTGCCCGTAGGCCGTGAGCCGCGAGAGGCTGTCGCGGTGCTCGCTCGAAACCGTGAGGCTGTCAATGACCGCGCCGACGGTGGGATCTGACTTCCCCGCTGTCGCAAGATCGTTGAAGAACTTGTCCATCGCGGCACCATCGGGGAAGAAGAGGGCGAGATTGTAGCCGCCGAGCCCGTCGCTGTGAATGTCTTCCTTGTCGAAGTTATACATCAGCAGCGTGCCGCTCGAGACGGCGGAGTCCAACACTGGCTTGACGGTCTTCATGACGTACCCCTCGAGCGCCTGTTCCGAACCCGGCTTGGCCTGCCAGAATGTCACCCGCCCGTACCCGGTGGCCCCGGAAGACGTCTTGCCGCCGTGGGCGAGCGTCTCGAGCAGCGCGTCGCGATGCTTGCTGGTTGAGACGTAGGCGGCGTTGGTGGCCCCAGTCCACTCCGTTTCGAGCGCCTTCAGTAGCTTGTCGCGGCTGGTGGCTGTAAAGAACTCCGCGTGAGTGTAGCCGCCCTCATCGTGCACCCGCGTGGCGACGTCTCCCCAAGCCACAATCGTTCCATCGGCCAGTGCGCTCTTCATTTGCGCGTCGGCTTCCTGCGACTGCTTCTCAAATGCCGCCCATTGGTCACGCGGCACAGCCCACCACGAAACGTAAGTAAAGTAGCTGTGGTCCTGCGCCGCGGCCCGCTGCGGCACGACCGCCACGCTCGCCGCCACGGCGCACAATAATAACCCCGGCGCGAGAAATCGCTTGAACATTTTTTTCCCCCTTAAGGTGAATTTTCCTGGTGTTAAGCCGCGTTCTGAACGCCCGCGACATTGCAGGCAAGGCAAGCCTATGGGATTTCTCTGCCGAGAGTCAACGGAGTGTACTGCGTCTCTATTGGCGACCGCGGGACGGAACACGCCGGAGCAAGCTGATTCCGGATGCGGCGACACCGCCGCTACAGCGGGCACTCAAGAGCTAGCGCGCCTCTACGTCGAGATTCGAATCTCAACAATTGCCTTTAGTAATAGAGCTTCAGTGCAAACTGGATCTGCCGCGGATCGTTAAATGGGAAACGCGTTGACCCGATCTGGCCGAAGGCTGTGTTGAGGAAATCCGTGGACCCTGGGATGGCAATGACGCCGTTGCCGCCGAATCCCGGAGCGTTGAACGTGGGATGGTTCAGGATGTTGAAGTACTCACTTCGGAATTCAAGGCGGAAGCGATCGGACAGACGGAAATTCTTGAAGAGTGAGAAATCGAGGCGGCTGATGGCGGGTCCGGAAACCTGAGACGCGGTTCCACCCAGCAGCGCGAGCCCCGTCAGGCCGGGAATACAGGTCGATGGTTGCTCGAAGGCGGGCGGCGGGCAGGGTTGGTTGAAAGCCGCGGCATTCAGGAAGTGATCGGGCGCTCCCGGGCCGTGGCGGTTCACTCCGGGATTCACAAAGTCGTAGCAGCCGACGCCGGCTGCCGTTGTAACGTCACAAGGAAGCGTGATCGGCTGGCCGCCTTCAATGGTGGCGATCCATTGCGTGCTCCAGCCTCCGGCCAGCAGATTGACCGTCCGTCCGGCATTGCCCAGCAGCGCCTTGCCCGTTCCTATCGGAAGTTCGTATCCGCCGCTCAGGTGCAGCACGTGCCGGATGTCAAAGTCGCAATCGCCATAATCAAGCTGGATGCCGGCGTGTGGAACGTTCACGGCGCGGTAACCACCGATGGCGGTCCCGTTCAGGAGGTCTGCGGCATCGCTGCGGCAGCGAGAATACGTGTAGGTGGCCAGAAGGTTCACGCCGGCAGCATAGCGCTTCTCGAGAGTCGTCTGGAGACCGTTGTAATAGCTGTCGCCGTCGGTGGTCTGGTAGGTCTGACCGGTTGAAAAATCGGGGAAGGGAACGTAACTGATATTGTTCGGATTCTGGCCGGGACAACTGGGCGCTTGCAGACAGGTGTTCGGCGGCAGGATCTGGGAAACATTGTTCGACCCCTTGAAGATCTCCAGGTGGTGCGTGGTGTTGCCCACATACGCCATCGTCAGGGTGAGGGTCGGCGTAAAAGCGTATTCAAAAGTGAGATTCCAACCCTGGGAGTAAGGAGTCTGGAAGTTCGTCTGCAGCCCGGTCATGCTGATGCCGAATCCGGGCACCAAGGCCGGATCGAGGGGCGTGCAGTCGAAGCCGAGCTCGAAAATGAATGCTGTCGAGCAGCCGGGCGGCGCGTTCGTCAAGCCGGGCACGGTAATGGGCGTATTGGAATTGGGAGCAAACAGCCCGAAGTTGAATTGGAAAGGAAAGCTGTTGCCCTGGTTATTTCCGTTTTGAACTTCAAAGCCTCCGTAGAAGAGGCCATACCCGCCCCGGGCCACGAGCTTGGGCGAGATCTGGTAAGCAAAGCCGAAGCGGGGTGCGAAGTTGCGGTTCTGAGAATCGGCGAGCTCCGGTTTATTCTTCACAAAATTCAGATTGATTCCGTCGGTGCCGAGGGCGGCAGTAAAGCCGTTCGGGGCTACGTCCGGACTGAACGTGGCGAAAATGTTCTGGTTCTTTTGTGAGTCAGGCACAAGATACTGCGCACAGGGAGCAGTCGCTGACGGTGGCAGGCAGGGAGCTCCGGGAACAAAATTCGCCTGCCGGCCGTGGACCTCATTGGGCAATCCAAAATGCTCCCAGCGAAGCCCGAGATTCAGGGTCAGCTTTTGCGTCGCCTTCCAGTCGTCTTGGAAATACACCCCATAGTAGTTATGCACGTCGTCGACGAGCGCGATATTGGACGTAAAGATGGAGTCCGGCCCACCAACAAAATCTACCCCGCCGTCCCCTGCGGGCAAGACGGACGCGGCGGGACTCAGGAGGAGCTGAGAGATGCCGGTGTTATCACCGCCGGTGTACGTCCCACCGAAGTCGAACTCGCCATGCGACCAGGACGGTTGGAGCGTCGAGAATTTGATATGTTGAAACTCAATGCCCATCTTGAATGAATGCTTCCCATAGATCTTGCTGAAGTTGTCGGTCACCTGGAAACTGCTGTTGACCTCGTCGGAAGGCAGAAAGGCATTTGTGCCCAGCGTGCTCAGGCCGTTGATCCCAAACGCCGGCAAGCCGCCGTTCAAGGGCACCTGCGGAACGCCCTGGATTCCGAACTGCTCGGGAATCCCAAGGTTGTTGCCTTCGGGACCGGTACGGGATGTGTGGATGTACGTGAGTCCGGCCCGCGCCTCGTTAACCGTGTTGGGGGACAAGCTTCGGGTCCAGCCCAGAACGCTCTGTTCGGAGAGCGCGGTTTGAGTCCCCTGCTGGAAAGCGCCACCGTCGGCAATGCCGGAAAAGGGGCCCGGGATGAACTGCGGGTCGTCCACGTAGCTGAACCGGCCAAATACCTGGTTCTTGTCGTTCGCCGTGTAGTCCATTCGCGTATCGAAGGCGTTACGATTCTCGCTGAGAGCTGGATTGGACGTTTGGTTGTTCACGGTACCGGCTCTCTGGGCGCCCGGATAAAGATTGAGGAGATCGATCGCATTCGGGTCAAGCCGGCCGGCGGAGACTTGGTTGAGCATGCACGCGGAGGGGCTGGGGCAGGCGCCGGTGAAATCAGTCCGGTTGCCGACAGGGGTGGTCCCGTTAGCGCCGTAGAACGGGTCGCTGATGTAGCTGAGGGTGGTGCCCGCAGCGACCCCTTGTGAAGCGCAGGAAGGGGCAGCCAATCCCGTGACCGCGTCCGTGGTCCCGCAGACCACGGCGCGCGTGGTGGCGGGATCCAGAACGGTTCCGAAGGGGAAAACCCGGTTGAGCACATCGGTTTTGGTGGCGTTTCCGGTTTGAGTGGTTATGAGCTCCGACAAATTGGTGAACCCGCTGTTTCGTTCGAGATCAGTAGGGACGGAGTTCGTAAAGACGCTTCCTTGGCGGCGGCGCAAGCCCTCGTAGTCGCCGAAGAAAAACAGCTTGTTCCGCCCGTTGATCACGTGCGGAATCACCACGGGCCCGCCCACGGTGAATCCAAACTGATTCAGCCGGAACTCGCCCTTCTGGATCTGGGCGGCATCTTCGAAAAAGTCGGCGGCATCCAGCTTGTCGTTACGGAAGAATTCCCACACGTCGCCGTGAAGCTGATTGGTACCTGACTTGATCGTGGCGTTCAGGATGGCTCCGCCCGCCCGCCCCTGCTCGGCGCTGTAGTTGCTTGTCTGCACCTTGAACTCCTCAACAGCGTCCACCGGAGGAAGCACCACAAAGTTGGTGCCGTTCAAGAAATCGATCGTGTTGGAATTGTTGTCAATTCCGTCGAGCAGATAATTGTTTTGAGCAGGCCGCTCACCGTTCGCCGAAAAGGCGCCCGAAGCAGCATTGCCGCGCGTGTCCGCCTGGGGCGTGTTGACGCCCGCCACGGTCTGAGCCAGGAAGGTGAAGTTGCGCCCATTAAGCGGCAGATTGTTCACCTCACGCGCGCCCACCACCTGACCAACGGACGCGTCCTGCGTCTGCAATTGAGGCGGCGCTCCGGTGACCTCGACCGTCTGGGTTACGCGGCCCGGGTGCAGCGTGAAGTCCACCACGACCCGCTGCTGGACCTGAACAGTGACGTTGTCCTGGACCGCGTTCTCGAAGCCTGGCGCGTGGGCCTCAACGCGATAAGACCCGATCTTCACGGGCGTGAAGATGTAAGCACCGTCGGTACCGGCAGTGGCGGTCAGCGTCAACCCGGTTTGAACGCTGATCAGGTTTACTTTGGCGTCGGGAACAACGGCGCCCGAAGCGTCCTTGATCACGCCGAGCACGGCGCCAGTGTCCACCTGCGCCAGCGCGAAGGGCGCAAAAGCCAGCAGCAGAACGAGCAATCTCACCGCTCTCTTCATCAGGACCTCCGGGTCGGAACCCCGACCGCATCCCCTCCAGCCGCGCGCGCCTGCGCGAGACGCAAGCAAGCGCGTTCTCGCAATATCTCGCAGCCTGTCGGCGTTGTCAAGAAAGGGAAGGCCGCGGGCCTTTTTGTCTACGGCCTGTGCTCCTCGCATTCCGGTCGCGCATGGTGCTGGAGCTCTGGTGCGCTTCGCCTCAAGAGAGCAACCGGTTCACTGCCATGTGGATGCTCTGGCCGAACC
>Ga0335085_10004302_pt1 | contig 23741 bp, 12 predicted proteins | sample Lox_Sample_45_FD_206712 | JGI IMG/M metagenome (GOLD analysis project Ga0335085, IMG submission 206712) | Soil microbial communities from Loxahatchee National Wildlife Refuge, Florida, United States - Lox_Sample_4.5 | ecosystem: Environmental > Terrestrial > Soil > Wetlands | place: USA...
GCCGAAGCGGGCCTCGCTTTGGCCAGCGCAAAACCATATTTCGCTGCTCACAATGTAATTGCTGCGTTTGAGGATACGCAACGAAACAATACCCGGCATGTGGCCATTTAAGGCCACAGGGTTCCGGATTTGGGGGAAGTTTCCTGCATGGGCGCCGTCGACGGAGCCCGGGGCGGCAGGCCGGGCGCATCTGAACATTGCCCCCGAGCACTGACGCCGGGCGCGGTAAGGATTTCGAGAAATGGAAGGCGCTGGCGAAACGCGCCGATCAGGAAATCGGCGTTCCGCTCGCCGCCCAGTTCGGGCGAGTGTTCAGATGAGACCCAGCCCGCCCGAACGGGCGATTGTTCATTGGCTTCCTACGGGGTAGACGGCTATACTGTGGCGATAAGAAATATTTTGGTTCGCGCGGGATTGGGGTTGTTGTTTTGTTCGGTTGCCTTGATGTGCCGGGCGGCGATGACTTTGCAAAGTCTCTACGGTCCGGTCACTGCAACGGAAGCCAGTTCCTTCAAGAGTTTCATGGCTGGCGAATCGCCTCCCGCCGGGCAAACTTATGACAATTCGCTGGCCGACGGTACCGCTGGCATGGAGGCCGAGGCGCTGGGGTTGATGTACGAGGTGACCAACGATCCGGCATTGCTGAATCAGATGGTTCAGTATTCGGACCAATTTCTTGCTCTTCGCAATGACACCAACAGCGGACGCATTATGTGGGATGGCGTGCGCGATCCGGTCTGGCTCACCAAGCCGGCGACGAACAGCGACGGAACGGTGAATACCGCGGCGGGCTACGCCGGCTGCGAGAACAATGACATCGTCGGGCACATCGCGTTCTGCGCGAAGTTAATTTTGGAAACCCCGTCGTTTTGGAACACGGCGGTTCCCTCCGGCGACCCGCACACCAACGGCGCGACGTATTACCAGCGCGCGCAGACTTACATCCGGCAAATGGATCTGGTGCAGGACGCGTACATGCTCAAATGGTTCATCAACGCGAATAATCAAATTGTCGCGCCCGGCAGTTCGGCGTGGACCTCGTTGGGCGAAAACGTGAATGCCTACAATCGCCAGATGATGTTCCTCAACGGATTTCAGCGTCTCTCCGAGTGCCATCAATTACTCGGTGACAACCCGATTCGCGTCGCCAAGTACGACGCCATCGTGAAGACCGCGGTGAACATTTTTATCGCGTCGCTGCATCCATATACGACCAATGGCGTGCCGGTTTACAATTGGGTTTACGCGCCCGGCAGTGGGGGCAGTGAGGACAATACGCTGCATTCGACTTACGATATCTGGGGCGCGACGCGCGCCTGGGCCAGCGGCCGTTATGGCATTTCCAATGCGACCATGGTGCCTTTTGCCAACACGCTGCAATACGTGATGAACGTCAGCACGAATCACATTTCCTATTACGTGAATGGCACGAGCAGCCCGAACAGTCCGCGCAATTTCATTTATCCGGGCTGGATGCCGATTGCGAATTTCGGTTCGGCGACGTTTCCGATCATGGCGAACATGGACATCGCGCAAGGTTCGCAAAAAAGCACCGCGATTTTCGACGCGTTGATCCTGTGGGTGAAAAATGCACGGTTTGCGGGCCGTTATCCGACGAATGACGCGGCGCCTGATTTCACGATTTCAACTCCGTGGATTCAAAACATCGGCGCGGGCGACAGCGTCACCTGCGCGGTGACCGTGAATCCATTGGCTGGATTTACCAACACGGTGACCTTGAGCGCCAGCCATTTGCCTGCGGGAATTTCCGTCAGTTTCAGCCCGGCTTCCCTGACGAACGGCACTTCGACGCTCGCACTTTTTGCGTCGAACTCAGTTGCCGGAGGAATTTACGCGCTCACGAACTCGATTGTTGTCACGGGAAGCAGTTCCATTGGGGTGCGCACGGCGCCCATTGCTTTCGTAATAAAACCACAGCCAGCCATTCTAACTTCGGACATCAATGGTTCAAGTTTTGTGTGGAGCGGGACGAACGGTTTTCCCGGGGCGACGTTTTATGTCCTCGGCAGCACCAACACAACTTTGCCGCTCAGTCAATGGACGCGACTGGCGACGAATGTCATCGGGACCAATGGAGATTTCAGCGTGACGAATCAAATCGACGGCAACCGCGCCGGCGAATTTTTCATCCTCCAGTATTAGTCCCGCCCTCGTGAATCTGGCCCAGGTATTTCAGGGTCGCTTCCGTGCGGGATTGCACGTGCAATTTTTCGTAAATGATCTGCTGGTGCGACTTCATCGTGTTGAGGCTGATGCCGAGTTTGTCGGCAATTTCCTTGTAGAGATAACCGCGCGCGAGCAGCGCGAGAATTTCCTGTTCGCGTTGGGTGAGTTTGGCGGTGTCGGGTTGCGGCCCTTTGAGTTCGTGGAAATAAGCCACCACTTTGCGCGCAATTTGCATGGACATCGGCGCGCCGCCGGAATGGACCTGCTGGATGGCCTGGATTAATTCCTCCGCCGGCATTTCCTTGAGCAAATAGCCGTTGGCGCCGGCGCGGAGGCAATTAAAAATCAAATCCGACTCCTGGTAGGTTGTCAGGATGAGCACGCGCAAGTTCGGCATGGACGCCTTGAGCTTGATGACGCATTCGATGCCGCTCATGCCGGGCAGTTTGATGTCGACCACCACGACGTCGGGCTGTTTGCCGGGGACGATGCCCCGCACGGCTTCCTCGCCGCTGGCGTAGGCGTTCAGAAGGCGCAGCTTGGGTTCGCTCTTGAGCAGTGTGACAAGATTGTTCCGCGTTCCCGGATTGTCTTCCACGATGGAAACGGAGATCGACATGGTGCCGATGCTCTCTCCCGAAAAAACTTCAGGCAAGGAAATAGAAGGGCTGTTTTTGAGTTCGTTATTCATTGGGCTTGGGCAGAATGAGGACGATGCGGGTGCCGGCGCCGGCTTTGCTTTCGACGGCGGCCTGGCCGCCGATCTCCGACATGCGCCGATTCATGTTCGACAATCCGTCCGCAAAAGCATCGGGAGTTTTTTGTTCGAAGCCGCGGCCGTTGTCCTCGATGGATATCGTGAGCATTGTTTCAGTGGCGGTCACGCGGAGCCAGACTTCGTTCGCGCCGGAATGGCGAATCACGTTGTTGAGCGCCTCTTTGACGGTGAGAAATAAATTGTGGCGCACTTCGGGGGAAATGGCCCATTGCACCGGACGGTCGGGAAAATCGACGCGGCAGCGAATGTCGGCGTGCGCGAGGAATTCGATCGCGAATTGCCCGAGGTAATCAATGAGATGGGGCAGGGAATCGTTGCGCGGATTGATGGCCCAGACAATTTCGTCCATGGACTTCATGATTTGCCGGGTGGCGCTCAGGCCTTCCCGGCCGAGGGACTCGAGTTTGTCGGGTTCGGTGCGGTTGCGCTGCGTCAATTCAAAGAGGAGTTTGATTTGCGTGAGACTGCCGCCGAGGTCGTCGTGAATGTCCTTGGCAATGCGCGAGCGTTCCTTGTCGAGCGCAGCCTGTTTTTCCAGCGCGCGCAATTGCGAGTGCAGCCGGCGGAAGGACACGTACCGCACGATGGCAATGATGCCCACCGTGAAAAGCGCCAGCGTGGCCGTGCGAAACCACCACGTTTGCCACATGAACGGCTCGACGACGAACGCAACACCCGCGGGATCGCTCCAGGGCCCGTCGCCGTTTCGAGCGCGCACCTGAAAATTGTAATCGCCCGCCGGCAGGCGCGAATAGCTGACACTGCGCGGCGTTTTGGCGTCCACCCAATCGTCGTCGTACCCCGCCAACCGTGATTGCACGTGCACGTTTTCGGGCGTGGTGAAGCACAGCGCGGCGATATCAAATTCCAGGCTTCGGTGATTTGGGGGCAGGCGCAACGCGGCCTGGGCGTCCGGCAGGTCAATGCCTTTGTCCACGGGCAGCGCGCCGCCGTATTCAGCAACGATATTGTCGTCCACCATGACTTGTTTCAGCAGGACGGGAGGCGGGTGCGAGCTTTCCTGGATGTTGTTGAGGTCGACGACCGCGAGCGTGTTCTGCGCGGGGAACCAGAGCCGGTCGTCACGGCCGTGCAAGACATTCGGCGACACGCCGAAGCTTGCCTGCAGACTAGGCAAGCCGTTGCCTTCGCCGTAGTGAACGGAAAGGACATTGGTGATGCGGCCTTCAGCGGCGTCGTTCAACTCGCGCTGGCGCACTTTGAAAATGCCGCGGTCGGAACCGAACCACAACCAGCCACGTTCATCGCTGACGATGGCCGAGATGTAATCGTTGAATAATCCCTGCGCCGTGGAGATCCTCGCGAAGCGCCCGTCCTTATAGCGTCCCAGTCCGCCACTGGCGTAGCCGATCCACAAGCTGCCATCGGCTGTGCCCGCGAGCGAACGAATAGAGGAGGGTGAGCCGAAGATGTTGGTTGTTTCGTCGGTGAGGACGTCATCGCGCACCCGCAGCAAAAAACCTTTTGAGGTGCCAATCCAAATGTTTTTTGCCTCGTCTTCGGCCAGCGCGCGCGGCACGCCAACTTTCGACGGCAGCGTGATTGTCTTCCAGGCGCCATCGTGCAGACATTGGATGGTGTCTTCCTCCGCGATCCACAAAGCGCCGTTCGTTTGCGCGAGCAACCCACAGACAACGTGGCCTGTGAAGCCATCGTTGGCGCGCAAGGCGGTGTAATTTCCATCCTGCAGACGGATCAGAACGTGATTTCGCGTTCCAATCCAAATGGCGCCGTCGCGATCCGAGGTCACGCAGGAGGCCCTCCCGCCGGGCCAATTGGTTTCCGCGGAAACCGAAGACCAGGTTTCGTTTGACCGGCAGACCAGCTGGCCATTTTGAGTGACAGCCCAGATGTTGCCATTGTTGTCATCGCAAACGGATTGGATCGTGCCGGATGGCAAACCATTCGCGGTGCTTTCCAGGGTGAATTCGCGCGGGCGAATCCGATCCAGGCCGCCTCCGCCGGTTCCCGCCCAAATATTGCCCTCGCGATCCTGCAACAGGCTGGCAATGTACGGATGCGAGGTGGGAACGCTCTCGAAACCGGAATTGCCGTGGCGAAATAATCCCTGCGCCGCCGTGCCGATCCAAACTACGCCGCTTTTATCCTCCAGCACTGCCGTGGCATCGGAGGCGGCGCCTTCGGATTTGAAAGTGCCCAAGGAATGAATGGTCCCGGAATCATCGCAACTGAACAATTCGCGGCCGGACGCAATCCAAATGCCGCCGTTCCGGTTGGGAGCGAGGCGCACGGTCAAAGGAAGGTTGCGAACCATGACATTGAAGCAGCCGTTTTGAAAACGGCCGACTTGTCCTTCCTTGCCGAACCAGACGCGGCCGCGATTGTCCACGGCGAGAGCGCAATCGAACCGCGCCGGCAATCCTTCGCGCTCGCCGAAGCGCGTCACTTCGCCCTTCGCGATGCGGCAGACCACCGCGCCGTGATACGTGATCCAAATCGCGCCTTCGCCATCCTCGACCATACTTTGCGCGATGTAGTCGGGAAGATTGTTGGTGAAAATTTGTGCGATCCCGTGGTGAAGACAGATGACCGGTCCATGAACCATCGCGAGCCAGAGGCCGCCTTTGGAATCCTCGAGCAGGGTGCTGATTCGGCCGGTGTAACCCGGATATCCAGGCAAAACATTTTTGGAACTGAACTCCTCAAAATGCACGCCGTCGAATCGCGCCAGGTGGCCGGACGTGGCCACCCACAAGTAACCATCGCGCGTTTGCACGAGGCTCGTGACGTTGTTGTTGGGCAATCCATCGCCGGATTGCAAGGTGTACAACGACCAATTGGAATTCGTGGAATCGGCTAGCGCGGCGCAGGCGAAACCCGAGGCCAATCCGGCAAGCAACCACACCCAGCGCCGGGCGAGCGGCGAACGATTCCGACCTGAGCGCGTGTCATTCATGCTGCGACACCGCTGATGCTACAGCAAGCGGGTCACGGATGCGCCCGCCCGAACGGGCGATTGTTATAAACCCCGCGCACAGATTAAACATTCCGCCACGAAAGCCATCAATGAAAGCACATACGTTTCCTGAAAGAAAACGCGGAGGTTTCACTTTAATCGAGTTACTGGTCGTCATCGCGATCATCGCCATTTTGGCGGCCATGATACTGCCTGCGCTGGCGTCCGCGAAGCGAAAAGCCCTGGCTGCGAACTGCATCAACAACCAAAAACAGCTGGTGCTTGGCTGGAAAATGTACGCGGACGACAACGGCGATAAAATCGTGGGCGCGGATTGCAACGCGCCGTCCGACTGGCGCATTTCTCCGGCGGGGTCTGGATTCCACATGCCGACGATTCCGATCAACGTCGCCGGGCCAGACTTGCTGAATAAGTACCTCGATGAGCAGGGTTTCATGCAGGGCGGACTCTACCCTTATTGCAAGAACCCGGACTTGCTGCATTGCCCGGCGGACAATCGCTGGCAATCGGCGAACTACGCGTTCGACAGCTATTCGATGCCCAATGGTTTGAACGCGGGAAACACGTCGTCGCATTCCATCGCGAACGGGCACATTTACAAGCAGAGCGTGGTGAAGCATCCCTCCAGCGCGATAGTTTTTCTGGAGGAAAACGATCCGCGGTCGCAGGCGATCACCGGCGGTTCCGGCAGCGTGTTTGAAAATGACAACTCTTGGACGCTGCCCATTGGCGGCGGCACGTACCCGCCGAGTTGGACCGGTTTGACCTGGTGGGACGGTCCGGCGGCCTTTCATGGAAAAACCGCCGTCTTTGGTTTTATGGACGGACACGCGGAGAATCATCGCTGGCTCGACGGATCAACAATTACCCTCGCGAACTACTTGGGATCTTCGCCGTCAAAGGATTCGTACGCGCAAGGATTTGGCGTGAGCCAATGCCCCAATGATCTGCCGTGGGTGGCGAGCGGATATATTTTTCAAAGTTTCGGCAGCAATCCCGGAAATAACAATTAACCACCCGGCTTCCCGCCCGAACGGGCGATTGTTGGATTTCAGCCGCTTTTTCTATAGTCGAACGCCACAACAGAAAAGCCCCGAAAAAACACCATGAAAAACATCCCCCGTTGTTTACGAACACTGACCCTCCTGGCTGCCGGCGTGCTGGTTGCGCCGATTGCTTTTGCGCAAACGGAAACCTGGACAGGCTTGGGCGCGGATCAGAATTGGTCCACTGCCGAAAATTGGCCGGCCGGTGCGGTCCCGACTCTCGCGACCAACGTGATGTTCACGAACAACGCGAGCGCGGCCACAGCGCCGTTGACGGTGGACAACGTGGTGGACGCTGGATTTCCGGGCGCAGTCCTGTCCCTGACCTTCGCGAACACGAACACAAGCGGTGGCGCGGGTTATTATCACACCACGCAAATCGGCACCGGTCAGACCCTGACAGTCCTGAGCAATCTCATCGTGGGCGACACGCCAGACTTTGCCAACAGTCAGGTGAGCGCGGCGTTTGTGGGCACGGGAACGCTGGTCATCAGCAATCCTGTTGCTGGATTGAATGTCAGCCAGGGTGACACTGGAAACGGTGCATCGGCGACGTTGAACATGACCAACCTCGACACGTTCACCGCGATGATCGGCGGCATCACGGTGGGTACTTACAACACGCCGAACCTGTCCGTCGCCCGCCAGAAGGGTTACCTGTATCTCGCCAAGACGAATTTCATCAGCATGATTGGCAATGCGCCGAGAGCATACGGCAACCAAAGTCAGATTGAAGTGGGTGAAAATCTTGGCAACGGTTCCAACCTCCAAATCCCGTTGTATCTGGGAATCGCGAACATCATCAACGTCAACACGATTTCGATCGGCGGCGACAAGCAGGGTTCCGGGGCGCTGCTCGCGTTCAATCCTGTGTTCACGAATTTTGTTCCCACGGCAGTCTTTCGCGGCACCAATGGCAATTCCAGCCGCGTTTCCACCTGGAAGGTCGGCGACAACTCAAACCAAACCACGACGGGCAGTGGCTGCTCGGGCACGGTGGATTTCAGCAACGGTTTGCTCGATGCGATGGTGGACAATTTGATCATCGGCGAAGGCGAATCCGGCGCAAGTTCCGGCACGGGCAACGGCACCGGCACGTTCACGTTTAATTCCGGCACGAACAATGTGAACAATCTCTATCTCGGATATCGCATCGCCACCGGCGGCAACAGCGCGCCGCCCGGCACGATGAACGTCAATGGCAGCGCGACCCTCGTCGTGAACAACGCGATTTGCCTTTCGTTTTTGAATGGCGGCACGGGCACGGCCTACGCCAGCGGCACCTTGAACATCAACGGTGGCACGGTACTCGCGACGACTGTTACCAACGGCGTTTCCGCCGCCGCGAATACGACGGCGAATGTCAACGTCAACGGCGGCACGCTCGGCATCACCAGCCTCGGCGGCGTCATCGGCACGCCCGCTTCGCCGATCATCAATCTCGCGCTGAACGATGCAGAGCTGCAGTTGCAGGTTTCCGGTTTCCAAACCAACATCGACACGGTTAATTTCAATCCGACGGGCACGACGAACATAGTGAACGTGTCCTATCTTCCGCCCGTCGCGAGCTATCCGGTTACTTTCCCGCTGATTACGTTCCAAAATAATCTCGCTGGCTCGTTCAATCTCGGCGCAGGCACTTTCCCGGCGGCGAACCCGGCTTACCAGGGCTATATCACGAACGACAACAACAACGTCTACCTGGTTTTGACCGCTGGCCCGACACTCGGATCTTCGGTTGATATCTGGACCGGTCAAAACGGCAGCAATTGGGATTTCGGCACCATCAACTGGACCGTTTCCGGCAATCCCACGACCTTCGTCGATGGTTCTCCGGCGCAGTTCGATGACACCGCGACCGGTCCGACCGCGATCAATCTTGCGGCGTCGCTGCTACCCGCGAGCGTTACGGTCAACAACACCTCGCTCGATTACGGTTTCGGCGGCACAGGCAAGATCAGCGGCAGCGGCGGCTTGACGAAAAACGGCACGGGTTCCTTGTTCGTGACGAACAGCGGCGCGAACGATTTTCTCGGTGATGTCACCATCAATACCGGCACGGTACAGTTTGGCAACGGTGACACGACCGGCGTATTGCCCGCCGGCAGTCACGTTATTGACAACGGCACGCTGGTATTCAACCGCTCCGGCAACGTCACCGTTCCGAACGTGATTTCCGGCACGGGAACACTGGCGAAAAACGGTGCCTCGGTGCTGACCGTCAGCGGTTCAAATGATTTCAGCGGCGGCGTCGCGGTGAACAGCGGCACGTTGCTCCTCAATGGCGTGCTCTCGGGAACTTTGAATAACGCCACGGGCACCGTCATCGGCGGTTCCGGCACCAACAGCGGTCCGATCACCATCAGTGGAATGCTCCAGCCCAGCGCTTCCAGCGGCATACCTGCGACGTTCACTGCGGGCAGCGATTTGACGCTTGCCACCGGCGGTGCATTGGCCTTCAGCCTGAGTGGCTCCGACACCACGGCAGGCAACGGCGTGAACGACTATCTGACGGTCGGCGGCGACCTGAACGTGAACAACAACACCATTTCCGCCGTCTTCCAGAGCGTGCCGCAATCGGGCGCGACTTACGTGCTGATTAATTTCAACGGCACGCAGCACGGGAGCTTCAATCCGACCGTGGCCGGCACGCACTTTGGCGCCTCGTTGGTCCAGGGTTCCAGCCCGATCACACTGACACTGAGCGGGACGGGGGCGAATTTGGAATGGGATTCCATCAGCAATAATGTCTGGGACATTGGCGGCACGTCGAACTGGCTCAACGCAGCCGGCAGCGTGCAGGATGTGTTCTATCAAGGCGACTCAGTGGCGTTCGATGATTCGGTCGCGGGCGTGACGAATATCATCACCATTCCGGCGGGTGTGACTGTCTCGCCGACGGTCATCTCGAACAACTCGAGCGTCGTGAATTACTCCATTAATGGCCCCGGCCGCATTGGTGGCAACGTGAGCATCATCAAACAGGGCAATAGCACGCTGACGATTTCTTCGGCGAATACGAATTATACCGGCACGGCGACTGTAACGGCCGGGACACTGCGGGCGGGCACGGGTTCCGCGTTTGGCGACACGGGATCAGTCGTCGCGACCAACGGCGGCACGCTGGACGTCAATGGCGCTGGATTGAACGAAGTCACCGTGACTGTGGCAGGCGCGGGCGTTGGCGGCAACGGCGCGATTGTCAATTCCGGCGGCGACCAAATCCACGCATTGAACATCGTCAAATTGTCGGGCGACACGGTCTTTGGCGGCACGGGCCGCTGGGATATTCGTGCGAACGGCGCCATCAATGCGTCATTGGGAACTTCCGACGGCGTCACGCACAACATTATCAAGAAGGGGACCAACCTCGTCGCGCTCGTGACGTGCTCGATCGACCCGAGCATCGGTGATATTGATATTCAGGGCGGCTCGTTCAGCCTGCAATTGGCGGGCACATCGCAGAACAGCAGCGGCTGGTTCGCGGACAACACGCACAGCATCTCCGTGGAAAATGGCGCTCAGTTAAGCTTCAATACGCTCGGCTCCGCGTTCCCGCTGAATCGCAACATCAATTTGAACGACGGTTCCAGCCTGTCCAGCTCCGCCGGCGACAACGCCGTGAGCGGCAGCGTGACATTGCAGGGCAATGTGACCGTCAGCGTGACGGGCGGCTCGGCGCCGTGGTTGCTGATCAGCGGCCCCATCGGCGGTTCTGGAAATATGATTGTGAACGGAACGCTGCCGTTGACCTTGAGCGCCAGCAATACGTTCACGGGTAACACGCTCATCACTGCTGGCACTCTGAAACTTGTGGCCGGCAACGGTGTCGACGGTTCAATTTCCACGAGCCCGAACATTGTCATCTCCGCCGGCGCGACATTGGACGCGTCGCAACGAAGCGACCAGACGATGACGGTCGCGAACGCACAAACATTACAAGGCGATGGTTCCGTGAACGGCAACCTGGTTGTCGGCCCTGGGGCGACCATCTCGGCGGGAACCAACTCGGTGGCCATCGGCCTTCTCACCGCGACCAATGCCGTGACGCTGCAAGGCAACGCGCTGATGAAACTTAATCCCTCCACGGGAACCAATGACGTGATCAACGTCCTGAACGGAAATACCCTCACGTTGGGCGGCACATTGACGGTCGCGAATGTGTCCGCGTCGCCATTCGCGGATGGCAACAGCTTCCAACTGTTCAGCGCCACGAGCTACAGCGGTTCCTTCACCAACATCGTGCCGGCCACGCCGGGCGCGGGATTGGCGTGGGACACCAATAATCTGGCCAACGGCGTCCTTGCGGTCGTCTCGACGGGCGCGCCGCAGCCGATGATCACAGGCGTGACTCTCTCTGGTGGCACGAATATCATCATCAGCGGCTCGAACGGCCTGGCGGGAGAGCAGTTCAATGTCCTGACGAGCACCAATGCCTCGCTGCCGTTGTCGAATTGGACGGTGTTGCCGGCCGGCACGTTCTCGGGCGGAACGTTCAGCCTCACGAACGCCATCGACACCACGGCGCCGCAAGGCTTTTACCTGATTCGGGTCCCGTGATATTGAGCCCAAAAATGTTTCTTACAATGCCGCGCGGCGATTTGATTTCAAATCGCCGCTGCGGTTTTGGCATTGATGGCATCCATTCATGAAAAAGGCTCTCGCGACCTTCCTGCTTGTGTGTGCCCGTCTGTGTTTTGCGGATGACTCGGTGGCGGCTGGATCGCGAATCAACATCACATCGCCCGTGGATTTTCAAATCGTGCAACGCGCGACCCGCGATGGCGGAAAACTCGTTGTGACGGGAACCATCCCGGGAGGGGTGGGGGATGACACCCGGCCAACTAAAGTAGAAGTGCTCGTTACAGGACAAAGCTCCTTTGGCAATTTGCCCGGTCAAGCGCACCCGATTATGTGGAATCCGAACGGCGGGACATTTCACGGCGAATTGAATTTGCCTGCTGGCGGTTGGTATTCCCTGAAGGTGTTGGCGTGGCGCGGAGAAGTTGAAGTGGCGTCAGCCATTGTGGAACACGTTGGAGTGGGAGAAATCTTCGTGATCGCCGGCCAATCCAATTCCGCCAATTACGGCGAAGAGCGGCAGAAGACGAAAACCGGTTTGGTCGCTGCCTTCGATGGAACACGCTGGCAACCCGCCAATGACCCGCAGCCTGGTGCCGGCGGCACCAAGGGAAGTTTTATGCCGTCGTTTGGCGATGAAATGACGGAACGTTTTCACGTCCCCATCGGAATTGTGGCCACGGGGATTGGCTCCACGAGCGTGCGGGAATGGCTTCCCGGCGGCACACAACTGACACGGCTGCCGCCATTGACCAGGAATGTGGTGACAAATAGCGAGGGGAAATGGATTGTTTCCGGAAAAATTTATGGGAACTTCGTTGCGCGAATGAAAGAGTTGGGGCCGAACGGATTTCGCGCCGTGCTGTGGCATCAGGGGGAATCAGACGCGCACCAGAAGGATCCTTCCCGTGATTTGCCAGGCGATTTGTATCGTCAAGACCTGGAAGAGCTCATCCGGGATTCGCGCAAGGCCATCGGATGGGATGCTCCGTGGTTTATTGCGAAAGTCAGTTATCACAAGCCGGGGGATTTTTCGCCGGAGATTGCCGCCGCGCAACAAGCCGCGTGCGATGATGGTTTGGCCTTGCCCGGAGCCGATACGGATACTCTCATTGGCCCCATGCGCGAAAAAAATGGCCAGGGAATTCATATGAGCGCTGAAGGTTTGCGGGCTCATGGTCATTTGTGGGTTGAGAGAGTCAGTCCATGGCTTGAGCGTCAGTTGGTTGAAAATAAAACGAAGTAAAGGGACGTATTGAGAAATTTATTCCTCCGGATTTCCGTTGGCTTATTTGGTTTCCTGGCGCTGCATTCCGTCTGCGCCGCACCGGACGCGACGTGGTTTCGCGAGGCCAAATTTGGAATTTTTGTGCACTGGGGACTTTATTCTGAACTCGGCAACGAATGGAAAGGGCAATCCTATTACGGCTCCGGTGAGTGGATCATGAATCGCGCCAAAATTCCCGCCGACGAATATGCGCAAATAGCCAGCCGTTTCAATCCCACCAATTTCAACGCGGAAGAATGGGCTCGCTTCGTGAAAGAATCCGGCGCGCGATATCTCGTCGTCACCGCCAAGCATCACGAAGGATTCGCGATGTTCGATTCAAAGGTGTCGCCGTTCAACATCGTGGAAGCCACGCCTTATCATCACGATCCGATGAAGGATCTGGTGGCGGCCTGCGGGCGTGAAGGTGTGAAATTCGGATTTTATTATTCTCAATTTCTCGATTGGCACGAACCGAACGGCGGCGGCAACACCTGGGATTTTCCGCAAAATACAAAAAACTACAAAACGTATTACGCGCAGAAATCCATTCCGCAAATCAAAGAGCTGCTTTCCAATTACGGACCACTGGGGTTGATCTGGTTTGACATGCCGGGGGGCTTGAACCGCGACGAGACACTCAAGTTCATGGATGAAGTGCGCCAATTGCAGCCGGATTGCCTTATCAGCAGCCGCGTGGGGAACGGCCTCGGCGATTTCCGCGATTTAGGCGACAGCGAACTGCCTCCGCATGTGATCGACGGGACCTGGGAGGCGCTTTTCACGCACAACGACTCGTGGGGTTTCGTGAAGAATGATTTCGATTTCAAATCGCCCCGCGAGATCCTGCACTTGCTGGCGTCCACATCTTCCCGCGGCGGCAATCTCATTCTGAACGTCGGCCCCGACGGCTCGGGCCGCATTCCTGAAATGTCGCAGCGTTTCCTGCGCGAAGTGGGAAAATGGCTGGCGGTGAATGGAGAGAGCATTTACGGGACGACGCATTCGCCCATTCCTGATCAACCGTGGGGCATCGCCACGTTGAAGACGAATCGACTTTTCCTCCATGTGTTTGCCCGCCCTCATGACGGCGTTTTGTTCGTGCCCGGTTTTTCGGCGATCGTGAAACACGCGGAATTTCTGGCGAACGGAAAACACCTGAAAACGGAGCGGCGCGACGATGATTTGAAAATCTTTTTGCCCGCGGAATTGCCAGACGCTCGCGACACGGTTGTGGCAATCGATTTTGCCGGCGCATTACGCGATTCGTGGCGCGATGCGCCGGAAATCATTTCCCGACAATTCGATTCATTTGCCGTGGACGCCGCGAAAGGCACCCCTGCTGGCCACACCACGTTGGATAGCGTGACGAGCAGCCAGTATTTCGGCAATTGGAAGCACGACACGGTCGCGCGGAACATGCAGTCCGTTGGTGACGGGCTGGAATTTTCGTTTCGATTTCTTGAACCGGGAGATTATCGCATTGCTTTGGACTACGCCTGTTCCGCCACCGACAAAGGGCGCGAAGGAATTGTTCAGGTGGGAGAAAATGCGCTGGGCTTCCAGAGCCTTTTAACCGGCGAATACAACAGCCACGAACCGCTTCTTTTTATCCACCACAACATCGGCGTCGTCCATGTTCCAGTGCCAGGAACTTTGCCGGTGACGGTGCATCCCAAAACAGGCGGCACGGAATTATTTTGGCTGCGGCGCGTCGTGATTGAGCCGTTGAGATAAGTTCACCCCGGGCTGACCCGGGATTTCGAAAGCGCACAAAGGTGCGCATTATTGGAATCATTCCGGGCATTCTCGCTTCGGCGGTTGTGTTTCACTGCCTTTGGCCGGAACGCGAGGCGGTCAGGCTGAAAGCCGAATCCACCCATCCGAAATGATGGGGATACGCTGTCTTTGCCCAAGGCCCGATCATCGCTTGACGGTGGACGCCTCGAAGATGCTTTGAATGGAGGCGTCGAGCATGGCATTGAATTCGGCATTGGATTGCTGGGCCAATAGTCCATCGAGCAGAGCCCGGGAAAAGCTGGCAATAACGCCCGGATTCCTGCGCAGACGTTCGTCCGCTTCCTCGCGAGAATAACCGCCCGAAAGCGCAAGCACTCGAATCACGTTTGGATGGCGTAAGCAATCGGAGTAGAAGTTGTCCTGCTCCGGCGGCGTGAGCTTGAGAAAAACCAGGTGCCCAGACGGCAATTGATTCAATCCTTCAAGTATGGATTTTTTGAGCAACTCTTCTGCTTTGGCTTTCCGGGGACAATGAATATCGACTTCCGGTTCGAGAATCGGCGCGAGACCCGCTTTGAGAATTTGCGCGGCCAATAGGAATTGCTGTTCGACGATCTTTTGAATCCCGGCCGCATTGTCCTGCTTGATAAAAGAGCGCATTTTTGTGCCGAAGATGCGTTTGGCGTTGGCTTTGTCGAGGAGCGCGGCAAGCTGGGGTATCGGTTTCATGACTTGAACTCCGTCCTTCTCCCCGGCGAGGCCCTTATCCACTTTCAGAAATGGGACGATCTGTTTCACGTTCCAAAGATAGTCCGCCGTCGGCTGGCCTTCGATGTCCCGGTCCATGGTGTTCTCAAACAATATCGCGGCAAGAATGCGTTTGCCGGTGAAGGCGGGGCTGGTAATGACACGCGTTCGCATCTGGTGCACAATCGCGAACATCTCATCCTCGCTGGACCATGAGCCTTCCTTGATGCCGTAAGCGGCCAGGGCCTTGGGCGTGCTGCCGCCACTTTGATCCAGCGCGGCAACGAAGCCGGGCTGTGTTTTCATTCTTTGCAATTGTTGCTCATTGCGGTCGGGAGCGTTCATAAGATGTCAGCCTTTCAGGAATGTATCCCGGTCAGTTTGTTTTTCGCATTCAAATTCGGTAATCGAGAGCCAGAACGTCGCCGCGAATGGGATTGATAAATGTCTGCACGACGCGCTGATGTTCCGGATGCGGGCCATAAGCTTCCAGCGCGGCGCGGTCCTCGAAGCGCACCACCAACCCATGCGTGTAACCTTTGGCACGGTCAGAGAAGTTCGCCCCGCACGACAAATCCACAATGCCCGGAACTTTGCCCTTTAATTGGCGCAGTTCCGTCACCACGCTGTCGATGGCTTCCTGACTGGCTCCTTCCGTCCATCGAAACAGAACGATGTGTTCGATCATAGTTTTTCTCTCCAACAATAACGTGCAACGTTCCGCGTTCCGGTATCCAGGTCAAGTGGCCCAATGGAGATGAATTGCGGGCTTTAGTCTAGCGCCCGGAGGTTTTATCGGGGTCCTCATGCCAGCCGCCGCCGAGCGCTTTGTAGAGATCGACAGTCGCCTGCAATTGGGCCAGTTGCGTGCGCGCGAGATTGAGCTGGGCGGGAAACAACTGCTGCTGCGCCTCCAGCACTTCATAATAGCTGGCCTTGCCGGCGATGTATCGTTCCGTCGAGAGTTTGACAGCCGTTTCCAGCGCGTTCACTTCGTCGGCCTCGTAGCTGCGCATTTCCGCCAGTTGTTCGCGGGCAACCAGGGAATCGGAGACTTCGCGAAATGCATTCAAGACTGTTCGCTGATATTCCAGCGCGGCTTCGGTGCGCTCGGATTTGGTCTGGCGGTATCTGCCGACCAGGCGTCCACCTTCGAACAACGGCCCGGCCCCTTCGGCGGCAACGCCCCACGCGTTGGCGCCGCCCAAAGTAAGCGCGGACAATTCAGGGCTGACTTTCCCCAAAAAACCGGTCAGCCCGATCGTGGGAAAAAATTCCGCGACGGATTCGCCGACCAACGCGTTGGCCGAACGGAGTTGCTGTTCCGATTCCAGGATGTCCGGCCGATGTTCGAGCAAGGTCGAAGGCAATCCCGCCGGAACATCCGGCAAAGTAATGCGCGTGAGAAACAAAGCGGGACGTTCGATCGGACCGGGATTGCGGCCCAATAGAATGGAGAGTTGATTTTCGGTGAAGGCGATGCGCTGACGGATGGCCGGGACCGCGGCGGCAGCATCGTCGAGAGCGGCTTCCGCGCGCGAGGATTCGAGACCCGAAGCAGTGCCGCCTTCCATGCGCTGTTTAAAAATATTCAGGCTCTCGGTAAAGGAATTGGTCGTGCGGCCGGCGATTTCCATTTCTTCATCCAGTTCCAGCAATTGAAAATAAGCGCTCGCCACTTCGCTCAACAAACTGAGGCGCACGCCGCGGCGGCCTTCTTCCGAAGCCAGCAATTCGGCGCGGGCGGATTCGTTGAGCCGGCGAACGCGGCCCCAGAGATCCACTTCCCAGAAGGTGTTTAATGTGGCTGAAACGGAACTGGCAACAACACCTTTATTGGGAAAAGTCTCGCCGAACAAATCATTTCGCCCGCGGCTCACGACGCCTCCGTAATTGACACTCGGGACCAATCGTGAGCGCGCCTGCATGGCAGCCGCGCGAGCCTGCTCAACTCTGGCAACGGCGATGCGCAGGTCAAAGTTATTTGTGAGCGCCTCGCGAATCAATGCCTGCAACGTCTGATCCTGATAGATCCGCCACCATTCCAGTTCCGCGCGCGGAGCGTTCGTGCTCATTTCCTCGCTCCGGTACATCGTGGGAGCATTGACGGGGGGGCGGTGATAATTGGGGCCAACAGAACAACTCGCGAACACGATTCCGCAAATGCCCAATGCCAGCCATGCCGGCCAGAAACGCATTGCGCTCATGCGGGCCCCCCGCTGGCTGCTCCATCGGGCGGCGGAACTTCCTTCGTTTCCGGTTTGGCCCTGCGCCGTTTGCTTGCGACGTTTTCGATTACATAAAACGTCACCGGAATCAAACATACGGCGATGCACGTGGCGGCCAGCATGCCACCGATGACGACCGTGCCGATGATGCGGCGTGAAACCGCTCCGGCGCCGGTGGCGATTCCCAGAGGCACGGTTCCGAGAATGAACGCGAACGAGGTCATCAGGATCGGTCGCAAGCGTATCCGCGCGCCGGTGAGTGCCGCGTCGATGAGCGGGTTGCCTTTTTCATATTCGAGTCGCGCGAATTCGACGATGAGGATGGCGTTCTTGGCGGCGAGGCCAATCAGCATGACGAGGCCGATTTGCGCGAAGACGTTGTTCACCATCTGCCGCGCCCATAGCGCTGCGAAGGCGCCAAGCACTGCGACGGGCGTGCCGAGCAGAACGCTGAAGGGAAGACTCCAGCTTTCATAGAGCGCGGCAAGAATCAGGAAGACAAACAAGAACGAAAGGCCGAAAATGGCGATGGGCGGAACACCTTGCGCGGCTTTCTTTTCCTGAAATGAAAGCCCCAGATAATCAAAGCCCATTTCGGGAGGCATGGTTTCGGCGAAGACTTCTTCGAGGGCTTTGTTTGCCTGTGCTGAACTGTAGCCGGGCGCGGCGGAGCCATTGATTTGTGCGCTTCGGTAGAGGTTGTAACGCATTGTGAATTCGGGACCGGTGATGGATTTTGTGGAAATCAAAGAAGCCATTGGCACGGATTCGCCGAGGTGGTTCCTGACATAGAACAAACCAAGATTTTCCACGCGCGTGCGATAGTCACCTTCCGCCTGGACATAAACCTGCCATTGCCTGCCGAAGCGATTGAAGTAATCAATAAAATAACCGCCCATGAACGCCTGCAAGGTTTTGTAGACCTGCGAGAGCTCCACGCCCTGCTTGAGGGCCTTGTCGCGATCCACGTCCACATAAAGCTGGGGCACCACCGGCAGGAAGGTGGTGTTGAGGCTGCCGATTTCAGGACGCTTGCGCGCCGCATCCATGAATTTGGTCACATTGGCGGCGAGAAAAGGAATATCTTTGCCGGCGCGGTCTTCGAGAACAAAAGTGAACCCGCCGGCAGTGCCGACACCCTGAATCGCCGGGGGCGGAAAGGCGAAGGCGATCGCGCCGGGCACGCGGGAAAGTTTTTTGGTGAGATTTGCCTTGATGGCATCGTAACTCTCCTCGCGCTTCGTCCGCTCGTTCCAGTCTTTCAGCGTGATCCAAATCGAGGCGCTGTAAGTGTTGCGGGAAAAGCTCAGGAGGCTGAAGCCGGCGACCGTGGTGCAGGCTTTGACGCCGGGGGTCGCGCGGATGATGTCTTCCACCTGCTGGCAAACCGCCACGGTGCGTTCCATCGAAGAGGCGAAAGGCAATTGAACGTTCACGTACAGAAATCCCTGGTCTTCTTCGGGGAGAAAACCCGAGGGAAGACTCCTGCCAAAAACACCTGCCAGGATCGCCACGAGAGCCAGCAAGCCCAGACTGAGAACGGACTTGCGAATCAGGAAGCGGCACACGCCGACGTAGCCGTTGTTGAGTCGCGCGTATCCACGATTGAACCAATCATAAAAACGTCCCACCGGCCCTCTGGATTTGGTTTTGGGCCGCAGCAGAAGAGCCGAAAGGGCTGGGCTGAGTGTCAAGGCGTTGAAAGCGGAGATGAGCACCGAAATCGCGATGGTCACCGCGAATTGCTGGTACAACCGGCCCGTGATTCCCGGAATAAAAACGGTTGGCAGGAAAACGGCGGAAAGAATAATCGCGATGGCAACCACTGGACCGGAAACTTCCTCCATCGCCTTTAAGGTGGCTTCCTTCGGAGGCAGGCCTTCTTCGATGTGATGCTCCACTGCCTCCACAACGACGATGGCATCATCAACGACCAACCCGATGGCGAGCACGAGACCGAACAGCGACAGAGTATTGATGGAAAAGCCGAGCACGGGAAACACGGCGAAAGTTCCGATGAGCGATACTGGAACAGCCAGCAAAGGAATCAGCGTCGCGCGCCAGCCCTGGAGGAAAAGAAGAACGACGATCATCACCAATATGAGCGCTTCCCAAAAAGTTTTTCCGATTTCTTTAATTCCTTCGGTGACTGACTTTGTGGTGTCGATGGCAACCTGGTAATCGAGATCGGCCGGGAAGCGCGTTTTCAGTTCCTCCATGAGTTTTTGCACACCTTTGGCGGCTTCGATCGCATTGGAGCCGGGAAGTTGGTAGAGCGCGAGAATAGCCGAGGGCCTGCCGTTGTAGCGGCCCACGATGTCGTAGTCCGCCGCGCCCAATTCGATGCGAGCGACGTCTTTTAATCGAACAATCGAACCATCCGGTGTGGCACGGACAACGATATTGCCAAAATCCTCCGCGGAAGTGAGCCGCCCCTGAGCACGGACGGTATAAGTGAATTCCTGGCCGGGAGGGCTGGGGCGTCCGCCAATTCTGCCGGCGGGATTCACGTTGTTCTGGCTGCCCACGGCATCGATGATTTCCGGCACGGTGATGTTGAGCTTGGCCAGTTGATCGGGCCGCACCCAGATGCGCATGGCGTATTGTCCGGCGCCGAAAATCTGCACTTGCGAAATGCCGCGCACGCGGCTGAGCGCGTCGCTGAGATTGATGTAGGCGTAGTTGGCGAGGAATTCCGCGTTGCGCGTGCCTTTGGGGGAATTGAGCGAGATCAGGATGAGCGGCGCCGAGAGCGATTTCTGAACGGTGACGCCATAATTGCGCACATCGGCGGGCAATTGGGATTCGGCCTGCGCATAGCGCAATTGCGTGAGCACGTGATCAATGTTCGGGTCGGTGGCGAGATCGAAATTCACGAACATGCGCATCAAGCCGTTATTGGCATTGATGGAATACATGTAATTCATGTTGTCCACGCCGCTCATCTGCTGCTCGATGGGAGTGGCAACGGAGGTTTCAATCGTTTGCGCGTCGGCGCCGACGTAATTGGCCTGAATAAAAATTTCCGGCGGGACCACCTTGGGAAATTGCGCGACGGGCAATCCTGCCATCGTGACGAGGCCGACAATGACCAGGATGATGGAAATCACCATGGCAACGATGGGGCGGTTGATGAAAAACTTTGACATGGCGCGCCTACTTGTTGGGCATGGCAGGCGGTTGCGGAGTGGGCGTGGCGACGAAATTTGTCGTGGTCACGGTCACGCCATCGCGGACTTTCTGGATGCCTTCGACGACGATGCGGTCACCGGGTTTTAATCCGTTTTCGATGATCCACTGGCTCCCGCTTCGCTCGCCCACTTGCACTGGCTGGATGTGGATTTTATTTTGATCATCGACCACGGCCACCTGGTAGCCGCCTTGCAATTCCGAGACTGCGCGCTGCGGCACGAGGATGGCGTTGTGCCGGGTCTCAAACTTCAGCCGGATGCGCGCGAACTCTCCCGGACGCAACGCATAGTTGGGATTCGGGAACAAAGCTTCGACGCGGAGCGCTCCGGTGGTGGCGCCGATTTGCCGATCCACCGCGAAATTCGTGCCCTTCTCCGGGTAGGTCGTTCCGTCGGTGAGAATCAGCTCGGTTTCCAATTGCCTGAGCCGCTCGTAACGATTGCTTTCGGTTGCAAAGAGCCGGGTAAAGTTGATGTAGGCCTGTTCCGTTACGTTGTAATACGCTTTGATCGGATCGATGGTCGAAACCGTGGTCAATTCACCGGTGGCCGGGCCTACCAAATCGCCGATTTGGGCTTTCGCAATGCTCGCGATGCCATCGATGGGGGAGGTGATTTGGGTAAAGCCAAGGTTCAGTTCAGCCTGTTCCACATGAGCTTTGGCGGATACAACAGCTGCCTTGGCTTCGAGATCCGACTGCACGGCATCGTCGTATTCCTCCTGGCTGATGGCTCTGTCTTTGACCAGAGGGGCGTAACGTTTCACATCCAGCTGCGTTTTGCCGTACCTCGCTTCGGCCTCGGCGAGCAAACCTTTGGCTTGATCAAGCGCAGCCTGGAATGGGCGCGGGTCAATTTCGAACAGCAGGTCCCCTTTATGGATGAGATCGCCTTCCCGGTAGTTCTGCTTCAACAGGTAACCGGTCACTTGAGCGCGGATCTGGGCATTGACCCATCCGTCGAGCACGCCAAGCCACTCGTGGTAAATCGGCACATCGGTCTGGACAACATTCGCCACTTCGACGAGTGGTGGTGGCGCGGTCGCACCCGGCTTTTGCTTGCAACCCATCGGGCAAAGCAAGGCCGAGACTGCCACGAGTACATACAGTTCCGTTCGTTTCGGGCGCTTCATTGCAGTCCTTCTGAATTTCGACAGTTCACCTGTCGTTGTGCGTAACGGCGCCGCCGTAAGTTCCTGAAAGGTGGTGTGGCGGTAATAAACTATTTTTTTTTGGAACAGTCCATCACTTATTTCTCATCGTTTCAGAAAGATATTTGAAGAGGAGGAGAGTTGCGGGCCCATTGAAGGCTCAGCAGCGGATGAGATGGCCGCCACTGGGGGAGATCACGCTCGCCGCCAACCAGGGCCGGAAAGATTCTCAAAGCCTCCTGGCCGGTCTGAAGTCACGGATGTCCCCGGACGAGTTGGCGGAAGCGAGCCGCGTGGTCGGCACGTCTGCCATTGCGGGTTCCAGGACAAACGGCGTCCGTCAACCCACTTGGTCAGGCCGCTTTCAATCGCACGAGCAGGTCTTTGCTCTCGACCGTGTCGCCGATCTGGACGTTGATGGCATCCACGACCCCGTCAGCAGCCGCGTAAACGGTGGTCTGCATTTTCATCGCTTCCATCATCAGAAGTTTGTCGCCTTTGGAGACTTTCGCGCCCACGGTGACTGAGATCGCAGCGATCAGGCCCGGAATCGGCGCAGCGGCCTGCAACGGATCCGTGAGGTCCGCCTTTGGACGAGACTTGGCTTGCGGCACGACTTTTTTGTCGAAAATGAACGCTTCGCGCGTCATGCCATTCAACTCGTAAGTGATCGTGCGGCGCCCGTCCTTATCCGGCTCGCTGACCGTGACAAAGCGGACGATCAGCGTTTTGCCTTCTTCAATTTCAAACGTGATTTCCTCGCGCTGGAAGAGTCCGTAGAAGAATGCCTTCGTCGGCAGCACGCTGACATCGCTGAACTCGCGGCGGTGTTTGACGAAATCCGCGAACACCTGCGGGTACATCAGGTGCGAATAAAGATCGTCGTCCGTGGCGGCGCGCTTCAGCGTTTCGGAAAGGTCCCTGCGGATTTTTTCGAGGTTTGCCGGAGTGGCCACGGCGCCGGGCACGACGCCTTTTTTGAAATTCTTGCGCGCCTCGGCGGCGCGTTTCTCGCCGAGCACCACGCGCTGCACGTCCACGGGCCAGCCGCCGTCCGGCCAGCCCAGGCCGCCGCTCATCATGTCGACAACGGACTCCGGAAAGCCGTGTGAGCCGGGTTCAAGATTCACGACGTCCGCGGGTTTGATGCCGCGGCTGAACAGGAACAATGCCATGTCACCGACAACCTTGCTGCTCGGCGTCACCTTCACAATATCGCCGAAGAGTTGGTTCACCTCGGCGTAAGTGCGCGCGATCTCAGGCCAACGATGCGCGACGCCCATGCTGTTCGCCTGTTCCTTGAGGTTGGTGTATTGGCCGCCGGGCATTTCGTGCAGATACACCTCGGCGCTGCCGGTTTTCGGCGCGGTATCGAAGGGATGATAATATTCGCGGACCTTTTGCCAGTAATCGGAGAACTCGTTCAACGCCGCGAGATCCAGGCCGGTATCGCGTTTTGTATTCTGGAGCGCGGCGACAATGGAATTCATGTTCGGCTGGCTGGTGGAACCGGACATGGAAGCAATTGCGAGATCGACGATGTCCACGTTGGCGTCTGCGGCCTCCATAATCGCCGCCGCCTGCGCGCCCGCCGTGTCGTGCGTGTGAAAATGAACCGGCAGTCCGATTTCCTCCTTCAGCGCCTTCACGAGTTGATAAGCGGCATACGGACGGCAGAGGCCGGCCATGTCCTTGATCGCGAGGATGTGCGCGCCCATTTTTTCCAATTCCTTCGCGAGCTTTACGTAATATTTCAGCGAATACTTCTTCCGCTTCGGGTCGAGCATGTCGCCGGTGTAGCAAATCGCCGCTTCGCAGATCGCGTGCGTCTCGTGCACCGCTTCCATGGCGACCTTGAGGTTTGGCG
>Ga0335085_10004303_pt1 | contig 23741 bp, 22 predicted proteins | sample Lox_Sample_45_FD_206712 | JGI IMG/M metagenome (GOLD analysis project Ga0335085, IMG submission 206712) | Soil microbial communities from Loxahatchee National Wildlife Refuge, Florida, United States - Lox_Sample_4.5 | ecosystem: Environmental > Terrestrial > Soil > Wetlands | place: USA...
CTTTGGTGGTTTCTTCCATCGGTAACACTCCTTTCGGCTCCTTCCCGGAACCCTGACTTTGGAGTGTTACCCGTTTTCCTCAAAAACTTTCGCTCATGATCTGGTGGTTATCCCACTCTCCGCAAGCGAAAGGAGACCTTGGATTGGATCAACGAACTGACCAGCCTGCTCATCCGGGCCTGGGACGTCTGCACCCCACGCCAAGCCGAAACCGCACGGCGTCTCGCGGTCGAAACTTGGTTACACAGAAACGGAGTGATCACTGTTACTCAGAACCAGAAAGTGTTACCCGTTTTCGCCGAAAAACTCGCTCATAATTAGGTTGCCCCTACAACTTTGCCGGAGGCGATTGCGTGAACGGCGGTAAAGAAGTGGTGGACGCGGTGGCGGAGGGCATGGTGGCCGCGCGCGGAATCGATGTGTGGCTGGGAAGCAGGTCGACAGTTGAATGTCGAGGGTTGACAGTCGACCGTTGACAGTCCACAGCAGCCGCACCGGCATCGGTGATCAACCGAGTGGGATACGTAAGGTCCCGATATGCAATTCATGGTGATCGAGAAATTCAGAAATCGTGACGCGAAAGCGATATACCGCCGGCTCCGCGAACGAGGCCGCGGACAGCCGGATGGGCTCAAGTACATCGGAAGCTGGATCGAAGCCAACTTCGACCGATGCTTTCAGCTTATGGAGTGCGATGACGTTCGCCTGCTGCAGCAATGGGTTGCTGCCTGGACCGACCTGATGGAATTCGAGATCGTGCCGGTAGCGCCTTCCGCCGAAGTACGCGAAGCCATCGAGCCCCTGCTCTGAGGAAGCTGCGATGCCAGACCTGGCCATCGATTTTGCTGGAATCAAGAGTCCCAACCCGTTCTGGCTCGCGTCCGGGCCGCCCTCGAACACCGCCCGCCAGGTGATGCGCGCTTTCGACGCCGGCTGGGGCGGCGCGGTATGGAAAACGATTGGAGAGCCGATCATCAATACCACCTCGCGCTACGGCGGCATCGACTACGGCCCGCAGAAGCTGATGGGCTTTAACAACATCGAACTCATCAGCGACCGGCCGATCGAAGACAACCTGCGCGAGATCGCCGAGGTGAAGAAGCGGTATCCGAGACAAGCCGTGATCGCCTCGCTGATGGTGGAGTCGCGGCGCGACGCCTGGCACGAGATCGTCAACCGCGCCGAGGACGCAGGCTGCGATGGCCTGGAGCTGAACTTCGGATGCCCTCACGGCATGAGCGAACGCGGCATGGGCGCGGCCGTCGGTCAGGTGCCCGATTACACGACCATGATCACCGAGTGGGTGAAGGACGTGGCGCGCACGCCGGTGATCGTCAAGCTCACGTCCAACATCACGGATGTCACGCGCATCGCTGTCGCGGCCGAACAGGGCGGCGCGGACGCGATCTCGCTGATCAACACGATCAACAGCCTGATGAGCGTCGATCTTGAGACATTCGCGCCGCGGCCGACCGTCGGCGGCAAAGGATCGCACGGCGGCTACTGTGGCCCGGCCGTGGAGCCGATCGCGCTGAACATGGTTGCGGCCTGCGCCAAACGGGTAAAGATCCCGATCAGCGGCATCGGCGGGATCGGCACCTGGAGTGACGCCGCCGAGTTCGTGGCTTTGGGCGCGAGTTCGCTCCAGGTGTGCACGGCCGTGATGCACCGCGGATTCCGCATTGTTGAAGACCTGATCGAGGGCCCCGAGAGCTATCTGGCGTCGAAGAGTCTGGCGCGTCTGGACGATCTGGTCGGCCGCGCTGTTCCCAACGTTGCCGACTGGGGGCGATCTCGACCTGAATTACAGAATCATCGCCGAGATTAATCCGGATCTCTGCATCGGATGCCATCTCTGCTACGTGGCCTGCGAAGACGGCGCGCACCAGTGCATCGAGGAGTATCCCTCAAACGGAAATGGCAAGCGCGTTCCGCGCATCATTAAGCAGGACTGTGTTGGCTGCAACCTGTGCGCGCTGGTTTGTGCGGTGCAGGGCTGCATCACCATGAAGCAGATCAATGCCGGGAAACCGGTCTTCACATGGAAAAATCGCGAGAGAGAGCAACGGCAGCAGGAGGGCGTCGGCTACACGCCCTCGTTGTGGGGAGAGTAAATGTAGGGGCAGGCCCCGTGCTGCTCGGAGGGCGTCCTGAGGAACCGCCAGCATGAGAGGCAGAAGCGAATTCGATCTCGTTCTGGGAATAATCAGCGTGTTGATGGCACTCTTCGTGACGCGTCCCAGAACGACCGGAGTCGTCAGCAAGACCATTTTCGGTGAGCGGGTTCCGCGCTGGGCTTGGGCTCTGTTTTACGGCGGTCTGGGAGTGGCACTCATCTGGTTTGCATTGGCTCGCAGCTGAGGGCTGTTCTTAATGTTTGGCGCGCACTGCCGCTCGTTGTCACGTGCACCAAAAATGCCACTCCAAATGCCACGAACCAGCAAACCGGGCGCGAGCGGCGACATCCCGGCGCCGGGCGACTACGATGGCGACACCGAGGCCGGCTACACGGTGTTTCGTCCGTCCGATGGAACGTGGCACATCATCCAGTCGAGCAGCGGCAGGACGATCACCACCCCTTACGGGGCCACCGGCGAATATTCCGGTGGCGAAGGACCACGAAGGCGACGAGAAGACAGACATCGCCGCGTTCCGTCCATCAACCCGGACTTGGTACATCCTGCAATCGAGCAATGGGAAGAGCACTCAGACAATCTGGGGTCTCCCGACCGACGTGCCCGTGAATCGGAGCACCGGCCAGTAGCCCGAGAACTGCTCCATCTCCGAATTGGGGTCAACCCGAGGCTGTGGGCGGCGAGCGCGGCCAAGCGCTCGTGACGTTCTGTCGTCAAGTGACGACATTCAGTCATCTCCACCTAGCGCAGAAACCGCAGATCACAAGCCAGTGTGACCGTCCGCACAGCGATATCTATGACTTGACAGTAATGTACGTTTTTGGTACGTGTAGTGCACGGGGAATGTGGGTCAGTTGAATAACCCGTTGCAAAGCTCAGAGGGGGGGCTATGGTGGGACACGCATTGCTGCTGTTCTCATCCGGACTGGCCATCGGGCTGGTGGCCGGAAGGTTTAGCTACGAAACCAAGCTGCAGTTCTATAGGCGCTTCATTCACGAGCGGCTATCGGAACTCAATGCCTTCAAGGCGACCGGAACCTGGGACTTCAGCCCAAGCTGTGGAATCGAGGAGTCGAGTCTGGAGAGCGCCGAGCCGCCTGCGAATCGGCTGGCGGACGGCGTTCAGGTCCATACGGGTTCGCGCTATAAGAACTAAACCGGAGCGACTTATCGCAGTCGCTGCTCACGTTCCCTTCTTGTCTTCTGGACAGATCGGAACCGGTCCTGCCCCCCGTCGCCCGCCCAGCGGCGTGCCTTAACATTTTCAATAATTGTAATCAGGGCGTTGCTGCGGCGGGGCTAGAAGCCCCGCCCTTTCGACGCCGTGAATGAGTTTCTCAGCAGCCCTGCTAATGTGGCGTACCTCATTAGACAAGTCGAGTGATGCCGCCTTGTCACGGCAGGGGATCGCGCATCGGTGGCGGATCGGGTTTCGCGCCCGGCGCGCGTCTCTTCTCTGGAAAGCGAGGGTCAGAGGGATCTTCGGGGTCTTTCTCGGGACGCGGCGGAACATCCGGTGAATCGGGAGGCTTTCGGGCTCCGTGATCTGGCACGCTCAGCCCGGCGACGGCGCGATGGCCGTGTCGGTCATTGGCACCTCGCAGTTCCAGCTTGGTCGTCATCATCTCCTCCGTTGACGCATCGCCTCACGCCAAAGGCGCATCGGAACATTTCAGGTGCCAAACGATGAAAGATGGTCCAACCGCCGGGCCCATAAACACTTCAGTGGGAAGTCTGCGGCGTTGAGACTCGGCAACGGCCAAGAAGGATTTACCACCGGTAGGGAATACTCCTGAACCAGAGAGCGACACGGCGACGGCACCCATAATGGATAGGGATGCGATATGCGAATTGGATGAACTGGCGGGGACGACGGGACTCGAACCCGCGGCCTCTGCCGTGACAGGGCAGCGTTCTAACCAGCTGAACTACGTCCCCAAAGACTCGTTGAGGGAACCATGACAAGCCTCCCGACCCGTAACCGGCTACCGATCACCTGCAACCGGAACTGGTGGGCGGTATCCGGCTCGAACGGATGACCTTCTGCTTGTAAGGCAGACGCTCTGACCAGCTGAGCTAACCGCCCGTTGGATTTCGACGTAGGGCGGCCCTTGTGGCCGCCCGTAGACTTCGCTGCCGTAATCGGGGCGGCCACAAGGGCCGCCGCTACGTCAAAATCCGGAGATCGTGCCGCCGCCTTGACCCTCGAACGTAAGCCAGTATAGACTGATCTCTATCGAGCGTCAAGCTGACCGCTCACCGACACCATGCAATTTCCTCGCGAATATGTGGCCTACATGGCGCAGCAGATCCTGAAGCGCCTGTCGGCGGCCGGCTTGATCCAGTACGACCAGCCCGATTACGTCAAGGAAGTGATGACGCAGGTGCTGTCTCAGGAGCTTGCCGTCGAAGACCGCATCAACGACGAGGTTCGCGAGAAGCTGCAGCAGATCGAATCCGAGATGAAGGACGCCGGCGCATCCTACGAGGAGATGTTCAAGAAGGTGAAGCGCCAACTGGTCCGCGATCGCAAGATTGTTCTCTGAGTGCGGCCGACATTGAACCCGGCATGAAACTGTCTCACGAAAAGATCATCAAGCTTTCCCACGAAGTGATCGACGCCGTCATGGCGCTCGACGAGATCGAGATCTTCGAGGAACCGAACAACATCCGGCAGGAAGTGGTCAAAATTCTCAACGACTTGATGCGCGAAGAAGAGAAGGTTGAGGAGAGCGTGCGCAACCAGATCGGTTCGCAGAAGCGCACCATTCCCGAGGGCAGCGGGGAATGGGAGATCCTCCACCGCAAGTATTATCAGGAAGCCCTGCGCAAGCTCGGCGTGGTATTCACCGGACCGCCACGCGGCTAAAGTGCCGGGCATCTTGTGAGTTGTGGTGTACCACCTGTGGTGCACGCATCTTGCGTGCTCACTTTAATCCCATCAAACTTCATGCACGCTGGGAGCGTGCACCACAACCTGCACCACAATCTCAGCCGCACCACAAGTTTACTGCGTCTGTCCGTCGCGGCGTTTCAGCACCGGAGGCGTATCGCCGCCCTGATCTCCCGGCGGCGGCTGGCTGCCGGTCTTGTCGCCACTCTTTCTCTTCTCCAGGGTGGGGCCGCCCGGCTTCCGGGCCTGCGCGAGCAGGACGGTGCTCGTGCGCGCCTTGATGTCGTTGAACTCCGAGGTCGAGACCAGGTATTCCGGCTTCGTGGGCAGGATCTGCTTGATTTCCTTTTCGCAGTTGATGATGCGGTCCGCTGTGGGCGGATGGTCCATGAAGACTTCCGGAACGCTTCCGGGCTGGTGCCGTTCCACCTCCGTTACCTTGCCGAAGAATGCCACGTACGATTCGGGATCGTACCCGGCTTTCCACATGTACTGGAGGCCAAGGTAGTCCGCTTCCGCTTCCTGGTTCTGGCTGAACTTGACGAAGACCAGCGGCAGGCCCTGCATTGCCGCCGAGATTCCGTAGTAGACGCCGATCGACATGGGCGTAAACATGAGGGGAATCATGGCGAATTGCATTATCGTCTGCTTGGTCTGCATGGACGCCCAGTGGCGCGCGGCCACGTGCCCGATCTCGTGCGCGATCACGCCCGCGAGCTGGCTCTCTTCGTCCGCAGCCTGCAGCACGCCGCTGTTGACGTAAAGGAATCCGCCAGGCAGCGCGAAGGCGTTGATCGAAGGATCGTCGATCACCTTCACCGTCAGCGGCACCTTGAGGTCGGAATTGCGCGCCACGTTCTGCGCCACGCGGTTCACGTACTCGTTGATCACCGGATCGGTAACCAGCTTCGACTGCCGGTCCACCTGCATCGAGTACTCTTTGCCGATGCCGATTTCCTTCTGTTCGGAGATGATGCTGCGGTGCGCCACTCTGCGAGTCCCGATGGCGTCGGGATCGTCTTTCTGAGCGCGCGCGTTGACAGCCGGCAGACCCACGAGAGTGAGCGCCAAGACCAGCGAAGTCCAGATACGGGGTGTTTTCATGTCCGCCTCTCTAGCATCTCCTCTGCAGCCATTGTATCACCGATGTCCAGCCGCGGCTCGGGCCGGTAGCGCGGCCATCGTGGGGTGACACTTCGCTCTCGGCTGCCATAGGTTCCCTGACCCTTTCGATTGGTAAAACCGTCCGCAGGTTGCTTGGCTGGATTCCGCCCGACCTGGTCCGATCTGATACTTGCTCGCTCTCCACCAGCCCACCTTTTGACGGCTCCTGCGAGGCAAGTCGGCGTGTTCAGTCGCACTTTCAGACGGAGTGCCAGCCGTCGCTTGCGTTCTGGGTTGTCAGGTAGTAGGTTGTTTAGCCGGGCTGAAGCCGATAATTGAAAATCCGGCCGACACCAGTGGCCAAGGGAGGTAATCAGAATGTCCAGCCAAGCTTACTCTGATGCCCAAGGATACACTACGGTCGCGCTTGACGGCGACGCGGGGCATGTCTCGGTTGGTGGGGGGCCAGGTAAGTTCCAGCAACAGAATCCTCCTCCAGGCGAGGATGGGAGACTCGCGATGCAGGACAAATGGACTAACGAGACGATCAGCCTTGAGGCCGCCGCCGCTACAATCAATGTCGGGGGGCGCGGGCAGAATGGCGGGATCAGACTCTTTCCGCAAGGCGCCACGGACACGACCTCGGGGGGGAGCGCCACGGCTCACCTGAGTGCCGGTACTGGTGTGCTACCTGGGCAGGGCGCCTTCGGCGCGCTTACTTTGAGTACCGCTGTCGGCGACGCGGTCGTATCCCTGAGCTCGCAGGACGCCAGCATGAGGGTGGGAGGGAACGGCCTGAATGCCTCCCTGCAGCTCTTCGGTTCCGGCAGCAAGGCGCAGGACACGACCGATCCGAAGAAGTCGAGGATTCGCCTCCAGGCTGATCTCGCAAGCGTCGTTGTAGGTGGGAACGGGCAGGGCGGCGACTTGCAGCTCTTTGATTCCGGCAGCAAGGCGGAGGACACGACGGACGCCAGCAAGTCCAGGATTCGCCTCCAGGCTGGCGTGGCTCGCGTGGTCGCCGGCGGCAACGGAGTGGATGGCGACCTGAGAATCTTCCCCGCCAGTGTGGAGGGCTCAGACACTGATGACGTTTCCAAGGCCACGATTCACTTCGACGGAAACGCCGGTAACATCACGCTGAATGGCGACATTTTGCTGGCCGGGGGGGCTGCCGACTGTGCCGAGGATTTCGATTTGATGGAGGCTGTCGAGCCGGGAACCGTGATGGTGATCGATGAAGAGGGCGCACTGCGCCAGAGCCGCGAACCCTATGACCGCCGGGTGGCAGGCGTTATCGCGGGCGGTGGCAATTACCGCAGCGGCTTGGTTCTGGACAGGCGGCGGACGGAGGACAGGCGAAGCCCCCTGGCCCTGCTCGGAAAAGTGTTCTGCAAAGTCGACGCGCAATATGCGCCGATTCGGGTGGGCGATCTGTTGACCACCTCACTGACGCCGGGCCACGCGATGAGAGCCGAAGATCCGCTCAAAGCTTTCGGAACCGTGATTGGAAAGTCACTGCGTCCGCTCGCTGAGGGCCAAGCCTTGATCCCGATCCTCGTTGCCTTGCAGTGAAGTTTTGAGATCGGCGGTTGCGCCGGAGTCCCCCAGAAAGTCAAGAGTATCGTAGGAGGTGCGCCATGGGTGGAGAGCACATTATGTCAAAGCCGCGGGTGGTGCTGATCTTCTGGGGCTCCGTCTATCCGCTCAATCTCCAAGATGCTGTGCCGGCCGCGCAAGCCTGGGTCAAGGAGTTGGTGGGTGGGAGGTACATGAACGGTCTGGTGGAGTACGGGGTGGGTCGAGGCTCGCTGGTCGATCCACCGGTCATCATTAGCGACCATTCGCCACCCGGCTCCGCCGACATAGATCAGATTACAGACCAGTTAATCGCCTGGATCAGAGCGGGACGATTGCAGGCCCCGAGCGTGAACGAAACCAACCTGGTCTACATGTTATTTCCGCCTGTCACTACCCTTCTGCCGACCACGAAACACTCGAACGCGGCGGGATACCACAACCACGGCAGGTTTCACGCGATCTCCAGTAGTGACGACTTGTTCTTTGCGGTCATCAACACCACTGAGGCTTCGGGGGCGAACCCCTCAAGCGGCAAGAAGCTGATCGAATCGGTCAGTGTCCGCATCGCTCACGAACTCGCAGAAGCCTGTACGGATCGCGATGGCGAGGGATTCCACCAACCCGATGGTCACGGTGAGATTTGTGACAAGCCCTGCGGGCATCCTCACTATCTCTATGGCCAGGAACCTTGGCAGGTTCCCGTATGCTGGTCGTACTGGCACCAGGCCTGCATCCATAGCGACCAGCCTGTTAGCCTCGCAACTGTCCTGCGAGTCCTCGCCCATGGTAAGAAGAATCGACTCCGGTCCCTTGGAGTTTCCGATGTCGGCCTGGAGTCCATTGCTTCGCTGGTACGATCGAGTACGTCCGCCAGTGGCTGATCGAGCCGGTGGAGACGTCCTACCTGAAGAAACATCGAACTCTCACCAGGGCCGGAGATGTGTCGCACAGCCTCCGGTCGAATCGCAAGCCCTGAGTGGCGCCGGGTGACGTTGGCGCCCTCCGAGAGAGCGTCTTGCCAGGATCGGTTCAACTTTGGCTGACCGCGGCGCTGTTCCTGCTGACCTATCTCGGCCTGGTGCTCGGCGAGGTACCGAAGCTGCGGATCGATCGCGCCGGGATCGCGTTTGCGGGCGCGGCGCTAATGCTGTGCACCGGCGTCGTGACCTTCGCCGAGGCCGCAAGTCCGCAGTCGATCGACTACGAGACTTTGGGCTTGCTGTTCGGCATGATGATCGGGGTCGCCTTTCTGCGCCTGTCCGGCTGCCTTGCCCGTCTCACACAATGGTCACTCAACCGCATCCACTCGCCGCACGGTCTGCTGGCGCTGGTGATCCTGCTCGCCGGAGTTCTCTCGGCCTTCCTGGTCAACGACATCGTTTGCCTGGCGCTCACGCCACTGGTGATGCACATGAGCAAGCGTCTTGGATTCGATCCCGTGCCGCATCTCATCGGTCTGGCGACGGGAGCGAACATCGGCTCGACAGGCACCATTACCGGCAATCCGCAAAACATGATCATCGGAGTGCAGTCGCGGATTCCCTACGTCCGTTTCGCCGCCCACCTGATGCCGGTGGCCGTCTTGGGACTGGCGATCGACTTCCTGGTGATCAGCCTGATCTATCGTTCCGCCCTAGCCGATCGGCGCGCGGGCCGCGAGGGAGCGGAGGCGACGGCGGCCGTCCGGTTCACCGCCGGAGCTCTGCGAGGACGCGTCCTGACCCGGCTCCAATGGAGGAGTGCGGCCGTGGCGCTGCTCACCGTCGTCCTGTTCTTCGCGGGACTGCCGATGGCCGTGGTGGCGCTCGGCGCGGCGGCGTTTTTGCTGCTGGGGCGGCTCAAACCCGAGCGCGTCTATCGCGAAGTGGACTGGAGCCTGCTTCTGATGTTCGCCGGCCTTTTCGTAGTGGTCCATGCATTCCAGATCCACGTAGTCAGCCGCTGGAACCTGGCGGGGTGGCAGTTTCTGAAGGACCATCCGATCGGACTGCTGAGCCTGACCTCGGCCGGACTCTCCAACCTCGTCAGCAACGTGCCGGCGGTGCTCCTGTTTCGCCCGGTGATGGGCGCCGTGCCGGCGGCGGCGCGTCAATCGGCGTGGCTGGCGCTGGCGATGTCGAGCACGCTGGCGGGCAATCTGACCGTTCCGGGATCGGTCGCGAACCTGATTGTGATCGAGAAGGCCAGGCGCGAAGGGACAGTCATCTCGTTCTGGGAATACTGCAAGGCCGGAGTGCCGGTCACGCTGCTGACGCTCACACTCGGGATTGCGTGGCTGGTGTTCGTGAGATTCTGACCGCGGAGTGCCAATCGAAATCAGTTGACAGCCTGACCGCAACCACCGACATTAGAGGACTCCCGCTTCATCGTGCTGACGCTGTATCAGCGGGCCTCGAACCCATGGTGACTCATTTTATCGAACTGATCGGTAGCTGGATTGTGTCCGTGATCTCGGCGGGCGGCTATGGCGGCATCGTGCTGCTCATGGCCATTGAATCGGCCTGCATCCCGCTGCCTTCGGAAGTGATCATGCCCTTTTCGGGATATCTTGTGCTTGCGGGCCGTTTTAAGCTGGGGTGGGTTGCCGTGGCGGGAGCGCTCGGTTGCAACCTGGGATCGATCGTGGCCTACTGTGTCGGCGCGCTCGGCGGGCGTCCGCTCGCCGAACGATACGGGCGTTACGTGCTGGTCTCGCATCGCGATCTCGACCGCGCCGATCGCTGGTTCACGCGCTACGGCAACGGCACCGTCTTTTTTGCCCGCCTGCTGCCTGTGATCCGCACGTTCATCGCGCTGCCGGCAGGCATCTCCCGCATGAACTTCCTCCGCTTCAATGTCTACACCTTTCTGGGATCGCTGCCCTGGTGCCTGGCGCTCGCCTACGCCGGACTGCGTCTGGGCGCGCGCTGGACCGAAATGCGCGATTACTTCCATCGCTTCGATGCCGTCATCGGCGCGGCGGTCGTGGCCGGCGCAGCGTGGTTTGTCTACACGCATTGGAAGAATCGAGTGAATGCCCCGTAGGGCGGGTCTTGTGCCTCCCCTGCCCCGAGGTGTGGGGCACCCACGAGCGGCGCCCCTACTATTCACATCGAAGCGCTCGCATCGGATCGATGCGGGTGGCGCGGCGCGCGGGAATGTAGCTGGCCACGAGTGCGTCCGCGGCAAGCAGGGCGGCGACGGCGGCAAACGTGATTGCGTCCGTGGGATGAATGTCGAAGAGCAGCGTGCTGAGGAATCGAGTGACGAACAGTGCGCCGAGGAGGCCCAGAACGATTCCCGCGCCGGCGCGCCGGGCTCCCTGTGCGACCACGCTGCGCAGCACGTCGCCGCGCCGGGCTCCGAGGGCCATGCGGACGCCGATCTCGTGGGTGCGCTCGGTGACCGCATAGGACATCACGCCATAGATGCCCACCGTCGCCAGGATGAGCGCAAGACCGGCGAAGATCGCCAGTAGCGTGGTGTTGAATCGCGGCTCCGAGACGGAATTGTAGACGAGCTGCTCCATGCTGGCCACGTCGTAGAGGGGCAGTTCCGGGTCCAGGCTTTCGACCGCGCGCCGCGCGGCCGGAACGGCGCTCAGCGGGTCAGAAGACGTCCGCAAGATCAATGTCAGATATGGCACTGGCGACTGCTCGTAGGGCAGGTAAATAGCGAGCGACGCTGACTTGTCGAGCCCGCGTTGCTTCACGTCCCCGACAACTCCGACCACGGTGTACCATCCGGGGTTCGAGAAGCCCGGGTCGACGTGCTTGCCGATGGCATCGCCGCGCGGCCAGAGCCGTCTCGCCAGGCTTTCGCTGACGATCATGACGCGGGGGCTCGCCGCTTTGTCCTGGTCGGTGAAATACCGGCCAGCGCGCAGCGCGATTCCGGCGGCGCGAAAGTAGTCGCCCCCGGCGACGTGCTTCGAGGGCTCAACGGGCGCCACACCGGGCGGCGGAGGGGGCGCACCCTCCACGGTGATGTAGCCCTGAATGTAAATGTGGCCGAGCGGCAGGCCCAGGATTGCGCCCGTAGCGCGCGTGCCCGGGAGCGCGCTCAAGCGATCGAGCGCCTGCCGCTCAAAGGCGATCATCTCAGCCGGCGTCTGATAGCGCGATTCCGGGAGCTTCAGGTTCATCGTAAGGACATTTTCCGCCGCAAAACCGGGATCGACATTCACCAGGGCCAGGAAGCTGCGGATCAGCAACCCCGCGCCCACCAGGATCACCAGAGCCAGAGCCACTTCGCCGGCGACGAGCACGTCCTGGAAGCGTCCGCGGAAACCGCCCAAATCCGAGGGGCGCTGCTTCATCCCGCCCGCGACGTCCGGGCGCGACGCGCGCAGGGCGGGCGCGAGGCCGAAGAGCAGGCCCGTCAGCAGGGAAAGCCCCAGCGTAAAGCCGATCACCCATCCGTCGATTCCGGCTGCGGCGATGCGCGCGGCCCCATCCGGCGAACCGAAGCGGCGCGGCAGGTGTGACGCGGCGGCGGCGATCAGCGGGTGGCCGCCGTAAGCCAGCAGCAGTCCAAGGGAGCCGCCGAGGAGACCGAGCAGCGTGCTCTCCGTGATCATTTGCCGGATGATTCGCAACCGGCCGGCACCCAAGGCGCTGCGAATCGCAATCTCACGCTGCCGCGTGGCCGAGCGCGCCACGAGAAGGTTGGCGACGTTGACGCAAGCGATGAGAAGGACCAGCCCCACGGCACCGAGCAGTATAAGCAGCGGCGTCCTGAAATCGCCGGCGATTTCGTAGGCGAGCGGCATCAGCGTGGCTGCGGGTTGCTGGGGACGGCCCTCCTTCCGGTCAAGCGCGGCGCTCACCACAGCGACCTCGCTGCGAGCGCGTTGCAAAGGCACCCCCGGCTGGAGCCGGACAATCACGCGGGCGCCTTCATCGTGACAGCCGTTGCTCAGCACGAGCGGCGTCCAGAAGTCCGATTCGTTGGGAAAGCCAAAGCCGGCCGGCATCACGCCCGCGACTGTGAAGAATTGGTCGTCCAGCTTGATGGGCTGACCTAACACGCCGCGATCGGCACCGAACCGGCTCCGCCACAGTCTGTCGCTCAACAGGACAACTCCGGCATTGCCCGGTTGCTGATCAGCCGCCGAGAAGTTGCGGCCGAAGGCTGGCCTCACGCCGAGCAATGGGAAGAGGTCGAAGGTAATCTCGGAGCCGATCAGTTGCTCGGACGTGCCGCGTCCGGTGAAGCTCGCCGCGCGCGGCGCGAATCCGCCGACGTCGGCGAACACACGGGTCTGCCTGCTCCATTCCGCATAGTCCGCCCCGCAAACCGAAGCCGGGCCTGAGTACGCCCTGCCCCGTCCCGCCCTCACCCATAACGTCAGAATTCCGTCGGCATCGCGGAAGGGCAGTGGATGAAGGATCACGGCATTCACGGCGCTGAAGATCACAGCATTCGCGCCGATCCCGAGCGCCATGGTGAGAATCGCGATCAGGGCGAAGCCCGCGCTGCGACGGAGTTGCCGCCAGCTATAGCGCAGGTCCTGCCCCAGGCGGTCAAGCCAGAGCCATCCCCAGGCGTCCCGGCCCTGCTCGCGAACCAGCAGGCTGTTGCCGAATTCGAGTTGGGCGGCCGATCGGGCCTGAGCAGGAGAGAGGCCGCTTTCGACGCCCCGCTGCGCCTTCATCGCCAGATGATGCTGAATCTCTTCGTCGAGCTCGCGATGAAATCGATCACGGCGAACGAGAGTGGCAATCCTGCGAAGCATCTCGCCGAGCCATGTCATATGAGAACGCTCCGTTCGATTAGACTCATCTCTTCAAACCTCTCACCACGGAGAGCACGGAGAGCGAAAGCTGCGTGACCTCTGTGGCCTCTGTGTCCTCCGTGGTAAGTTGGTCGTCTCGCCGGTGAGGACACCGGCGCTACAGCATCCACATCATTCGCAGCGCAGCGCAGCCATCGGGTCGATCCTCGTGGCCCGTCGCGCAGGGATATAGCTAGCGAGCAGTGCCACCACCGCCAGCAGCGCAGCGACCGCGATGAAAGTGACCGGGTCGGTCGCGCGCACACCAAAGAGAAGCGTGGATAGGAATCGCGTGAGGATGAGGCCGCCCATCAGGCCTATTGCGATTCCGGCGACGGCGCGGCCGGCGCCCTGCGCCAGCACACCGCGCAGCACCTCGCTCCGCCCAGCGCCGAGCGCCATGCGCACGCCGATTTCGCGCGTGCGCTGGCTGACCGTATAAGACATCACGCCGTAGATCCCGACCGTCGCCAGAATCAGCGCCAGCGCGGCAAAGGCGGCGAGCAGAACCGTGTTGAGGCGCGGCTCTGAGACAGACCGATAGAGCAGCTGCTCCATACTGGCGACGTCGAAAAGCGGCAGCTCCGGGTCCACGCTCTCGATCGCGTGTCGAACAGCTGGAACCGCGCTCATCGCATCCGACGAGGTTCGCAGCACGAGCGTCAGATCCCGCATCAGGAACGGATCCGGAGACTGCTTATAGGGCATGTAAAGAGCAAGCGAACTCGATTCGTCAAGCCCAGATTGCTTGACGTCGCCGGCGACGCCGACCACCGTGTACCATCCGGCGTTCGAGAAACCCGGATCAACGCGCTTGCCGATCGCGTCACCAAACGGCCACACACGCTTCGCAAGGCTCTCGCTGACGATCAGGACGTGAGGACTCGAGCCATTGTCCTGCTCGGTAAAGAATCGCCCGCGGCGGAGCGGAATACCGGCCGCGCGGAAATAATCGCCGCCCACAACGTGCTTCGATGGTATGAGCGACGGCGATCCGGGCGGCGGCGGAGTTGTACCTTCCACCGTGATATCGCCAATAATATTCGCGCCGCCGAGCGGCAGGCCGAAGATGACGCCTGCGGAGCGCGCGCCCGGTAGGCTGCTCAGGCGATCGAGCGCATGCCGTTCGAAGGCAGTCATCTGGGCCGGCGTCTGGTAGCGCGATTCCGGCAGGCCCAGGTTCATGGTAAGGACGTTTTGCGGCGCGAAACCGGGATCGACATTCACCAGGGCCAGGAAGCTGCGAATTAGCAAACCGGCCCCGACCAGGACGACCAGCGCCAGAGCAACCTCGCCGGCGACCAGCGCGTCCTGAAAGCGTCCGCGAGATGCGCCAGAATCCGAAGCGCGCTGCTTCATTCCGCTCGAGACGTCCGAACGCGACCCGCGCAGAGCCGGCGCGAGGCCGAAGAGCAGGCCAGTCAGCAGGGAAAGCCCCAGCGTAAAGCCGACCACCCATCCGTCAATTCCGGCTGCCGCGATGCGCGCGGCCCCATCAGGTGAACCGAAACTGTGCGGCAGATGTGATGCTGCGGAGGCAACTAGCGGTGAGCCGCCGTAAGCCAGCAGCAGTCCGAAAGCGCCTCCGAGCACACCGAGCATGGTGCTCTCGGTGATCGTCTGGCGGACGATTCGCGCCCGTCCGGCGCCCAGGGCGCTACGGATGGCAATCTCGCGTTGACGCGCCGCGGAACGCGCCAGCAGCAAATTGGCAACGTTGACGCACGCGATCAAGAGCACCAGCCCCACGGCGCCGAACAATACCAGCAGGGGCGTGCGAAGATCACCGCCGATCTCGTAACCGAGAGGCATCAGCGTGGTGCTCGTTCCAGCAGCACCGTGGTTCCCGTTGCGGCGATCGAGGTCCGCGCCGAGCACGCCTACCGCGGCGCGCGCCCGGCCAATCGGCACGTGGGGCTGCAGCCTGACCACGACGCGCGTGCTGGCATTATCGCAATCGGCGGCCAAAACCAGCGGCGTCCAGAAGTCTGAGCTGTTGGGGAATTCGAAGCCCGGAGGCATCACGCCTGCCACGGTGAAGACCTGGCCGTCGAGCTTGATGGACTGGCCGATCACGCCTGGATTGGAGGCAAAGCGGCTGCGCCACAACCGGTCGCTGATCAGGACCACACTGGCTTTGGCAGGCTGCTGGTCATCGCTTGAGAAGGCCCGTCCGAGCGCCGGGCTGACCCGGAGCAGTGGGAACAGACTCGCGGTAATCTCCGACCCGATCAGGCGCTCCGGTGTTCCGTGCCCCGTGAAGTTCGCGGTACGCCCATTGAATCCGCCGACCTCGGCGAAGAGCTGAGTTTGTCTCCGCCATTCCTGGTAGTAAGGGCCACAAACGGCCTCCGGGCCCGCAAAGACCACGTCGTCGGTGGCGCTCACCCATGCCGTCAGAATGCCGCCGGAGTCGCGGAAGGGGAGCGGGTTCAGAATAACCGCGTTCACCGCGCTGAAGATTACGGCGTTGGCGCCAATCCCGAGCGCCAGCGTGAGGATCGCGACCAGCGCGAAGCCGGGACTGCGGCGGAGTTGCCGCCAGCTATAGCGCAGGTCCTGCCCCAGCCGGTCGATCCAGAGCCATCCCCAGGCGTCGCGGCCTTGCTCGCGAACCAGCAGGCTGTTGCCGAATTCGAGTTGGGCGGCCGATCGGGCCTGAGCCGGAGAGAGGCCCCTTTCGACGCCCGCCTGCGCCTTCATCGCCAGATGATGCCGAATCTCTTCGTCGAACTCGCGATGAAATCGATCACGGCGAAAGAGAGTGGCAATCCTGCGAAGCATCTCGCCGAGCCATGTCATATTGAGGCGCTCCCTGCGATTGGACTCATTCCTCAAGACACTCACCACGGAAAGCACGGAGAGCGAAAGCTACGTGAGCTCGGTGGTTCCTGCGTCCTCCGTGTGGTAAGTCGGTCGTCTCACCGCTAAGGACACCGGCGTTACACATGCACGTCATTCGCAGCGCAGCGCCATCGTGGGCTCGACTCGGGACGCCCGGCGCGCCGGGAAATAACACGAGACCAGCGCCGTGAGCAGCACGATCAGTGGCGTCCCGGCCACAATCCATCCGCTGTGCACACTGACCCAACCTTGAAAGCTCGCGCTCACCAGACGCGGCATGGCGATCGAAATCAGAGAGCCGATTCCCACGCCCGCTAGAATCATGGGCGCCGAACTTCGCAACACGAGCAGCAGGACTTCGCGGCGCTGCGCCCCGAGCGCCATACGCACCCCAAGCTCATGGGTCCGTCGGCCAACCAGATAGGCGATCAAACCGTAGATCCCGACTGCCGCTATCACGAGGGCGATAAGCGCAAAGGCGCCCATCAAATCAGCCATGACGTCATCACCCTGGCCGGAGTCCATGAGCACGCGATCCATGGTTCTGAGGTTGCTGAGCGGCTGGTCTTTGTCGACGCTCCACACCGCTTGGCGCAGCGTGGAAGCGAACGCGACGGGATTCGTGCGCAGCCGAACCAGGAGGTTCATCGACCTGTCGGGCGCCTGCCGAAAGGGCACGAAAACGTGTGGCCGCCAGCTGGTCTGCCCCACGTACTCGTTCACATCGCCTGCTACACCGACCACCTCGCGCCAAACCGGCGGAGTGGCGCCCGACGCAGGCCCTGCCGACCCTCCGTCGAGAGTAAGGCTGATGTACTGCCCGATCGCCTTCTGGTTGGGGAAGAACTTGCGCGCGAAGGCCTGATTGACGATCGCGACCGGGGCAGAGTCGGCGTTGTCTTCGGGCGTAAACTCCCGTCCTTGCTGTAAGGAAATTTGCGTGGCACCAAAGTAGCCGGCGCTGACGGCGAAATAACCCGCCCAGGACTCCCGCCAGTCCTTGGAGTCGGTCGGCGGCGCGGGCTGGCCCTCAATCAAGAACCTCGCGCGGGCCGGAAAGGTAAACGGGAGATCGCTTGTTGCTGCTGCAGACTCCACCTCGGGCGATTCCGCCAGGCGATCGAGCACGCCCTTGAAGAAGGTGACCTGGCGCTCCGGTTTCTTGTAATCCGCGCCCGTCAGCGAGATCGACGCCGTAAGCACGTTGTGCGGATTCATGCCGGGCTTCGAGCGCATTTCTTCGACAAAGCTGTTGACGAAGAGACCGGCGCCGACAAGCAGGATCAGCGACAAGGCCAATTGCCCGGCCACCAGCACGTTCTGCAAGCGGTGATGCTCGCGGCCTGGGCTTGCCGATCGCGAGCCTTCTTTAAGGGTGGAGTTCGGGTCGCGGCGCGAGATCCGAAAGGCGGGCGCGAGTCCGAAAATCACGGCAGTCGCTGCGGACACCGCCAGCGTGAACAGGAGCACGTTCTGGTCGATCGACAGCTGCTCGGCAATCAATATCGACCATTCGTTCCAGTTGAACAGACCGCGAAGCAGGTGCAGGCCCCAGGCCGCAAAGAGCAAACCCAGGCCGCCGCCCAGCAGAGCCAGCAGCAAGCACTCGGAGAGCAACTGCCGTATCAGGCGCAGCCTCCCGGCGCCAATGGCCGCGCGAATGGCGAATTCACGCTGGCGGTTGGCATTGCGCGCAAGGAGCAGATTGGCGAGATTCGCGCAGGCGATCAGCAGGACGAATCCCACGGCCGCCATCAGAAACGCCAGCGCCGGACCGGCGTTGCTCTCCTGGATCGCGTACTCCTGAAGCGTCAAGATGTTTGCGCTACCCCAGTCCTTATTCGTCTCCGGATGGCTGAGTGCAATCCGCCGGGCGATGGTCTGAAGTTCGGATCGCGCCTGCACCGCGCTCACGCCCGGCTTCATTCGGCCAAAAACGCTGAGGCTTCGGTCCGCCCGCCCGGCAGGGCTCAATTGCGCGGGCGTGAAGGCAAGGGGAATCCAGAGCTGCTCGGGAAACATCCACAACCGGCGAAACGTGTCCGGCATAACACCGATCACGGTGTAGGCCTCTCCGTTGACCTTCACCGTGCGGCCGAGCACCCGCGGATCAGCCTCAAAACTCCGCTTCCATAGGTCGGCGCGCAGCAGCATCACCCGGTTGTGGCCGGCCTGGTCTTCTCCAGGCTGGAAGGCTCTCCCGAGCAGCGGGGAGACCCCCAGAACGTCGAAGTAGTTTGCTGAAACTGCTCCCCCTGGCACGCGCTCCGGCTGGGCGCCGCCGCTCACCGTGACGTGGGTCCGGCTTTCGTCACCCTCAAAGCTCGACCCCGCCGCAACACTCGCAAACGCGGTTGTCTGTGCGCGCCAATCGAGAAAGTCAGGCGGTGATACGGGCGACCGGCTGGCCTCATCGCCGGCGCCGACCGCCCCGACGTTCCTGCTGAATAACATCATCAGCCGGTCGGGATCATGGACCGGCGGCTTGCGGAGCAGCATGGTGCTGATCACGCTGAAAATTACACTGTTGACTCCGATGCCCAGGGCCAGCGTGAGCACTGCCACCGCCGCGAAACCGCGATTCTTCACCAGCATCCGGAGACCGAAGCGGAGGTCGCCGACAAATTGCTCAATCCAGCGGTAGCCCCAGAAATCGCTGCCCTGCTCGCGAAGCGACAAAGTGTTGCCGAATTCGCGCTGTGCTGCGTAGCGAGCTTCGTCGGGCATGAGGCCCAGCTGAAGATTCGTCTGAGTCTTCAACTCGAGGTGAGTTCGCATCTCCTCGTCGAGCTCGCGATGGAACTCTTCCCGACGTGTTAGAAATTTGAGTCGCCGCCTCAGCTCGCTTAATCGGGCCATCGAAGATCACCCTTTGATGAGCTATCTGTCACTTGTCACGTGTCACTCGCCACTGCTCTTCACGCCGTTTCAAGCACCCTCGCAATGGCCTGCATCACGCGATCGAATTCAGACACCTCGGCCCCAAGCTGCTTCCGACCGGCCGGCGTTAGTTGGTAGAAGCGCGCGCGGCGATTGGTCTCCGACATGCGCCACTCCGCCACCACCCAGCCCTTGATCAGCATGCGCTGCAGCGCAGGGTAGAGCGATCCCTCTTCCACCCGAAGCACGTCCTGCGAAAGCTGATGAATCCGTTGCGCGATCCCGTAGCCGTGCCTCGGGCCGCCTGCGAGGGTTTTGAGGATCAGCATATAGAGAGTGCCCGGTGGAATTTCTGTTCTGGAATGATCGCCCGGCTGGCCCATGTCCTTGCCTCGTTTCCCTAGACATAGGTAGACTATGCTTTGACTCGGAGCTTGTCAATCACTTTTTGAGAGGGGCAGGCTGGGCACGGAATTCGATAAAATGGCAGGCAGCTTCGTTCGTGAGGCCGGCGGAACGCCGGAAAAACCAAAGCCGGACTCCAAGCTTCGCGAAAGCTCGAAGTCCGGCTCAATTGCCTAGATTGCAGATCGAAGTTACTGCTGCGGAGCCGGAGCGGTTTCGGTCTTGCTCTTCTTTTCCTTCTTCGACTTGTGCGCCTTCTTCTCCTTCTTACCGCTGGACATTGACTGATCAGATGACTGTGCGGCGCCAGAGTCCTGCGCAAACACAGGCATCGCGAGCGAAATCGTCAGTGCCGCAGCAAACAACAGAGTGAAGAGCTTCTTCATAGGGGTCAGACCTCCTTGGATTTTACTTCCGCCGTGATTCTAAGCATGGGCCCTGCCAATCCCCAGATCAGAAGTAGGATTAACCCCAAACTCCAAGAAGGAGAGATGATTAGGATGCATGAACGAATGCAGCCTGGATTCCTGACATTCGGAGATCTGGGTTGCCGAGACTGAGCCGGCGCACCAGATGGTATACCCCACCCCATATGAGACGCCGAAGCGTGCCGAAATATCGGCAAGCGAGCGACGCGGTGGTGTGTCGGGTAGTGACTCAATTTAAGGCGTGGCACGGGCACCCCGCCCGTGGATGGGCACGGCCAAGATGGCCGTGCCACGTCGAAACGGTACCACCGCGGTGTGTCGTTGCGGGTTGACCCGAAGCCAGACGGCGCTATAGCATCGAGCCGACCGATGCCAAGAGACTTCAACGCTATCGTGATCGGCGCCGGTAGCTTTGGCGCCTGGACAGCGCTCACGCTTCAGGGTTGCGGACGCCGCGTGCTGTTGCTCGACGCCTACGCTCCGGCGCACAATCGCGCCAGCTCCGGCGGCGAGTCGCGGATCATTCGGATGGGGTATGGCTCCAACGGAATCTACACCCGCTGGTCGATGCGTTCCCTGGCACTCTGGCAGGAGTTGTTCGCCCGAACCGGCCGGCCGCTGTTCCATCGCACGGGCGTATTGTGGATCAGTCATCCAGGCGACGAATACAACTCGCAGAACCTTGCCGAGTTCGTGCAGTCGGGCGTCCCTTACGAGACGTTTTCCCAAGCCGAGCTCGCGCATCATTATCCGCAGATGTCCCTGGATGTGGCCACCACCTGGGGCCTGCTCGAACCGGAGAGCGGCGTGCTGATGGCGCGACGCGCGGTGGCGGCGGTCGTCGAGGAGGCAGTCCGCAAGGGCGTGGAATACCGATGCGCCGCCGTAAGCGTCCCGGTAGATACCAGCGCATATTCCGGTCCGCAGGAGCACGGAGCGGTACCTCACCTTGAAGGCATCACGATGATTGACAGTCAGCCGATCTCGGCAGGCAAGGACGGCATTTACGTCTTCGCTTGCGGACCATGGCTCGGCAAGCTTTTTCCCGGACTTCTTGGCGAGCGGATCTTTGTAACGCGACAGGAGGTCTTTTTCTTCGGCACGCCTGCGGGAGATCGGCGGTTCGCGCCCCCCGCCCTTCCGACATGGATCGACCTCGGGCACGAAGCTTACGGCATGCCGGGCCTTGAGGGCCGCGGCCTGAAGGTGGCGATTGACCGCCACGGCGCCGCGTTCGATCCGGACGAGGGCAGCCGCCTACCGACGTCTGAAGCGATCGGCGAGGCGCGCGATTACCTCGCTCGACGATTTCCCGCCATGGCCGACGCGCCCCTCGTTGAATCGCGCGTCTGCCAGTACGAGAATACGTCGAGCGGCGACTTCCTGCTGGACCGCCATCCGGGATTCGCCAATGTCTGGCTGGCCGGCGGAGGATCGGGGCATGGATTCAAGCACGGGCCCGCGGTCGCCGAATACCTGGCCGGCAGGATCACCGATGGCGAACCCGGCGATCCACGCTTCAGCCTCGAGACGAAGCAAGCAGTCCAGAGGCGCGCGATCTTCTAGACGAAGCTCACGCCCATGGAACCATGCTGTAGCGGCGCTCAATGAGCGCCGGACTTCCATGGAAAAACCGGCGGTCACAGACCGCCGCTACAGGACCGACTGCCCGCCATCCACCGGGATCACCTGCCCCGTCGTGAATTCTGCAGTGGTGGCAAGAAAGAGGACTGCCGCTGCGACGGCTTCCGGACGTCCAGCCTGGCGGAGCGGCGTGAGCGGGATGGATGCTTGCTGAGCAGCGCTTGGTTTCTCGCCGGGAAACAGGATCGTACCCGGCGCGACGCTGTTGACCATGATCGCGGGGCCGAGGGCCTTGGCAAGGCAGCGCGTCAGCATGATGAGCCCGGCCTTCGAGCTGCAGTAATGCATGTAGCTCGGCCAGGCGCGCAGCCCGCCTAGCGAGGAGATATTGATGATCCTGCCGCCGCCCTGCCGCATCATGATGCGCGCCGCGGCTTGCGCGCAGAAGAACGGACCTTTGAGGTTCGTGTCGAGCGCCCGGTCCCAATCGCGCTCGCGCAGTTTGTCCCACGTCGCAGCGAAGAACACGCCGGCGTTATTCACCACCACATCCAGCCCCCCGAACCGGCGCTCGACCGCGCGAAACATGGCGCGCACATCCGCCGGCCGCGACACGTCGGCCTTCAGCGCCAGGGACTCGACGCCAAACGTCCGGATTTCACGCACGGTGTCGCGCGCTCCGGCCGCCGAACGGTTATAATTCACCACGACTTGTGCACCGGCGCGCGCCAGCTCGACTGCAATCACGCGGCCGAGGCGGCGTCCCGCGCCCGTAACCAGAGCGACGCGGCCCCGTAGAGGGCGGCCCGCGGCGGACGTCATTTTTTTTGGAGGCAATCGCAATTTCATCACTCGGAATCTCGGGTAGGGACGGCCCTTGTGGCCGGCCCTATCCGAGAAACCAGAGTCTAACATCTATGAAACTTGACCTGCTGGCAATTGCGGCCCATCGCGATGATATTGAGCTGACCTGCGGCGGCACCGTGATCAAGATGGCGGAAGAGGGCTACCGCGTGGGTGCGCTCGACCTTTCCGCGGGCGAATCCGGGACTCGGGGCAGCGCCGCGCTGCGCGCCAAAGAAGCGGAGAAGGCCGCCGCGATCATGGGCCTCGTCCACCGCGAGAACCTCGGCCTGCCCGACGCGGCCATCGAAAATCTGCGTGTGTACAAGATGAAGATCGCGGAGAAGATTCGCGAGCTTCAGCCTCGCACGGTGATCCTGCCTTATTGGGAAGGCCGCCACCCGGACCACTACACCACCGGGCAGATCGGCTATGAAGCTTGCTTCCTGGCCGGACTCGAGAAGCTGCCGCTGCCGGGTGTTCCGCACCGCCCGTTTAAGATCGTCTACGCCTCGATGTACGTGCCCGCGGTCGTGCCGAGCTTCGTAGTTGATGTCACGGCGCAGTTCGAGAAGAAGCTGAAGTCTATCCTGTGTTACTCTTCGCAGTTTTCCTCAGACAAGGACGTGCGCAACCTGTTCCCTTCCCGCAAGGACCTGCGCGAGCGGGTGGGGTCGCTGGCGCGCCATTTCGGATTGATGATCGGCGCGCGCTTTGGCGAGCCTTTCGTCACGCGCGAAGTGGCGGCGGTCGACGATGTGGTCACCATGCCGGTACGCTCAGTGTAATTGACAAAGCGCATTGAGCTGAGTGGCTCGCTTGGGCTTGGCAGAGGCTGACGACGTGCTGCCATTCGACACGATGGAGCCCAGGCGCCAGCCATCAGCCTTGTCACACGGCTGTGTGGGCCGCTGTAGCGCCGGTGTCTTGGCCGGCGATTTTCAGCGCTGGGCACAGTGCCGCTAGGCTACCTCGTGATCACCGGCACGGACGGCACGCAACTCTCCCGGTTCCTGCTCGACAACTCCGGCGACCCGCCGGGAGCGGGAGCTCTGTTCGGTATCGCGTTCTCGTCGACAGGCAGTCTCTACTACGCGGACGACGCCACGAACACGCTCCGCCTGTTCCAGTAAGAGCGTATGACGAACTACGCTTGTGCAGTCTGGCGGTCGCGGTAGGGACAGCAGTTGCCGGCTGCCCCCCGCACAGATCCGTACGTGCGCTCGTTAGCGCATACGGCTCCTATCTCGGATGCGTGGCGGCAAAGCGCTGCGAGGGCCAAGGGTGCA
>Ga0335085_10004304_pt1 | contig 23738 bp, 22 predicted proteins | sample Lox_Sample_45_FD_206712 | JGI IMG/M metagenome (GOLD analysis project Ga0335085, IMG submission 206712) | Soil microbial communities from Loxahatchee National Wildlife Refuge, Florida, United States - Lox_Sample_4.5 | ecosystem: Environmental > Terrestrial > Soil > Wetlands | place: USA...
TCGGCGAATGCTTCTGGGAGCACCCGCCGACCCCGGCCGAGATCGCCGCCATGGGGCCGGGCATCAGCGCCGCGAACCACTACGCCCTGGCCGGGCTCACCGATCTGGCGGTCAGCGCCGGATTCCGGCCGGAATGGATCGAGACGGCCTGCCTGGAGGAGTGGGACGACTTCGAGTCCGGTTACATGGCCGATGTGGAGGAGTGGCTCGCCGGTCACCAGGATCATCCGCAGGCAGCCGAGACCCGCAAGAAGGCCGACGACCACCTGTCCATCTGGCTCCGCGGATCCCGCAGCTGCATGGGCCTGGCCTACCTGACGCTTATCCCGGTATAGCGGGCAAAGGCTAGAACGACCTCCAGCCCTCCGGGTCGGGGCGCGCGGCCAGGGGCGCGCCCGGTCCGTAGGGCGCCCGGGTGAAGACGAACGATCCCAGGTCCAGGTGGTCGACCGCGCCGTCAGCCCCGCGGACCAGGCGCAGGACCTCGCCCGTGTAGTAGCCGTCCAGGCCGGTCCAGGTGCCGTCGGTCTCGGCGCGGAAGCGGGAGGCGCGGCCTTGCCCGCCGGCCGGCCCGAGTTCCAGGCCGCGGTCGGCGAGCAGCCGCAGCGCGTAGCCGCGCGGCCCCCAGTACCACAGGCCGGTCAGCTCGAGCAGGGACGGGTCCGCCTCGGGCAGCGGCTGCCAGCGGGCCGGCAGGCGCGGCTCGCGCTCGGCCACGATCGTCACCAGGTCGAGCGCGATCCCCGTGATGTCGGGCCCCGCCGTGGCGTTGGCCAGCGTGATCCCGGCCAGGCCGTCGTCGGGGCTCACGCACAAGGTGGCGAGGAAACCAGGCATCGACCCGGAATGGCCGTACAGGACCCGTCCGTCGTGCCGGAACAGCTGGAGGCCGAGACCGTAACCGCCGGCCCAGGTCTCGTCGCGGGGTGGCGCGGCGGGGGTGCGCATCTCGGCCAGCGTCGCCGCGCTCAGCACCCGGTCGTCGCCGTCCAGCAGGAAGGCGGCGAACCGGCAGAGGTCCTCGGCCGTCGACCAGAGCTCCCCGGCCGGCGCCATCAGCCCGGTCGGGTCGGCCGGCTCGAGCTGCATGACGTCGGCCCACGGGTGGACCGCGAAGCCGCGCGCGTGCGGTTCCTCGGGCGACAAGCTGGTCCGGGTCATGCCCAGCGGGTCCAGGATCTCCCGGCGCAGCGCTTCCTCCCAGCCGTGCCCGCGCAGCTGGCCGGTCAGCGCGCCGAGCAGGCCGAAGCCGGGGTTGGAGTAGTGGAACAGGCGGCCAGGCGGATGCGGAGGCGGCCCCAGGATGTCACCGAGCCCGGGACGCAGGTCGCCGGGGCTCCGCTCCCACCACGGACCCGGGGTCTCCGACGGCAGGCCGGCGGTGTGCGACAGCAGCTGGGCGATGGTCACGCTGGCGGCCGGGCCCGCTTCGAGGTACTTGCCCAGCGGGTCGGCGAGGTCCAGGCGGCCCTCGTCGCGCAGCCGCATGACCAGCACGGCGATGAACGTCTTGGTCAGCGAGCCGATCCGGTACTGGGTGCCGCTGTCGGGCTCGTGCCCCTCGAGCATGCTCCGGGCGCCGCACCAGGCCTGGCCGCCATCCCGGGCCACCGCTCCGACCAGGGACGGCGTCCGGCCCTCGGCCTGGCCGACGGCTATCCGGTGGAGGAGCGCCCGGCTGGTCGCCGGGAGCAGCGGGGTTGAAGAGGTCACTGTTGCACCCTACTGATGAACGCTACGCAGGACTGATGAACGCTACGCGGGCGCGGGCACCACCACAGTACCGGCCGCGGTCACGACGACGACGGGCTCGGTGAGCACCGAGGCCGCCGAGTCGCCGCGCTCCGGGTCGGCCCGGCAGACCACCCGCGCCTCGAAGGCGAGCTGCCGGCTCCGGCGGCCGACCGCGGTCACCGTGGCCGTCGCCTCGATGATGTCCCCGGCCAGCACCGGCGCGCGGAACTGCACGTCGGAGTAGGACGCGAACAGGCCCTCGTCGGCGTCGGTCCTGATGCACAGCTCGGTCGCCACGTCGCCGAACAGGCCGAGCACGTACGCCCCGTCCACCAGGTTCCCGCCGTAGTGGGCGTCGCCGTACTTCACGTACCGGCGGTGCGTCACCGACATACCCACCTCAGCGCTCATGCGGCTCCTTCTCCTGCGGTAACCGGCGCGAGGGCGTGCGCCAGGTAGCTGGCCACTTCGCCGGGCGTGGTGCCGCGGCTGAAGATCTTGTCGACGCCGAGATCGTGGGCCGCGGACGGGTCGAACCGCGGGCCGCCCACCACCAGCAGCGGCCGCTGCTGCCCCAGCCCGGCCCGGAACGCGGCCGACATCTCGCGGGTGTTGGTCAGGTGGGCGTCCCGCTGGGTGACGACCTGGCTGACCAGCACGGCGTCGGCGTGCTCGGCGGCCGCCCTGGCTACCAGGTCCGCCACGCTGACCTGCGACCCCATGTTCACGACGCGAATCTCCCGGTAGTACTCCAGGCCCTTCTCCCCCGCGTGCCCCTTGACGTTGAGGATGGCGTCGATCCCGACCGTGTGCGCGTCGGTGCCGATGCAGGCGCCGACCACGACCAGCTTGCGGCCGAGGGCCGAGCGGATCCGCAGGTTGACCTCGGCGGCGGGCAGCACCGGGAACTCCCGCTCGGCCACCGTCACCGCCGACAGGTCGACCAGGTGGCTGACCCGGCCGTACACGATGAAGAAGGTGAAGTCGGGTCCCATCCCCTTGGCGTGCACCACCATCGCCGGGTCCATGCCCATCTTGGCCGCCAGCTGGAGCGCGGCCCCCTCGGCGCGGGCCCGCTCGGTCTCGTCGCCGAACGGCACCGGCAGCGTGAACGACAGCTGCACCCGCCCGTCCCCGGTGGTGTCCCCGTACGGCCGGACGATCTCTGCCAGGCTCACTGGTCCGCCTCCAGCATCTCGGTCGCGGGGTTGACGTAGCCGTCCGCCCGCTCCACCACCCCGTCCAGGCCGCGGCCGCCGTCGGCCGGCCGCCTGGTCACCCCGAACGTGCCCTCCGCGATCGCGTTCAGCAGCCCCTGCGAGCCGATCGTGCGCAGCAGGTCGATGGCCTCCCCCAGCACCTGCCGGGCCCGCTGCGCCACGAACCCGTCCGGCTCCGGGCGGAACGAGCCGCCGAGCTTCCCGGCCGCGCGCCGTACGTAGCGGACGTTCTCCAGGGCCAGGTCGCGGTCGGACAGGAACGGGGTGTGGATGCCCTCGGTCATCATGCCGATCAGCAAGATGGACTGGTCCGTCATGACCCCGGCCAGGTTGAAGAACGCGTCCAGCAGGTAGCCGGCGAACACGTTGCCGGTCATGTGCTTGGTCGGCGGCATGTACTTCAGCGGCGCGTCCGGGAACAGCTCCCTGACCAGCTGGGCGTGCGCCAGCTCGAGCAGGAACGAATCGGGCACCTCCGGGTTGATCTCGAAGGCGTGCCCGAGCCCCAGCTGCGCGTCGGCCAGCCCGGCCTCGCGGCCGAAGTACTCGTTCAGCAGCTGCGACACCACCACCGTGTGGGCCGCGTCCACCGCGTCGGCGGTGGTCAGGTAGTTGTCCTCGCCGGTGTTGATGACGATGCCGGCCCGGGCGTGCACCTGCCGGGAGAACCGCTGGTCGATGAACGTCCGCACCGGGTTGATGTCGCGGAAGATGATGCCGTACATGCAGTCGTTCAGCATCATGTCCAGGCGCTCGAGCCCGGCCAGCGAGGCGATCTCCGGCATGCACAGGCCCGAGGCGTAGTTGGTCAGCCGGACGTACCGGCCGAGCTCACGGGAGACGTCGTCGAGCGCGGCGCGCATCAGCCGGAAGTTCTCCCTGGTGGCGTACGTGCCGGCGTAGCCTTCGCGGGTGGCGCCCTCGGGCACGTAGTCGAGCAGGGACTGCCCGGTGGACCTGATCACCGCGATGACGTCGGCGCCCTCCCTGGCCGCCGCCTGCGCCTGCGGGATGTCCTCGTAGATGTCGCCGGTCGCCACGATCAGGTAGATCCACGGCATCGGCGGGTCCGAGGTCGCGGCGATCATCCGGTCCCGCTCCGCCCGCCGCGCGTCGATCAGGTCAAGACCTTTTTTTACCGAACGGGTGGCGTACTCGCGGGCCGCGCGGGCGTCAGCCCCCATGGGCAGGCGGAACTTGGCCAGGCCAGCGGCCGCGTCGACGGCCAGCGTGCGCAGGTCAGGGTAGCCGCCGGTCAGCATGGCGTCCCAGGCCGGCAGGGCGACCCCGTGCTCGAGCCCGGTCGTCTCGCGGATCGCGTCGGTGAGCCGGTTGACCCAGGGCATCCCGTCCTCGTCCGCGCCGTCCAGGCCGGCCAGCCGCAGCACGGCCCGTTCCACCGAGACCGTGGTGTGCGTGCGGGCCAGGTCGGTGACCGGCTGCCCGGCCAGCCTGGCCAGCTCGCGGGCCTGCGCGACGACCGCCGGGTCCAGCCCGAGCTTTCCTGTCATTGCGCCACCCGCCGTTCGAAGAGGTTCCGTACCGATGGGACACCGCGGATCAGGCCGAGCGCGAGGTCCGCGTGGCCGGGAACATACCCGTTGCCGACCAGCATGGTCACGTCGGCGGCCACTCCTTCGGCGCCGAGCGCGGCGGCGGCGAAGTTCGTCGCCATCGAGAAGAAGATCACGGTGCCGCCCTGCTTCGTCGACAAGATCGCACCCCCCTCGCAGCCGGGGACGTCGACGCACACCACGGTCACGTCGGCGGGTCCTCCGGCGGCCTCGACTCTCGTTGCCAGTGCTACGGGATCCCTTGCGTCTGCTATCACAACCACGTCTGCAAGAGGGGACTCCGGCACAGCCGGGTTCGTCTCACGGCGGGGACGAACGCCGTGAGCCGTACCCGGCGCGCCTCCGTCCTCCGCGGCGGTGGGGTTGCGCAACAGGTCGGCTTCAGCCTCGTTTGGAACGATGCCGATAACTCGGGAGGCGCCTGCTCGGCGGGCAGCTGCCGCTGACAGGGATCCGCTTTTCCCGGCGGCACCGATGATTGCTACCACGGCACCTTTTTTTACGACACGGCTCGTCAGCGCGGGAGCACCGCAGACGTCCATCACAGCCAAGGACAGTGGCACTGGGAGATCGTCGGGCAGGACTGCCGCTATTGACCGCGCGAACAGGATGGCATGACCCTCGCATGGCACTTGTTCCGATTTGCCGTCCCAGCTGCGGAGGCCGTCGGTGATGGTGAGCGGGGTCAGGGTCAGCGACACCAGGGTGGCGATGCGCTGGCCTGGCTTCAGGCCTAGGGGGCTTTCCGGGCCGGATTCTTCGATGGTGCCGGTGAGCATTCCGCCGGAGTTGGTGACCGGGTTCTGCATCTTGCCGCGGGTGGCGATGATGTCGAGGACGGCGGCCCTGATCTTGTCCGGGTCGTCGCCGTGGGCCTCGCGGAGCTGCCGGCAGGAGGCGGCGTCGAGGTTGAGGCGGTCGACCCGGACCCGGACCTCGTCGGGTGCGATGGCGGGGCTGGGGTCGAGCCGCCAGGCGGCCTGCGGGAGGACGCCGGGCGGCTCAAGGACGCGGTGCAGCCCGAGCGGGCTGGAGGCTCGTGACATGGGCTGCTCCCTCACTCGTTCGGGAAAATCTTCTGTCTTATCTGTTTTGTACCGCAAGTTCTTCGGTACCATGCCGTAACTGGGGAGGTGGCTTATGGTCCCGCAGCCGTATGCCTATCAGCGACGTGAGCTATCCGAGCCCGACTGGCGCCGGTTCCCCGGCTGGGCCGGAGTGTCCGCCGCCGAGTGGGAATCCGCGCAGTGGCAGCGCGCGCACTGCGTCAAGAACACGCGGCAGCTGCGGCAGGTCACCGGGGCCGGCCTGGCCGGGTCCTTCTTCGAGGACCTGGAGCGGGACCAGCGCGAGCGGGCCACCATGTCCATGCTGGTGCCCCCGCAGATGCTCAACACCATGGTCCCAGAGGCTGCACCGTGCCAGCCGGGGTTCACCGAGGCGTTCTACGCCGACCCGGTGCGCCGCTACATGATCCCGGCGTTCAGCGACCGGCGGACCGACTGGCCTTCCCACCCGTACGCGCAGCGCGACTCGCTGCACGAGGCCGAGATGTGGGCGGTCGAGGGCCTGACCCACCGCTACCCGACCAAGGTGCTCGCCGAGCTGCTGCCCACCTGCCCGCAGTACTGCGGGCACTGCACCCGGATGGACCTGGTCGGCAACCCGACGCCGGTGACCGACAAGAACAAGTTCGCGCTGGCCCGCGAGGACCGGCTCGGGGCGATGCTGGCCTACCTGCGCGGCACCCGGGGGATAAGGGACGTCGTGGTCTCCGGCGGCGACGTGGCCAACCTGCCCTGGCCGCGGCTCGAGTCGTTCGTGGCCGCACTGCTCGAGATCGACTCGATCCGGGACATCAGGCTGGCCAGCAAGGCGCTGATGGGACTGCCGCAGCACTGGCTCTCGGACGAGGTCCGGGCGGGCATGGCCCGGCTGGCCGGCACGGCCAGGGCCCGCGGGGTGAGCATCGCCATCCACACCCACGTGAACGCCGCCCAGTCGGTGACGCCGCTGGTCGCCCGGGCCGCCCAGGCCATGCTGGAGGCCGGCGTGCGCGACGTGCGGAACCAGGGCGTGCTGCTGCGCGGCACCAACGACAGCACCACCGCGCTGCTCGACCTGTGCTTCGCCCTGCTCGACGGGGCTGGGATCATGCCCTACTACTTCTACATGTGCGACATGATCCCCGGCAGCGAGCACTGGCGGCTCACGCTGGCCGAGGGCCAGGCCCGGCAGCACGAGATCATGGGCTACCTGCCGGGGTTCGCCACCCCGCGGATGGTCTGCGACGTGCCGTACGTCGGCAAGCGCTGGGTGCACCAGGTGGCCAGGTACGACACCGACCGCGGCATCTCGTACTGGACCAAGAACTACCGCACCGCCATCGAGACCGACGACGACCTGGTGCTGGGCCGCGAGTATCCCTACTACGACCCGATCTACATGCTGCCCGAGTCGGGCCAGGCCTGGTGGCGGGCGCAGCGCGCCGCGGCTTAGCCCGGCTCATCCCCGGCACTGTTTAGCCCCGCACTGGGCGTTCTTGATCGTTTCCGGTCACTTAGCTGTTACTTTTCGCTCGCCCGGTGAGCCGTTTCTGGGCGCCGTCCGTGTTCAGGTATGTCGGCAGTTTCAGCGCATGTGCCGTCCGGCGCCCAGGGAGGGAGTTCGTCGGCGTGCGCGGAGATCTGAACGTAGGCATGGGCGCCGGGTCACGACCTTCACGGGAGCGAAAGGGAAGTGCCCATGTCCTCACGATTGCCCAGACTCCGAACGCTCGCGGTCGGCGTGCTCGCCGTCGCGATCCCGGCCGCGCTGGCCGTGGCCCCGGCCGCGTCCGCGTCCACGCCGTTCGGCGGTCCGCACAACGAATTCCGGCAGACCAACCTGGTCTCCAACATGAGCGGGGCGGCGCAGCTGATCGACCCCAACCTGGTGAACGCCTGGGGCCTGGCCCTGGGTCCGACCACTCCCCTGTGGGTGGCCGACAACGGCACCAGCGTCTCCACCCTGTACGGCATCACCCCCGGCGGCGGGATGGTTCAGCAGGTGCCGCTAACGGTCACCCTGCCGCCGATGGACTCGGCCCCGACCGGCCAGGTGTTCAACCCGACCGGCGACTTCGTGGTCACGTCCAAGGCAGGCATGGGACCCGCGCTGTTCATCTTCTCCTCGGAGTCGGGCCACATTATCGCGTGGAACCCGCAGGCCGATCCGGTGATGGGCGGCGCCTCCACCGCGCAGGTGGAGTACAGCTCGCCGATCGGCGCCGTCTACAAGGGGCTGGCCCTGGCCAGCACCCGGTTCGGCACGTTCCTGTACGCGACGGACTTCCACAACGGCCGGGTGCAGGTGTTCGACTCCCGGTTCCACCCGGTACGCCTGCCCGGGTCCTTCCGGGACCGGCACCTGCCCCGGGGCTACGCGCCGTTCGGGATCCGCGCCATCAACGGCCTGATCTACGTCACCTACGCCAAGCAGGACGCCGACCGGCACGATGACGTGGCCGGGCGCGGCCACGGCTTCATCGACGTCTTCACCGCTAGCGGGTTCATGCTGGAGCGCCTGGTTTCCCGCGGCGACCTCGACTCGCCGTGGGGGCTGACGGTGGCGCCGAAGGGGTTCGGCCCGTTCGGCGGCAAGCTACTCGTCGGCAACTTCGGCGACGGCCGGATCCACGCGTACGGGCTGTTCTCCGGCCGGCCGGACGGCGCGCTGCGCGGTAAGCACCACCAGCCCGTCACGATCGACGGCCTGTGGGCGCTGCAGTTCGGCACCGCCACCACCGGCGGCACCGGCACGCTGCTGTTCAGCGCCGGCCCCAACGGGGAGGCCGACGGCCTGCTCGGCTCGCTCAACCCCGACAGGTAACCTCACCGCGCTTGCTGCCCGGCGGCCTGGCGCCGGGCAGTGAGCTCCGCCAGGTGCCGTCTGACCTGGGGCCACTCGGCCGCCGTGATGCTGAACCGCGCCGAGTCCCGCGGGGACTGGTCCACGGTGATGCGGTGCGAGCGCAGGACACCCTCGAACACGCCCCCGATCCGTTCGATCGCGTCCCTCGACCGCTGGTTCCGCACGTCGGTGTGCAGGCACACCGACCGGACTTCCCACGCCTCGAAGGCGTGGGTGAGCATCAGGCGCTTCATCTCGGTGTTCGCGCCGGTGCGCAGCGCCTCGCGAGCCAGCCAGGTATAGCCGATCTCGCAGGTGTCGGGCAGCCCCGACGGCTCCGGCCTGACCCAGTAGTCGAGCTGGTGGAACCGGGTGGCGCCGATCACCGTCTCGTCCGTCCGCCTGACCACCGTGAAGGGCACCGCCAGGCCCAGGTCCCGGGCGGTCAGGGCGGCCTCCACGTGCCGGCGCATGCCCGGCTCGTCCTGGGGCACCAGGACCCACTGGTAGAGCGACGGATCCTGCCCGGCCGCCTTGAGCAGCCCCGGCACGTGATGCAGCCCGAGCGGCTCGAGCCGCACGTGGTCCCCGCTCAGCGGGCCGATGCCTCCGACCAGGTCCCGGTACCCGCTCGCCGCGGGCAGGCCGGGAGCGCCGTCCCGGCCGGGGCGCTCCAGGTAGCGCGCCGACGGCGAGGCGAAGCCGAAGCGCCGGTACAGGCCGTGCGCGTCGGCGGTGTGCAGCATCCAGCGCAGGCCCGCCCCCGGACCCCCCTCGACGATCATCGCGACGATGGCCTGGCCCAGGCCGGCCCCGCGGTGCTCGGGCAGCACGTACACGTCGGCCAGGTAGGCGGACCCGCCGTCGCCGAACGCGCGGGCGAACCCCACCATCGCCCCGTCCCGGTCATACGCCCCGGTGACGCGCCAGGCCTGCGCGATCTGCCGCCTGATGTCAGGCTCGCCGCGCCAGCGGCCCCAGTAGGCCTGGGTGGTCAGGAACGCGACCGCGGCCCCGGCATCGACCCGGGCCGGGTCGTCGTCGATCTCGTAGCTTCCGACCGCGCGTCGCATCAGAGCACCTCCAGGGCCTGGTCGATATCGGTAATGAGGTCACTAGCGGGTTCCACGCCGACCGAGAGCCGGATCAGCCCGGCCGGCGCGGTCTCGGCCGGCCACCGGGCGCGGCGCTCCCAGGTCGACTCCACGCCGCCGAAGCTGGTCGCCGGCAGGATCAGCGCCGAGCTCGCCACCACCTTGTCGGCGGCGTCCGCGCTGTCCTGGCTAGCACTGTCCGGGCTGACCTGGAAAGACAGCAAGGGGCCGAAGCCGCGGGGCATCTGCCGCCTGGCCAGCTCCGCTATCGATTTGTCGACACCGGGATAGTGCACGGCCGCTACCCGGGGGTGGGCGGCCAGGTGCCTGGCGATGGCCAGCGCACTGTCCGACTGACGGGCGATCCGCAGCGGCAGGGTCTTGAGGCCGCGCAGCGCCAGCCAGGCCTCGAACGGACCCGGGATGCCGCCGCCGCTTGACCGCCAGGCACGCAGCGCGGCCAGCAGGTCCTGATCGCGGCTCACCACCGCGCCCAGGATCACGTCGGAGTGCCCGGAGACCGCCTTGGTCAGCGAGTACAGCGAGGCCGTCGCCCCGGCCTCCAGCGGGCGCTGGAGCAGGCCGGTGGCGACGGTGTTGTCCACGACCATGGGCGCGCCCGCCGCGGCCGCGAGGGCGCCGAGCCGGGCCAGGTCGGCCACCCGCAGCAGCGGGTTCGTCGGCGTCTCGGCCCAGAGCACCGACGGCGCGGCGGCCAGCTCGCGCTCGACCGCGGCCAGGTCGCGCAGGTCCACCGGGACCGGCGCGGCGCCGTGCGGCCGCAGCCGGCCCGCCAGGACCCGGCCTCCGTAGTAGCCGTCCTGCGGCAGCACGATGCGGTCCCGGCCCGGGGCCAGGGCCAGCATCAGCGCCATCGAGGCGGCCTGGCCCGAGGCGAAGGCCACCGCCCCGGCCTCCTCGAGGCCGCCGAGAGCCTGCTCGAGCGCCTCCCAGCCGGGGTTGCCGTCCCGGCCGTAGCCGCGGCCGGGACGCGGGCTCCCCTCCGACACGTAGATGCTCGCCGGGACGAGAGGCGGCGTGGCGGGCGCGCCCGCCACCCGCGCCGTGCCCGCGTGGATCAGCCTCGATTCGGCTGAGAACGGCCCGGGCACCGGCTCAGGCCTCCGCTCGGCCATCGGCGCCGATAAATGTTATAGTACAATACATGAACATACTGGTACGATATCGCCCGGCAGGCCGGACCGCCAAGGAGATTTCGGCCAGCGTGGAAGCCGGCATCCGCGCCGGGCAGCTGGCCCCGGGAGATCAGCTGCCGCCGGTCCGCGAGCTGGCCGGCCAGCTCGGCGTCAGCCCGGCCACGGTGGCCGCCGCCTACGGCGACCTGCGCCGCCGAGGCCTCACGGCCGGCGCCGGACGGGCCGGCACCCACGTCCGGGGCGCTCCCCCGGTCAGCTCACGGGTGTACCTGAGCGCCCCCGCGGGCACCAGGGACCTGATCAGCGGCGGGCCGGACCCCGACCTGCTGCCGCCGCTCCCGGCCTGGCCTGCCCGGCGCCCTGCCCGGATGTACGCCGAGGCGCCGGTCGCGCCCCGGCTGCGCCGCCTCGCGGCCGCGCAGCTGGCAGCCGACGGCATCGACCCGGCCAGCCTGACCGTCACGGGCGGGGCCCTCGACGGGATCGAGCGGGTCCTCGCCACCTGGCTCACCCCGGCCGACCGGGTCATCGTCGAGGATCCCGGCCACGCGGTCACCTTCGACCTGGTGGCGGCGATGGGTTTCACCGCGGTGCCGGTCCCCGTGGACGACCGCGGCATCCGGCCCGGTGAGCTGGACGCCGCGCTGGCCCGCGGCGCGGGCGCGGTGATCATGACGCCCCGGGCGCAGGCCGCCACCGGTGCCGCCTGGGACGCCGGGCGCGCCGGGGAGATCCGCGAGGTGCTGCGGCGGCACCCCTCGGCCGGGATCATCGAAGACGATCACGCCGGGCCGGTGGCCGGGGTCGCCGCCTGCTCCGCCTGCGCGCCCGCCGCGGGGCGTCCCGGGGTCCAGGCGCGCTGGGTGACGTTGCGCTCGGTTTCCAAGTCACTCGGCCCTGACCTGCGGCTCGCCGTGCTGGCGGGCGACGAGGCGACCATCACCCGGGTGGCCGGGCGGCAGGCGCTCGGCACCGGCTGGGTGAGCTACCAGCTCCAGGAGATGGTGGCCGACCTGTGGTCGGACGCCGAGGCGGCCCGGGCCCTCGCGGCCGCCGCGCAGGCTTACGCCAGCCGGGGCGCGGCCCTGCGCGGCGCGCTGGCGGCGCACGGAATCGCGGCCACCGGCCGGTCCGGCTTCACCAGCTGGGTCCCGGTCGCCGACGAGGACGGCGTGGCGTCCGCGCTGGCCGCGGCGGGCTGGGCGGTCGCTCCCGGCCAGCGTTTCCGGATCGCCGCGCCGCCCGGGATCAGGATCTCCTTCGCCCGGCTGGCCGAGGCGGACGCGCCGTCGTTCGCGGCCGACCTCGCCCGGGCCCTGCGGCACCGGGCGTCGCGCCTGGATTAGCCCGGCCAGCCCCGCGACGGGCCCGGCTAGGAGGAGCCGAGGGGGATCCGGCTGAACGGGAAGCCATGCAGTTCAGGATCGCCCGGGCCGGAACCCTGATCCGCCTGGCCCCCTTGACCGGTGCCGCCCGGACGGCGCCCGCCCGCGGCCGGCTCGATGGCCAGGATGGTCAGGGCCCCGTCGATGACGTCGTGCTCCGCCGCCCAGGCCCGCAGGGCCTGGATGACGTCGGCGACGTGATACACGCAGGCGTTCGCCTGCCGGTGAGCCTGCCCGCGGCTCGAGGCTTCCAGTTGCACCTGGAAGCACGGCACGTGCCGGCACTCGGTGTCCGCGTCGCATGCCCCCGGCGACGCCCGGTTGTCCGGCGGAGTCATGCGCCGCCCGGATCACCGGCAGTGCCCCAACCGGCCGGTGTCGTCATATACGGATATCCCTTCGGTGAAGTGCCCGTGGCGTAAAGGCAGCCCGCCGTTGCCCGCGGAAGGCCGTCCCCCGTCAATGCGATGACGGCCCGGCACCGCGCAAATGCGCGGCGGACGCGGACCGTCAGAAGCAATAGTGTCCGTATCACCCGTGATGCGCTACCTCATTAGGAATATTCGCCTCAGGTTCAACGGAACTGTGTAGTTGTTCAATTACTGTCCGTATGCATGCGAGGTGGCTAGCGCGCATTGCCGCCTGTCACTACCGGATCAGGGCTCAGCATAGACCATGCTTTCGCCATATTTCGCCTTATGTCGCGCGTGTCCCGGTAAACACGGGAAACGGGATGTTGATCTTTTTCCGTGACGCAACTGTTGACAGTTTGCCGGCCCGTCCTACTCGCGGGTAATGCATTAGGCCGCTAAATGTAGCTTCTGTGCGCGTCCAGGCGTTCACAAATTAGCTTGACGCGGAAGCATAAGGGTCGCGATCCGCGCGGACGCTCCCTGGATCCGCGCCCTCCGGCGGTGCCCCGGCCGCCCCCGAATCCCCTCTATCTGATCGGTAATCTAGATAATAGCGGTGTCCGCCTCGCGAAGGGACGGGTGATGCCGATAGCGTTGTCCCATGGCACAGCGCAGCGAGCAGATCAGCCTCCATCTCAACGCGTACCTCACCGCGCACAGCAGCCCGCCGGACGCCGTCCTGCGGGAACTGGCGAACGAGACGGCGGACCTGTTCCCGTTCGAGTCCGGCCTGGCCATCCCGCCGGAGCAGGGCACCCTGATGACGCTGCTGACCCAGCTCACCGGGGCCACGTCGGCCATCGAGATCGGCACCTTCACCGGCTACTCCTCGATCTGCATCGCCCGCGGGCTGGCCGCCGGGGGCCACCTGCTGTGCTGCGACATCAGCGAGGAATGGACCACGGTGGCCAGGAAGTACTGGGAGAAGGCGGGCCTGTCGGACCGGATCAAGCTGCGCCTCGGCCCGGCCATCGACACGCTGCGCGCGCTGCCGGACACCGAACAGTTCGACGTGGCGTTCATCGACGCCGACAAGGGCGGCTACCTCGGCTACTGGCGCGAGGTCGTGCCGCGGGTCAGGCCGGGCGGGCTGATCATGGTCGACAACACCTTCTCGCACGGCCGGGTGATCGACGCGGGCAACGACAACCCTCTAGTGATCGCGGTCAGGGATTTCAACGACCACGCCGCCGCCGACGACCGGGTGGACCTGGTCATGGTCCCGATCGGCGACGGGCTGACGCTGGCCCGCAAGCGCGACTAGCGACCCGGCTCAGCCGGAGCTGACCGCCCCGCCGAGGTAGAGCGCGCCGATCTCAGGGTGCTCGAGCACCTCGCGCCCGGTGCCGGACAGCCGCACCCGGCCGCTCTCCATCACCACGCCATCGCTGGCGAGCCGCAGGCCGGCCCGGGCGTTCTGCTCGACCAGCAGGATCGTCACCCCGGCCGCGCTCATCCGCCTGATCGCGTCGAACACGGTCCGCAGCACCAGGGGCGCCAGGCCCATCGACGGCTCGTCAAGCAGCAGCAGCCGGGGCTCGAGCATCATCGCGCGGGCGAACTCCACCAGCCGCTGCTGCCCGCCGGACAGGCTGCCCGCCTTCTTACCCGCCCACCCGGCGATGTCGGGGAACTCCCCGAGCACGGTCGCCGCGCGGCGCGCCGTCAGTTTCCGGTCGGCCAGGATGTAGCCGCCCAGCTCGATGTTCTCCCGTACCGTCATGTCGCGGAACAGGCTGTGGTTCTGCGGCACCTGGACCACGCCGCGGCGCAGGACCTGCCGCGGCGACAGGCCGGCGAGGTCGAGGCCGTCCAGCTCGATCGCGCCGAGGCGCGGCCGCAGCAGCCCGCTGACGGCGGACAGGAGGGTGGATTTGCCTGCCCCGTTCGGTCCGACAACGCAGGTGATGCCGCCCTCCCGCACCTGCATCGAGACCCCGCGCAGCACGTCGCCCCCGCCGTAGCCCGCTACCAGGTCCGTAATCTTTAGTACCGAACGGGGCTCGGTGCCCGCCCCGGTCACGACTGCTCGCCCGGGTGCGGGTCGTTGTCGGGGAGGTCCTCGCCCAGGTAGGCGTTGAGCACCCGGCGGTCCGTCCTGATGATGGCGGGCGGCCCGGCGGCGACTACCGTGCCCGAGTCGAGCACCGTGACCCGGTCGCAAAGCCCCATCACGAACTCCATGTTGTGCTCCACGATCAGGAAGGTCTTGCCGGCCGCGTTCAGCTCCCTGATCCGGTCGGCGATGGTATTGACCAGCGAGAGGTTGACCCCTCCGGCCGGCTCGTCGAGCAGGACGATGGCGGGGTCCGCGACCAGCACGTAGGCGAGCTCGAGGAGCTTGCGCTGGCCGTAGGACAGGGTGCCCGCCGGCTCGGCGTGGTGCCCGGCGATGCCGACGAACTCCAGCTGCTCCATCGCGCGCCTGCGGGCCGCGGCGCGCCCGTTCGGCGAGGCGACCAGCATGTTCTCCAGCACCGTGAGGCTGGCGAAGATCCTGGTCAGCTGGAAGGTCCGGCCGATCCCGAAGCCGAAGACCCGGTCCGGGGCGGCGTTGGTGATCTTCCTGTCCCCCAGGTAGATGTGCCCGGCGTCGGCCTTCGCGTACCCGGTGATGACGTTGAACAAGGTGGTCTTGCCGGACCCGTTCGGCCCGATCAGGCCGGCCACGGAACCCTCCTCGACCTCCACCGTGCAGGAGTCGAGGGCGTGCACGCCGCCGTAAGCCTTGCCCACCCCCTCCGTCCTCAGCAAAGCAGTCAAGTTGCCCTCCCCGCTCGCCGCCGGGCCGCTTTTAGCCCCCGTCTTCCCTCGTCGCTCGTCGCAGGCTCCTCGCTCCTCAGTCCAGACGGGGGCGCGGCCCTTTGGCTCGCGGGGGGCGGCACAACCGGGCGTCCCCTCGTGCGCGCTCGCCTTACCCACTCGCCGAAGGTGGGGACGAGGCCTCGCGGCATGAACAGCACGATGAGGAGGAACAGCGCGCCGAGCAGGATCTCGCTGGCGTAGCCGTTGGTGTACTTGATGGTCAGGTACAGCTGGCCCGGTTCGATGATGAGCGCGCCGATGATCGGGCCGCTGATCGTGCCCAGGCCGCCGAGGAACGCCATCAGCACCAGGGCGAGATCGAACAGCGGGTCGAAGCCCGTGTTCGGCAGGACCTGGGTGAGGTACAGGAACCACACCCCGCCGACCAGCCCCGCCACCGCGGCGGACAGCACCAACGCGGTCATCTTCACCCGCATGGTGCGCACGCCGAGGCCGCGGGCCCGGTCCTCGTCGTCCCGGATCGCGCGGAGCTGCAGGCCGAACCGCGACCGCCGGATCAGCACGGCCATGACCACCGCACCCGCGGCGCAGGCCAGCGTGATGTAGTAGAAGCGATCGTTGAAGGTGGTCGGCGACCAGGGCAGGAACGGCGCGGACATGCCGATGGTGCCGCCGGTGAACGAGTTCAGGTTGTAGGCCATCAGCTGGAAGATGAAGAAGATCGCGATCGTGATGACGATGAACGTGTGGCGGCGCACCCGCAGCGCGATCAGGCCGAACGGCACCGCGATCACCGCTCCTACCGCCGCGGCCAGCGGCAGCAGCGCGAACACGCCGGTGCCGGTGATGTGCCAGTCCTTGGCCGCGATGCCCACGGCGTAGGCGCCGCTGCCGAAGAACACCGCGTGGCCGAGCGATATATAGCCGGAGAAGCCGGAGAACACGTTCCAGGCGGAGACCACGGCCACGAAGATCAGCGCGTACACCGCGTAGTTGGTGACCACCGGGCTGCTGAAGATCACGGGGAAGGCGACGGCGGCCGCGACCAGGACGATGAGCGCCGCCCCGGATACCGCCCGCTGCGCGCTCACTGGGCTCGCACCGGCTGCCGGCCGAAGAACCCGGTCGGGCGGATCACCAGCACCACCACCAGCGCGGCGTAGAACACGACGATCGCCCACTCCGGCGACCAGATGGTGACCAGCGATTCCACCGTGAGCATGAACACCGACGCGGCCAGCGCCCCGCCGATGCTGCCGAGCCCGCCGAGGATGATGATGGCGAGCAGCCGCGAGATCAGGTCGTACCCGCTGTTGGGGTTGAAGCTGTTGGTGGCGCCGAACATCATGCCGCCCGCCGCGGTCACCGCGACGCCGACGCCGAAGGTGATGGCGGCGACGCGGTTCACGTCGACGCCGATGAGCCGCGCCGCCGTCTCGTCCTGCATGGTCGCCCGCACGCTGCGCCCGAACCGGGTCCGGTAGAGCAGCGCGTAGATGGCCACGATGACCGCCACCGCCAGCGCGAACCCGTACAGGTAGATGTAGGGCAGGTAGAAGCCGAATATGTGCACGCTGGACTGCACGTACGAGGCGTTTAGCTGCTTGACGTTGGGCCCGTAGATCTCGTACAGGATGCCCTCGATGATCAGCGCGACCGCGTAGGTGACCAGCAGCGTCATGGACGTGCGCTCGCGGCCGCGGAGCCGCCGGATGAACGCCCACTGGATGACGACGCCGATCACGAACATCGCCGGCACGGTGATCAGCAGGCCGAGGAACAGGTCCATGTGCAGCCGCGTCGACAGTTCGTAGCTGAGGTAGGCGCCCAGGACGACCAGGACGCCCTGGGCGATATTGATGATGTCAAGCACGCCGAAGATCAGCGTAAGGCCGACGGCCATCAGGGCGTAGACGCCACCGACGAGGATCCCGTCGACGATAGCCTGGTAGATCTGGTGTGCCATCGGGCTAGCTGGTCCAGTCCGGCTTGGGGTTGATGATCGGCACCGAGCCGGTCGTGCCGAGCGGGAGGACCTGCTTGTACGTGGTGTCCTTCTGCCACTGGAAGACGAACGCCGCGGCCGCGGCGTTCCTGCCCAGCGAGTCGAACTTCACCGGGCCCTGGACCGTGCTGATCGTCACGCCGCTGTGCAGGTAGCTGATGATCGCCTTGTTGTCGGTGCCCTTGGTGGCGTTCACCGCCGCCGCCGCCACCTGGCCCACCGAGTATCCCTCGGCCACGTCGGCGTTGACGTCCGACGGATTACCGCCGTACTTGGCCACGTACTCCTGCACCATCTGCTGGCTGGCCGGGTTCGCGTACCCGGGATACCAGCCGTTCGGCACCATCATCCCGGTCGCGTTGCCCTTGCCCACCGCGGAGGTGAACGCGGCGCCCTGGTCGGGGCCCGCCGCGCAGATGAACATCTTCGGGTTGTAGTGCTGCTGCTGGAACGCCTGCATGAACGCGGATACCGTCGGCACGTCGGTGGACCCGAGCACCACCGCCTGGGCGCCGGTCGCGGCCACCTGGTCGGCGGCCGGCTTGTACGAGGCGTTCTCGGCCGGGAAGATCTTCGAGTACACCGTCTTGACGCCGAGGGCCTCCAGCTTCTTCTGGGCGAGCTGGACCGGCGGGTCGGCGAACGGGTCGTCGGCCATCGGGTACGCCGCCGTCTTGGGCCGCTCGCTGGCCGGCAGCGAGGCGACCCAGTTCACGAACGGGATCATCTCATCCTCGATCGGCAGGCTCACGTCGAAGACGTTGTGCGCTGTCTGGTTGGCCGGGCTGGCGAACACCGACGGGGCGCCCCCCGCGCCTTCGATCAGCGCGTAGCCGTACCGGGCCGCGACCGAGGCCGCCGGCGTGGTCAGCAGCGAGGAGAACGGCCCGAAGGCGAGGTCTACCTTGTCCTGCGCGAACAGGGTCTGGTAGTTGGTCTGTGCCTGGGTTGGCGAGCTGTTGTCGTTGAGGATCTTGAGCGTCACCTGCCTGCCGAGCAGGCCGCCCTTGGAGTTCACGTCGCTGGCCCACAGCTTGTAGCCGCGCTGGAAAGCCTGGCCGTCAACCGAGAAGTCGCCGGTCAGGGACAGCGATGCGCCGACCACGATGGGTGCCTTGGTGCTCGGGCTCGAACTGGCGCTCGAGGGCGCGGTGCTACTGGTAGTGCTGCTGCTACTGCAGGCGGCCAGGACACCGGCCGACAGGACAACTGCCGCGCTCAGGGCGAGGCCGTTCACGGAGAGCCGGGGGATGGGGGGTCTCACACCCGGTGCCTCCTTCCTCGTTCGGGAGTAAATTCAGGTAAGTCATCGCCGCTGCCAAGCCCGTCGGAGACCTCCGCGTGCTCGCTCACGAGCACCAGGCCCGCGGAATCCGCCTGCTGCTGTAGCAGGGCGGCGAAGTCCGCGTCGCCGAAGCCGCGGCCTACCAGGCCTTGGATGAGCTGGTGGACCACGGCGGCGACTGGCATCGGCACCTCGCGTTCCCGCGCGGCGGCCAGGCCAAGGTCGAAGTCCTTGCGCAGCAGCGTGGCGGTGAACGTGGGCTCGAAATCGAGGTTCACGTAGGCCGGCGTCTTGTAGCCGGTGAACAGCGAACCCATCACGCTCTTGTTGAGGCAGTCTAGGAACGCCTGCCGGCTGATCCCGCTCTTTTCCGCGAGAACCGTGATCTCGGCGAGCGACTGGGCCACCACGCCGAGGATGAGGTTATGGCAGAGCTTCACCGTCCTGGCCTCCTCGCCGTCACCCACGTAGGTGACGCCGCGGCCCAGCATGGTCAGGTACGGTTCCGCCAGGTCGAACGCGTCGCGCGGGCCGGAGACCGCGGCGGTCATCTTCCCGGCCCTTACCACCTTCGGGTTGCCCATGACTGGCGCCGCCAGCAGGGCGGTGCCCCGGCCTGCGACCTCGGCCCGTACCCGGGCCGAGGCCTCAGCCGAGACCGTGGAGCAATCGATGAGCACCGCCGGCGTGGTGCCGGTACCTGACATGAGGCCTTCAGGTCCCAGCACCGCGGAGATCAGGTCCTGCGGCGAGCCGACGGTGACGAAAACGATGTCCCTGGCCGCCAGTTCCGCGGCGGTTGCCGCGGGCTTGGCACCTAGCCGCGTCAACGGCTCCGCCTTGCTCATGGAGCGGTTGTAAACGGCGAGGTCGCAGCCGGCCAAGAGAAGCCGACGACCCATCTCCACGCCCATGCGCCCGGTACCCAGCCAGCCTAGCCGCTGTGCGTGATCGCGTGCCGCCATGTCGCTTGAACCCCTCCCTCGGTACCAGGCCCTAGATTGTTGCTCACAATCGTTTGCATTCGAGATTCTGCCGTGCCCGGGGTTGTTGTCAATGCCGCAGTCCAACCTGTTACCAAAGCCGTGATCGGACATGTCCGCGGCCGCCTGGACGGCCGCGGACACGGCGGCAGCGAGGATCTGGGGCGGATGCAAACGAATGGGGTCCGGCGGGTCCCGTGATGCCGTGCGACCGTTTTGCTACGCGTGAGGCAACATGCGGCGGGTTAGCCGGGTGAGGTCCCGGAAGCCCCACTGACCCGCCGCAGCGGCACCGGCGGGCTCACCGCGGGGCCGTCCGCCAGCGCGGACGTGGAGCCGCGGACGATGAGCTCCGGTGCGAGGTAGAGGATCTTGACCGGGCTCTGGCCCCCGTTGATCCGCTCGAGCAGCAACTGCGCCGCCTCCGTGCCCAGCTGGTAGTGCGGGAAGCGCACCGTGGTGAGCGGGGGCTTGAGCCGGTCGATGAACGGCATGTCGTTGAAGCCGATCAGCGAGATATCGCCGGGGCACTGCACCGAGTGCTCGTCGAGCGCGGTGTAGCAGCCCACCGCCAGCATGTCATTGGCGGCGGCGATCGCCGTGAAGCCCGGATACCGCGCCATCAGTTCCCGGCCGCACCGAGCCCCCTCCTCGACCGTGTACCTGGCGGCGTACACGATCAGGTCCTCGTCCACTTCCAGCTTGTTGGCCGCCATGCCGTCCCGGAACCCGCGCAGGCGGCTCAGCGCGGTGGACGCCTCCTGCGGGCCCGCGATGTGCGCGACCCGGGTGTGGCCGAGCCGGGCCAGGTGGCTGACCGCCATCCGCGCGCCCTGCTCGTTGTCGACCGAGACCGAGGGAAAGCTGTATTCAGGCGCGAGCCGGTTCATCAGCACGACGGGAACGTCCGCCGCGGCCGCCTCGGCCAGCAGCCGGTCGTGCAGGGTCGCGGTGGCCAGCACGAACCCGTCGACGTGGCGGGCCCGCATCTGCTCGAACAGGGTGCGCTCGCGGCCGGCGTCGGCATCGGTGTTGCCGATCAGCGCGACGTACCCGGCCGCGGCCAGCTTGTCCTCCAGGCCGCGCACGATCGGCGGGAACAGCGGGTTGTTCAGGTCGGGGATCAGCACGCCGATCGTGTGGGAACGCCTGGTCCGCAGGCTGCGGGCGACCGGGTTGGGCCGGTAGCCGAGCCGCTCCGCCGCCTCGGTCACCCGGCGGGCGGTGTCCTCGCTGACCAGGATGCGGGTCTCGGGGTTGAGCGCACGGGAAGCCGTGGCCGGGTGGACGCGGGCCGCGGCCGCGACATCTCGCAGTGTGGCCGGCCGGTCAGGCATGGCTCATCTCCGCTCCCCCGCCATTGTGGCGCTGACTAGCCCATTTTGGGACGGACTAACCCTACCTAGCGGGCTTTACCTGCCGCTACTGCCCGCCCGCTACTGGCCGCCCGCTACTGCCCGCCCGCTACTGCCCGCCCGCTACTGCCCGCCCGCTACTGGCCGGCCAGCATCGAGGCAGGCAGATGGCGGGCGAGGACGCCGCGATGGGTCGGGACCGCCTCGGCGTGGCGTCGTTCGCCGGCTTCGGTCAGCACCACGTAGATGCCGCGCCGGTCCACGTCGCAGCCGCAGCGCTCGACCAGGCCGTGCCGGGCCAGCCGGTCCACCAGCCGGGACAGCGCGCTCTGGCTCAGGTGCACGGCCTCGGCGAGATCCTGGGCACGGAACTTGCGCCCGTCGCTCTCGGCCAGCCGCTCAAGGACCTCGAAGTCGCTGACCCCGAGCCCGTGCCGCTCGCCGAGCTCGCGCTCCAGCGCGGCGCAGGCGGCGGCGTGACAGGCGGCCATCTCCCGCCAGGCGGTCACCACCTGGTCCTGCCTCTTGGCGTCGCCGGCCAGGGCGTCGCCGCGGGCCACCGTGCTGCCATGCGTCACGCTCACGGCCGCAGCCTAGCGCGCTCCTAAGATAAATGCAAGCACATTAATTGTTCTTGCATCTAGTGTTTGCGCATGCATATAGTTTCGCCCATGACTTCATCCGATGCACTTCACTCCGATGCCCGTCCCGGGGGAAGCCAGGTCTGGACGCCGCAGCTGTGGGCGATCCTGATCGTGCTGGGCGGCGCGTTGTGCCTTGACGGCCTGGATGTCTCGATGGTCGGCGTCGCCCTGCCGTCGATCAGGTCCGCCCTCGGCCTGAGCACCTCGTCTCTGCAGTGGATCGTCAGCGGGTACGTGCTCGGCTACGGCGGCCTGCTCCTCCTCGGCGGCCGGGCCGCCGACCTGCTCGGCCGGCGGCGGGTCTTCCTCGCGGCCCTGGCCGTCTTCGCCCTGGTCTCGGTCTTCGGCGGACTGGTGAGCAGCCCCGGCCTGCTGATAGCGGCGCGTTTCGTGAAGGGGGTGGCGGCCGCCTTCACCGCGCCGGCCAGCATGTCCCTGCTCACCACCACGTTCCCCGAGGGCCCCATGCGGAACCGCGCGTTCAGCGTGTACACGGTCTTCGGGGCCAGCGGTTTCTCCCTGGGCCTCGTCCTGTCCGGCCTGCTGACCGAGATCAGCTGGCGGTGGACGCTGCTGGTGCCCGCCCCGGTGGCGGTCGTGGTCCTGGCCGCGGCCAGCTGGCTGATTCCCCGCGGCGAGCACGCGAGTAGCGTTGAGCACGCGGTCCGCCGCGAGCGCAGGTTCGACATCCCCGGCGCGCTGGCCATCACCGCGGCCATGCTGCTGCTGGTCTACACCGTGGTGTCCGCGCAGCAGGCGGGCTGGGGCTCGGCCCGGACCGTCGGCTCGTTCGCGGCCGTCGCCGTGCTGCTCGCGATATTCACCGTCATCGAGCGGCGCAGCCGCGACCCGCTGGTGCCGTTCGGCATCTTCTCCTCGCGCGCCCTGCTGCGGGCCAACGCCGGCGCGGTCACCCTGTTCGGCAGCTACATCTCATTCCAGTTCGTGGTCACCCAGTACCTTCAGACCATGTCCGGCTGGTCCGCGCTGACCACCGCGCTCGCGTTCCTCCCGGCCGGGGTGGTGGTCGTCCTCCTGTCCACCCGGATGGCATCGCTGCTCGGCCGCTTCGGCCCGGCGCCGCTCACCGCGGTCGCCTTTACCTGCCTGATCATCGCGTACGCGGTGTTCTTGCGGGCCGGGGTCCGTCCGGACTACCCGGGGGTGATGCTGCCCGCCACGCTGCTGATCGGCCTGGCCTTCGGCCTCGGGTTCTCCTCGCTCAGCGTGGCAGCCACGGCCGGCGTCCCCGACGCGGAGCAGGGCCTGGCGGCCAGCCTGTTCCAGACCTCGTTCCAGGTCGGCGGGGCGGTAGTGCTCGCGGCCGTCACCGCCGTTATCGACGCCTCCGGCGCGAGCCGGGTGCTCTCCCCCGCCGCCACGCTCGCCGCGTACCGGCCCGCGCTGATCCTGATCACCGCGGTGGCCGCGGCCGGCACGCTGGTCGCGCTGAGCGGGCTGCGCGGGCTGCGCGGGTCGCGCGGCCTGCGCCGGTCGCGCAGCCCGCGGCGGAGGGATCTCGCGGCCGGTCCGGAGATCGCGGCCGGATCCGGGCCCCGCCCGGCCGTCAGGCCCGCGGCCGCGCGGGTCACCGCTGAGTTCGCCACCGACGCTACCGCCGCCACCGACGCCGCCGGGGCCGGGGCCGCTGGAATCACTCCGAGGGCTGCCGGGCTCACCGGTGCAGCCACTGCTGGGCTAGATAAAGCCTGCTAGGAGCCGTGCGACGGCCTGGCCGACCTGGTCGGCCAGGCCGCCGTCACGCTGAGCGGTGGGCCGAGATGATGATCACGACGGACCGGCCGCGGGCGGGGGCCAGCACGGTCCGGGTCCAGCTGATCCGCCAGCGCGGGAACCGGCGGCCGGGGCGCGGGGCGGCCGCCGGGGGCCGCACCAGCTCGTCGCGGTGCTGCGCGACCAGGCTCTTGGCGATTTCGGGATGCATGGCGTCTCCTGGTTCCGTTCGGTGGGACACTAAGGTGACATGTACACGATGTATCTTGAGTTGTGAGACTGTCAAGATATATCTCGAATTTTGCTGACAGCCCTGGCTAGGACTCATGGCCACGGGGGCGGCGGAACACAGGTGACTGGCGGGCACCTGTGGCTATCCGGCTCTGCCCATTGTGTCGCGGGGGTCTGACATTTCCGGGGCCTCCGGACCGGTACGGGTGCGCGACACATTTGTAGGGGTGCTGGGGAAGTCCAGGCTGGTCCGGTAATCTGGAAGTG
>Ga0335085_10004305_pt1 | contig 23736 bp, 16 predicted proteins | sample Lox_Sample_45_FD_206712 | JGI IMG/M metagenome (GOLD analysis project Ga0335085, IMG submission 206712) | Soil microbial communities from Loxahatchee National Wildlife Refuge, Florida, United States - Lox_Sample_4.5 | ecosystem: Environmental > Terrestrial > Soil > Wetlands | place: USA...
GTGTTCTTTACCGTAAACGTGACCCTGGCCGGATCCCCCGCCGCGGCCCTCAGGCCGGAATAGGCGAACGTGGTGTAGGAGAGGCCCGAGCCGAAGGCGAAGAGCGGAACCTTGTCCCGCGCATCGAACCACTTGTAGCCCACGAGCAGTCCTTCGTTGTAGGGGATGTCGAACGGGACCATCGCGCCGCGGCCGCGCCCGCCTCTTCCGCCCGGCATCCCGCCGGGCCCCTCGCCGGCAGCGGGGGCCGCCGGCGGCGGCGGAGCGAAGGGCCTGTCGTGCGGCCAATCGGCTTCGTTCTTTGCCCAGGTCAGCACGGTCTTGCCAGACGGGTTGACGTCGCCGAACAGGATATTGGCGATGGCTTCGCCACCGCGAATGCCGGGATACCAGGATGCCAGCACGGCGGGGACATCTTCCACCCACGGCATATCGACCACGCCGCCGGTCTCCAATACGACGATCGTGTGCGGATTGGCCGCTGCCACCGCCGCCACCAGTTTGTCCTGGTCGTCGGGCAGAGTGAGAGAAACGTCGCGCCCTTCCGAGGCGGGCTGGTTCACAAACATGATCGCCACGTCCGAGGATTTGGCCAGCGCCGCCGCAGCCGCCGCGTCGGCGCCGGAGTCGTACCGCACCCTGGCATTCGGCGCCTTGGCGGCAATGGCCTTCAGCGGCGAGGAGGGGTCCCACACCGCACGCCGGAACATTCCTCTTCCCCCGCGGCCACCGGCTGCACCCGGAGGAGGCGGCGGGGGCGGCACGGCATTTCCGCCTGGAGGATCCACCTGCGCGGAACCGCCGCCGGAGAGCACGCCCACGTCGGCATGCGAACCGATCACGGCAATCGATTTCACGGCCGCCTTGTCCAGCGGCAGTTGCCGGTTGTTGTTCTTCAGCAATACGGTGCCGCGCTCGGCCACGCGCTGCGCCACCTCCAGGCCTCCAAAAACATCCACCACCTTGGTCTGCGGATGCTCGTCATATTGCCCCACGGCGAACTGCGCGCGGAGGATGCGTTTCACCATGTCATCGAGCCGCGCCATGGGCACTTCACCGCTCTCCACTGCCGTCTTGAGCGCGTCGCCGAAGTAATTGCTGCCCGGCTGTTCCATATCCAGGCCGGCCAGCGCGGCTTTGACGGTGCTGTGCGTTGCGCCCCAGTCCGAAAGGACGAATCCCTTGTGGGCAAACGCTTTCTTGAGAACGTCGTCGAGCAGGTACTTGTTTTCGCAGGCCCAGTCGCCGTTGACCTTGTTGTAGGAGCACATCACGCCCTGGATATCGCCTTCCCGGATGCCGATTTCGAAAGCCAGCAGGTCCGTCTCCCGCAAGGCGCGCTTGTCGAGAATCACATTGCCGATGTTGCGGCCGGTCTCCTGGTCGTTGGCGGCGTAGTGCTTGATGTCGCCGATGATCCCTTTGGCCTGCAGGCACTTCATTTCCTGGCCCACCATGGTGCCCGCCAGAATAGGATCTTCGCCCTGATATTCGAAGATGCGGCCGTTGCGCGGCTCGCGCGCAATATTGACGCCGCCGCCCAGCGACATGGTATACCCCTGGTCGCGCAGCTCCTGTCCGATGAGCCCGCCGTACTCGCAAGCCACTTCTTGATCCCAGCTCGAAGCCTCGGAAACGGCGCTCGGCAGCGGCGTGGAGTAACGGCTGCGCGCGGCGCCCCGCGTGACCCCGACAGCGGCATCAGCCATCTGGATCGACGGAATGCCCAGCCGCGGAATGCCCGCAACGTATCCCGCGCCCCCATTGGAAGCGCCTGCGCCGGGCGCGCCACGCCCGCCGAAACCGCCGCCGCCGTGAACCAGCCCGATCTTCTCGTCGAGGGTCAATTGACGGACCAGCAGCTCGGCACGCTGGTCCGGCGACAAGGACTTGTCCATCCAGGGACCCGTCGGAGCCGGCTCGGCCTGGCCCCGGCCGCGCTGCTGGGAAGAAGACGGCGCCGCGATCAGGACCAGGACCGTTACGCCCGTGAAGAGCCGCAAAACGTGCGATCGATTCCCAAACGCCAATTTCGTTGCAGCCTCGGACTTAATACTCGTTTTCATAGTCGTACCCTCGCACCCATCGAATGTCAGTTTTCGATCGAAAATGACGACAGCCGGGGCTCGATCGGACAATCCCGACCCGGCCGCCGGATGCTGCACGGTCGTAATTTACGCGGTCCGCAGCGAATTCGAGATGATGCTTCCTGATTTCACACCACTGTATGTTATAGCAAAATAACCAGCACCTTCCGCCGCCTAACGGTTAAAAACGGTTAAAGGTTGACCCGCTGGCGAGACTCATAGTAACATCATCCGACTTCTTTAGTTCGATGCTCGAATAAAATACTGCCGGGTTGCAGTTCTACTCCCAAGGTCGGGGATACGCAAGTCGTCGGGAGGCTCTCGGCAGTTCTGGGTAATTGAAACTTCACCAAGCGAGGGGAAGACATGCCGAGAATCCAAAGTCTGGTTTGCCTGACTGTATTCGCAACAATCGCCACTGCGCAGACCACCACCGGCTCGATCAGCGGCCGGATTATCGATGCACAACAAGCCGCGGTTTCCAATGCCGTGATCACCGTCAAGGATCAGGCGAAGAGCACAATCGTAGCCACCAGATCCGGCGCCAACGGTGAGTTTCTGGCCGCGGGGCTCTTTCCAGGAACTTACACGGTCTTGGTAGAAGCCGCCGGATTCAAGAAGCTGGTCAGAAGCGATATCCCGTTGAACGCGAACGATAAGTTGGCAATCGGCGATCTGACCGTCGAGGTCGGCGCCGTCACCGAATCTGTAGAGGTCACCGCGCAGGCCGCGCAGTTGGAAACCGAGAGTGCCGAGCGCTCTTCCACTGTTGTCGGCAAGCAGATGGAAAACATCGAAGTGAACGGCCGCAATCCTCTCGACCTGGTCAAGCTTGTTCCCGGCGTGCAGATGACCACTGGCACGAGTTACGCAATCGGGAGTTCGTCCAACGGTGAGAATGACTTTACCGTGAACGGAGCGCGCCCGTCCCAGAACCAACTCATGCTGAACGGAATCGGCAATGTGGACACCGGCAACAACGGGGGTATGAACGTCGCAGTCAGCCTGGATTCCATAGCCGAGTTCAAGATTCTCACCGGCGTTTACCAGGCCGAATACGGCCGCAGCGAGGGCGCCCAAATCAACATGGTCACCAAAACCGGCACCGAGCACTTTCACGGCAGCGGCTACTGGTATCACCGCAACGAGGGTCTCAACGCCAATACATTCCTGAACAACGTGCGCGGGTTGGCCAAGCCGCTGTTCCGCTATAACGATCCCGGTTTTACCATTGGCGGTCCGGTCTGGCTCCCCCACCTGAAGAGCATCCGGAACAAGGCGTTCTTCTTCTTCAGCCAGGAGTGGCAGAAGCAGCTATCGCCCGGCACCGTTCACAATGTTCTGGTACCGACGGCTCTCGAGCGGCAGGGGAACTTCAGCCAGAGCAAGAACAGCAACGGGGCGCTGCTCACCAGCATCACCGACCCCAGTAACGGAGCGCCGTTCCCGGGAATGATCATTCCGCAGAACCGCCTTTATGCTCCAGGGCAGGCTCTGCTGAATCTCTTCCCGCTGCCGAATACGCCGCAGGTGACAAACTATAACTACACGTCGCAGGCGCCCGGCGAGGCGCCCCGCACCGAAACCCTGGTGCGCGGGGATTACAATCTCAACGAAAAAATCCGCTTCTTCGGCCACTTCGTCAATAACACGCAGCCTACCGTCGCGCCCTACGGATCGTTCGTCCTGGGCCTGAATCTGCCGATTACGCAGATCGCCAACCCGATTCCCGGCCGCAGCGTCGCCGCCGGAATGACTTACACCATCAGCCCCACGATGACGAATGAATTCAACTGGGGCTTCACGCACAATTCGATTCTCATCGCCGAAAACGGCGACGTTTTGAATTCGGCGAAAGATGGTATCAACCTGCCGGTTCTGTATCCGAATGCCGTGCAGGACAGCTACATTCCGAATGTAAGCTTCAACGGTACGCACATCAACGCCGGTCCGGCCCTGGGCACCAGCGACGCGCCGTTCATCAATTACAACACCACCATCGATATCACCGATAACCTGACTAAGGTCTGGGGAAGCCACATTATCAAGGGTGGTATCTACATGCAGCGGAGCCGCAAGAATCAGACGTCTTTTGCGGCCTTCAACGGCAATTACAATTTCGGCGACAGTCCGTCAAATCCTTTGGATACCGGCTACGGTTTCTCCAATGCTCTGCTGGGCGTCTACAACACCTTCAACCAGGCTGCCAACCACATCAACGGCCTCTACCGCTACTGGAACATCGAGGAATTCCTGCAGGATACCTGGCGAGTAACTTCGCGCATTACACTGGATTACGGCGTACGCGCCTCCTGGTATCAGCCGCAGTACGATGCCGCGGGTCAGGCTTCGACCTTTGTTCCATCCCTGTTTGATCCGTCGCAAGCCGTGCGCCTGTACCGGCCCGCGACCAACCCCACCACCGGCGCCCGGGCGGCGTACGATCCGGTAACCAACACCTATCTGCCGTCGTACGACATCGGCCTGGAAGTTCCCAACAGCGGCAACCCGTTCGATGGCATATGCCAGTCTTCGCAATGCCCGAACGGCAAGTATTTGATGGCGGACCGCGGCCTGCAGTGGGGGCCCCGGTTCGGAATCGCCTGGGACGTTACCGGCCAACAGAAGCTCGTGGTGCGCACCGGCGCCGGCATCTACTACGATCGCGTGCAGGGCAACCGCACTTTCGATACGGTCACCAATCCGCCCGAGGCCGTCGCGCCCACGCTGAACCAGGGTTACGCTTACAACATCAATCCCAACAATGTGCTGCTGGGGCCGTCCAACATCGATGCCGTCGATCAAACGGGCAAGTTGCCTACGGTGTATGAATATCAGTTCGGTGTCCAGTATGCCCTGCCCAGGGGCGCGATGCTCGACGTGGCCTACGTCGGCAGCCAGGCGCGCCATCAGCAGGACAACCGGAACATCAATTACAACGCCTTCGGCCAATGTTACCTGCTGCAAAACCAGGATCCGAACCTGCAGCAGACCAGTCCCACCGCTTTACTCGGGAATAACTGCCTGCCCGCGAACTTACTGAAGCCCTATCAGGGCTACGGCACCATTGCCATTTACCAGGCCGAAGCCACTTCCAACTACAATGCGCTGCAAGTGCAGATTCAGCGCCAGGCCACCCGGAACTTACTCATCGGGGCGGCCTACACCTGGAGTAAGTCACTCTCCAGCGCGCAGAGCGGCGGCACCAACGACAACTCTTACGTCAGGCCTGACCAGTACACCAGGGAAGCCTACTATGCGCCTTCCAGCTTCGACCGCCGGCAGGTTCTGGCAATCAACTACGTGTACTCGACACCCAAGATGCCTTGGGGCAATGCCTTCTCGCGCCTGATCACCGATGGCTGGCAGATCTCCGGAGTGACGACTTATGAGACTGGCGCCCCGTTCACACCGGGCTTCAGTGTTTTGAGCGCCGGAAATCAGAACATCACCGGATCGAACACCGAGGGCGCGCGCATTGGCGTGGTCGCCGGATGCAATCCGTACACAGGATCGAGCGACCCCTTCAACCGGTTGAATCCCGCCTGCTTCTTTGCGCCGATGCCGGGGAGCATCGGGCTGGAATCCGGCCTCAACTTCCTGTATGCGCCGGGCGTCGGTAACTGGGACATCTCGGTCACCAAGAATTTCGCCATCAAGGAGCGGGCCAAGCTGCAGCTTCGCCTCGACGCATTCAATGCGTTCAACCACGCTAATTTCACCGGCTACAACGCCACCCTGAACTTCAACTCGTACCCCACAACCAACGGCATTGTCACCGGTGCTCCGACCCTGGCAGCCACCACGCTCGGGAGGAATCCGAACGGGGTTTTCAACGTGACCGGCTATGGCACGGTGACGCAGGTAGGTCCGGGCGCGCTGGGCTATTCGCGGATTCTTCAGACGGTGCTGCGAATAGAGTTCTAACCCATGGTCCAGTAGAATATCCGTTTGCTGACTTCCGCGGTCTCGAAGGGCAGGCAGCCCGGCGGCCTGCCCCGCCTCTTTTTCGCGGTGCTGTTGGCGGGCCTCGCGCACGCGCAAAATCCTTACGTCGATGCCCGGGTCTGCGCCAATTGCCATCCACAAATTGCGCGGACTTACGCCCTAACGGGAATGGCGCGCTCGTTTCAACGCGTTGCGGATGCCCCGGAGGTTCGGTTTCACCTTCAACCGTCAGGCACCTGGTTCGCCATGGAGCGGAAAGAGGGCAAGCTCTTTCAGCGGCGCTGGCGGATTGGTCCCGATGGCCGCGAAATCCTGGTGCGGGAACTGAGCGCCGATTACGAAATGGGCTCGGGAAATCACGTCCGGAGCTACCTGCATCGCACGGCGCGCGGCGCCCTGGTTGAACTTCCCCTGGCCTGGTATGCCGAGAACGGCGGCACGTGGGCAATGGAGCCCGGCTACGACGGCGACTCTCTACCGCCGCCCCGCCAGATCGCCTACGAGTGCATGTTCTGCCATAATGCCTATCCGCGAATCCCGCCCGGCCACGCAGAACCGGGGGCGGAGCCGCTTTACGCAGGGGACCTGCCCGAAGGCATCGATTGCCAGCGCTGCCACGGCCCCGGAGGCAATCACGTCCGCGCCGCGCAGCAGGGCGCGAGCCTCGAGGCGGTACGGCAGGCCATCGTCAACCCCGCGCGCTTGAGCCGGCAGCGGCAAATGGAGGTGTGCCTGCAATGCCATCTCGAAACCACCAGCCGGCCGCTGCCGCATTCCATCGTGCGTTACGGGCGCGGACCGTTCTCCTACCGGCCGGGCGAAGCGCTGGCCAATTTCGAAATCTTCTTCGACCGCAAACCGGCCGGCAATGGCGACGATGATTTCGAAATCGCCCACTCGGCATATCGTTTGCGGAAATCGCAGTGCTTTCTGCGAAGCGAAGGCAAGCTCACCTGCACCACCTGCCACAACCCGCACGATATTCCTCGCGGCGCTGCCGCCACGGCGCATTACAACGCGGTTTGCAACCAGTGCCATGCCGCGGGTATCCGCGCGGCAATAGCCCGGGGAAAACACACGGCGGAAACCTCCTGCATCGGCTGCCACATGCCCAAACGGCGAACCGTGGACGTGGTCCACGCAGTCATGACCGACCATTTCATCCGCCGGCGCGAGCCTGCGGGCGATTTGCTCGCGCCCATGCCCGAACCGCCCGGGTTTTTTGGCAATCCGTATCGCGGGGAGGTGGTTCCGTACTACCCGCCGGCACTCGCCGCGGGAGAGGGCGCTCTGTATCGCGCGGTGGCGCAGATCACGCAACGGAGCAATCCGGCGGGGCTGGAGCAATTGTCCCGGGAGATCGCACGCCAAAAGCCCGCGGAAGCGCAGTTTTATATCGAACTGGGCCAGGCGCTCGCGAGCGCGGGCAATCCCGCGGCGGCGGTGGCGCAGTTCGAACAAATTGCCAAAACGAAGCCAAATTCGCCTTCGATAGCCTTGAATCTGGCGGACGCATTGACGGAAGCCGGACAGGCGGCGCGCGCCATCACGGTCTTGGAACAGGCGCTCGCATCCGCGCCGGGCGATCCCCTGCTCTGGTATCAACTGGGAATTGCGCGCACCGGAGCCGGCGACGATTCGCGCGCTGTTCAGGACCTCGAAAAATGCCTGAGTCTCGATCCTGACCTGGCCGAAGCGCATAACCTGCTCGCGGAAAGACTCGCCTCCTCGGGCGACCTCGAAGGCGCCGGAAAGGAGCTCGAAGCGGCGCTGCGGATCGAACCCGACTTCCCCGAAGCGTTGGGGAATTTCGGCCACCTGCTGGCGGTGAAACGCGATTACGCGCAGGCTGCCTATTATTTCGCGCGCTCCGTGCGGCTGAAGCCGGGCGATGCCGATGTCCTCACGAACTACGCGGTCGTGCTCGGCGCCCTGGGGCGGCTCGCAGAGGCACAGCAGCAGATCGATGCCGCCTTGCATTCCGACCCGCGCTCGGCCGGCGCGCACAACTTCAAAGGCACGCTGCTGGAACGCCAGGGCCTGCGCAAAGAGGCTCTGGGGGAGTTTCTGCAGGCGGCCAGTTTGCAGCCCGGTTTCGCGCTCGCGCATCTGAACGCGGGCAGGATTCTGGCCGCGCAAGGCGACCGCGCCGCTGCGAAAGGGCAACTGGCGCAGGCGGCGCAGAGCGGAGATCCAGCCATCCGGCGGCAGGCGGAGGTTCTGCTGCAGCAGGTGGAACACTAAAGCCGCGCGTCAGCAGCCGGCTTCCTTCAGTTCCTCGGCCGCGATGCGGAAACCGGAATTCGCCGCCGGTACGCCCGCGTAGATCGCGAGTTGCAGCAGCACCTCCTTCAAGTCCTCCATTTCCAGTTCTGCGGCCAGGCCGGTGCGGACGTGAAGCTGGAACTCCTCCCAGCGGCCGAGCGAAGCGGTCATCGCCAGCACCAGCAGCCTGCGCGTGCGCGGATCGAGTCCGGGACGCGTCCAGATGGTCCCCCAGGCGTAGCGGGTAATCAGTTCCTGGAATTCGCGTGTGAAGCCGGTTGTGCCTGCCACTGCCCTGTCTACGTGCGCATCGCCCAGCACGGAGCGGCGCACGGCGAAACCCGCCTCTAACGCATCCCCGGAACGATCGGAGAGCAGAAAATTCAGCAGCGCCGATGTAAACGCCGCCGGACGCTCCACGTTGGACAGGTGAGCAGCGGCCAGTCTGGCGGTCTGTGCGGCGGGGATCTGCGATGCGAGCAGGTCGCCGTGCCCCGCCCACGGCGTGGATACATCGCGATCGCCCGCGATGACAAGTGTCGGAACCGCGATCGACGCCAGCAGCGGGCGGAGATCCATATCGCGGATCGCGGCGCAGCAACCGGCATAGCCCGCCGGATCCGTACTCAACAATGTGGCGCGGATCGAGTCTGCCGCCGGACCTGACGGGCTGGTGAAGAACCGCTCCATGACGCCTTTTTCAATCGCCGCCATCCCTTCCTTCAGAACCGTGTTGCGCCGGACTTCGAACAGAGCCGGATCGGCCATTCGCGGCGAGGTGTTGGCGAGCGCCAGGCGCTCGATGCGCGCCGGATGCCGCGCGGCCAGCCACTGGCCGATCATGCCGCCGAGCGAAAGTCCGCAATATAGGAAACGCTCCCGCGGAACGGTCGCCAGGACGTCTTCGGCAAGCTGCGCGATCGTATACCCGGCCGCCGGGGCGTCGGACGCGCCGTGTCCCCGAAGATCGGGACGAAAGACCTGAAAGTACCGCAGCAGCGCGGGCATCTGCGGTTCCCAAAGGCCGTTGTCGGTGCCGAGAGCATGCACCAGAACCAGCAAGGGCTTGTCCGGAGAACCTTCGAGGCGGTAGTAGATGCGGCAACCCTGCGAGACGCTAAACGGCATTTCTAACGGTCTCCCTCCAAAAGGCGGCGGCGGAACTCTTCCGCACAACCGAGATACTCCTCGGGCCTGTCCAGGCCGGGAAGATCGGGCGGCGCGCCGGTTTCGCGGATGGCATCTTCCACCACCTTCCGCGCAGCCTCGCGGCCCAATTCCGGCGCGAGCATCATGACGGCTTTTTCCGCGAAGACCGCGCCCCTGGTGTTCTCGAGATTGGCGCGCATTCGCGCCGTGTCGACCGTCAAGCCTTCGGCGGCCTCCGCCACACTCTCCAACGCAACCCCCGCCGACTGCACGATTCCATGCACCAGGGGCCACTCGGCCTGCCATCCGCCGGCGGCGCGCTCATGTTCCTGTATCGCGGCGTTCAGGAAATCGGCAAGCAGGCCCGGAGACCGTCTGGCAGCCGCAATCGCGAGCGTGCAGGCGGTCGGGTTTCGTTTGTGCGGCATTGCCGACGATCCTCCTCGCCCATCGCCTCCTGGCTCGGCGGCTTCTGCGACTTCGAACTGCATCAGCAGCGCAAGGTCGAGCGCCATCTTGCCCAGCGTGGCGGTGTAGATGGAAAGCGCGGCCATGAGCGCGGCCAGGCGGTCGCGGTAGCCGTGCCACGGCGCATCGGGGAGCGGCAGGCTGAGCAGGGAGGCGAGCGCCGCGCTGACCTCGAGCCCCCGATCTCCAAGCGCCGCCAGGGTGCCGCTCGCGCCGCCGAACTGCAGACACAGGGCCTCGTCGAACCGCGAGGAGACGCGCTGCCACCCGCGGCGGAGTCCCGCATACCATCCGGCGGCCTTCAGGCCGAAGGTGACCGGCGGCGCCGGCTGCAGCAGGGTGCGAGCCAGCATCACTGTGTTCGCGTGCTGCCCAGACAGACTGCGGAGCGCGGCCAGAATCCGTTCGTGGTCCCGCACCAGAATCCCGCGGCATTGGCGCAACAGAAGCACCAGGGCGGTGTCCGAAACGTCCTGGCTGGTTGTTCCGCAATGCACGAACCCGGCGGCATCCGGGTCCTTGGCGCAAACCCTTGCGGTGAGCATGGCTGCCAGCGGGATAACCGGGGTGCCTGCGCGAAACGAGAGCCGCGTCAGTTCGCCGATATCGAAGCCGCCGGCGTCCGCCGATTCGGCAATCTTCTCCGCCGCCGTTTCGGGAACGATGCCGCAGCGCGCCTCTGCGCGCGCCAGCGCCGCTTCGAAATCGAGCATGGCCTGCAGCACGGAATGATCGGAGAAGACCCGCGACAGCGGTTCGGTGGCCGCCAGGCTTTCGACCAATCGTGTGAACATGCCTTTGATCTTACACGTCGAAGAACACGGTTTCGCGGTCGCCCTGCAGGACAATATCGAAGCTCCAGGCGGCCGGATCGCTTGCGGACGGCCGGGCCAGCAACGTGGCGCGCCGCTCCTCGGGAACCAGCGCCAGCACCGCGTCTTCGGCGTTGACCGCGTCTCCTTCGAAGTAGACCCGTGTGTACAGGTGCTTGAGAAGACCGCGCGCGAACACCAGCACATTGATGTGCGGCGCCTGCAAATTGCCATCGGGACCTGCGACCCTTCCCGGTCTGATCGTCTCGAATGTGCAGCAGCCATCGAGATCCGTCTCCAGACGGCCGAAGCCGTGAAACCGGCATGCGGACGACCCTGCGTCCAGCGGGTGGAGGTAGCGGCCCGCCGAATCCGCCTGCCACAGCTCGATCATGGCATCGCCCGCCGTCGGCGCGCCATCGCCATCGGTCACGCGAACCGTCAAACGGATCCGCTCCCCTTCCGTCCCCGCGGCCGCGAGGCTCCCCAGGTTAGCATTCGTGGTCAGGCCGAAGTTGAAGAACGGGCCGACCGTTTGAGACGCGCTCGGAATGTGACTCATCGCTCCGTTTCCTCAAAGGGCGTGGCGCGGCGGCCGCGCAGCACGATATCGAAACGGTACCCGAGCGCCCATTCGGGTTCCGTCAGCGATGTATCGAAGCAGGAGACCAGGCGCTGCCGGGCGTCGATATCGGGAATGCTGTTGAAGATCGGGTCGTGCGGCATGAGCGGGTCGCCGGGAAAGTACATCTGGGTCACCAGCCGGCTAAGGATCCCGGAGCCGAACAGCGAAAAATGAATGTGCGCGGGGCGCCACGCGTTGTGGTGGTTGCGCCAGGGATAGGCGCCCGGCTTGATTGTGGTGAAGCGGTAGTTGCCCTCGGCATCCGCAATCGTGCGCCCGGCGCCGAGAAAATTCGGATCGAGCGGCGCCGGGTGATTGTCGCGCGAATGACGGTAGCGCCCGGCGGCATTTGCCTGCCAGATCTCCACCATGGCGTGGGGTACGCCGCGGCCGTCTTCATCGAGAATGCGGCCGGCCACCACAATGCGCTCCCCCTGCGGCGGATCGGGAAAGTGGCGGGTCAGGTCGCTATCGCTCTCGCCGATGGGATTGTGTCCGTACAGCGGACCCGTCCGTTCGCTCAAGGTGTGGGGCAGGAGGATCGCCGGCTGCCGCGGGGCGCGCCGGTGCGAGGAGCCGTATGCCTCGTGCCGGTTCGCCGGCTGGGTTTCCGCCCGGGGGCGTGGATACTCGATCATGATTCTCCTGCGATTGCGCCGTGCGCGCGCGCGGTGCGTGCATGCAGATCGCGCAAAACTTCCAGTTCGTCCGCGGAGGGCGGCGCGGTCTCTTCCACCGTGTCCGCGAAGCGGACATCCCATCCGGTGTTCTCCGCAATCTCTTCGCGCGCCACGCCGGGATGCCTGCTGGTCACGACCATTTCGTTGGTCTCCGCATCCGGCCGAATGATGCAGAGATCGGTGACCAGAAGCGTGGGACCCTTGGTGCGGATCCCGAGTTCGCGGCGTTCACGGCCGGTGCGGCCATGACCCAGGCTGGTGAGAAAATCGAGTTCCCTGACGAAGCTGCGCCTGCCCTGCTTCATGACGATGAAGATCTGGCCGCATTGGGTGGCGATTTCGGTTGCGCCGCCGCTGCCGGGCAGCCGCACCTTGGGCCTGGCATAGTCGCCAATCACGGTGCTGTTCAGGTTGCCGAAGCGGTCCACCTGGGCGCCGCCGAGAAAGCCCACCGTAATGCGGCCGCCTTGCAGCCAGTAGCGAAAGATCTCCGGAACCGGCACCGTCGTCAGCGCCGTCTCGCAAAGTTCCCCATCGCCGATCGAAAGCGGCAGAACATCCGGCCGCGTCTGCAGCGTGCCCGATTCATAGATCAGATGAATGCGCGGCGCGTGCGTCAGCCGCGCGAGGTTGCAGGCCGCCGAAGGCAGCCCGATCCCCACGAAACAGACATCGTCATTGCAGAGCGCGCGGGCGGCTGCGACCGTCATCATCTCCTGCGGCGTGTAGTTCATTCCGCTGCCTTCCGGTCCATCACATTCGCCTGCATCCAGGCGCGGAACCTTTCGCGATCGCGCGCGATCTCGTCCCAGGCAATGTAAAAGGCATTATCGCGCGGATAATAGCCGTGGGCGTATGAGGGCCGCGCTCCGCCGGGCACGCACACAACGGCGGAAATCGTCCAGGACGGAAGGATCACAGCATTGGCGGACCGTGGACCAAAATCTTCGACCACCTCCTCCACCGTGACCACTGCGGAGCGGGCAGCCAGCACGGCTTCCTTTTGAACGCCAACGATCCCTTCGATCAGCACATTTCCTTCGCGATCGGCTTTTTGCGCGTGGATGACGGTCACGTCCGGACGATGAGCCGGGATGCACGCCAGTCTCTCGCCGCTGAAGGGGCAGGTAACGAACCGGACCTGCCCGTTGACCCGTGCCAGGTCCGACCCTCCGTAACCGCGCAGAATCGCGCAGGGCATGCCGGAGGCGCCCGCTTCGTAGGCGTGCGCCATCGCCGAGTGGCTGTGTTCAAGAATCTCCAACGGTTCCGGCCAGCCGCGCTCGATGGCGTCCCGCATGCGATGCAGCGAGCCGACGCCCGGATTGCCGCCCCACGAAAAGATCAGCCGCCGCGCCACGCCCATCCCGATCATCTGGTCATAAATCAGGTCGGGCGTCATGCGGATGAGGGTCAGGTTCCTGCGGCCCTGGCGAATGATTTCATGTCCGGCGGCGAAAGGGATGAGGTGCGTGAATCCCTCCAGCGCAACGGTGTCGCCGTCTCGCACGGTGCGGGCGATCGCTTGCGGAAGTGTCAGAAACTCCATGCACCCATCTCGCCTTGCCGTGCGATATTCTCATAAACGGTTTTCGCCCGTCAAGCACGCCGGCATGTGCGATAATCGCACCGTTAAACTCGCAAAGCATGGCGCACGCGTTCATTTGCGACTCCATCCGCACGCCGTTCGGCCGCTACGGTGGATCTCTCGCCGCGGTCCGAACGGACGATCTCGCGGCCATTCCCATCCGCGCCCTGCTGGCGCGAAACCGCGGCCTGAATCCCGAAGCGATTGACGACGTGATCTACGGCTGCGCCAACCAGGCGGGAGAAGACAACCGCAACGTCGCGCGGATGGCATTGCTTCTGGCCGGACTTCCGGAAACGGTGCCCGGGACGACGGTGAACCGGCTTTGCGGATCGGGCATCGAGTCGCTGACGGCCGCCGCGCGGGGTATTCGTGCGGGCGAAATCGAGGTGGCAATCGCCGGAGGCGTCGAAAGTATGTCGCGCGCTCCGCTGGTCCTCGCCAAGCCCGATGCCGCCTGGACGCGCTCGCAGAAACTCGAAGATACGACGCTGGGGTGGCGCTTCATCAATTCCGCGATGAGAGAACGGTACGGCGTGGACTCCATGGCCGAGACCGCGGAAAACGTTGCCGCCGAGAACGGAATCGCGCGCGCGGACCAGGACGCATTTGCGTGGCGCAGCCAGCGGCGGGCCGCTGCCGCCATCGCCGCGGGCCGCCTGGCCTGTGAAATCGTCCCCGTGGAGATCCCCAGGAAAGACGCCGTCACCGCCGACGAGCACCCGCGTCCCGACACAACCCTACACATCCTGGCTTCCCTGAAACCGATTGTGCGGCCTGGCGGCACAGTCACGGCGGGCAACGCTTCCGGCATCAACGATGGAGCCGCCGCGGTGCTGGTGGCAAGCGAGAGCGCCGCCTCCAGGCATCGCCTGACGCCCAAGGCGCGGGTGGTGGCCAGCGCCGCGGCCGGAGTCGCTCCCCGCGTGATGGGTCTGGGTCCTGTGCCCGCGGTCCACAAAGTGCTGGCGCTCGCCGGATTGAGCTTGCAACAAATCGACATCATCGAACTGAATGAAGCTTTCGCGGCCCAGGCGCTCGCGGTGCTGCGGCTGCTGGGATTGCCCGACGACGCTGCTCACGTCAACCCGGATGGCGGCGCAATCGCCCTGGGACACCCGCTGGGCGCCAGCGGCACTCGCTTGCTGGGAGCCGCAGTCCGCCAACTACATGGCAGCGGCGCACACTACGCGCTTTGCACGATGTGCATCGGAGTCGGCCAGGGGGTCGCAACGATCCTGGAACGGGTTTGAAGGAAACCATGCCTGGCGCTCGAATTATCCGGACGTCGGTAGGGATTGTCGGAGCCGGTCCCGCGGGCCTGCTGCTCTCGCATCTGCTGCACCTCGAGGGCATCGAAAGTGTGGTGATCGAATCGCGAAGCCGCAGCCACCTCGAAGAGCGCGTGCGCGCCGGAGTGCTGGAACAGGGCACCGTCGATCTGCTCAACGCCGCCGGCGTGGGCGAGCGGATGCGCCGCCAGGGTCTCATCCATCACGGCGTGGAACTCCGGTTCGACCGCGGCGGTCACCGCATCGACTTCCAGGAATTGACGGGACGCGCGATTACGGTGTACGCGCAGCACGAAGTCATCAAGGACCTCATCAATGCGCGCCTCGCCGCCGGAGGACAGATCCTTTTCGAAGTCGAAGACGTCGCCATCCGGGGCTTTGAGGGCGATGCTCCGCGCATCACTTTCCGCGCCGCCGGGGAGGAATGCCAGCTAGCGTGCGAATACATCGCCGGCTGCGACGGGTTCCACGGAGTTTGCCGGACCTCCGTGCCCGCCGGAGCGCTCCGCTTTTATGAGAAGACCTTTCCGTTCGGCTGGCTCGGCATTCTCGCCCGGGCAAGACCCGCCTCCAACGAACTGATCTATGCGAATCACGAACGCGGCTTCGCCCTGCTCAGTATGCGTACGCCCGATATCAGCCGTGTGTATCTGCAATGCCGCCCCGACGAGGAACTGGCGGAATGGCCGGACGAACGAATCTGGGAAGAACTGCAACGGCGCTTCGAAACGGCGGACGGCTTCCGCCTCAATGAAGGACCGATTTTCCAAAAGGGCGTGACCCCGATGCGCAGTTTCGTGACCGAGCCCATGCAGTTCGGCCGGCTGTTTCTGGGCGGGCGACGCCGCACACATCGTCCCGCCCACGGGCGCCAAGGGCCTGAACCTGGCCGCTGCGGACGTGTGGGTGCTGGCGCACGCTCTGGCCCGCCGGTTTCACACCGGCTCCGAAGCGCCGCTGCGCCGCTACTCGGAGGTCTGTCTGCGCCGCGTGTGGCGCGCGCAGCACTTCTCCTGGTGGATGACTTCCATGTTGCACCGCTTCGAGGAGAGCCCGGAATTCGATCATCGCAGGCAGTTGGCCGAGCTCGGCCAGTTGTCCGCCTCCCGGGCGGCCGCCACGGTGTTCGCGGAGCACTATACCGGGCTGCCCTTCGATCTTCCGCGATGCTAAAATCCGGATTCTCTAACCCGAGACCGGGAAATCAAATGGGGAGGACCGTCATGAATCGAATGGTTCCGGCGGCGCTGCTGGGCATCGCCGCGGTAGCTTACGCTCAGGGTCAGCCGGCCGGCCGCGGCGGTCCGCAGGGCGGGTTTCCCCCGATGGGCACGACGCCAAAGCCCGCGATCGCCAATGTGAAAGCCGTGCGCTCCTGCGAGAGCCTGGCAACGGTTGCCCTGCCGAACACAACCATCGAATCGGCCGCGCTCGATGCCACCAATCCGGGCATCTGCCGCGTGACGGCGGTCACGACGCATCCTCCCGCCGGCGACAAAGTGAGGATCTGGATCGGCATCCCCACGGAGAACTGGAACGGCCGCTTCCTCGGCACCGGCGGTGGTGGCTTTTCCGGCGGCAGTGCGGGCGGCATCAATCCGCCGCTTGCGCTCGGTTACGCTTCCGGCGCAACCGATACCGGGCACCCGGGCGGCAGCGGCGCCTTCGCCCTGGATGCCAACGGACGCCTGAACTGGCAAGCCATCCGCGACAACGCATACCTGGGAATTCATGAGATGACCGAAACCGGGAAGGCGCTCACTCAGGCCATGTACGGCGTCGCGCCGCGGTACGCTTACTTCGACGGTTGTTCGACCGGAGGACGGCAGGCATTGATGGAGGCGCAGCGCTACCCGCAAGACTATAACGGCATCGTGTCCGGCGCGCCGGCCATCAACTGGCCGAAGCTCATGATGCAGTCGCTCTGGGGCACGGTGCAGATGAATGCCGCGGCCAATCCGCTGCCCGCATGCAAACTGGCCGCGGCCACTGCCGCCGCGGTCGCCGCCTGCGACGCCATCGATGGCGTCAAGGACGGAGTGATCGAAAACCCCGAGCGCTGCACTTTCGATCCCAAAGCGCTCATCGGCGTTTCCGCGGGAGATTGCGGCACGTTTACGGAAGCCGACGCGAACATGATCCGCATGTTGTGGGATGGCCCGCGCCATCCGGACGGCGGCTTCCTCTGGTACGGCCAGCCTCGCGGAGCGGATTTGAATGCGCTGGCTGCGAGCCGGGGAACTCCGTTGAAGCCGCAGGCATTCGTGTTCTCCGTGGAATGGTTGAAGTTCTTTCTCACCGAGAATCCGCAGTTCGACTGGACCACCGTCACTCCCGCCGCGTATCAGCTTTTCTGGGATCAATCCGTGGAGGAGTACGGGCTCGTGATCGGCACCGACAACCCGGATCTGACGGCCTTCCGCGACCACGGCGGAAAGGCAATTGTCTGGCATGGATGGGCCGATCAGCTCATCAGCGCCGAGGGGACCATCGACTACTACAAGCGGGTCCGGCAGCAGATGGGCGGAGCGGAGAAGACCGCGCAATTCGCGCGCCTGTTCCTGGCCCCCGGCGTTGGCCATTGCGGCGGCGGTCCTGGACCGACGCCCTACGGACAGCTGGATGCTTTGCGCGGCTGGGTCGAAGACGGCAATGCGCCAAAGACCCTGACCGCCGCCCGGCGGGACCAGACAGGCGCGATCACGCGATCCCGCCCGCTGTGCCAATATCCGCTCGTGGCGAAGTACAAAGGAACCGGCAGCACCGACGACGCGAAGAATTTCGTGTGCAGCACGGGCTTTTAGGACGGGCGCCGGCGCACACAGGAAGGAATAGAAATTTGCACCGCTCCAGAGTCAACCCGCGCGGGAGGGTCAGGCAGTGGCGGAGCATCGCCGCGCACGACGTCATCCGCACCGCGGCGGCTGTCAGCGCGGCGGTCATCGCCGTCATGATCGTGAAAGCGCAAGCTCCTTCCGCTGTACCCCCAACACGCCGGGGCACCTCAGACGGAGTTCCCACCGCACACCTGAACTACCAGCCCGGCAGGCTGCCCAACCTTGTTTCCGTGGCGCTCGCGGACACGATCATGGCGCGCTACCCGGACTACCGGGATGCCTACTGGAAGCCGTGGACCTATGTTCACGGCTACGTGTTTCTGGCGTTCGAGCGGCTGTATCGCGACACCGGCGACCGCAAGTACCTCGATTTCATCCGGCGCTATATCGACTCCTTCGTCGATGAACAGGGCGGATTCACCGCAAGCAAGCTCGACAATCTGGATGACCTCATGACCGGCAACGCCATCGTGGGCCTTTATGAGCGCACGGGCGAAGATCGATACCGGATCGCGGCCACACGATTCCTGCGGGCGCTCGACGATTATCCGCGAAGTTCCGACGGCCAGTTCTGGCACGGAAAACGCGCCGCCAACATGTGGATCGACGGAATCTTCATGGGTCAGATGTTCGTGATTCGTTATGGGCATTCGATTGGCGAAAGCGGGTCGTGCTGGGATGAGGCGACGCGGCAGATCACCGTCTTCGCGAAGCACGCGCAGAAGGGCGATTCGGGGCTCTACTATCACGCCTGGACCGAACAGGCTCCGAAGCCCGACTGGGCCGACCCGAAAACGGGCCTGTCGCCGGAGGTGTGGAGCGAAGGCTTGGGCTGGTATGCGCTGGTGATTCCGGAGACTCTGGCCGTTCTGCCGAAGGATCATCCCAGGCGGGCTGCGGTGGAAGACATTTTCCGCCGGCTTGCAGCGGGCCTCAAGCGTACGCAGGACCCGGAGACCGGAGGGTGGTACATGATCGTCGATCAGCGCGGCAAACCGGGCAACTGGATCGACCCTTCGGGAACGGCGATGTTCGTGTACTCGCTCCGGCGGGGCATCGAACTCGGATTGCTGGACGCGGACGAATATGGCCCGGTCGCGAAGAGAGGATATGCGTCTCTGCTCCAATTCGTCAAGGTGAATGATCGCGGACTGGTGGACTTAACGGGCGGAGGCGACGGCATCAGCATCAAAAAAGACTTCGCGGCGTATGTCGGGGTTCCGCGACGAGTGAACGCGAAGGAGACAGTGGCGGGAGTTCTATGGGCCTCCGAGATCATGGAGCGTTCCCGGCTGCAGCGACGGTAAAGCGGATTTTACCCCATATTTATCGTTAAAAAACTGTGCTGAAGCAGGCCCCGGTCGGCCGTTCACAGGTGAGACTGCGCGATGGGCTGCTGTCCGTCCAGGGCGTCCAGTTCTCGGGTGCGCCGGAATACGAGTTCGAAGTCTACAACGCACGGCCGACACTTCTGGGCCGCCTATGGATTCTTGCGGGACGCAGAAGCCGCAAGGAACGTGATCAAACGCCTGCCAAAAGACGACCGTGACGCCCCGTGAGCTTCCAGAACATAACGGTCTGTCGTTACCCATATGGGAGATGAGCGCCAGGCCCGGCACACCAAGGTAATCGTCGCGGTTGTGGGTGATCAGCGGAACGTCGGCCAGCAAAGCCGTTGCGGCGATCCTGTCCCCAGTTGGCGTTGAGCGCCCAACGATCCAATTCCGCCAGGGTCATAAACGAGATGATTGGCGTTCGGTCCGTGAGATCGGGAAGGTAGTGGAGGGGCCGTTGGATGGTTCTGAAAGAGGTAGGAAACCACGTCCGGCCAGAAATCGCCCAAGAGTATTCTGGGATCGTGAATAGGCCCCTTCCCCTGTTGTGCAATCAGTTCATCCACTGTCGGGCTGGCGTCGAAGGGATACCGAGGGTCGTTCGCTTTGTCCACATTGCGCCTCCGCACTCTTGAGTATGGCGAGAACTTCAGGGCAGGGCTCGGCTGCGGCCTGAGCGGCATAAAATCTGCCCTGCCTGCCGACCTACGGTCGACGGCAGGGATGCACACAAATGCTGCCGGTTGTCGAACTGAGTCCGCGTCCCGCTGTCGCCTCTATATTTTTGATTCAAACTAAAACGTGTTGGTGGAGGCGGGGGGAGTTGGGCTGCGGTAGGTTATTGATAACGGATAACTTATTGATCTTGCATTGCACCTGATACCAAAAAAACCACCTATACAGCGAACCAATTCACGTATAATTCACCTTGCAATGTAAAGCCCATATCGGCCGGGTTGTCCCCGCCCCTACCAGCCGCGCCACGCTCAATTTCGTTCCTCCGGGTCCGATATACTAGACGGCAATGGCTAAACGAAAAAATCCCGCTGCGGTTGCCCTCGGGCGGCGCGGCGGTAAGGCTACCGGACGTAAGGGCCTAGCCGCAATGTCTCCCGAAAAACGGCGCGAGATCCAAGAGAAGGCGTGGGCCGCTCGCCGCAAACCAGATTCCGATATCCAGAATTAGTCTTGACATCTTGATTAATAAGCGCTTATTATCGAACTAGAGCCTATAGGAGGGCTCTAGAAACCATGTTTACCGACGTTGTTTCACAGCGCGAGCTACGCGCCTTGTGCGCCCTTCGGGATGCTTTCGACACACAGTGTGAAGCCTTGCAGCGGCGCGTGCTGGCCGGCGCGACCGTTGAGAGCGGCGCGCTATCTCTGAAGACCACATCAGAGGAATTCCCGGAGAATGAAAACGCGACCGGGTTTAGCCACTTAGGAGTGACGGTATCGATTTCGCCCGCGCGCGCAGATGCGGCGTAAGTGGCTTACAGTCGAGTGTCTAACAGCAATGCCCCGAGCGCAGGCAAGCGCAACGGGGCATTGCTGTATTTACCGACAGTTACTTTTATTTGATAACTCGCCTGCACTTTCCTTGCCTAATTTCGGACACTCGTATTACCATATAGGTGAATGGGCGCGCGTATAGTTCGGGAGGCTTAATGGACGTAGACGCGAATGATTTCAACTCGCTCCGAAAACTTGCGGCCGGCGTGATTGACGGGTTGTTGGCCGGCAAGGTACCGCCGTACATTGACCGGGACGAGTTAATCGGTGAGTGTATAACTCGGCTACCATCGCTTCTCGACGAATACGGCGCTAGAAACGGAGCATCCCTGGGAACGTTCCTAAAGAAGGCTTGGCGGAATGATGCCCTGAACTTCATTGACAAGGAACGGAGGCGGAGAAAATACCTCGTTGATGATCCAATACGGCCCACGAACTCGGACAGCGATGATGAAAACGACGATGTTAGATCCCCCGAGGATCAAGTAGTTTTCGAGCAGCAACAGAGGGAGGGCCGCGCCCAAGATCAGGACACGTACCAAACACTGCTCCGTGCTGACGTATTCGAGCGCGCTAGTAGACTACTGACCCGTGAACAATTCAGCGCGCTAATGCTTTGCTATCGTGCCGGTTTAACCGAGCGGCAGGCCGGACAAGAGCTTGGTACGACGCGAGAGGCAATCCATAGCCGTCTAGGGAAGGCTACCCAAAAGCTCAAGGCAGATTTTCAGAAGAACCCGCCCCACCTGGACCCGAAGGGGTACCATTCATGATTTGCGCTCGGCCTATGTAGGCGTGAAAGGGGAAATAAGCCCCCTCACAAGTACCAAATCACTTTCCCGCTCGGCCTATGTAGGCGTAAGGGAAGCGCGCCCACAGAAACACAGTAAGGCGGGACGGTGCCAAATCATCCGTTCCCCTCGGCCTATGTAGGCGAGAGCCGATACCATCGGATTCCCCTAAACAAAAACGACTGGAGCAATTTGAAATGAATACAACGGAACTTACCGGCATTATTACGCGCGGACTGGTGCGCAATGGCGTTGCGCGGGTTACGGCTGAAGCGATAGCACTCCGAACGATGTCGGATCAACCGGAGGAATGGAATCGGATTATCGGGCGGTCTAGCGCTTCCGTGCTGCCTCACGTTTACGTTTTCGTGACGAAGTTTGGAGAACACCGCTTTACGACGTTCGTATACGCCCCTGGCGGTGTGGACAATAGCGCCGTAATTCGGGAATTGCTCGGCACGGACACGGGTGCGGGATGCCTCGTAAATGAATCCCGACCTACCCAGGATCAGGAATCCGAGGCGAAACCGGGAGCGTTTCCGGTTGACGTGTACGACGTTGCCGAGGAATTGAATCGCGCCGTGCGTGCCGTCTCCCGGTGAAAAACCGTGCTCACAGATCAACGCTACGAACTGTACGAACTGCGCAACGAGTTACGGGAGACTACCGTAGAAGCCGAACGGCTGAAGCGCGCCCTGGAAGATATCGGGGTGCTGTGTCCGTTTCACGTTACCCCACCCAAGCGCGGACCAGAAACACGGAATGCCACGTCGAATAGAAGGCGGTAATGGCTTATAGAGCGGATTCTAGGCGTTTACCGAAAAGGAAGGCGGCGGTAAAAGAGAAAGCCCCGTACATGCCGTTCTATGGGCGAGATTTCTATGGCGACCTGAACGTCATGGCTATGAACGCTGAACAACGGGGCGTATACCTCCATCTAATCTGGCTATGCTGGCAGGAGGGCGCGATACCCTCGGATGTCGCTACGCTCGCGGCGGTAACCGGGGGCTTTCCGGTGGCATACTTCCAGGAACAGGTTTGGCCCAAGCTGTGCGATCTGTTCAAGACGCAGGAAGACGGAAAGCTAATCCATCTAAAAGTTGAAGCCATACGGGATGGTAACGAGGCGTTCCGAAAGAAGCGCTCCGAGGCCGGTAAGGCGGGAAACAAAGTGCGATGGGAAGGTGATCGCAAACCTATCGCAAAACCATCGCAAAGTGATCGCAAGGCAATCGCAAAACCATCGCTTTCATCTTCATCTTCATCTTCATCTTCAGAAAGTAACACACACTGCTCATCTGGCGATGAGCGGGGAGCGCTTTCCCTCGATGTGTTCTTTGAGGAACGGTATTCACGTCACCCGAAAAAACGGGACAGGGTTTTAGCTCAGCAGGCGCTATCTGAGATTGCGGGCATAGAGACGGCCGACGTTCAAGAGCAATTCCGGCGCGGTCACGAGGCGTGGATATCAACCGATACCTATCAGTGGAAGGGCGGGGCTAATTGCCCTACCCTTGCGGAGTTTATTGTGGATAAGACTTGGCAGTATCCGCCAGATACACCCGCAGAGGAACCGCGATTACAAAGCACGATGGACCCCGAGACAAAGCGGCGCATGAAGGATTGGAATGGATGACCCCAACACACCGTATAGAATGCCTCGCAATGAGGCGGAAAACGGGCGTAGTTGCATCGTTGATAGCCGGGTGGCTGTAGGGTGGCGGGCTAAACAGGGCCTTTTTTGGGGTTAGGTTGTAAGTTACTGAAACCACGATACCTCGTGAACGGTCAAGTAGCCCATCCCGGCATAGGGAGGCGGGGGGATCAAAATCTCTAACGGTCACCCCTGTAGACCGTGGGTGACATCACGCGCACGTGTGACCAATTTTTCCAGGTAGGACCAAGTTATAGCCACGGGACTACAGTGTATGCTCAGAACCCCTTATTTACGCATTCACTGCGGACAGGTGACAGCTAGGAAGCCTCAAGAATAACTTGGAATAACCTGGATGATAGCACGAAAGTAAAGGACTTATGGAACGTACCGTAGACAATACCGCGAAAGTACCGCGATTGCTCGAATTATGGAAAGATCACCGGTCACCGAATTATCTACTGGAGGCGCGCGCCGCGTTAGTGGATGCCGCCTCGGCCTTGGTAGACTGCGCGGTGAAAGAAGAGCGCGCAATGAAGGCGGATGAACAGAGGCAGTTTGACGAATTTACCGCACAAGTGCGCGACATTAACGTCGAGCTTGCGGAATACAAGCGGCAGCGGGTAGCGGACGTAGTAGCGGCCGGCTTACCCGCCGAGTATTGCAGGTTGCCCTTTTAAGGCACGGATTTTAC
>Ga0335085_10004306_pt1 | contig 23736 bp, 23 predicted proteins | sample Lox_Sample_45_FD_206712 | JGI IMG/M metagenome (GOLD analysis project Ga0335085, IMG submission 206712) | Soil microbial communities from Loxahatchee National Wildlife Refuge, Florida, United States - Lox_Sample_4.5 | ecosystem: Environmental > Terrestrial > Soil > Wetlands | place: USA...
CGTCGTGATCAACCAGGTCTCGCCGATCTACGTGAGCTTCGCGGTCCCCGAGCAGGAGCTGGCGCAGATCCGCGCCCGCATGGCCGAGGGCAGCGTGCCGGTGCGGGCGCAGGCGCGCGGCGAGAGCCCCCCGCCGAGCGCGGGCGAGCCGCAGCGCGAGCCGGCCGTCGGCGTCCTCACCTTCATCGACAACGCGGTCGACCGCACCACCGGTACGATCCGCATGAAGGCGACCTTCGAGAACGCGGACGCGCGGCTCTGGGCGGGCGAGTTCGTCAACACGGTCATGGTGGTCGGGGAGCACGAGAACGCCGTCGTGGTGCCGGCCCAGGCGGTGCAGCAGGGGCAACAGGGCCCGTTCGTGTTCGTGGTCGAGGGGGACGCTGCCCTGGTGCACCCCGTCACGCTCGGGCCCTCGCTCGGCGGCGAGAGCGTGGTGGAGGGCGGCGTGCGGGCGGGCGACCGCGTCGTCGTCGACGGCCAGCTCCGCCTCGCCCCGGGTGCCAAGGTGCGGGTCGTGGACGGCGCGGGCGCGGCACCGGCGGCTCCGGCCACCGCCGCTGCGGGCGCGAAGCCGGGCGCATGAACGTCTGCGAGCCCTTCATCCGACGTCCCGTCGCCACCACGCTGGTGATGGCCGCGCTGCTGGTCTTCGGCGGCGCCGCCTACACGCGGCTGCCGGTGAGCGATCTCCCGAACGTCGACTACCCGACGCTGCTCGTGACCGCGGTGCTGCCCGGGGCCAACCCCGACACCATGGCGTCCTCGGTCGCGACGCCGCTCGAGAAGCAGTTCTCGACGATCGCCGGGCTCGACTCGATGACCTCGACGAACGCGCAGGGCATCACCCAGATCACCCTGCAGTTCACGCTCGACCGCAACATCGACGCGGCGGCGCAGGACGTGCAGTCGGCGATCTCGATGGCCAGCGGGCAGCTCCCGCCGGAGCTGCCGACCCCGCCGTCCTACCGCAAGGTCAATCCCGCCGATCAGCCGGTGCTGTTCCTCTCGCTCTCCTCGCCGACCCTGCCGCTCTCTGCGGTCGACGAGTACGCCGAGACGCTGCTGGCGCAGCGCATCTCGATGGTGTCGGGCGTCGCGCAGGTGCAGGTCTACGGCTCGCAAAAGTACGCGGTGCGCGTGCAGCTCGACCCCGAGCTGCTGGCGGCGCGCGGGCTCGGCATCGACGAGGTGATGGAGGCGGTCCAGCACGCAAACGTGAACCTCCCGACCGGTACCCTGGACGGCCGCCACCGGGCCCTCACGGTGCAGACGCAGGGCCAGCTCACCGACGCCGATGCCTATCGCTCGCTGATCGTCGCGTACCGCGGCGGCAACCCGATCCGCCTCGACGAGCTCGGCCGGGTGGTCGACGGCGTGGAGAACGACCGCATCGCGAGCTGGTACGGCGACCAGCGCGCGATCGTGCTCGCGATCCAGCGCCAGCCCGGCACGAACACGGTCGAGGTCGTCGACGCGATCAAGGGCCTGCTGCCGTCGCTGCGCGCGCAGATGCCGGGCTCGGTCGACGTGAACATCCTGTACGACCGCTCGGTCGGGATCCGCGCCTCCGTGAGCGACGTCAAGCTGACGCTGGTGCTCACCGTGGCGCTGGTCGTGCTGGTGATCTTCCTGTTCCTCCGCAACGCCTCCGCGACGCTGATCCCCAGCCTGGCGCTGCCGATGTCGATCGTCGGCACCTTCGCCGCGATGTATGCCCTCGGCTTCAGCCTCGACAACCTCTCGCTGATGGCCCTGACGCTCTCGGTCGGCTTCGTGGTCGACGACGCGATCGTGATGCTCGAGAACATCGTGCGGCACATGGAGCGGGGGGAGTCGCCGCTGGCCGCGGCGCTCGCGGGCTCGCGCGAGATCGGCTTCACGATCGTGTCGATGACGATCTCGCTGGTGGCCGTCTTCATCCCGGTGCTGTTCATGAGCGGCATCCTCGGCCGGCTGCTGCACGAGTTCGCCCTCACGATCTCGATCGCGATCCTCGTCTCGGGCTTCGTCTCGCTGACGCTGACCCCGATGCTGTGCAGCCGCTTCCTGCGCCCGCGGCACGGCGAGGCGCAGGCCGCGTGGGCGTCGGCCGCCGAGCGCGCCTTCGAGGCGCTCACCGACGGCTACCGGCGGAGCCTCGACTGGGTGCTGCGGCACCGCGCGCCGATGCTCGGCCTCTCGGTGGCGATGATCGGCGCAGCGGCCTGGCTGTACGCGGCGATGCCCAAGGGATTCCTGCCGAGCGAGGACATCGGCTTCGTGTTCGGCTTCACCGAGGCGGCCCAGGGCGTCTCGTTCGCGGAGCTCGCGAGCCACCAGAAGGAGCTCGCCGCGATCGTCGCGCAGGACCCGAACATCGACGCGTTCTTCTCGAGCATCGGCGCCGGAGGCCCCAACGCGACCGGGAACTCGGGGCGGATCTTCATGCACCTGCGGCCGCGCTCGGAGCGGCGCCTCAGCGCCGACCAGGTGATCGAGGAGCTGCGGCCGAAGCTCTCGGCGGTGCCTGGCATCCGCATCTTCCTCCAGAACCCGCCGCCCATCCGGATCGGGGGCAACCTCACCAAGAGCCTGTGGCAGTTCACGCTGCAGGGAACCGACACGCAGGAGCTGTACCGGTCGGCGCAGGCGCTGGAGGCGAGGCTGCGCCAGCTCCCGCAGCTCCAGGACGTCGCCACCGACCTCCTGATCGCCAACCCCGAGCTGCACGTCGAGATCGACCGCGACAAGGCGTCCGCGCTGGGCGTGAGCGCGCAGCAGGTCGAGGACGCGCTGTTCAGCTCCTTCGCGACGCGCCAGGTCTCGACGATCTACGCCCCCAACAACGACTACCAGGTCATCCTCGAGCTCGAGCGGCGCTACCAGGAGGACGCCTCGGCGCTGTCTCTGCTCTACGTGCGCTCGTCGAGCGGCGCCCTGATCCCGCTCGACACGCTGGCGCGCGTGCGGCAGGGGCTCGGCCCGCTCTCGGTGAACCACCTCGGGCAGCTCCCGGCGGTCACGCTCTCGTTCAACCTGCGCCCCGGCGTGGCGCTCTCGGAGGCGGTGGCCGCCGTGCAGCGCGAGGCGGCTGCGACGCTCCCGGCGAGCGTGAGCACGAGCTTCCAGGGCGCGGCGCAGGCCTTCCAGTCGTCGGTGCGCGGGCTCGGGCTCCTGCTGCTCGTCGCGATCCTGGTGATCTACCTCGTCCTCGGGATCCTGTACGAGAGCTTCGTCCACCCGATCACGATCCTCTCCGGCCTCCCCTCGGCCGGCCTCGGCGCGCTCCTCACGCTCTGGCTGTTCGGCATCGACCTCAGCATCTACGCCTTCGTCGGCATCATCATGCTGATCGGCATCGTCAAGAAGAACGCGATCATGATGATCGATTTCGCGCTCGACGCGCAGCGCGGTGGGGTGGGTCCCGAGGCGGCGATCCGCGAGGGCTGCCTGGTGCGCTTCCGCCCGATCATGATGACGACGATGGCGGCGCTCATGGGGACGCTCCCGATCGCGATCGGGCTCGGCGCCGGGGCCGAGGCGCGCCGTCCGCTGGGGCTCGCCGTGGTCGGCGGCCTCGTGGTCTCGCAGGCGCTGACGCTCTACGTGACCCCGGTGGTGTACCTCTATCTCGAATCGCTGCAGCAGTGGCTGCGCGAGCACGCGCCCGGCTGGCGCCTGCTACCCGGCCGGCGCCGGCGCCAGGCGCGGCACGTCGAGGTCGTCGGGGACGTCGATCTCCATGCGAAGTAGCGCGTAGCCGTAGGTCTTCCCCTGCGTGTCGAGGCGCAGCGAGACCAGGCCGCCGCCGTCGAGCGCGCGCCGCAGGACGAAGTTCAGGGCCTCGAGGTTCGGGAGCTCGTAGCGCTCGACCGGTCCACCGCACCAGTCCCCGAACCAGGCCTTCACGCGCTCCGCCGTGAGCTCGCGCCGGATCACGGGCCAGTAGGCGGGCTGCCGCGCGATGATCCCGATGTTGCAGACGTCGCCCTTGTCGCCGGCGCGCGTGTGCGCGAGGTCGTAGAGCGGTCGCCTCACGACTCGAGCACCTCGACCGACCCGTGCGCCGCGGAGCGCGGCACGAGCGCCGGCCAGAAGTTCACGATCGCGCGCGGCTCGGGGCGGCCGGTGAGCAGGCCGGAGCAGGCGCCCGGCACCCCGGAGAGCACGAGCGGGGCGATCTCCTCGCCGAAGCGTTTGGCCGACTCGCGGTCGCGCGTGCGGATCGCCATGCGGAACAGCACCTCGTTGGGCTCGCCGCCCGGCGGCGGCGGGGCCATCGCCCCGTGCGCCGCGTTGACGCCGATCCAGTCGACGTGGTGCTCGTCGATCTCGATGCCGAGCTTGCGGCAGCGGTCGAGCAGGAGCTTCTCGGTGGCGCGGGCGCGCTCGACGGCGTGCGGCCAGACGAAGGTGAGGCCCACCGCGTTGGTCCAGCCGTCCTGGTAGCTGATCGACACCTTCAGGTGTTCGGGCGGCGGGCCGCCGCGGACGCCGGAGATCCGCACCCGGTCGCGGCCGAGATCCTCGAGCGAGAAGCTCGTGAAGTCGGCGGTCGCGTCGGGCGTCGGGTAGGCGCGCGGGTCGCCGATCTCGTACAGGAGCTGCTCTTTCACCACCGCCGGGGTCACGAGCCCGCCGAGCCCCGGGTGCTTGGTCACGACGAAGTCGCCCGAGGCCTCGACCTCGGCGATCGGGTAGCCGAGGTTCGCGAGGTCCGGCACCGACTCCCAGCCGCCGCAGAAGTTGCCGCCGCTCGCCTGGCCGCCGCACTCGATCACGTGCCCGGCCACGACGCCCGCGGCGCGCCGGTTCCAGTCGTCGGCCGGCCAGTCGAAGTGCGCGAGCAAGGGGCCGAGCGCCAGCGCGGAGTCGGTGCAGCGGCCGGTGACCACGATCTGCGCGCCGGCCCGGAGGGCCTCCGCGATCGGGTCGGCGCCGAGGTAGACGTTCGCCGAGGCGACGCGCTCGCGGATCGTCGAGAACGAGGCGCCCGTGTCGAGGTTCGCCAGGGAGACTCCCTGCGCGAGGAGCGCGCCGAGGCGATCGGCGACGTCGTCGCCCTCGACGAGGCCGACGCGCACGCCCCGGTGCCCGGCATCGCGCGCGAGCTTCACGACGGCCTCGGCGCAGGCGCGCGGGTTCATGCCGCCGGCGTTGGTGACGACGCGGATGCCGCGCGCGACGACGTCGCCCAGGGCCGGCTTGAGCGCCTTCAGGAAGTCGCCGGCGTAGCCGCCTTGCGGGTCGCGGAGCTTCTTGACGCGCAGGATCGACATCGTGATCTCGGCCAGGTAGTCGAGCATCACGACGTCCACGGGGCCGCCGCGCACCTGGTCGAGCAGCGCGTCGTTGCGGTCGCCCCAGAAGCCGGACGCGCCGGCGATGCGGAGGGGAGCCGTGGCCATCGACGTGCGATCTTAGCGCGGTGACGCATCCGAGCGCGGAGCCGGGGGAGCTCGCGGAGCGCCTGAAGCAGCGCGCGCTCGGGCTCGGCTTCGATCGCGCCGGCGTCGCGAAGCTCGGCCCGAGCCCCGAGTCGGAGGCGTTCCGCGGCTGGCTGGCGCGCGGCCTCCACGGCGAGATGCACTGGCTCGCCCGCAAGGTCGACGAGCGCGTCGACCCGCGCCGCCTCTTCGAGGGCGCCCACTCCGCGCTGGTCGTCGGCCTCGTCTACGACCAGCCCATTCCGTCGCCTCCGGAGCCGCAACCCACCGGCCGCATCGCGCGCTACGCCGGCGGCGACGACTACCACGACGTGATGCTCGATCGCCTGCTCCGCCTGGGTGACGAGCTGGCCGCGCTCGCCGGGCGGCCGGTGCGCTGGCGCGCCTACGTCGACACGGGTCCCGTGCTCGAGCGGGTGCTGGCCGCCGAGGCGGGGCTCGGCTGGATCGGCAAGAACACCTGCCTGATCGACCCCGCGCTCGGCTCGTATCTCTTCCTCGGCGTCCTGCTCAGCGATCTCGACCTCGCCGCCGGCGCGCGCGAGCCCGATCACTGCGGAAGCTGTCGCGCCTGTCTCGACGCCTGCCCGACCGACGCGTTCCCCGAGCCGTACGTGCTCGACGCCACGCGGTGTCTCTCGTACACGACGATCGAGCTGCGGGGCGCGATCCCCGAGCCGCTGCGCGCAGGGCAGGGCGACCGCGTGTTCGGCTGCGACGTCTGCCAGGAGGTGTGCCCCTGGAACACGCGGACGCGTCGCGGGATCCCGGCCGACCGGGAGGGGCTGCGCGCGCGACTCGCGCCGCGCCCCACGTGGGCGCGCGCCTCGCTCGCGTGGCTGCTCGGGCTCGACGAGGAGGCGTGGCGAGCCGCGACGCGCGGCACCGCGCTGCGCCGCGCGAAGTGGCGCGGCCTCGTCCGCAACGCGCTCGTCGCCGCGGGCAACGTCGGCGACCCCGATCTCGTCCCGCTCCTCGAGCGGCACGCGCGCGGATCCGATCCCCTGCTCGCCGAGCACGCGCGTTGGTCGCTCGTGCGCCTCCAGAGCTGGGCGCGATGACGGATCGCAATCTCGGTGTTGCCACCGCGAGGACGCCGCCGCCACTCCCGAGCCAAGGAATAAACGGAGGTCGGCGATGTCGGCGTTCGATCGGCGTTTCTTGCGTTCGGTGGTCTCGCCGTCCGTCGGGCTGCGAGCGGCGATGCGGGTGGTCCCGATGCTGGGGGTTTTCACCGCGGCGGCGGTGGCGCACGCGGATCCGCTCGTCCCGAACTTCGTGTTTCCCGACGGCTCGCTCGGATTCGAGATGGTGGCCTCGGCGGGTCCCGCTCCGATCAACCCGGGCGTGCTGGTGGGCTTGAATCCGCAGCCGCTCCCTCCCTTTCCCAACCCGCAGGACCTGACGCTCAACCTCGGCGATCCAACCGGTCCGATCGCGAGCAACGCGAACGCCAGCTCGACGTTCGAGCTCCAGTGGTGGCTGAGCGTTCCCGGCGGAGGCCTCTCGTTCCCGTCGGAGATCCCGGTTCCCGACGCGAACGGGAACACGCAGTTCACGGTCGACGGGAGCGGCGGCAATCCGCTCTTCGACGTCTCGTTCCACGTCGGGCCGGGGCCGGTCGACCCGACGAGCTGGGTCATGCTCAACCCCCAGCCCCTGCCGCCGTTTCCCGCCGCCCAGGGCTTCGGCCTGCAGTTCGGCGACCCGACTGCGGTCGAGTTCCAGATCACCGAGATCGTTCCGAACGGCGCCCCGGTGGTCCTGAGCTTCTCGTTCGTGCCGGAGCCGTCCGCGCTCCTGTCGATCGGGATGGGACTCGCCGCGCTGGCCGCCGCGCGATCTCGGGCGCGCTAGCGGCGTGCCCGCCGTGCTGCCACGACCTCGGCCACGCGTCCCGGGAAGTCGGACATGATCCCGTCGACGCCGAGGTCGAGCAGGCGCTCCATCTCGGGCGGCTCGTTCACCGTCCAGACGTGGACGACGATGTCGTGGCGGTGGGCGTGCTCGACGAAGGCGCGCGTCACGAGCGCCCGGCCGCCGAAGTCGGGAGGCACCTGGAGTGCCATCGGTCCCGGCGGCGGTGGCTCGCCCGCCAGGGCAGCGCGCACGAAGCGGAGCACGTCGCCGGCCGAGGCGCCGACGGCGGGCCGCGCGCCCGTCTTGGCCAGGTGCGCGCGCAGCGCGTGCATCACGTCGTCCTCGGCGGCGGCCAGCAGCACGCGCTCCTCGAGGCCGGCGCGGCGCACCTGATCGACCGCGCCCTCGATCAGCTCGGGGCGGCCCTGCTTCAGCTCGAGGTTCCAGCGCGCGCCCGGGAATGCATCGAAGGCCTCTTCGAGAGTCGGGATGCGAAGACCCTGCCCGCGAAAGGGAAAGTGCCCGTCGCCCGCCGGCGAGAAGCGGTGGCCGGCGTCGAGCGCCCGGATCGCCGCGAGGGTCCAGTCCTCGATGCGGCCGCGGCCGTCCGTGGTGCGCTCGAGGACGTCGTCGTGGATCAGCACGAGCGCGCCGTCGGCCGTCACGTGAACGTCGCTCTCGAGGATTGCAGCCCCGCGCTCGAGCGCGCGTGCGAATGCGGCGAGCGTGTTCTCGGGTAGCTCGCCGGACGCGCCGCGATGCCCGATCACGGTCGGCACCGGCACGTCGAAGTACGGGTGGCGCACGGCCCTAGGGTACCATGCGCCCCCCCATGGCCGTCCTCACCCGCGACGCGATCCTGCGCGAGATGGCGGAAGGGCGTCTCGTCATCGAGCCGCTGGCGCCCGACCAGGTCGGCCCGGCCTCCGTTGACCTGACGCTCGGCCGCGAGATCCGCGTGATCGAGCCGGGCGGCGAGGCGATTCCGATCCGCGACGACGCCGACTTCCGCGAGCACACCGTTCGCCGCACGCTGGACGCGCCCTACGTGCTGGCGCCCGGCGGCACCATCCACGGCATCACCGTGGAGCGGATCACGCTGCCGCCCGATCTGTGCGGCTTCCTCGAGGGCCGCAGCCGCTTCGCGCGGCTCGGCCTGATGATCCACGTGACGTCGGCCTTCGTGCAGCCGGGCGTTTCCAATCGGCAGGTGCTCGAGATGTCGAACGTCGCCGGCCATCCGCTCGAGATCCACGCCGGCGTGCGCCTCTGCCAGCTCGTGCTGATGCGCACCGAGGGCAGCGCCGTCTATCGCGGCCGCTTCGCCCAGCAAGACCGGCCCTGAGGGCGGTCGTCCAGCGCGTCCGTCGGGCCCGGGTCGAGGTGGACGGCGAGACGGTGGCCGAGATGGGCGCCGGGCTCCTGGCGCTCGTCGGCGTCGGGCGTGGCGACACGGAGCAGGCGGCGGCCGACCTGGGCGCGAAGCTGGTCCACCTGCGCATCTTCCAGGACGATGACGGCAAGATGAACGCGTCGCTGCTCGAGGTCGGCGGAACGCTCGGCGTCGTGTCGCAGTTCACGCTCTACGGCGATGCCCGGAAGGGCCGACGGCCGGCGTTCGTGGAGGCTGCGCCGCCCGAGCAGGCAGAGCCGCTCGTGGCCGCGCTCGTCTCCGCGGCGCGCGGGCTCGGTGCGAGCGTGGTCACCGGCCGCTTCCGCGCGCGCATGCAGGTCGAGCTCGTGAACGACGGCCCGGTGACGCTCCTGCTCGACACCGACCGGCGCTTCTGAACGGCAGTTCCCGCGCAGAGTTGCAGCCCTGCGGCCGGAGGGCACACTCTGCCCTCAAGGGGGAGGCAGCCACCCGGCTGCCGAGGGGAGGATGAACGTGTCGTTTCGCATCTCGATACTGGTCGTGGCGGGGCTGCTCGCGGCGGGTCCCGCACTCGCCGGAGCCGACAGCAAGAGCACGCCGAGCTCGAGCTCAAGCTCGAGCACCGGTGGCTCCAACGTCGTCGTTGCCTCCAACGCAGGGGACAGCGCGGCAGCCGCGATCGCCTCGGTCTTCTACGCGCCGCTCAAGATCGCCTACGCCGCCGGGGGGTCGATCGTGGCCGGCCTGGGGTACGTGGTGTCGGGAGGCGACAAGCAGGTCGTCGACCCGATCGTCAACGCGGCGGTGCGTGGCGACTACTGGCTGACACCCGAGCAGATCCGCGGCGACAAGCCGATCGAGTTCATCGGGCGCTCGCCCGAGCAGCAGGCCCTCCGCGACGCGACGGCGCCGTCGGGCGACGTGGGCTCGGCGCCCGACGGCCCCGCGCCCGAGGGATCGCACGAGGCCGGCTCCAAGGCGTCGACAGGCTCGACGGGCTGGAACTAGGGCGCGGCGGGCTCCGCGCGGGAGGCTCGGAGGCGGGTTGCAGGCCTGGAGCGCGGGCTCGCTGCTGACGGCTTGGGTGGCGGGCCTGCTCTCGGTGCTCTCGCCGTGCGTGCTTCCGCTCCTGCCGGCATATCTCTCGCTCGTCTCCGGGATCTCGGTCGAGGAGCTGCGCGAGCACGCCTCCGAGAGCCAGGTGCGCCGCCGCGTGCTGGGCGCGGCGGCCGCCTTCGTTCTCGGATTCTCGGCGATCTTCGTGGCGCTCGGCGCGTCCGCCACGCTGGTCGGCCGCTGGGTCCGGGGCTTCCGGCTCGAGCTCTTCGGGAGCGAGATCGGGATCGCCCAGCTCGCAGGCGTCGTGATCGTGGTGATGGGCCTGCACGTCGCGGGCCTGCTGCGGATTCCGTGGCTGTATCGCGAGCGGCGGTTCGGCGGGCCGGCGCGGCCGACCGGACCGCTCGGGGCCGCTCTCGTCGGGGCCGCCTTCGGCTTCGGCTGGACCCCGTGCGTCGGGCCGATCCTGGGAGGCATCCTGACGCTGGCCGGCGCCCGCGAGACGGTGGGGCAGGGAGTGGGGCTCCTGGTCGTGTACTCGCTCGGCCTGGGCGTTCCCTTCCTGCTCGCCGCCTGGAGCCTCGAGCGCTTCCTCCGCGCGATCGGCCGGCTGCGCCGTCACTTCCATGCGCTGGAGCTCGCGGCGGGCGCCCTGCTGGTGGGCGTCGGACTGCTGGTGATGACGGACCAGCTCTCGGCGCTGAACTCGCACTTCGCGTTCCTGGAAGACCTCGTCGTCCGGCTCGAGGAAGCGCTCCTCTGAGGGAACCGTGAGAGCGTCGGTCACGGCTCGCGGTGTCGTGCTCGCGGTGCTCTGCACCTTGCTGCCGCTCGGGTGCTCGGAGCGGCGCGAGATGGTGCCGGTCGCGGCGCCGCCGTTCGCACTGCCGGACCTGGCCGGGCGCGAGGTGAAGCTCGGCGACTTCGCGGGACGCGTGGTCGTCGTCGACTTCTGGGCGACGTGGTGCGAGCCCTGCCTGGCGCAGATCCCGATCCTCAACGCCTTCCATCGCGAGCAGGGAAGGGACGGCGCGGTGGTGCTCGGGATCTCGGTCGACGCCGACGGACCGCAGGCGGTGGGCGCCTTCGCCGCGGAGCACGCCATCGAGTATCCCGTGCTGCTCGGGAGCGAGCGGCTCGCGCGCGACTACGGCGCGCCCGGCTTCCCGGCCCTCGCGGTGATCGACGGCGCCGGTCGGGTCACCGCGCTGCACGTCGGCGTCGCGACGCGGGACGAGCTGGCTGCCTCCGTGGCCGCGGCGAAGCGCTGAGCTGCGGCCTAGCTTCGGCATCCTCGATGCGCAGGCAGCCCGCCTAAAGGGCGGCGCTTGCCCGGTCGAAATGCCCTGCGTGGATGCGAAGGCGACCGCTCGATCCGACGCCGCGGGCGAGACCACCGGAGTCCATCTGCGACGCGCCTACGCCGTATCGGTGCGCGCCGGCGAGCCGGTGTTCGAGATCGGCGAGCCCGGCGACGCGCTCTTCGTCGTGCAGGCCGGCGAGGTGGTCCTGCTCCAGCCGGGCACGGGCTCGGAGCCGCGCCTGGTGGCCCGGCTCGGACCCGGCGATCCGGTCGGAGAGACCGACGCGCTGATCGGTCGCGCGCGCACCGTGCGCGCCGTCGCCGTGAGCGATGCGCGCCTGCTGAAGCTCGATCGGGCGACGCTGCTCGAGATGTGCCTCGAGCGGCCGCAGATCACGCTCCGCATCCTGGAGCGCCTCGCGCAGCGGACCGCGGACCTCGAGCGCCGCCTCGCCGTGCTCGGCATGAACGACCTGGTTCGACCCCTCGCGCGCACCCTGGTGCGCCGCGCGCAGCCCGCCGCGCAGGGCGCGCGCGCATCGGTCACACTGCGCAGCCTCGCCGACGCCTCCGGCCTCTCCCTTCGAGAGGCACACCGTGGGCTGCAGGAGCTCTTCGAGCGCCGCCTGGTGCGGCTGGTCGACGACGCCCTCCTGGTTCCCGACCCCGCCGCCCTGTCCGCATGTCTCGAGGACGACGCCGAGGACACCGGCTCCGGCGCGATGCGTTGACCCTCGCGATTCGCGTGCGGTAGCTTGCCCCCGCCCGACCGCCCGGGCTTGGGGGATCGGTTCGTTGGGGCGCACTGCAGGATGCCGCGCCGCGCTGTTGGCCCACGCGCTCTGGCTGCTGGCAGCGCCCGCCTCCATCGCCGCCGGCGATACCCACGATGCCTTCGACGTCACCGCCGACGAGGTCGAGTACCAGGCCGACCGCGACGTCTACATCGGGCGCGGCAACGTTCGCATCGTCCAGAAGGGACGCACCCTCACCGCAGACCGCGTGATCTTCAACGAGAAGACGCACGAGGGCGTTGCGATCGGCCACGTCGTGGTGGTGCAGGGCGACCTCGGGGCGGCCGTTCCTCCGCCGACGCGGCCGGGGCGACCGGCGACGGTCGCGGTCGGAGCCGCGGGTGACACGCTCGAGTCGGACTTCATGGCGTTCAACGTCGACAGCCTGCTCGGCGTCGTGTTCCACGGCCGGCTCGACTCGGCGAAGAGCAACTACGTGATGTCCGGCGACGAGATCCACAAGACCGGCGATCAGAGCTACACGTTCGTCAACGGGAAGTTCAGCACCTGCCGCTGTCCGGATCCCAACTCGCGCCAGCCCTGGGCGCTCACCGCCAAGCAGGCCGACCTCCAGATCGACGGCTACGCCAAGGCACAGAACGCGACGTTCCAGGTGCTCGGCATCCCGATCATCTGGTGGCCCTACGTCTTCTACCCGCTGAAGCGCGACCGCGAGACGGGCTTCCTGTTCCCCGACTTCGGCAGCACCAAGCAGGCGGGGGGCTACGTCTCGCTGCCGTTCTTCTGGGCGGCGCAGGACAACGTCAACGTGATGCTGCGCGCGGAATGGGAGGAGAAGCGCGGCTTCAAGCCCTCGTCCGACGTCGAGTACGTGTTCGGCGAGCGCGGCACGGGCGAGTTCTATGGCACCTTCATCCACGACGAGGACATCAACTCGGACGACCCGAAGACGCCCTTCTCGGACAACCGCTGGGCGGCGTCGTGGAAGCACCTGCAGGACCTCCCCGACCACGGCTGGCTCGCGGTGGACGGCGCGGCGGTGTCCGACAACCTCTATCCGCTCGACTTCCGCGACTTCGCCCGGTTCCTGCCGGACTTGTGGATGCAGTCGTCCGCCTTCGCCGGCAACCAGTTCGGCGACGCGAAGCGCTTCTCGCTGACGGGCGGCGTCGCGGTCGCCACCGACCTGCAGAACCAGACCGACCGCGACCGCGACCCGATGCTCCTGCAGCGCCTTCCCGACATCCAGCTCGAGGCGCTCCCCGAGCCGGTCGACGCGGTCCCGGGCGTGGTGGCGAGCAGCGGCGTCGAGTACACGCACTTCGCGCGCTTCGGCAGCCCGAGCGACCGCCACCTTCCGCGCAGCGAGCTGGTCGACGACCAGTTCTACGACACGGGCGCCGACGGCATCCCGAACGGCCGCGAGCGCGACAGCTCCGGCAACACGGTGACCTTCGACGCGAACCGCGACGACTTCATCACCGAGCTCAACGGTCGCTTCAACGAGGGCGAGCCGCTCGCCGACACGGGTCACCGCCTGGTGGTACAGCCGCGCGTGTCCTATCCGTTCCGCATCGCGGACCTCTTCGACGTGGTGCCGCAAGTCGGCTACTACGGCACGTACTACGACTCCGATCTGCAGGGCACGGCGGCCCGCAGCCTGTTCACCGGGCGCATCGACGTGAGCACGGAGTTCCAGGGCGCGCTCACGCTTCCGTTCGGTCTCGGCGCTGCCTCGCACCACGTCATGCCGTTCTTCACCTTCGTGAGCGTGTCGGGGGCGGGGCAGAACGGGAATCCGCTGTTCACGCCCCCGACCGCCGTGCCGCAGGACCGGCTGCGCGAGCTCGACGTCGACAACGTCATCCTCGATCCGTCGGATCGGATCAAGGAGGCCGACAACGCCGTCTTCGGCATCCAGAACCGGCTCTTCCGGCTCGACGACTCGTCGCTGTTCGGCGACATCGTCGTGTCGGCCGAGTACCGGGCCGCCCAGCGCGACTGGGGTCCCGCGATCCTGCAGGGCACCACCCAGCTTCCCGCCGGGCTGGCCCTCCGCTTCCAGAGCGTCTACGAGGTCGACAAGAAGCAGTTCAGCGACGGCCTCGCGGAGATCTGGTGGTCGCATCCGTTCGGCCACTCGTTCTCGATCGCCTATCGGTACCTGGCCCAAGACGAGATCCCGAAGCTGTTCGAGGACTTCGCGTTCAAGGACGAGCGCTACGAGCGGTTCGACTCCGCGTTCACGAAGGTGAACCAGATCAGCGGCAGCGGGCGCATCCAGCTCACCCATCAGTGGGCGCTCACGTACCTCGGCTCGTACAGCTTCGAGAACAGCTTCAGCCTCTCCCATCGCTTCGGGGTCGAGTACCTCTCCCGCTGCCGGTGCTGGGCCGCGCGCCTCGAGTTCGACGACAACGTGGTGACCGGTCTGCAGTGGCACCTGCAGTACCGGCTGCTCGGCCTCGGCGACGACGCGGCGCATCCGTTCACCGGCCGCGGCAGCGGCGCCACCCGCGCCTTGACCCAGCAGGGAAATCGCTCCGGCATCTTTTGACTCCGTCGGCCGCGTTTGATACCAACGGGGCTTTCGCCCGGATCGCTCCGCACCGTGTCGCTCCGAATCCTCATGATCGACAACTACGATTCCTTCACCTTCAACCTGGTCCAGCTGCTCGGGGACCTGGGGGCGGACGTGGAGGTGGTGCCCAACGACGGCGGGCCGCTCGCCGCGCTGTGCGACCGCGCCCCGGACGGCGTGGTGCTGTCTCCCGGGCCGGGGGCGCCGGAGCAGGCCGGCCTCTCGCTGCCGGCGGCACGCGCGTTCGCGGGCCGTGGGGTTCCCCTGCTCGGGGTCTGTCTGGGCCACCAGGCTCTCGGCGCCGCCTTCGGCGCCCGGGTGGTGCGGTCGCGCGCGCCGCGACACGGCAAGGCGATCGCGGTCGAGCACGACGGGCGCGGCGTCTTCGACGGCCTCCCGCGCCCGTTCGAGGCCATGCTCTACCACTCGCTGGTGGTGGACGAGGTCGATCTCCCCGACGTCCTCGAAGTGTCGGCGCGCGGACCCGAGGGCGAGGTCATGGGCCTGCGACACCGCGCGCTGCCGGCGGAGAGTGTGCAGTTCCACCCCGAGTCGATTGGAACGCCGACGGGCCGCGCGCTGGTCGCCAACTTCGTCCGGCGCTGCGCCGGCACCACGGAGCCGGGATGAGCGTGCGCGAGGCGCTCGCCGTCGCGGCCCGGCGCGAGGACGTGCCGGCACCGCTCCTGGAGGCGGCGTTCGGGGAGATCATGGACGGCAAGGCCAGCCCGGCGCTCGTGGCGGGTCTGCTGGTGGCGCTGCGCACCAAGGGCGAGAGCGTCGACGAGATCGTCGCGGCGGCGCGCGCGCTGCGCGCGCGCGCCGAGCGCGCGCCGCTGCCGGATGCGCGCGCGATCGACACCTGCGGAACCGGCGGCGACGGCGCGGGCACCTTCAACGTGTCGACCGCCGTCGCCTTCGTGGTGGCGGGAGCCGGCGTCCCGGTCGCCAAGCACGGGAACCGCGGCGCGACCAGCCGGTCCGGCAGCGCCGACGTGCTCGAGGCCCTCGGCGTGCGCGTCGACCTGCCGATCGCGCGCGCCGCCGAGATCGTGCGCGAGGTCGGCATCGGCTTCCTGTTCGCGCGCCGCGCGCATCCCGCCATGCGCCAGCTCGCCGCGGTGCGCGAGGAACTCGGCGTGCGCACGCTGATGAACTGCCTCGGGCCGCTGGCCAACCCGCTCGGCGTGCGGCGCCAGCTCGTCGGCGTCTACGCGTGCGAGCTGGTCGAGCCGCTCGCGCGCGCCCTCGCCGCGCTCGGCGCCGACGCGGCGCTCGTGGTGCACGGTGACGACGGGCTCGACGAGATCACGACGACGACCACGAGCCGCGCGGCGCGCTGGGCCGACGGGCGGCTCGAGATGCTGGTGATCGACGCCGCCTCGCTCGGCTTCGCGCGGGCCCGGCGCGGCGACCTCGCGGGCGGCGATGCGCGCGAGAACGCGAGGCTGGTGCGCGAGGTCCTGTCGGGCGCCGCGACGCCGCGCCGCGACATCGTGCTGGTGAACGCCGCGGCGGCGCTCTGGGTGGCGGGCGCTGCGGATCTGGGAGCCGGTCTCGCGCAGGCGCGCGCCAGCATCGATTCGGGCGCGGCGCTGGCGAAGCTCTCGGCGCTCGCCGAGGCTACGCACCGATGAGCGAGGGCGTGCTCGCCGAGATCCTGGCGCACAAGCGCGAGGAGGTCGCCGACGCCAAGCGTCGGGTCCCGCCGCAGGCGATGCGCGAGCGGGCGGCCGCCGCTTCGGAGCCCACGCGCGGCTTCCGCGCGTCGCTCCTCCGGGCACCGCGGCCGCGCGTCGTCGCCGAGCTGAAGCCCCGCTCGCCGAGCCGCGGCGTGATCCGCGCCGACTTCGATCCCATCGGCTGCGCCAAGGCGTATGCGGACGCCGGCGCCGCGGCGCTCTCGGTGCTCACCGATCGGCGCTACTTCGGCGGGGATCTCGCGCTGCTCGAGGCCGTGCGCCGCGAGGTGGCGCTCCCGCTGCTGCGCAAGGACTTCGTCGTCGATCCCTACCAGGTGGACGAGGCGCGGGCCGCCGGGGCCGACGCCGTCCTGCTGATCGCGCGCGCGCTCGCGCCCGAGGCGCTCGTGGCGCTGCGCGAGCGGGCCGCAGGCCTCGGGCTCGACGCGCTCGTCGAGGTGCACGACGCGGACGAGCTCGAGATCGCCCTCGCCGCGGGTGCCGACTTGGTGGGCATCAACAACCGCAATCTCGCTACGTTCGAGACCGATCTCGCGACCAGCGAGCGGCTCGCCCCGCAGCTCGCGGGCCAGGGGGTCGTCGTGGTGGCCGAGAGTGGCATCTTCACGCACGCCGACGTGCGCCGGCTCGAGGCGGCCGGCGCCGACGCCGTGCTCGTCGGCGAGGCTCTGATGCGCGAGCCCGACGTGGGCCGCGCCCTCGCCGAGCTACGGGGGAGGCCGTGAACGTTCGAGTCAAGATCTGCGGCATCACCAGTCCCGACGACGCGCAGGCCGCGGTCGACGCGGGCGCCGACCTGATCGGACTCAACTTCGTGCCGGGAGCGCCCCGGGTGCTCCAGCTCGCGCAGGCCGACGCGATCGCCTCCCGGGTCGCTGGCCAGGTGGAGCTCGTGGCCGTCTTCCGGGACGCCGCCTGGAGCGAGATCGAGCGGGTGTTACGGCGCATCGAGGTGGAGCGCATCCAGCTGCACGGGGACGAGCCGCCCGAGGACGTCGAGCAGGTCGATCTCCCCACCATCAAGGCGCTGCGCGGCGCCGACGAGGAGGCGGCGGCGCGCTACCCGGGCTCGATCCTGCTGCTCGACCACCCGACGCACGGCGGCGGCCAGGGCAAGGCGTGGAACTGGGCCGATGCCGGCACCCTGATCGGACAGGGCTACGACGTGATCCTGGCGGGTGGGCTCGATCCGGAGACGGTCGGCACGGCGATCGAGGGCGTGGGCGACATGCTGCCCTGGGGCGTCGACGTCGCGACCGGCGTCGAGAGCGAGCCTCGCCGCAAGGACGCCGCCAAGATGCGCGCCTTCGTCGAGGCGGTGCGGCGCGCCGAGGGCAAGGAGTGAGCGCGGCGCCGGCGCAGGATCCGCCGGGACGCTTCGGCCGCTACGGCGGCCGCTACGTGCCCGAGACGCTCGTCGCGGCGCTCGACGCGCTCGCGGAGGCCTGGCCGCGGATCACCGGCAGCCCGTCCTTCCGGGCCGAGCTGGACGACCTCCTGGTCCACTACGCGGGTCGTCCGACGCCGCTCTTCCAGGCGCGCCGGGTCGGCGCGGACCTCGGCGGCGCGCGCGTGTACCTGAAGCGCGAGGACCTCGCGCACACCGGCGCGCACAAGATCAACAACGTGCTCGGGCAGTGCCTGCTCGCCCGTCACATGGAGAAGCGCCGCATCATCGCCGAGACGGGCGCCGGTCAGCACGGCGTCGCGACCGCCACCGCCTGTGCGCTGCTCGGCCTCGACTGCGAGGTCTACATGGGCGCGGAGGACGTGGAGCGCCAGGCGCCCAACGTCTTCCGCATGGAGCTGCTCGGCGCCTCGGTGCGGCCTGTCACGTCGGGATCGCAGACCCTCAAGGACGCCATCAACGAGGCGATGCGGGACTGGGTGACGAACGTCGAGACGACCTACTACTGCATCGGCTCCGTGATGGGCCCGCATCCGTACCCGACGCTGGTGCGCGACTTCCAGCGCGTCATCGGCGTCGAGGCGCGCCGCCAGGTGCTGGAGGCGGAGGGGCGTCTCCCCGACGCGCTGGTGGCCTGCGTCGGCGGCGGCTCCAACGCGATGGGCCTGTTCCATCCGTTCCTCGACGACGCCGAGGTGCGCCTGATCGGCGTCGAGCCGGGCGGGGAGGGGATCGGCAGCGGCCGCCACGGCGCCACGCTGTGCGCCGGCGTGCCGGGCATCCTGCACGGCCAACGCACGCTCGTGTTGGCCGACGACGACGGACAGATCTTCCCGGCGCACTCGATCTCGGCCGGCCTCGACTACCCCGGCGTCGGGCCGGAGCACGCCTGGCTGCGCGACAGCGGGCGCGCCAGCTACGTCTCGGTGACCGACGAGGAGGCGCTGGACGCGTTTCTCTACCTGTCGCGGCTCGAGGGAATCATCCCCGCGCTCGAGAGCGCGCACGCGATCGCCCACGTGCGGCGTCTGGCGCCGACGCTGGGCCGCGACGCCGTCCTGCTCGTGAGCCTCTCGGGCCGGGGCGACAAGGACGTACCGACCGTGCGCAAGATCCTGGCCGAGCGAGCCGCGAAGACGTCCTGATGGGCCGCATCGGCGAGCGCATGGCCGCCCTTCGCGCGCGCGGCGAGCGGGCGCTGGTGCCCTACGTGACCGCCGGCGATCCCGACCTCGGCGTGACGGAGGCGCTCCTGCCGGCGCTGGAGGCGGCAGGCGCCGATCTCCTGGAGATCGGCGTGCCCTTCTCGGATCCGGTGGCGGACGGCCCGACGATCCAGCGCGCGAGCGAGCGCGGCCTGCGCGCGGGCGCCACGCTGCGCCGCGTCCTCGGGCTGGTGAAGACCCTGCGCCCGCGTCTCTCGATCCCGCTGCTCCTGATGGGACACGCGAACCCCTTCCTGGCGATGGGCGAGCGCGAGTTCGCCGAGGCGGCCCGCGAGGCCGGGGTCGACGGCGTGATCATCCCCGACCTCCCGCCGGAGGAGGAGCCCGACTTCTTCGCCGCCCTCGAGGCCTGCGGGATCGACGCGGTGCTGCTCGCGGCGCCGACCACGCGCGAGGAGCGCCTCGCGATGCTGGCGCGCCGCACGCGCGGCTTCCTCTACTACGTGTCGCTGACGGGTGTCACCGGCGCGCGCAGCGCGCTCCCGCCGCACCTGGCGGAGAACCTGGCCCGCATCCGCCGCGTCTCCGACGTGCCGGTGTGCGTCGGCTTCGGCGTCGCGACGCCCGACCAGGCGGCGCGCATCGGCGAGCTGGCCGACGGCGTGGTCGTCGGCAGCGCCCTGGTGGCTCGGATCGCGGCGGCCGGCTCGCGCGAGCAGGCGGTCAGCGACGCGGCGGAGTTCGTGGCGGCGCTGAAGGCGCCGCTTCGCGGGAGGCGAGGCTGAGCGCCTCGCGGGTCGCCGCCGCTAGCCGCGGATCGCCTCCACGACGCGCAGGAAGTTCCCGCCGAGGACCTTGCGGATGCGCTCGGCGCTCCAGCCGCGGCGGAGCATGTGCTCGACCAGGCGCGGCAGCTCGAGCGGCGAGCGCAGGTCGCGCGGCGGAACGATGGCGCCGTCCCAGTCGCTCCCGAGCGACGCGTGGTCCTCGCCCACGGTCTCGACGATGTGCGCCAGGTGGCGGACCACCGCGTCCGAGCGGCCGCCCCACCAGGGCTCGCCGAGGAAGCTCGACTGGTACATCACGCCGATCGTGCCGCCACTCCGCGCGATGGCCTGGAGCTGCTCGTCGTCGAGGTTGCGCCAGTGACGGTGCACGCCCGCGACACCGGTGTGGGTCACGATCAGCGGCAGCGTGCGGTCGTGGACGGCGACGGCGTCGAAGAAGCCCTCGCGGTTGATGTGTGCGAGGTCGACCAGGATGCGCTTCTCGTCGAGGCGCCGCACGTAGTCCTTGCCGAAGTCGGACAGCCCCTCCCCGCGGCGGGCGCCGGCGCCGGGCGCGCTCGTCACGCCGATGCGGGACGACGACAGGTGGACGAGCGTGATGCGGACCACGAGGTCGTCGGGGATCAGGTCGAGCGCGTCGAGGTCGCGGTCCAGCGCATTGCCGCCCTGGATGCCGAGGAAGGCGCCGTGACGTCCCTCCGCGGCGGCGCGGCGGTACTCCGCCGCGTTGCGCACCACGCGGATCTCGCCCGGCACGCCCTCGAGGATGCCCTGGAGCCGCCGCAGGTTCTCGACCAGCACCTGCGGGCGGCGCGTCGCAGGCCGCAGCGGATTGGTGGTGATCACCCAGGTGGCGCCGCCGAGCCGGGCCGCGCGGACGCGCGGGAGGTCGACTTGCGAGAGGAACCACCCGGCGGTCGGGCCGAGGCCGTGCCGCCGGTGCAGGTCGTAGCCGAGGATCCGGGTCCAGATGAACGAGTCGAGGTGCAGATCGAGGACGTCGCTCGCGAGGTAGATCTCCACCGCCTCGCGCGAGACGTCGAGTCGACGCGCCCAGGCCGAGACGTCCGGCGTAGACAACGGCGTTAGCCCCGGAGCAGGCGCTCGAGGTCGCCGTGCACCTCGAGGCCGGCGCAGCGCCCGCGGCCCTCGAAGAGCACGCCGCCGTCCCGGCGCGAGAGCCGGATCGACACCTCGGCCGAGAGGGTCTCGTCGACGCGCTTGTGCATCTCGGTCCGCACCGGGCTGGCCAGCAGGCCGCCTGCGGCGCGCGCGGCGACCATCTCGAGGCGCAGGCGGCGATCGCGCACCGACCAGGTCACGTGCTCGTCGTCGATCGCCAGCGCCTCGGTCTGCGCGCCGGTGTAGGTGGCGAAGCGGTGCAGCACGCCCTCGTGCAGGAGCCCGACGATGAAGCCCCGGAACGAGCTCCGGAGCCAGGGGATGATCGCGATCGACGCGGACAGCGAGGTGCCTCGGGTCTCGAAGTGGTTGGTCTGCATCCACACGTACGCGGCGGGGAAGGCCTGGCCCCAGTCCTTCTCGAGATAGCCGCGGCCGCCGCTGAAGTCGATCCTCTCTCCGGCGATGCGCAGGCTTCCCTCGATCGAGTGATCCAGCGAGGGCACGCCGTGGTAGCACTCCATGAAGGGGACCCACGCGTAGGGCCCCATGATGCCGGGCGAGCGCCAGCGGACGGGCCACGGCACCGGGCCGCGGAAGCGCAGCTCGCCGTCGATCGGCCGCTCGGGCGAGTCGATCCGGAGCGCGAGGGCTTCGGCGCCGAAGCGGCTCGCTCCGACGCGCACGTCGAAGGCGTCGCGCGCCGCGCGGAACTCGTCGGTCCGATACGCGTGGTAGGTCGCGCGGCCCGTGCTCCCGTCGAGCACCTGGACGAAGGCCTCGCCGCTCGCGTCGCGCTCGCCGAGGAAGATGCCCGGGATCACCGCCCAGCGCTGCCGCTCGCTCGCGTCGACGAGCTTGTAGTACCAGCCCTCGAAGAAGGGCCCGCGCTTGCGAGGCGAGCCGTGGTAGCGCTCCGGATGCAGGATGCCGCGCACGGAGCTGAGCGTATACTGGCTGCGACGCGACCGCTGCCGCCCCGAGGCCGCAGCCCGGTCGACGAAGGAGGCGACGCGAGTGGGTGAGGGTGCGCGCCGGCCGGGCGCCCCGGCGGCAGGGTGGCTCCCGGAGCGGGAACGCCTCGCCGCGCTGGCGCGGGCGATCGAGCCGAGCGTGCGCCTGCAGACGAAGGACGGCTGGCACTGGCGCGTCCTCGCGCGCCTCGCGTCCGCGGCGACCTTCGGCGGCATCTCGCAACGGGTCTTCCTCGAGCAGTACGCGACGACGCTCGGACCGCTGCACGGCTATCCCGCCGCGTGGAGCGCGGAGCGCGTCGAGCGCACGCTCGTGCACGAGGCGCGCCACACGCGTCAGGCGCGCTGGTGCGGCCTCGGCCTTCATCCGTGGCTCGGGCTGCCGCTCTTCGCCTTGCTCTACCTCGCGCTTCCATTCCCGGTGGGCCTCGGGCTGGCGCGGGCGCTCTTCGAGCTCGATGCGGACCGCGCCGCGTGGCGCCATGCGCTGCGCCAGGGAGCAGCGCCCGACGCGATCCGCGCGCGGGCTCGCGAGTTCGCGTCGCGAGTCTGCTCGGGCCACTACGGCTGGCCGATTCCGCGGCGCGCGGGTGTGGCGCTCTTCGGGGCCGCGGCGGAGCGCGCGATCGCGGCGCACGCGCGCGCATCGGCGGCGGGCGCGGAGACGGCATGGTCTGGCTCCGCACGCTGATCTTCACGGTCGTCGTGCCGGCCACGGTGACGGTCTACGTGCCCCGGTGGATCCTGTCGCGCGCCGCCGCGCCGGGCCCGGCGGGCTGGCGCTGGATTGCGCTCCTGCCGATGGCGGCCGGCGTCGCGATCTACCTGCGCTGCGCCTTCGACTTCGGCCGCGCCCGCGGCACGCCCGCTCCGATCGACCCGCCGAAGGACCTCGTCGCGGTCGGGCTGTATCGCTATACCCGCAACCCCATGTACGTAGGCGTCGCGAGCATCGTGTGGGGCGAGGCGCTGCTCTTCGCCTCGTGGGGGCTCGCCGGCTTCGCCGCGGCGGTCTGCATCGCCTTCCACGCCTTCGTCGTGCTCTACGAGGAGCCCTCGCTGCGGGAGCGCTTCGGCGAGGCCTATGCGCGCTATTGCGGCGCCGTCCCGCGCTGGCTGCCCCGTCCCAGGTGGCCGTGAGCGAGTCGACGCGGCGGCGCTACCAGGTCCCCGACGCCGGGCTCGAACGCGACCTCGAGGCGCTGATCGAACGCGCCGAGGCGCTCTCCGGCCGGAGCGACAGCTCCGAGTCCGTGCGACAGCTCCTGGTGACGGCGCTCCGCCTCGTCTCCGACGGCGCGTCGCGCGCGGACCTGAAGCTGATGTCGAACGCGGTGAAGGAGCTGCGCCACGCCTTCCGCGTCTTCGCGCCCTACCGGCAGATCCGCAAGGTGGCGGTGTTCGGCAGCGCGCGCACGCAGCCCGGCGAGCCTGCCTTCGAGCAGGCGAGGGCCTTCGCGCAGCGGATCGCCGCGGCGGGCTGGATGCTGATCACCGGCGCGGGCGACGGCATCATGGGCGCGGCGCAGGAAGGCGCCGGGCGCGCGGCGTCGTTCGGCGTGAGCATCCGGCTGCCGTGGGAGCAGCGTGCCAACGCCGTGATCGCGGGCGATCCCAAGCTCGTGAACTTCCGGTACTTCTTCACGCGCAAGGTGATCTTCGTGAAGGAAGCCCACGCCATCGCGCTTTTTCCGGGCGGCTTCGGCACCCACGACGAGGGCTTCGAGGCGCTGACCCTGATCCAGACCGGCCGCAGCGAGATCGTGCCGGTGGTGTTCGTGGACGCTCCGGGCGGGCACTACTGGCGCGAATGGGCCGAGTACGTCGACGCGCACCTGCTCGCGCCCCGCCTGATCGGAGAGGCCGACACCGCGCTCTATCGGATCACGGACGACTTGGGAGAGGCCGTGCGCGAGATCACCGGCTTCTATCGCAACTACCACTCGAGCCGCTTCGTCGGCGGACGGCTGGTGCTGCGCGTTCGCACGCCTCCCGACCCCGCGCAGCTCAAGGCGCTGAACGAGCGCTTCGCCGATCTGCTGCTCGACGGCCGGATCGAGCGCAGCGACCCGCTCCCGCAGGAGTCCGCCGAGGCGGCCGGCTACGCCCGCCTCGCGCTCCACTTCGACCGGCGCGCGGTCGGTCGGCTGCGGCAGCTCATCGACCAGCTCAACGCCTGGGGGCCGCCGGAGCCCGCGCGGCGCGACGCCAGC
>Ga0335085_10004307_pt1 | contig 23735 bp, 25 predicted proteins | sample Lox_Sample_45_FD_206712 | JGI IMG/M metagenome (GOLD analysis project Ga0335085, IMG submission 206712) | Soil microbial communities from Loxahatchee National Wildlife Refuge, Florida, United States - Lox_Sample_4.5 | ecosystem: Environmental > Terrestrial > Soil > Wetlands | place: USA...
ATACAGCCACACCCACAATGACCAATACACCGACCAATACCGCCACTAACACCGCCACGCCCACGGCCACCAACACGGCCACCGATACGGCGACGGCCACGGCCACGAATACGGCGACCAACACATCCATCAACACGCCGACCGATACTGCCACGAACACGGCCACCAATACTGCGACCAACACGGCCACGAACACAGCAACCCCCACGGCGACCAACACACCGACCAATACAGCGACGAGCACTGCTACATTCACTGCCACCAACACCGCCACGAACACGGCGACTTCCACGACCACGAATACCGCGACCAATACGGCGACTAAGACGAGCACCAATACGCCCACCGATACAGCCACACCCACAATGACCAATACACCGACCAATACCGCCACTAACACCGCCACGCCCACGGCCACCAACACGGCCACCGATACGGCGACGGCCACGGCCACGAATACGGCGACCAACACATCTGTCAACACGCCGACCGATACCGCCACGAATACGGCAACCGATACGGCGACGGACACGGCGACTCTCACGCCGACTTCAACGACCACCAATACTCCCACGGACACGGCTACGACCACAGCGACCGCCACAGCCACGAATACCGCGACGAATACGGCAACCAAGACCAGCACCAATACGCCCACCGATACGGCCACACTCACGACGACCAATACGCCGACGAATACAGCCACCCTGACAGCTTCCAGCACACCCACCAATACGGCGACCCAGACGGCGACGGCCACTGCCACCAACACGGCCACGGACACGGCGACGCAAACGGTGACCAATACGCCGACGTTGACGCCGACAAACACGGCTACGTCGACGGCCACCGATACGGCCACCCTGACGCCGACATTGACGCCCACCTTGACGGCTACCGACACCGCCACCTTGACGGCCACCGGCACTCCCACCGATACGGCCACCGCCACCGATACCTCCACGCCCCCCAACACCCCCACCGATACGGCCACGAACACGGCCACGGCCACGCCGACCAACACCGCCACTCAAACGCCCACCGCGACGCCGACGAACACCGCCACGGCCACCAATACCGACACCGCCACGGCCACCCCCACCAACACCGCCACCAGCACGCCTACGGCCACGGCCACCCAAACGGCGACGAACAGCCCCACGTCCACGGCCACGGCTACCGCCACCAACACTTCCACTTCGACACCCTCGGCCACGGCCACCAACACCGCCACCGTCACGCCGACCTTCACCCCCACCCTGACGCCCACTTTCACCAACACTTCCACCTTCACCAGCACCCCCACCCTGACGCCCACCTTCACCCCGACCTTCACCAGCACCAACACGGCCACGGCTACCGCCACCAACACCCCCACTTCCACGCCCACCAAGACCGCCACTTCCACGCCCACTTTCACCGCCACCAACACCGCCACGCCCACCTTTACCTCGACGCCGACGGCGACCTTCACCATGACCTTCACCCCGACGCCTACGCCTTACCTGTTCCTGGTCAAGTCCTCTTCCGTGAAGACCGCCAAGCCCCTCGACGTCATCTCCTATAGCCTGGTCTACTCCAACCCCAGCAACACCTTCGTGAGCAACGCGGTCCTGACCGACAGCCTACCCGCCACCACGCTGATGACCTACGTCCAGGGTTCGGCCTCCAATAACGGGACCTACAACCCCGCCAACAACACCCTGACCTGGGGCAATATCTCCGTGGCGCCGGGCGCCTCGGCGACCCTGACCTATCAGATCCAGGCCACAGTCCAAGCCGCCAACATCACGAGCTCCACTTTGGTCAACAACGCCTGCCTGAATTACGGGAACAACACGGTTTGCGCCGGCAATTCGGTGACGGTGACGGGGGCCTACCTGATCCAGCTGTCGGTTTACAACCAGTCGGGCGAGCTGGTGAAGACCCTGGCCACCTTCGACATGGGAACGGCCATCACGGATTTCACCATCCAAAACGGCGTCATCACCACCGACTCCCAGACCGCCGAGATCCTCTACCAAGGGGTGACCATCGGCTCCTGGGACGCCTCCACCAGCGGCGGGGCCAAGGTCACGGACGGGACCTATTTCATCAAAATCCAGAGCACCGATCCTTTTGGGGTGGCCACCACGGTGACCAAAGAGGTGACGGTGAACATCGACCGCAGCACGCTGCAGGTGGCGGTCTACAACGAGGCGGGCGAGGTGGTGAAGACCTTCACCCAGCAGGAGATCCAGTCCATGTTCGGGTCGGGCTCCTCGGGCGACCTCCTGCCGTCGGATTTCAACGTGGTGGACGCCCACCTGTCGAGCAACAGCCTGGCGGTTGGATACGCGAACGGGACCAACAACAGCCTCGCGGTGACCCTGGGGTCGGGCCGCAGCTTCACTTGGGACGGGTCGGGGGACAACGGGCAGTTCCTGGTTTCGGGCACCTACTTCATCAACATCCAGTCGACCACCCAGGGGGGCAACACCCAGCAAATCGTGATGCCGGTGCACATCCTGAACAACGGCGTCAACGCCATCTCGGGCGTGTTCCTGGACCACAACCCCGTCCACCTGGGCCAAACCACCCTGGTGACCTTCTACGCCAACACGCAGGCCGGCCAAGTGACGGGGACCACCGTGAGGATTTACACCATCGCCGGGGAACTGCTCAGGACCAACCTCACCAGCGACCCGTCCAACCCCACCCAGGTCAAATGGGACTTGAGCGGGCAATCCATCGCCAGCGGCACCTACCTGGCGGTGGTGGAGATGCACTCGGCCAACGGCCTGATCGGCCGCAAGGTCCTGAAGGTCCAGATCATCCACTGATCAAAGCCGAAACCCTTGGCGTCTCCCCCTGTCATGGCGGGGAGGCGCTTTTTTATTGGTGTGAAAAGGGGCCGGGCTGACCCTGTATACAGGTTGAACAACCGGTCCGCCCGATGAAGCGTTCGAAAGGCCGCGCGCGGTTGGGAAGTTGTTTTGGGGGAGGTTTCAGGGGATGATAAAGGCCATCCTCCCCAAGGAGCCGCCTTGAAAAAACCGCCCCCCGCCCTCTGGGTCGTGGTGACCGGGGTCACCGCCGATCCGCCGGGTGCCACCTACGGCCCCCGGCTATCCCAAAACTACGAGCTCATTTGGATCATGGAAGGGGAAGTCAAGGCCACCTTCGGCCAGGCCGCGGTGCGGGGCAGGGAAGGCAGCTTCCTTTTCCGGCGTCCAGGGGTCCGTGATTATTACGAATGGTCGGTCCGGGGCCGGACGGTCCACGCCTATGTCCAATTCAAAATCCCGCGCGGCGGGTTCGCCCTGCCGAAGAAGGACGTGCCGGCTTCCCGGACGATGCCGGACAACGACGTGCTGCGCCCTTTATTCAATTATTTATTGAAACTGGACAGCCTGAGGGAACCCCAAAGGACCGAGCTCATGGTCCCCGCCCTGGAATTGATGCTTCGAAGCTATATTTCCGGGCAGGTCGGGGTCAAACCCCAGCTGGCTTCCCAAGTGCCTGAACTGGTCGAACGTTCCGTGGAGGTCATCACCCGCAAGGCGTTCCAAAACCCGCCTGAACACCTGAGCCTGACGGAGCTTTCCAAGGCGGTCCATACCTCGCCCGAGAACCTGTGCCGGCTTTTCCAAAAGTCCCTGCGACTGGGCCCGTTGGAATACGCCAAGATGGCCCGGTTGGACCGGGCCGCCTATCTTTTGAGGAGGACCAGCCAAAGCCTCAAGGAGATCGCCTCCGCGACCGGCTTTTACGACGCCTTCCATTTGTCCAAGAGTTTCAAGAAGGTCTACGGCCTTTCGCCCAAGGAATTCAAAGCGTCCAAGTTAAACGAGTGGATCACCCAAAAGAACCCCATCGTCCAGACCCTTTACGGAAGCCCCTACCGGCGGCACCCGAAGGAATCCCGGGCCTAGGGTTTCCCTTTTCCCGCCCCGTCAAAATTTTCCATCCATTGGTCATTCCTGTACATGGCCAATCGAACCCCCGGGAGTAAACTTATAGTCAAACGGGGCCCGCTTGGCGGCCGGCCTTTAAACATTTTGTAGTGGGTCATTTTGAATAATTCCCCACTTTGAAAAAGGGGTTTTTCGGTTTTGAGGGTACATAGGGGGTTTTCCCTATGAGCGCCTGTGGGTAGGGGGGTATTAGCCTTTACGCCAAGGCTAACTCCCCCTTAATCCCCCTCTTTCAAAGGGGGAAAAGAAGACACCCATCAAACTGATCCACTACCAAACCTATTCAGCGGGGATACCATGACGATCGCCTTCAGGAAAAATGGGAAGGGTTTAACCGGGCGGTCGGTCTATTTCCCAGCGCGCGTAAGCGCTTTCACCGCATTCATCTCCCTCTTATATATAACCTCCCCAGTTTGGGCCATGCCTCCCACCGGATACAACCTGGTTTGGAGCGACGAGTTCAACGGGGCGGTGGGAAGCGCCCCGAATGGCGCCAACTGGACCTACGACACGGGCGACGGCGGCTGGGGCAATAACGAACTCGAGAACTACACGACCAGCACGAACAACTCCCAGATCGTCGCGGACCCCAACGCCACCGACGGGAAGGCCCTGGCCCTCATCGCCATCGATACCCAGCCCGGCAACACCAATTACGGCACAGTGGGGCGCTATACCTCCGCCCGGCTTTTGACTTCCGGCCTCCAAAGTTTCCAATACGGCTACATGGAAGCCCGCATCCAGATGCCCTACGGCGACGGCATTTGGCCGGCCTTTTGGATGCTGGGGAACAACATCGGCTCGGTCGGATGGCCCGCCTGCGGCGAGATGGACATCATGGAGAATATCGGCAACGCGGCGGACCAGCCGGTCAACCACGGCTCCCTTCACGCCCCCAATTGGAACCCGACCGGGACCTATACCCTGCCCGGGGGGGCGCTTTACCACAACGCCTACCACACCTTCGGGCTTCTTTGGCAGCAGAACCAGGTTCAGTTTTACGTGGACGGCGTCCTTTATGAGACCCAGACCTCCGCCGGGTGCGCGAGCGCGGGCGGCACCTACGAATTCAACAGTCCCTTCTTTTTCCTGTTGAACATGGCGGTCGGGGGCAGCTGGCCGGGTTCGCCGGACGCCGGCACCTCCTTTCCCCAGACCATGCTGGTGGACTATGTCCGGGTTTACCAGCAGTCGGCCGGAACCTTGACGCCCACCCCCACCCCGGTGGTTTCCTCCACTTGGAGGGTGAACGCGGGCGGGCCCCAATATACCGACAGCCAGGGAAATGTTTGGAGCGCGGATGAGAACTATACGGGCGGGACGGCGGCGGTCACCACCAGCGCCATCGCCGGAGCCCTGCCGGGGGCGGGGGACCAGGCCCTTTACCAGAGCCAGCGGTACGGCAATCCCTTCTCTTATGTTTTCAACGTCCCGGCGGGTTCCTATCAGGTGACCCTCAAGTTCGTGGAGACCTATTGGACCGCGGCCGGGGACAGGGTTTTCAACGTTTCCATCAACGGGAACACGGTCCTGACCAATTTCGACATCTACCAAACGGCGGGAGGGCAGGACAAAGCCCTAGATGAAGTGTTCAATAATATCGCACCCTCCGGCGGGGCCATCACGATCCAATTCGGCCCGGCCGGCGCCGATAACGCGATGGTCGACGCCCTCCAGGTCATCCCCCAGCCTTCCACGCCCACGCCGACCGCGACAGCCACCCACACACCCATTCCCACTAATACAAAAACGGGGACCCCCACGGCCACGGCTACCCCGACTTTGACTAAAACCGCCACCCCCAGCTTGACGGCTTCCTCGACCGCCTCTTCCACGCCCACTTCCACCCATACCCCCACTTTGACCCCCACTTCCACCTTGACCGCGTCCCCGACCGCCACGCCCACTTCCACGCCAACCCTTACCCATACCTCGGTTCCCCCTACCCCTACGTCCACATCCAGCTTTACGGGCAGTCCTACGCCCCCATCCACTTCCACAGCGACCAACAGCCCTACCCAGGTTCCCTCAAACACCCCCACTTCCACGCCCACCTCCACGGTTTCCCCGGCGCCCAGCTTCACTTGGACGCCTACGGCCACGCCGACCTTGACGCCGGCAAATACGCCGACCAATACGGCTGCCGCGACGTCGACGGCCAGCAGTTCGATGACGGCTACGCCGTCCCTCACTGTGACCGCGACAGCCTCCAGCACGCCCTCCGCCTCCTTGACGGCAAGCCGGACCCCGTCCAGTACTCCCACGGGCACGGCTTCGTCGACGGCGACTTCCACCCGCACGGGCACCCCGACGAACACGCCCGTTTTCAGCCCTACCGGCACCGCCAGCCCCACCCTGACGGATACTCCCGCCTGGACTCCTTCGCCTACGCCCACCCCCACCTCCAGCGGGACGCCGACGCATACGCCCACTTGGACGCCGACCTTCACCGCGTCCCCTACCCCGACGAAGACCCCCACCTGGACCTTCACTTGGACCGGCACGCCCAGCCCCACGGTGACTTCTACCGCGGTTTTCACCCACACGGCGACGCCGGGCCCCTCCGGGGGGACCTTGGGCATTTACCCCAACCCGGTGACGGGCCCGACGGTCAACCTTTTGCCGCCGCCCGCTCAGGGTTTATCCGATGTCAGGGTGGAAATCTTCACGTTGAGTTTCAGGAAGGTGAAGGACCAGACCTTCCCGAATGTCCCCCCGGGCAGTCCCATCACCCTCGACCTCACGGGTTGGGGCGGGCACCCGCTGGCCAACGGCATCTATTACGTGGTGGTAACCACCGAAGCCGGCCGGGTGATGGGGAAGCTGCTCGTTTTAAGGTAAGACCTGAACCTGGACACCTAGCCCTCCAAAAAGCGCCTCCCTTTAACGGTAGCGTTGGACGAGTTCCCGGGATGAAGGCGGGTTGGCCGTGAAAGGCCTTTCCGTTTTCACCCGCCCAAGGTAAGGTTGTCCACGATGGGGACCCGCATTGGACAGGTGAAAAGAGTGTTCAATAACCATGGCCTATGACGAAAAGCTGGCGTCGCGAATCGGCGCGGTACTTAAGGGAAAAAGGGGTATCACCGAAAAGAAAATGTTCGGGGGAATAGCCTTTCTTTTAAACGGAAAGATGTTTTGCGGCGTCGTGAAGGACGAGTTGATGGCCCGTGTGGGCCCTGAAAACCACAATAAGGCGATCTCCCAAAAGCACGCGAGGCCCATGGATTTCACCGGCAAGCCGATGGCCGGCTTCATCTATGTCAAACCGGCGGGAATCAAGACTGAGGCCGCCCTCCACAAATGGGTCGGGTGGTGCATGGATTTCGTTAAAGATCTTCCCCAGAAGAAAAAGAAGAATTAAGCCCATAAGCAAAGCGCATCGCTATTATTAAAATATTAGTTGTCCACAACGGGACCCAAGTTGGACATATAAGGAACATTTAAAATGGCCAGGGACCTAAAAATCGTTTCATTCAAATCGGCCCAAGAATGGGAAAAGTGGCTGGCCAAGAACCATGCCGCGTCCCAGGGCGTCTGGTTGAAAATGTTTAAGAAGACTTCCCAAAGCCTTTCGATCAGCTACCCGGAAGCTTTGGAGGGGGCCCTTTGCTACGGCTGGATTGACGGCCAAAAGGCGGGCTATGACGATAACGCCTGGCTGCAGAAGTTCGGCCCGCGGCAGCCAAAAAGCGTTTGGTCGAAGATCAATGTGGGCCATGCCGAACGCCTTATCCAAGCCGGGCGAATGAAACCGGCGGGACTCCAGCAAATCGAATCGGCCAAAAAAGACGGACGCTGGTCCAAGGCCTACCACTCCCAAAGTTCGGCCAAATTACCCGGGGATTTCCTGCGGGAAGTAAGCCAAAATCCAAAAGCCAAGGCCTTTTTAGGTACCTTGAACCGCCAAAATGTGTACTCGATCATTTACCGGCTTCAAACCGCGAAAAAAACCGAAACCCGGCAAAAACGGATAAGCCAATTCGTGGAAATGCTTTCTCAAGGGGAAAAACTTCACCCTTAAACTAAAGGCGATCAGCTTTCTTGTCTGTGACCCGTCTCCAAAAGTTCGACTTGTCCTCCGAACTGTCCTCCGTGGCTTCAGCGAAGGAGGAAACTTTAGTGTAAAGGGAAGAACGTAGGGAGTACGGGGACCCGTCGTGGGCCACCCCCCCCTGTCGCAAAGGGGCTTGATGCCGTACTATTGTAATGATATCGTTATGATATCGTACAAATAGGGGGGTGCCATGCCTGATATTTTGATTAAAAATGTTCCGGCGCCAGTGCATAAGAAACTCAAGGAATTTGCGGCACAACATCGGCGGTCTATGACCAAGGAAGCGTTGGCTCTCCTGGAAGAGGCTTTGTCCGGGCATTCGGAGCACCTTTGGCCCGAACCCATCAAGGGAAAATTTCCCATCACTCCCGCCTGGTTGAAAAAGGCAATCCAAGAGGGACGCGCTTGATTGTCGTGGATGCAAACGTATTGGCTTATTCCATTATCGAGGGGACGCTGACACCCTTAGCCCTCCAAGTGCGTAAACGAGATCCACATTGGAGGCTTCCAGGAATTTGGCGCCATGAAATCCTCAACATTTTCACAACCTATGTTCGGCAGGGTGGATTAACTAAAGAAAAAGCGGTTAAAGGTTTGGAAGATGTTTACGCCCATATTCTTCCCAATGAAGTGGACTTGGGACCCGTTGAGACCTTGGACGTAGCGCTTCATCACAAAATATCAGCCTATGACGCCCAATATGTCTTATTGGCCCAGAAACTTGGGGTTCCTTGTGTGACTGAGGACCGCGCCCTCCGCCGTGCCGCCCCACACCTTACCGTTTCTATGGAAGGTTTCGTAAACGAAAAATAATTTGTCCACGGCGGGGGGCGTATTGGGCGATCTTTTTTAGACCGCTTGTGGGTTTAGTCACAAAACCTTAATATCATTTAATGAAATAAGGCGAATGCTCCCGGAGAATATGTGGAATTGGAACGTGTTTTAAAACAACTCAAAGAAAAAGGGCACAAGCTCACGCCCCAGCGGCAAGGCATCTTGAAAATTTTGATGGTGTCCAAGGTTCCCATGACCGCCTTGGAAGTCCGCCAAAAGGTCCAAAAAAACCATCCCCGGGTGAGCTTAAACACGGTTTACCTGAATTTGCTGATGCTCACCCAGATGGGGTTGGTGATCCAAACGCATCTCCAAAACCGGACGGCCTCGCGGTTCGAGTACCAGGCGGAAGGAAGCCACCATCATCACGCGATTTGCCTTTCCTGCGGGAAGAGCCTTTGCCTGGACCATGTGCCGGAGCCCAAGGCCGGGAAACCCGGGGAGGACCCGGGTTTCCAGATCCTTGGACACACCCTGGAATTTTACGGTTACTGCAGTTCCTGCAAAAAAGCCTCCTAACCCCCTGTCAATATTTCCCACCTTCCTGAAACTTTAATTTACAAATAGTAATATTACTATTGACGGACTGGAAGGGTTTGGGTATATCTTCTTCTGCAATTAGGAAAATTATCATTTGTGTTCCGGGCTCGTTTCCCCGCCGAGGGGATCAAGCGGCATTGACCAACTTGAAGGCGCGATGGCATGGCTTTGGGGATTGATCACCGTAAACCAATAGTTCCGGGAAATATGGGAAGGTCCGTTATCAACGTGTTGAAAGCCGCCTTCATTCTGGGGTTCTTTGATGACCAACCGGACCGGGTGAAGTTCAAGGTCGCGGGCCTTTTTACGATATTGACCGCCGCGAACATAACAGTCTGGGTTTGGGCCTGGGTAACCTTTGAGGGACGCCCCCTCCTTTTGGGAATGGCGTTTTTGGCCTACCTTTTCGGCCTGCGCCACGCGGTGGATGTGGACCATATCACGGCCATCGACAATGTGGTGCGCAAGCTCTCGGCCCTCAACCGGAAACCCATCGCGACGGGTTTCTTCTTTTCCCTGGGACATTCGGTCGTGGTGATTTTGATCGCGATCGCGGTGACCGGCGCCACGTCCCTGACGAAGGGCATGGAAAGGGCGGGGGAAATCAGCGGCCTGTTGAGTACCTGTCTCTCGGGTTTTTTCCTTTTTTTCATCGCTTTCTCGAACCTGTTCATCCTCCGATCCGTTTGGAAAACCTTCCTCCAAGTCCGGAGAGGGGAAAAAGTGGAAGAGGAAGAATTAACCAAGCTTCTTTCGGGCAGGGGGTTTTTGAGCCGCATCCTCAAGTCCCTGTTCGCCCTCGTTTCCAAGAGCCGCCACATGTTCTTGGTGGGTTTCCTGTTCGGGATGGGGTTTGACACGGCCACCGAATTGGGATTGTTCGGGCTGGCCTCCCATGAAGTTTCCAAGGGCTTGCCCCTCCTCTCCATTTTGGTGTTTCCCGCCCTCTTTGCCGCCGGGATGTCCCTGGTGGATACCGCCGACAGCGTATTGATGGTCCAAGTCTATGGTTGGGCTTATTTGAAACCCGTCCGGAAAATCTGGTACAACCTGACCATCACAACCCTTTCCATCATGACAGCCTTCTTCATCGGCGGGATCGAATTTTTGGCCCTGCTGAGGGACAAACTGGAGCTTTCCGGCTGGTTCTGGGATTTCGTGAAAGGGTTCAATGACCACTGGAATTTGATCGGTTTCGCCATCATCGGGCTTTTTATCCTGGGATGGGCAGCTTCGGCCCTGTGGTACAGGGTCCGGGATTACGACCGCCAAGCCGCATAAAAAAGGAGGAGTTCAACATGAGCGAACCAAATGAACAGGAGAGAGTGCCGGTGACGGTTTTAACCGGTTATTTGGGGGCGGGCAAAACGACCCTGCTCAACCATATCCTGACCAAAGAACACGGGAAGCGCATCGCGGTCATTGAGAACGAATTCGGCGAGGTCGGCATCGACAACGAATTGGTCATCAACGCGGATGAGGAAGTTTTCGAGATGAATAACGGGTGCATTTGTTGCACCGTCCGGGGGGACCTGATCCGCATCCTGGGGAACCTCATGAAGCGCAAGGATAAATTCGACTACATCCTTTTGGAGACGACCGGGATGGCGGATCCGGCCCCGGTGGCCCAGACCTTCTTCGTGGACGACGAGATGAAGGAAAAACTCCGCTTGGACGGCGTGGTGACGGTCATTGACGCCAAGCATGTCCTCCAACACCTGGACGACAGCCGGGAATGCCAGGAACAGATCGCCTTCGCCGACGTCATCCTCCTGAACAAAACCGACTTGGTTTCCCCCGCCGACCTGGATTCCCTTGAAAAAAGGATCAGGTCCATGAACGTCCTGGCGAAGATCCACCGGACCCAGAACGCGCAGATCGAAATACCCAAAATCCTGGATGTGGGGGGCTTCGATCTCAACCGGGCCTTGGAACAAAAACCGCAATTCCTCAAGCCCGACCTGCCGTTCGAATGGGCCGGGACCTACCGCCTTGTGGAAGGGGGGTATGACCTCGTCCTCCAGGACGGCCCGGACCAGGACATGCTGGTATTGGCGCTACCTATTCCAGGCCCGTTCCAGGAGGACCTTGAGCGGGAGGAGGGGCGCGCTGCCTTGCTCTTTTCAGGGAAGAAGCAAAAGTTATCGCCCCTCGATGTTTTAAAGCCGGGCGACACGTCCTGGAGACTGGATCTTTCAAAAAAAGGCCAAAAGAAATTCCGCTTGGAGATCCTCCGGATGGGTTGCTACGCGTTATTCACCCAGCACAAGCCGGAGGAATTCAAAATGGTCCTGAAGGGTCCGGCCGAAACTCTTTTGCCGGCCACCTTTAAGGAATACGCTAAGAGCCATGAGCACGATAACAGCGTTTCCTCGGTGTCCATCGTGGAGCCGGGTGACCTGGACGGCGACAAACTCAACAAATGGCTGTCCTGGCTCCTGCGGGAAAGGGGGGTGGATATCTTCCGGATGAAGGGCATTCTTAGCCTGAAGGGCGAGGACCGGAAATATGTCTTCCAAGGGGTCCATATGCTTTTCGACGGGAAACCGGAGAGGCCCTGGAAGGATATGGAACGACTGAACCAAATGGTCTTCATCGGGCGCAACCTGGACGGCGAGGATTTGAAGAGGAGGTTCAAGGAATGCCTGGTTTGAAAACGTCCGAAAAGGTCGTGACCCTTACGGCTTCCTTGATCAGGACCACGCCGGATTGCGGGCTCCAACTGGCCTGGTCCCCGGAGGGGGATAAATTGGCGGTTGCGTCCGCCACGGGCCCCTTCCAGGTCATCGATCCCCAAACGGGCCAGGTATTCGCGCAATGGAACGGACATGGAAAAGGAAACCTGGGACTGGCCTGGTCGCAGGACGGAACCAGGATCGCCACCGCCGGGCAGGATGGAATGGTCCGGCTTTTTGACGGCGGGACCTTGAACCCAAAGGCCGAACTTTTTGCCGGCGCGGATTGGGTGGGGCACTTGGCTTTCAGCGGGGACTCGAAATGCTTGGCCGTAGCAGCGGGAAAAGAGGTCAAGATCTTCGATCTGGAGGGAAACCTACTCCAGAAATTCGACGCGTGCCCCAGTACGGTCTCGGGGTTGGCGTGGCGTTCCGACTCGAAGGGCGTTTGGGCCTCTTTTTATGGCGGGGTCAGCCTTTTGAACCTCGAAAAAAGCGCCCCGGCCAGGCGGCTCAAGTGGAAGGGTTCCTTGGTCTCCATGAAGTTAAGTCCCGACGCGAAGCATATCGCCTGCGGTTGCCAGGATGGGGCCGTGCACGTGTGGATCGTCGCTTCCACCAAAGATATGGAAATGAGCGGGTATCCCCTCAAGGTGAAGGAATTGGCATGGTCGCCCGACAGCCGCTATTTGGCCACCGGGGGCGGCCCCGAGCCGATTCTCTGGGATTTCTCCGGCAAGGGGCCCCAGGGCTCCAAGCCCATCGTATTGGAGGGCCAACCCGGTCCCTTGACCGATTTGGAATTCCACCCCTGGTTGAATGTCTTGGCGGCCGGAGATAGGACGGGCGTCATGACCTTTTGGAAGATCCAGGGAAAGCAAGCCATTCCTTTGGCGGCCGCGGCCCGTGATTCCTCGGTTGAAAGGCTTTCCTGGAACCCCAAAGGACAGCTATTGGCCTCCCTTCATGTCTCGGGCGAGTTGTGCGTTTGGTCGCCTCCGGGATGGAAATAGCCATGCCCCTCCCGGGTTTCGAACCCGTGGACCCCTCCCGGTTGTCCCGGATCAGCCAGATCAAGGGCTGGTTCAGGGACGCGTTTTCGGTATCGCCCAACGCCCACATCCTGGTGGTCGAGCTTCAATGCCGGGAGGAGGGTTGCCCGCCCATCGAGACGGTCATCACCGTCTTGGATGATCCATGTTGCGCGGGAAAGTACAAGGTCCATAAAACCCTGAAGGAAGTGGAATGGAAGGACATAGGCGCTTTGGCTTCGGGAGAAAAGGGACATGCGGGAGAAGGACACGGATCGAATGAGAATTAAGAGCGAGATCGTGCCCATTGATTCTTTGGATTGGTACATCGAGAAGTTCCAGGAAACAAAGGCGATGGGACGGGTCCAAGAATGGACGAGAAAGGCCTTCGGATTGGAGAGGGGAGCCTTGGTGCAGGTCAACGCGATACAGGCTTGCCCCAATTGCAAATCACCGCTGGGAACGGAGATCCTGGTTATCCGGGAGCAAGGAATCGGGCGGTACCGGATCCCCAAGCCGCCCCACAAGCTGGTTTTGAGGGACCTGCGGTTGGCTTGCGAAAAAGAAATAAGAATCAAACCCGTACCTAAAATCTAAGGAGAACACATGCAGTTGATGACTGAAAAATCCAAAGGGACCTTTTGGGACGGATTGGGGACTACGCTATCGCTGGCCTGCGCCGTCCATTGCGCCCTTTTACCCTTCGTGTTGGCGCTCTTGCCCCTGGCGGGCCTGGCCTTCCTCAAGGACGAACGGTTTGAAACGGGCATGATATTGACAAGCCTGTCCGTGGCAACCTTCGCCCTAGCCCGGGGGTTCGGTTGGCACCGCGATTGGCGTGTCCCCGCCGTGGGCCTGCTGGGGGCCGTTATTTGGGGGTGCGGACACTTCTTCCTCGAACAACCCTGGGAAGGTTTGGCCATGGGTTTGGGTGGATGCCACTTCGCGGCGGCTCATTGGTTGAATTTACGTCTGTGCAAGCATTGTGACGCCTGTAAGAACGAAGAAACGAATAAAAGTTTTAGGGCCCAAAATTCGGCGGAATGATGAATGCCTTTTGGGCCTGGGTATATATCAAAAAGAGATTGGTAATGATAAAAAGAAATGGATTGGGTTTTGAATTTGAAGCCTATCGCGAATCCTTTGACGGGGGAAACCAAAAACAACACTTCCCAGTATGAGGCCGTTTCCCCGAAGTTGTAGGGATTAAGCCGGTTCCAGGGATCGATTGTTGATATCAACGCTCAAGGCACGGATTTCAAAACCGTTTGGTTTTTGACTCCGGAAGGCGATGAGGGCGTCCAACGACCGGATGGGATCAAATCATAAAACGGATGGACGCGGAGTAAGGCTGCCTTGGGAATGCGAATTTATTTATTGGCCGTTAGTTTATTCTTTTTCCCCGCTGTCGTTTTAAATGGGGCGGAAATGGTGATCGAGTATGGCGCCACTTCCGCCACTCCCTGCGTGGTCAAAATGATCGACGATTCCAAGACCGATCCGGGGTCCATCTATTCGCAAGTGGATGGTCACCCATTGGTGACTTGGGCCACTTTGGCCCGGTTCCCTTACGATGTCCCCGGCAAGGATGAGCAAGCCAATCCGGGACTCAGGAAGAAAGATAAATATCCAATCCCGGAAGCGGTCAAGAAATTGAACGGGCAAAATGTGGCGGTGGCGGGCTACATGGTTCCCTTGGAGGTCAGGGCGGAGGACGGCAAAGCGGCTTCTTTTATGCTGGTCCGAAGCCAAATGACCTGCTGTTTCGGCATCGCGCCTAAAATGAACGAATGGGTATTCGTTCAAATGGGAAAGGAGGGAGCGGCGAAAGTCGTGATGGACATTCCGGTGACCGCGTTCGGGGTCCTGTCGGTGGGGGAAGACTATTCAGGCCAATGGACCCTTTACCGTATGACCGCGGACAAAACCTCGTATCCGAGAGGATGGTAAACGCCTTGTCGATCATGAAACAAACGGCGTTGGGCCAATGAAGCGCAAGATGGATCCCGTTTTCGATTTGGAGGAAAATTTCGTGAAACAGCCCGATTTCCCGCCGGCGAGTATTGTTTTCGCGGCCTTTTTCATGATAGCGTTCTTTTCATTCAGTTAACGGAACGTTAGTTTTCCCTGGAAGGCCCGGATAAGTGAAGCTTTTTCGTAAAAATCTCTTTTCATTTGTGATGTTCTCGTTGTTGGCGTTTTTTTGTGTGCTGGCGATGGAGGCTTTTCATCATCATGACGACCTTGAAAGCCGTGACGATTGCGCGCTTTGTGCCTGGCAATTAACCGGTTCCACCGCGCCCTCCCTACCCAAGCCGCCTACCCTGTTTCATTCACCGCTCTTCGTCTCGATTGCCGTTTTCACGCCACTCTTATTTGTATCTTCATTCGAATCTTTTCCGTCTACCGGAAGGGCCCCGCCTTCCATCCTCCTGTGACGATAGCTTCGGCCTGGCCTCACTTGGGCTGAAATTCGCTTATCAGGGGGATTTTCCATTGGGCTTCGCCCAATCGCAAAAATTCCACCACGACTCAACCGATTTTCCATGGAATAGCGCCGTTCCTCCGCGTGGATGGAATGGCCGCCAGGCCATGAATTGCATTTACAGGAGAGAAGAATGACCTTTTATAAGAAGTTGTTGTTCCTATTGTTTGTACTTTTTAGCCTTTCCGCCGGGCGCGCCTTGGCTACGGTGGAGGGCGCCTTATCCGGAACGGTCTTGGACGACAAAGGTGTCGCCGTACCCAATGCCAAGGTGACGATCACGGGCAACGGCGTTGAAAAGGATTTAACCTCCTCGGCCACCGGGACTTTCCAGGTGTTCCCCTTGACGATTGGGGACTACCAGGTCAGCGTCCAAGCCGAAGGGTTCAGCCCCTACCAAGGAACCATCGCGGTTTCCGGCGGTACCTCTTCCTTGGAGGTCCGTTTGTCAACGGCGGGCGAAATGCAGATGAAGGTGGCCGTCCAACGCAACGAGATCACCTCCGCGCCCGACAGCAGCCGGTCCCTGGACCAAAGCCAGATCGCGCAGCTTCCCCAGGGTTCCACCCAGGACATCCGCCATTTGTTGTATGACACCACGCCGGGATTCTGGGAGGGGTTTTTGGGCCAGGTCTTCACCCGCGGCAACCACGCCAATTTGCAGTATCAAGTCGACGGCATTCAATTGCCCGACTCGGTGGGCGGTTCCTTCGGCGAGGCTTTCACCCCGGTGAACATCGACCACATGGATATTTTAACGGGCGGCCTGCAGCCGGAATTCGGCAACCGTTTGGCGGGAGTGGTCAACATCGTGACCAAGTCCGGCAGCACGACGCCGGGCGGCGAGGTCGGGACCAGTTTCGGATCCTATAACCAGACCCAGTCCTACGCCACTTACGGCAGTTCGGACGTGACGGGCGCCTTCCATTACCTGCTTTCGGTCAATGCTTCCTCGACCGGAAGGGGCCTGGACACGCCGGCGCCGGCCAATATCAACAACGACCTGGCCGGCGGCAGTGAAGTGGTGACCCACGACCAGGAAAACGGCTCGAACGCGTTCTTGAAATTGGATTGGCAGGCCGATAATTCCAATAAATTCGGCCTCGTCGCTTACAACGAGAGCAAATTCAACCAAATCCCGAATTATGACAGCTCCTTCGATCCGGGCGGCCCTAACTTCGGTTTTTTCAACGGATATACCGATTCCTTGGGGAACGGGCCTTTCAATTATGTCCCTTCCACCACCAACGACAACCAGTTGGAAGCCAACAAGTACGCGGCCTTCTCGTGGAACCACACCTTCGACGACGCCTCTTTCATACAGGTATCGCCGTATTTTAAGGAATCCAATTTGACCTTTAACAACGATCCGGCGAATGACCTGGCCTCCGCCCAGATCAATTCGCTCGCGGCCGCTGTCAGCGCCGCCAACGGCTCGGGCATTTCGGACTCTTCTTATTACCAAGACCGCACCAGCGATAACTACGGGACCCAGGTGGATTACACCTGGCGGCCGGACAGCAACAACCTGATCAAGGCGGGCACCCAGCTTCTCTTTACCCAGTCCTACGGCCCGGTATCCGTCCTGGAGGTTTCCAATGATGGATCAGGCCCGGTAACGAGCCCGCCCGGCGTCGACACTTCCATGGACCAGGGTTTTGAGGAGGGCGTTTATGTCCAGGACGAGCTGACCTTGGCCAAGTGGCTGGTCTTGAGCGGAGGCGTGCGGTTTGACGCCACCCAATACACCTTGAACATCGGCGGGGCCAGCGGCCAGGTCCAGGACAACGACAGCAATTGGGGACCCCGGGTCGGGTTAAGCATCCTGGCCTCGGAAGACACCAAATTCCACTTGTTCTACGGCAAGCTGTTCATGCCCGCCCCGCCGGAGGACCTGAAGGATACTTTCGTGGCCTTAGGCCAGGGAACCCAGGCTATTCCTTACGACATCAAGGCTGAAAAGGATGATTACTTCGAGGTGGGTTGGGCCCAGCAGGTGGGGGACCAGCTTTTCACCCTCAACGGCTACTACAAATACGCCGTCGACATGCTGGACGAGACCCAGTTGCTCAATACCGGCATCGACCAGTCTTTCAACTACGATACCGGTTATGCCTACGGGGTGGAAGCCTCCCTCCGTGGCGCCATGGACAAGGATTGGTCCTATTTCGCCAACTACACCTTTTGCATCGCCGAGGGGGAGGGGATTGGCGGCGGCGACTTCGCCCTCACGGGCGGGCAAACGGTGGGTCCCGGCGAATGGCAATACCTGGACCACGACGAGATCAACACGGCTAATTTCGGCCTGACCTACAACCCGGGCGACCTCTGGATCACGGCCCAGGGTTATTACGGCGGCGGTTTGAGTTCCGGACCGGACCTCTCCGAGAGATTGCCGGGCCACTTCACGGTGGACGCCACCCTGGGTTACGCCTTCAAGAAGGGGTCGGGCTTGAACGGCCTGAAGGCCAGCTTGGACGTGATCAACATCAGTGATAATCCTTACGTTATCTTCCTCAATGATGGCTTCAACAACAACCATTATGAAAATGGGAGGGAATTCATCTTCCGTTTGGCCGAGACAATTTAAACACGGGATTGTTGTCAAAAGCGACAAGGCAGGCGCCGGCCGGTCTCAGGGACCGACCGGCGTCCTGCCGTTTTTTTATGAAGTGAATGGTATTGGAATCGGCGGATTATTAGAGGGGTTCAAATTTATTTTTCGGGGCTATAATGAAATTCAACCAAAAACAATCCAAATGAAACATCTCATCCGCCTGACAAGTTTAATCTTATTCCTCGCCGCCCCACTCTGTTTGGCGGAGGACTTACTTCTTCCTTCCCCGGAGTCCCCCGGGAATATTTTCATCCGTCAGAGGGCCGGGGATTTCAATAGTTTCAGGGCGGCATTTCAAAACCAACGGGAGGATTTCAAGGCCAACGGTTTTTCAGCCTACAGCCTCCACCGCGACCTGACAGACCCCCAGGCCCTGATCCTGACCCTGAAATGTTCCAACCTTGGCAAAGGCCTCTCTTTCATCAGGTCCAAGGCCTACAAGACCGCCATGAAAAAGGCGGGGGTCCAGGACTCCGTGCTATGGTTTGGGGTGGATGTCACCCCCCGCCAATACGGGGAGCTGCCACCGAAACCGGCGGGAATCGTGATAGCCCGCAACCAGTTGCTTTCCTTTAAGTACTGGATGGCCTTCTACAACGCGGAACACGACACCCAACACGGCGGAAAGAAACCGCATCCCAGCGAAGGTTACCACGGAGGGCGGCAGTACAAAGCCGGCAACTACAGCATCCACCGGGGTTTGGGAAAACCGGATTCCGCCATTGTGGCTCATGAGGCTTCGGACGTATCCAAGGCCCCGGCCTTCATGAACTCGGCTCCCATGAAAACCATGCAAAAGCCTTTAGGCATTACGCGCTTTGAGGTTTGGTATGGCTACAACCTGGAGCAGGGTTTTTTCTGAACGAAAGGCAGCCGACGAGGTGGCCAGTCGCCGCACGATACGGTCCGGCTGATGGACCTGCCCATCGCCAGGGTGCCAGCGGGTAAAGACCGGCATTTGGAATGGCGGTTCAAATGCCGATGGCTGGCTGGACCTTTCTAACCGGGTTGTCCACGGCGGGGGACCGGCCTGGCAGGCCGCCATTTCTTGAGACCCAGCGCCGCGAGGAAAAAAAAGGCGTTGGCCAGGATGATGGCGGGGCCGGGGGGAAAGTGGCTCATCCTCGAGGCTAAGATACCCGCCAGGCAACCCGCTACGCCGATTCCCACGCTGAAACGCCGGTATTGCCCCAAATTCGAGCCCAATATCCGGGCCGTGGCCGGGGGGATGATGACCAGCGCCCCCACCAAGAGGGAACCCGTCACCTTGACACCCAGGGCCACCATCACGGCGATGGCGGAAAGATAAAGGAGGTTGGTGCGGCTTTCCCGCACCCCTTCGACCGCCGCCAGGTCGGGCGAAAGGTTGATGAGCATCATCCGGGGATAAATCCTCCGGACGATGAAAAAGACGGTGGCGCAGAGGACGACGGTCAGGATCAAGCCCGCCGTTGAAAGCTGGGAGATGTCCCCGATGAGGCTTTCCAAAAGCTCGGGTTGGGGGACAATGAGGAACCCCAGGGCCAGGCTGGTCACGAAAACCAGGCCCACCAGTGTTTCCGTTGAAAGCGATGTCTTTTCCCCCAGTTTCCAAATCACGACGATTCCCAAGGCCAAGAACACGAAGGCGCCCAAGCTCGGATCCACCTTGGCCAAAAGGGCCAATCCCATGCCGGGAAGGGCCACGTGCCCCAGGGCGTCGCCCACCAGCGCCATGCGGCGGGTGATCATCAGGGAACCCAGGTAGGCGGCGGTGCCTCCCACGACGGCCCCCGCCAGCAGGCTCATGAGGTAGGGGTCAGTCATGGGCGTGATGGAAATAGCGGATTTCCCCCCCGTAAAGTTCCGCCAGCATTTCCGGGTTTAATACTTGGCGGGGCGGTCCATAACAGGAGGTTTTGGGGTTGAGGCACAAGACCCGGGTGGCCAGGCTGTAGACCAGGTTGAGGTCGTGGGTGACGAGGATGATCGAGAAGCGCCTCTCCTCCTGGGTGCGGCGAAGGAGCGTGTAAATGGTTTCCTCGCCGCCCAGGTCGATGCCGGCCGTCGGTTCATCGAACAGAAGGGCGTCCGGGCGTTTCGCGAGGGCCCAGGCGATCAAAACCCGTTGGAACTGTCCCGAGGACAACAGGCCCAATTGCCTTTTCAAGTTGTCCGCGCCGGCCATTCCGACCTGTCCCAAAACCTCAAGGGCTTCAACGGGCCCGATGCCTTTGAGGGAGAAAAAATCCCCGATGGTTACCGGGAGGTCCTTGTTGAGGGGGACCCGTTGGGGCACGAAACCCCGTGTGGCGTTTTTCCTCCAGGTGATTTGCCCCTGGCCGGGAATCAGCCCCAAGAGGGTCCGCAAGAGAACCGTCTTTCCCGCGCCGTTGGGCCCCAGGACCACCAGGGTTTCCCCCGGCCCTAATTCGAAATCCAAGTCCCGGAAAAGGGTTCTTCCTTCGAGGTCAACCCGAAGGTTCGATACTTTTAAGACAGGCTCCATTTACCGATCCCTCCGACCCTTCCGGCGGTTCTTACCGAAAGGATATCCCGTGAAAAAATCGGCTATTATGACGGCAGTCACATGATCAACACTTGAACCGGTTCCCCGCGTTCGTGCGGCCCCAAGGCCCCTCAGGGCCGGGCCGGATTGGAAAAGCGGTTTATGGGATATTCCTGTTTTTAGACTTGATGGAGAGCGGGTGCGCTTTTGAATACTTTTATCGTCGTTTTTTCTTTTTTGTCGGGCCTTTCCCTGCAGGCGTATTTTTTTACCCAAGCATTACCCAAACCGTCCGTAAGCCGGCGCTGGCTCCTTTTCGTTTTCGCCATTTCCTCATTGCTGGTTCTTCTTCCGATGGACATCCCCAACCTCATCGACGGAAAACCATTGGTGGAAATCGCCTACAACTCTTTCATTGTTTTAATTTTGGTTTTTTGCCTTGTGACCACGGGGATCTTGTTCATGGACAAAACCGTGCCGTCGATCGGCCAAGCCAATCTTCTCTCTTTTACGCTGATTTTCTGGCTTGTTTATTTAAAACATTACGACGGTTTCGGATTAGGAGCCCTCTTTTTAGGTTCCTTCGGTGGAGTTTCCACCCTTGCGACCTTGTTTGTTATCCTTTTAAAAGCGCAATTAAATTTTATTAAAAAACTTTTCTTTTATAGCTGGTTCCTGTTCATCAATGTTTACCTTTGCGGCTTCCAGGTTCTTTTAGGGGATTTTAGGCTGGTGAATATGGATAGGGGATGGGAATTCCTGGGCCGTTACCACTACTTGTCCGCATTCTTTTCAGGAATGGCGATTCTTTTCTTTTTCGTCTACGGATTTTATTTTTCCCTGGCTTTGGGATCCCTTGTCAAATTGTCCTTGAAAGGAAGCCGCCAAGCGAAAACGGGCGGCGGTAAGAAATGGGAAGACGCGGAAATGATGATAAGCCATCTTTCGGACTATCAAATCGGCATAAAAGAAGCCCTGCTGATCATCCTTTTCCAAGGCGGGCTTTATCTGTTGAATGAATGGCACCCTTTTTTCTCGTTGCCTTTAATGGTTAATTTTTCGATCGTGGTCCTGCCGTATGTTTTAAGATGGATTTTTCAATTTGTCTTTAGGCTATAAGATTCTCCACGACCTGTCTCTCACCCTATGCCCTAAAAGGCTTCCTCCTTCGCTCAAGCTACGGTGGACGGGTCGGGTGACACGCTGGCTTGTCCCCCTAAACTTTAGCGTAGGGGGAAGCGCGTAGGGAGTGTGGGGAGCCCTTCGTGGACAGGACCTTGAGCGGAAGTTGTAACCCTCCCGCCCGATGGTATATACTTTTGGTATATCCTGTCGAAGGAGCTGAAAAATGACCAAAGTCCTGTCCCTCAAAATAAAAGGCGAGATTTTCGAGGATGTGGAATCCATCACCAAGGTGCTTCATATGCCCCGGAACGCGTACATCAATGAGGCGTTGAATTTTTACAATGAATTCAACCGCCGCAAGGGGCTCCGTAAAAAGCTTTTGAAGGAATCCCACCTGACCCGCAAGAACTCCATGGACATCCTGGGTGAGATGGAAAAGCTCGAGGAAGCCGGCGCCGAATGAAGGTCAGGAAATTCAATGTTTACCTGGCCGATTTAAGCCCGCGTTTCGGCACCGAGCCCGGAAAGACCAGGCCGGTGGTCGTTCTCCAAACCAACCTTTTAAATGACGCCCAACACCCTAGCACCATTGTTTGCCCCATCACCACCCAAGTCGTCCGTGGGGCTGAAATCCTACGGGTCCATCTTTCCAAAAAGGGAACAGGCCTCAAAAAAGACTCCGACATATTGGTCGATCAAATCCGGTCTATTGATAACCGCCGGTTCGTCAAACACTTGGGCGAGTTAAATCCGTTGAATAAGGCCAAGTTGGTCGAAAACCTCAAGATCCTCTTATTCGAATAGTCCAAAACGCTTGACCGCGACGGGGAAGCAAAAGAAACAGGGTTCCGCGATTTTATGAAAAAATATTTTATGTTTTTCCCAATTCTATATTGTGCGACGCTTGGACCCTTGTTCGGCGATTCGCTCAAATTAGGGGTTAAGGCTGGCTTCACGAATTGTGACATTTATCCCGGGGTGAACGGGACCGGGACTTATTTTTTTGGGCGTTTAGGGACCCCCGGCCAGGGCCTATGTGGTTTTGACTTTGGCGTTTTCAGTGACATAGGGGTCATCGGTCCAATCTCATTCCAGCCGGAACTTTTGTACGTACTCAAAGGCGACGCGGCCAACATCAACGGGCCGGTTCCCACGAATATCTCCGTCCCTCTTCCATATTTAGAAATGCCGCTATTGCTTAAAGGAAACGTGCTGACGATCCAGGATTTTAAAACTTACCTTTTGTTGGGGCCTTATTTGGGGTTATTGACCCAAGGGGTATATGGCGACTCCATACCTTTAGGCGCGCCTCAGGGTTTTCATCCCATTTATAACCCATTGGACTGGGGTTTCGATTTTGGGGTTTCATTAGAATTGGATAATTTCGTATTGGATGCAAGGATCGAGCAGGGTGAGAATTACATATATAAAAATACGGTGAACTACGGTCCAAATTCATCTATTGCCGGGTTTGGTGAAAACTTGGAATTCCAATATTCCCTCGGTTATGAATTTTGGAGCCTCTGATTCCCCAGGGGATGGTTCCACTTGTCCGAGACGGGGACCCTTCGAGCCGGGCCCCTCGGGGTGGAGCCGCATTGGACAAATGACGCGCGACCGGGTTTTGTTACCTAAAAGAAACACGGGGATTTTATCCCGTATTTAAAATGCGGGTAGTGGATCAGTTTGATGGGTGTTTTCTTTTCCCCCGCTGAAAGAGGGTTTTTTGGTTTGAGGGTACGCAGGGGGTTCTCCCTGTGAGCGCTTTTGGGATTAATGGGGAGTTAGCCTTGGCGTAAAGGCTAATACCCCCCTGTCCCCCCTTTTTCAAAGTGGGGAATTATTCAAAATGACCCACCACAAAAATGCGCCCGAATCCAAGCGGTTCGCGGTCAGGCTTTATTTCTTCCGGGATAAAAGGCGCCAAAAT
>Ga0335085_10004308_pt1 | contig 23732 bp, 18 predicted proteins | sample Lox_Sample_45_FD_206712 | JGI IMG/M metagenome (GOLD analysis project Ga0335085, IMG submission 206712) | Soil microbial communities from Loxahatchee National Wildlife Refuge, Florida, United States - Lox_Sample_4.5 | ecosystem: Environmental > Terrestrial > Soil > Wetlands | place: USA...
AATCAACGAGGCGGTGCGGAGCTGGAGCGTGCCCGTGCGGACCGGGAGCAAGTGGCTCGCGGCGCGGCTCGACATGGGGCGCTGGTGCATCGCGCCGGTCCGCAGCGACATCCCGGCGCCGCCGCCCGGCGGCGTCGAGCGGCGGCGCAAGGAGCGCATGACGCTCGAGCTGGCCGGCATCTGCCTCGGCCTGCTCGAGGAGCGGTTCGCGGCCGCGGCGCGCGCGGGCGCGGCCGCCGAGTCGAAGGGCGGAGAGTAGCGGCACGGGCCCGCCTCCGGTGCCCGGCGAATTCAAGAACATCTACCAAGACGTCCGCTACGCGGACGCCTATGCCCGCCTCGAGTTTCCCGGCACGTACTACCTGGCGTTCAGGGATCTGCCCGGCGTGTTCGCGCGCCACCTGCCCGTGGGCCCGGCGCCCGCTGCGAGAGGGCGCGCGAAGGGAAAGCGCCGGGCGCTGGACTTCGGCTGCGGCGCGGGGCGCTCCACGCGGTTCCTCGCGCGCTGCGGGTTCGAGCCGGTGGGCGTGGACATCTCCGAGGACATGGTGGCGCTCGCGCGCCAGGCCGACGCGGCGGGCGACTATCGCGCGATCGCGGACGGCGACTTCAGCGCGCTCGCGGCGGCCTCGTTCGACCTCGTGTTCGCGGCATTTCCCTTCGACAACGTGCCGGGCCGCGAGCGGAAGGTCCGGCTCCTGGCCGGCCTGCGCGCGCTGCTCGCGGCCGGCGGGCGGCTGGTGAACCTGGTCTCCTCGCCCGAGATCTACGTGCACGAGTGGGTGTCGTTCACGACGCGCGACTTCCCCGAGAACCGCCGCGCCCGGAGCGGCGACGTGGTCCGCATCATCAACCTCGCCGTCCAGGGCCGCACGCCGGTCGAGGACATCCTGTGCACGGAGGAGGCCTGGCGGGACGCGTACGCGGCCGCCGGCCTCGAAGTGCTGGACGTGCTCCGGCCGCTGGCCGCGCCGGGCGAGACCGGCGTGGCGTGGGTGAGCGAGACGACGGTGGCGCCGTGGACCGTTTACGTGCTTGGTCCTGTCTCCGGGCAGCGCCGAGTGACGCCCGGCTGACGCCTGCCGTCTAGCCTGATGCCTCTCGACACTCCAGCCGGAGGCACCGTGACGCATCGCAGCACACTCCCCGCATCCATGGCGCTTGGCCTCGTCGCTGCCCTCCTCGCGACGGCGGCGACTTCCCAGCCGCTCCGCGCCCAGACGCCGTACGAGGATGCCTTGGCGGCCTACGCGCGGAGCGATCTCGACCGGGCGAGCCGGCTGGCGGGGCGTGCGGCGGCGGCCGAGCCGGGGCGCGCCGAGGTGCAGGAGCTCGTGGGCGACATCGCGTGCGTCATCGCCACGGGCGGCGGGACGGGCGCCTTGGCCGAGTGGCGGAAGTGCGGGGCGGCGTATCGTCGCGCCGTCGCGCTCGCGCCCGACAGCCTGTCCTACGTCGAGTCGCTCGCGGGCTTCCTCGAGCAGGCGCCGCGCGCGGCGGGCGGCGACAAGGACTCGGCGTTCAAGGTGGCCGTGGCGCTGCGCGCTCGCGACGACGGGCGTGGCGCCTACCTCATGGCGGGGATGCTCTCGCGCGGCACCGCGGCCCGGCGCCTCCAGGCGGACTCCCTCATGGACACGGTGGCCCGCGCGCATCCTACCGATTTCGCCGTCACGTTCCGCGTCGCCGACTACTGGACCAAGACACGCCGGCCCGATCGCGCGCTGGCGGCGTACCGGCGCCTCGTGGAGGCCGATCCCGACAATGTGCTCGGGCAGTACTTCCTCGGCCGGCAGATGGTGGAGATGAAGGTGGACCCGCGCGAGGCGCAGCAGCACCTGCTGCTCACGACCGCCGTGGTTCCACCGTTGGCGGCGGGGCCGATCCCGACCTTCACGCTGGGCGCGCCGTGGTGGCGGCTGGGGCAGACGTACGAGCAGCTCGGGATGCCGGACAGCGCGCGCTGGTGCTTCGAGGGGGCGCTGAGCCTCAACCCGCAGCTCGCCGAGGCCAAGGAGGCGCTGGACTCGCTCGACCGCCGGGCGAGGGGGCGTCGCGGGCACTAGGCGACGGCCGCTCCGCAACCGTTCAGCAGTTGCTAAAGGGGAACGTCTCACCCCAAATTCGCAGGATGCCGGAAACGGCTCCCCAGCGCATCGGCAAGTACGAAATCACCGACCTCCTCGGCCAGGGGGCGATGGGCGTCGTGTACCGCGCCCTCGACCCGGTCCTGAGCCGCTACGTCGCCATCAAGGTGATGAGTCACGGGATCGCCGCCGACCAGGAGCTGCGCGACCGCTTCATGCGGGAGGCGCGCGCGGCCGGGAGCCTGCAGCACCCCAACATCATCACCATCTACGATTTCGGCGACGAAGCGGGCTCGCTGTACATCGCGATGGAGTACATCGAAGGCTCGGACCTGTCGGAGATCATGGCGCGGCGGGACCCGCTCCCGTTGGGCGGCAAGCTCGACATCCTGATCGGCGCGCTGCACGCGCTGGACTACGCGCACAGCCGCGGCGTGGTGCACCGCGACGTCAAGCCGGCGAACATCCGCGTCTCGACGGACGGGCGGGCGAAGCTGATGGACTTCGGGATCGCGCGGTTGGAGAAGTCGGACCTGACGAAGTCGGGGATGATGGTCGGCACGCCCGACTACATGGCGCCGGAGCAGGTGACGGGCGGGGTGATCACGCCGGCGACGGACGTGTTCGCGATGGGCGTGGTGCTGTACGAGTTCCTCACCAATCGGCGCACCTTCGACGGGGACACGCTGCACGCGGTGCTGTACAAGGTCGTGAGCGAGCAGCCGCCGGCGCTGCGGAGCGTGAGCCAGGCGATCCCCCCTTCGCTGCAGCCGATCGTCGACCGGGCGCTGGCGAAGGATCCGGCGCGTCGCTACCAGTCGGCCGGGGACATGGCGCGCGATCTGGCGAAGGTGCGCGCCGCGCTCGGTGGCGACGCGACGGTGTCCGTCGCCGCGCGCGCGACGCCGCTGCGCACAATGCGCATCAGCGGGATGGCCACCCGGAAGGGCTGGACGCCGAAGCGGCGCCGGATGGCGATCGGCGGGGGGGCGGTGGCGGTGCTCGCGGCGGCGGCGCTGCTCGCGATGCCGAAGCACGGGACGCGGGCGCCGGATGCGGGCGCGGCGGCGGCCGCGACGTCGTCCGCGGCGCGGGCGGCCGCGGCTCGGCCGACGGCGGGGACGGCTCCCGCGGCGTCACCGGAGTCGGGCGCGGCGGCGCAGCCCGTCGGCTCGCCCGCCGGCCCGCAACCCGGCCCGAGCGCGGCGGAGCCTCCGGTGCAGCAGGCCCCGGCTCCGACTCGAGCGGTGCCGTCGGCTGCTGCTGGAGCACCGCAACGGCGGACTGCGCAGAGCGGCACGCCGCCTTCGCCGACCGCGGCCTCGTCGCTCTCGGCTCCGGCCGCACCGCCACCCGCTGCGGCCACGTCGGCCCGTGAGGGCGCTTCCCAGGCCCCGGCGCCCGTGGCGGCCGCGCCGGCGCCCTCAGTGCCGGCGCCCTCGGCCCCGGCGCAGGAATCGGCTGCCGGAGCGCCGCCGGCGAGCGGCGCGGCGCGCCAGCCGGCCGACCCGCGTCCGGCGCTCGAGGCGCTCGTCGCGGCCTACGCCCGGGCCATCGAGTCGCGCAGCGTGACCGAGATCCGGCGCGTGTATCCCCGGCTGACCGACGCGCAGCAGCAGAGCTGGGAGCAGTTCTTCCAGGCCGCGCACAAGGTCAGCGCGGAGCTCGGGGTATCGAGCCTGGACGTCAACGGCTCCACGGCCGACCTCGCGGTGAGCGGCACGCTCGCCTTCGACGCCGGCAGCGGCACGCAGCGCCAGGCGATGAACTTCCGCGCCACCGCGGTGCTGGTGGGCGACGCGTGGACGCTGATGTCGGTGCGGTGAAGCGGGAGCCGGACCCCCCTGGCCTTCGACCCCCGGCCCCTCACCCTGCGTTCTAGAACCCGTACTCCAACCCGACCGTGTACAGCTCGTTCGCCCGCAGGCCGCCGCGGTTCAGCGGGACGATCACGTTGGCGATGGCGGTCAAGCCCCCCCGCAGCGTGAACTTCGCGCCCAGCGACCCGTTGATCAGGTCGTCGCGGATGTTCGGGATGTCGCTCGTGTTCACGGTCCGCTGGAACGGTTCCGTGTACGTGACCGACTGGGGGATCAGCAGCTTCGAGTTGCCCACCTGGAACTGCGCGATCATGTCCGCGTCCAGCGTGACGCCGGTCGACATCAGGTGGTCGAAGCCGAACGTCGCGAGGATCGCGTCGTTGCGATAGTTGCCGGCCCGCCGCAGGTAGCCCACGTCGGCGTGCGGCGAGAAGGCTCCGAAGCTGCCGGAGACGACGGCCAAGGCCCGGCCCGAGAACTTGCCCGCGCCGAGGAGGTCGTCCTGGCTCCCGGTGGGGAAGCGCCCGTCCAAAAGCAGCGCCACGCTCGAGCGGTCGGAGTTGTGGACGTTGAGCTTCGCGCGGACGGCCACGTCGCCGATGCCCGTCGCCGAACCCTGGACGAACCGCGACGCGCTGAGCACCGGGTTGGTCGGCGTGCCGGCGAAGTAGTGGTACACGCTGTCGCCGCCGAAGGGGATGATGGTGGCCGTGCTCTGGCCCACCAGCGACGTCGAGACCATCGGGATCGCCACCCCGATGTCCAGCCGGTCGCTCACGCCGTAGGTGAGCACGAACGACTCCACCGAGGTCTTGATGTCGAGCGAGAGCTGGAAGGGCATGATGTCGTTTTCGAACGACGGCACGCCCATCGGGGTGCACGACGTGCCGAAGATGCTGTCGCACTTCGCGCCGGTCACGTTCTGGTGCGTGAAGACGAGGTTGATGTTGTGGAGATCCACGCCGCGGATCGAGGAGTAGTGGAACGTGTCGTAGCTCAGCCCCACCAGCACGCGCCCGCGGCCCAGCGTCTGGCCGCGCTCGGCGAACACCGGCCCCGCGGACGTGGACGTGGCCACCGGGACGCCGTTCTCGAACTTGAACGTCGTGCCGCCGCTCGCCGCGCTGAACGGGAAGTCGGCCACGTTCCCGCCGATCGCATTGGTGAGGAAATCGATCATCGTGCCGTTCTGGCTCACCGCCGAGGGCTCGAAGTGGGCCCCGTGGATCGCGATGGCCTGGCTCGGGTTGCTCCCCGAGCCTCCCAGGAACAGCGGATCGTCGCCGTTGCCGAAGATGAAGAGCTGGTTGATGTCGTCGCGCAGACCCTGCGCGTGGAGCGGTGTGCTCAGCGTCGCGCACGCCGCGAGGATGATCGGGAAAGACAGTAAGCGCCGCATGGGCCCTCCGAGGGGGGGTGCCGGGTCCGGGGTGCGATAGCCGAGAGATTGAGTCGCAATACTACGGTGCGAGCGCGGGAGGGGTCAACCCGGTTCGCATACGAAGTCCGGCGGACCGCGTCGGGCACCGCCGGCATCCGTGAGGCCACGAGGCGCCCCTGAGGTGCCCTGGCGAGGCCTATGACGTATGCGTCATGATCGAGAAGGCCGGGGCGATTGGCCGCGGCCTTTCGTTTGCGCGGCGAATTGACGCGCGCTTGACGCCCGCCTTGCAGCTTGGTTCTCCGGGATAGGTCACGGACCGGGGGCCCCGATGCTGAAGCGTCCGATCGCCCTGTTCCTGCTCTTCACGACCGTGCCGCAGGTCGGCGGCTGCGCCATCCATGGCACCGTGGGAGTGCGCCCGTCCGAGCTGACGCCCGAGGAGCGCAACTCGCCCGGCGACCCACGCGTCGTGGGTGTGGTCTACAACGCCGGCGATCGCCTGATGTTCGATTCCCAGCCTCCCGCGGTCTTCGCGCACGACACACTCCACGCCTGGGCCCGCGGCGGCGAGCATCGCATCCCGCGCGGCCTGATCCAGGCGCTGCTGGTGAGGCGCTACGACCGGGCGCCCGTCAGCGTGGGCGGCTCGGATCCCACGAAGGCGGCCGACGCGGTCCTGGGCCCGCACGTTCAGGCCGTTCAGCGGTGGCAGGGCGCCGAGGTGCAGTTCGATCGTGGCCGGGCGGTCTGGTACTCGAGCGACACGCTGCACGGGGTCGTCGGCGGCGCGCCATATCGCCTCGCCGGCGACAGCATCCGGTACGTGAAGATCGTGCGCACCAACATGGTGGCCACCGCGATCGTCGCGACGCCGCTGGTCCTGGTGGGAGGGCTGCTCCTGCTGGGGATCCTGTATGCCGCGACGTGCAGGCGAGGTTCGATGATGTGTTGAGTGGCGAGCCGCCCGAGAACGAAAAGGCCGGGGCAATCGCCCCGGCCTTTCGCTAGCGCGGCGAACTGGCTGCCGCGGTGACCCCGCAAGTAGGCCGAGTATAAGCACGGCCGCGCGAGCCACGCAACGCCGTACCATTCTGTTGCGTGTCAGGACGCCCCGGTGCAAGTTGCGACCTCCCCGTTCGCCACTCCGGAGCCCGCCGTGCGCATGTCTTTCCTACGCCCTACCCCCTACACCCTACACCCAGTCCTCCTCGCGGCCTTGATGCTTCTCTGCGCGGCGCCCGTCCGCGCCCAAGTCCCGGACGCCAGCCTCTGGTCCGGCGCCCTCCGCTGGCGCAACATCGGGCCCTTCCGCGGCGGCCGCACGGTCGCCGCCGTGGGCGTCCCGCAGCAGCCCAGCGTCTTCTACATCGGCGTCAACAACGGCGGCGTGTGGAAGACCGACGACTACGGCCGCACCTGGAATCCCATCTTCGACGGGCAGAGCACCGGCTCGATCGGCGCCATTGCCGTCGCGCCGAGCGATCCCAACGTCGTCTACGTCGGCAGCGGCGAGGGCCTGCAGCGGCCCGACCTCTCCGTCGGCAACGGGATGTACCGCTCCGCCGACGGCGGCCACACGTGGGTGCACGAAGGCCTCGACGACGCCCAGCAGATCGCCCAGATCGCCGTGGACCCGCGCGACGCGAACCGCGTGCTCGTGGCGGTGATGGGCCACCCGTACGGGCCGAACGAGACCCGGGGCGTGTTCCGCTCGACCGACGGCGGCGCGACGTGGACCAAGGTGCTCTACCGGGACGAGAACACGGGCGCGATGGACCTCGTGTTCGATCCCGCGAGCGCCGACACCGTGTTCGCGGTGATGTGGGCGGCGCGGCAGCCGCCGTGGGAGACGCCCGACGCCAACAGCTGGCAGATGCCGGCGCACAACGGCCTCTATCGCTCGACCGACAACGGCGTCACGTGGGCGCGGTTCGGCGCCGGCCTGCCCGACTCGGCGGACGGCGTGGGCCGGATCGGCCTCGGCACCAGCCAGAGCGAGCCGCGGCGGATGTACGCCATCGCGCCCGACGGCAAGAAGGCAGGGCTCTACCGTAGCGACGACGGCGGCGCGAACTGGCGGCTCGTCAACACCGACGAGCGGCTGTGGGACCGCGACGGCGACTTCAGCGAAGTGAAGGTGGATACGAAGAACGCCGATGTCGTATACGTCATAGACGTCTCGTCGTGGAAGAGCACGGACGGCGGCGCGCACTTCGTCGGCTTCAAGGGCGCGCCGGGCGGCGACGACCCGCACCGGCTGTGGATCAACCCGAACGATCCGCGGACGATGATCCTCGCCGGCGACCAGGGCGCGTGCGTCAGCGTCAACGGCGGCGACACGTGGAGCAGCTGGTACAACCAGCCCACGGCGCAGTTCTACCACGTCATCACCGACGACCAGTTCCCCTACCGCGTCTACGGCGGGCAGCAGGAGAGCGGCTCGGCTTGGGTGCTCTCGCGCGGGAACGACGGGCAGATCACGTTCGCCGACTGGCATCCGGTGGGCGCGGAGGAGTACGGCTACATCGCGCCCGACCCGCTACACCCGAACCTGATCTACGGCGGCAAGGTAAGCCGGTTCGACATGGCGACGGGGGACGTGCAGAACGTCGCGCCGATCGCGCCGCCCGGCACCACGTGGCGGTTCCGGCGCACCGAGCCGCTGCTCTTCTCGCCCGTGGATCCGCGGATCCTCTACTACGCCGGGAACGTCGTCTTCAAGACGCTGAACGGCGGCAGCACCTGGCAGGTGATCAGTCCCGACCTCACGCGGGAGTCGTACGACATCCCGGCCTCGATCGCGGCGTTCGAGTCGCAGGACGCCGAGCACGGGAAGCATCGCGGCGTGGTGTACACCATCGGGCCGAGCTATCGGCGGGTGAACCTGGTGTGGGCGGGGACGGACGACGGGCTCATCTGGGTGACGCACAATGGCGGCGCGAAGTGGACCAACGTCACGCCACCGGCGCTGACGCCGTGGAGCAAGGTGAGCCTGATGGAGGCGAGCCACACCGACACGCTCGAGGCGTGGGCGGCCATCAACCGGATTCGGCTCGACGATCTCGCGCCGCACGTCTATCGGACGCGCGACGGCGGGAAGTCGTGGACCGAGATCGTGGCGGGCCTGCCGGCGGGCGCGGTGGTGAACGCGGTGCGCGAGGACCCGCGCGTGCACGGGCTACTCTTCGCCGGCACCGAGCTGGGCGTGTTCGTGAGCATGGACGACGGCGATCACTGGCAGCCGCTGCAGCTCAACCTGCCGGTGACGTCGGTGCGCGACGTCTGGATTCACGAGAGCGATCTCGTGGCCGGCACCCACGGCCGCGGCTTCTGGATCCTGGACGATATCGAGGTGCTGCGTGATATCGCGCGGCGTCTTGGTGGGGTGGGGAAGGGCCCTAACCCCCAATCCCAAAGACCTAATCCCAGGTTGTATCCCCCCGAACTCGCCACGCGTGTCCGCTGGGACCGCTACACGGATACCCCCTTGCCGCCCGAAGAGCCGGCCGGCGAGAACCCTCCCGACGGCGCCATTCTCCAGTACTGGCTGCCGTCCGGCGTCGCCGGGCCGGTCACGCTGGACATCCTCGACGCCGGCGGCAAGCTCGTGCGGCACATCAGCAGCGACGATCCGCCCGAGTTGCCCGATTCCTCAGCCAACCTCCCGATGTATTGGGTGCGCCCGTGGCACGGCCTCTCGGCCGAGCCGGGGTCGCACCGCTTCATCTGGGATCTGCGGTATCCCCTGCCGCCCGTGACGCACCGCGGCTACCCGATGTCGGCGATCGCGCACAACACGGCCCTGAGCCCGCGCGGCGTGTGGGTGCTGCCGGGGCGGTACACGGTGAAGCTGACCGTGGGTGGGCAGTCCTTCACCCAGCCGATGATGGTCCGGATGGATCCGCGAGTGAAGACGACGCCGGCGGGCCTCCGCCAGCAGTTCGACCTGGCGCAGCACATCGTAGCGGCATGGCAAAAGGACTCGTTGGCGTTGGCCGAGGTGCGCGCGATGCGCGCGCGCCTGGATACTCTCAAGCAGCAGGCGGGTACCGGGCCGCGGGCGGACTCGATCGCCGCGCTCGACGCCAAGCTCGCGGCGTTGGCGGGTGCGGGTGGTGGCCGTTTCGGTGGCGGTCGGGGTGCGGCTGGGGTCGGGCCGACGCTGGCGAGCCTCAACGGGCAGCTGGGAGGTTTCTACGGAGCCGTTGAGGGGACCGATGCTCTACCGAGCAGGCAGGCGCTTAGGGCGGCGCGAGAGGCGGAAAGCGAGCTCGCTGGTCTGCTAGCGAGATGGGCCAGCCTTGAGCGGCAGGGCGCTCAAGCGCGGTAGCAAACCTAAATGGGGTTCAGGGGGTCGCGGGTTCGAATCCCGCGGTCCCGACCTGTAAGTGGTTGAGATGAAACGGAATCGGCGGCTTCGTAAGTGGCCGCCGATTTCACTCTACCCGTTTCTCCTCGTGTCTAAACGACCTCACGTGAAGCCTGCAAAACGGTACTCTGGCATCGCAAGCTGATGCTGGTTGTGCTGGGCACCGTGGTCGTATCTCACCGTGGCACCCAGCCACGGACGGACGGCGGTCGCGGAGTCGCCGCAGATTGGTCCCAAATCGTGGGCGGGGAAGCGCAACTACTCGGTGTCCCGGTGGCTCGCCAGCGCGGCGGGCCACTTCTCTTTCTGCTACTGTCCAATCTGGACGCTCAGTCATCCAGACGCATCGGTTGCTCGCCCGGTTGGCCGCGTGAACCGCGAACCGGATTCCCTAGCGGTTGCCTGGCGCCGGAGCTATAGGAGGGGCGTGTAGGCTGCATTGGGCTCCGGCTCAGGAGGCACCGATGAAAGCGACCCTCTTTGTTGCAGCTCTCCCCCTCCTCTTCGGCGTCGGCTGTGCGCGGCAGAGCGAGCAATTGACCCAACAGCAAACGGACCAAATCAAGAGCGAAGTCAAGGTCTCAGCCGACAGCGTCATAGCACGATGGGCACGACGTGATGGGAAGGGGGCGATGGAGTACTACGCCCCTGACGTGGTGATTGTCGCCGATACTATGAAGATGGGCTTTCAGGCGTATAGGCAGGGCTGGATGGCCTACGACAGCTCGGCGTCCGCCGTTAGGGTCAGGCCGATTCGCGAGGACATCATCCCACTTGTCAACGACCTAGCTATTTGGAGTTGGGTCGGCAACGTGGAGGTGGACTTGAAGTCCGGAGACACCGTGACGACGACCCCACAGATGTACTCGCAAGTGATGAAGAAGGTTGCGGGCCGTTGGAAGGTGGTCTTCTCGCACCCCTCCGGCGTTGACGTACTGCACAAGGCCGCAGTAACGCACCGGCATAAGTCGTAGCCGCCTGACCTGACCGTCTCGCGCATTCGGCCCCGGAGAATCCCGCCGGGGCCGAATCGTTTGTGGGCACACAGCTTATGCGCCCCGCTGCCAACCCAAGTGACGTACGCGTGACGGTAACGATGCAGGTTATTCAGGTGTTGTGTGGCTGGCGGGCGACCCGCCCAACGGCCACGCTGACTAAGGGAGGCGACAGATGAGGTGTCATCGTTGCGGCGTGGACTACCCGTCGGAGTACTACTTCACCAGCACAGGTGACTGCATAGAGTGTGCGAAGACTGCGCCTGCCGCCGGTAAGGGAGCGGAGGAGTCCGAGCTAGCCCCCTTTTCGGGCAGCACGTCCCGACCTGGGCCGTTCGCCGCGTTGGATGCCTACGCTCATCTAGTGGCGACCTTGGGATGGCTCGTTATCGCAGGGGCAGTCATTGTCGCTGTGTTGGCTCTAGGCACGGACGCCGGAACGTCGGTGAAGCTCGCCGGGGTCTTGATGGCTGTCTTCGTAAGTGTTTCAGGGCTCGGACTCGTTGCCGGTGGCCAACTTATGCTCTGCATCCGTGCTATTCAGGCGGACACGCATACGATAGCGGCAGCAGTCGCCACCAGCGCACATCCCGCGAGCTAGGGAAGCCAGACGATGATTCCTTCCTGTCCGCATTGCGGCAACGAGCTGCGGAGGGAGCCCGAGCGCGACGGCAGGTGACGCCCGCCGCTGAGGCGCGATTCGTTAGGCGGCGCGAGCAGGCTAACGCCCCCCTTTACGCCAGAATGCTAGCATCGACTTTGTCTCTCGCTGGAGGCGCCTAGTAATGACAGCAACTGTACAGCCAGAACCGACCGCATCGAACTCCCCCCGACTCACCACGGCCGAGGTGTACAGGCTTCACCCGGTCCGCGCAATTCGGAGTCTGCTGGGAGTCTCATCCGCCATCATCGCCCTCGGCATCATCTCCGGACTCTTCTTGGGAGTGGTCGCGCTTGCGGCCGGGGACGTTGGAGGCGAAGGGTGGACGGTCACGCCGCTGGTATTGACCTATGCCGCCGCTGCGCTCGGCACGGTTGTGAGCACCGTTTGGTTCGGTTCCATCGCACGCGGCCTCGCGTCGGTAATTCGCCTGCTCGCTGGCAGTGCTGTGGCTGACAAGACAACGTGATGGTTGACCAGGGTGGCTGAAGGGCCGTGGCCCGCCGCTGGGGCATAAGTTAGGTGGCAGACTTAGGAGGACATCAGCTATGCGTTGTGCGATTGCGGTACTCGCGGCCTTGTCCGCGCTCTCCCGGCCGCCCGTCACTTGGGCCCAGTCAGAGCTCCGAGTACGTGTGGGCCGCTGTTCTGCAAGAGCGGGGGACTTGGAGCGGCTGGCGTGTTATGACTCCCTGGCCCACTCCTTGGGCTTCGGTCAGTCGGCCGTTCCCGTTCGCACCGCGGGCGCTGGCCATTGGCGCACCGACCAGGAGCGAAACCCGTTGGACGACACACCGACTGTTACCCTAACGCTCAAGGCATCGAGTGGGCGGTCGCAGTTTGGCCAACCCGTCACATTGTTCATACGGTGCCAAAGTCACGCAGTCGAGGTGTTCATAGATTGGTCGTCCTACCTCGGGATGGATGAAACCCAAGTAACATCTCGTGTTGGCACCGAGGACGCGGTGAGCGAAGCGTGGAGCAACTCCACCAACAACCAGGCGACCTTCTACCAGGGAGACAAGCTGGCTCTCGTTCGTCGTCTCGCCGCGACAAGTAGGTACGTCGCTGAAGTAACCCCGTACGGCGAGTCGCCGATTACTGCGGTCTTTGATGTAGGCGGTTTGAAGGCGCCGTTGACGACGCTGAGCAAGGCCTGCCCCCAGCTTTCTACGCCCTGAGTGTGCCGACACGGGAGGGAAGCGACCGTGACCAACGCCACTCCGACCGCGACGTGCCCGAAGTGCGGCTCGGCATCAATTCAGGCCGTGCCCGTCAAGAAATCCCAAATTGGGAAGGCGCTGCTCACGGAGTACTTCCTTGGCACCGCCGCCGGTGTGGGAGCTTCCTCAAGCACAGTGATACAGGCTGTGTGTCTGAGTTGTGGTTGTACGTGGTTGCCGGGGACGAGTCAGGAGCGCCACATCAGAGCGCTCTCGCGGCAACTCGGGGAGCAAGAGTGGATTGATGCGGAGATGAGAGCTATCTCCGGGGCACTCGGGTTTGAAGAACAAGATGCTGCCGAGCGGAGGGCTCTCGCCGGGCAACTCTGGCCTCAAGCGAAGGCTGCCGTTGAGGAGAGAAGGCGCAAGCGGCAACGTGATGCAGAATCCGGTAGGCGTTGGATGGTGGGCGTCCTTGTCGCAATCATCCTGCTGATTGGTCTGTACGTGTACCTCCGTTCGCGATGACCGGGAGACGCCTGTCAACCGCTTGGCCACTTGGAGAACGAGTATGAGGGGTTTGCCTAAGCTGTTGGCATCCGCATTTATATGCATGGCAGGATGCACTAGCGAGCATCGTGCCCCCGCAACAGCACGGTACAAGTCCGAAAGCGTATTCAGGTCTGGCGCGTGGGAAGTATCGGCCCTGCTTGACAGGCTAACTGACTCTGTGTCGTGCAGCGCAACGGTGAAGAGAGATTCAAGCGAGTGGCGTCACTCGCTGACAGTCTGGAAGGACTTCGCGGCTTATCGCGTGGACTACCAGCAGGGGCACGTGACCTCGTATGTCCTGCAGTACGACAACCAATCTCCCACAGGGCAACGGTTTCCAGCAGTATCCGGCGGTTCATCGGTCATCATCTCAAACAGCCTCTACGGTGACTTTAGACGTTTGCTCGGGGCGACCCAATTGCAGATTAGAGTTGCTACTGATAGCAGCTTCATAGTGGACACCATTGATGTAACCGGCATTGCCGCAATGCACCAATTCCTGCTGAGTAGCCCGAAGTGTCGTGGGTAGGTCTGCGAGCGCGTGAGTGCGCTCGCCAAACGGGTGTGAGTGTGCGGACGCTGGACCGGGCGTTGTGGCAGTATTCGAAGGAGACGCAGGGCAAGTGATGCGGGCTAACTATACTGCGGACGCCCCGCGCCTCAGCCACTCGCGGTTGCCGAGCAGAGTGGAGCGCTGAACCTCGAGGTCGGCGCAGCCAGGAATTGACCTGAGCAGGCGCTTTAGCGGCGTTGTCAGTCTTGAATGCATCTCCGGGCTGAGGGTCACTCGTTCGATGCAGCCGAGTGGAATGGGGGCGTCTAGGAGTTTTTCGTCCGGCTTGTCGGACTCATAGATGATTCGGAACTCCCTTTCGTCTTTGAAGGCGATACGCTTGAGGAACGGAAGGTCGGGCACCGCTAGCGTCTTGGCTCGTGGGTCAGTGAGCTTCCGATATCTGACGCTCCGTGCTCTCACCTGGACGTGTGACTTTACGGCTGCAAGCAGTTCCTCTCGCCGGAAGTGGATGCAGACTCCCGCAGGGCCCTTGGCGTACACCTGCCAGTGGTGATATGTCTCGGTTGCCTGCGTGAAGCAGAGCGCGAGTACTGATGCGACACCGTCCTTCTTGTCCCTGTACCACTCTATGAATTGTGAGTCGTTCTTGTCCGGCCAGGCGCTCGGGTCGAGCAGCGTCAGCTTCCCCTCGCTCAGCAGATAGACCAGCGAGGGGATGTTCGTATAGCGACGGAGGAACGGATGCTTCATAAGCCACCAGCTTTCATAAAGCGCTCGCGCATCTTCAGCGTCTCGTAGCTCTTATTGTGCCACTTTGACAAATCCTTCGCGGTCATATCAGTGTAACCGAGGTCCGCATAGGACTTCAGCCCGTAGCGGTCACTTCGCTGAAACGCGCCGATTCCTTGCATAGCCGTCGGGACCATCTTCACAACCACGCAGTGGGACGTGCGCGTTTGGCCGAACCAAGTGCCACCCGACGTGGGGAAGAGCTTGTCGAATGCCTTAAGGGCTCGTGGGACCTCTTCGAGTGGAATGCCTGTCTGCGATGAGAGCCACTCGAACTCCGCGTCCCTTCGGTCTTGTAGGTAGAAGCCGCCGAAACCCCATAAGAAGACCTGCCAAAACACAGCATATCGAGAAACGAAGGGTTCCTTCTTCAACTCGTCGAATGCTCTGCGAAAGGAGGGAGGCAGAAGGTCGTCCTCAGTGACGACAACCTTGCCCTTATGAGTCAACACGGGTCGAGGTTCTGGCGTGCCAAGGCAATAGAGGTCAATCGCCGTCTTGAGTAGAGCGAGGCGAGCGCGGTGTTCGATATACATCGCGGCTTGGACAGCGTCGTGCTTGCCCTCATAGATGGCTTCCCAGATTCGATGGTTCTTCGGGTCCTCGGTATTACAGTCAAAGGTGGCGGTATCCTCGTCACGAGCGAGTCCAAGCGAGAGCTTAGGGTGCTCCGAGAAGTCAGCGTAGAGTTGTCGAAGCCGATTCCTTGGGTTCGGCTCGAAGAAGACGCCGTGATTGACCAGGGCGTGATACCGCAAGGCCGTGCGCGGCCCTTCAAGGACGGGGTTGGAGTTACGATGAAGCTGGAGATAGCGAATGAACGTGCGTTGTATCGCGTATGAGAAACGCCAAAGGTCAACTGAGAACCGGTCGGTAATCGCGGGGCACCCTGCGGCGGCGAAGGCGTCAGCAAGATTCTCTGAATCGAGATGAAGCAACTGAATCCCAAGCGGGCCGACCTTCTCGCGCACCATCTCGACGTTCTTGTCTTCCGCGACCTTGGTAACGAACAGCGCTCCGTTTTCGATTCCGAGGTATTTCATCCACCCGTACAGCTTGAAGATTTCGCCGTAGCCCCACTGGCCCGACTTGGCTTCGGCGAGCGTCTGCAACGGCCGCCCGTCGGTGTAGCTTGTTGCGACTACGTCGAGTTCGAGGACATCAGCCTCGGTGACGTTGCACTCGACGAAGTGTTGCGAAGCTTGGAACAACGCAGCCGCGCAGTCCTCAAGCTCCACGGGCTGGCTGGGGATGTCTGCCAAGACTACAGCTTCTGCCTTAGCTGGCTGTGCCTTCTCCGTCACGATGTCCCCCCGGTCACTACTCGTGGGACCGAACGTAGGGAGAAGGCGTCAGTTCAGCGTTAGGACGCAACGACTGCGGCTAGCTGAAGCCCCGCACCTTACCCGTTTCCTTACCCGCTTGACGCGGCGGAGTACGGTATTCGAGACGACGGGACATCTTGTCTCACGGCTCACCATCAGAATATGTGCTATCCGGCGTTTGTGATGAAACGACGGTGAGGAGAATCGGCCCCGAAATAGGGCACCCTAACGCGTCCCTAACGCCAGCAGGCTAAGCTCGAAACGCGGAGCTAGGCCGTGAATCCTCAAGCAGCGTTCCAGGCCCACACAAAGGAGGCTCTCGATGAGGCTGCGACCCGAGGAGAAGACCATTCTGCAGGACAGTACCGGGGTGCTCACTCTGACGACCCATCGCGTCCGTCTTGAGGCCAAGTCGGCTGGCCAAAGCAAGGTCCTCAGCATCACGCTCGACGCTGTAGCCTCATGCGGTTTGATCACCAAGTCCTATCCGGGTCTGCTGGTCCTCGCAGTTCTCGTGGCGGTGCTCGGGTATGCAACGTCGCGAGCTCTGTCCGCCAGCTACAGCGAAGCGCTTTACATCGGCGCCGCAGTGCTCGTCCTTGCCTACTTCGGCACGCGCTCAGCAGTGCTGTCCGTTGGATCCGCTAGTGAGAGCATCACAGTTCCAACAGGGAGCTTGAGTCGCGACAAGCTTGTCGAATTCATTGATGCGGTGGACGACGCGAAACTCGCGTTCATTCACCACGAGCTCTGAAGGGCTAGGAGGATCCGCTTGTCCGCTGGCAACTCTGAGAGGGGGCCATCATGAGAGCGGGGAACCCACGCCTGTGTCTACACATGGTGTTCTGTGTGGTCGCGCTGGCGTTCACGACCCAACCACTTAGGGCTCAAAATCGCATCGTTCCGGATTCTCAGGCCGCACAGTTCGTCGGCCAGAGCGTCACCGTTGAGGGTGTCGTAGTGCAGGTGAGCACGTCGCGCCGCTCGAACACGACCTTTCTGAACTTCGGCGCGCGCTACCCCAACCACATCTTCAACGCTGTGATCTTTCGCTCCGCTGCCGCTCAGTTCCCGAACCCGCAGCAATGGGAGGGCAAGCGGGTGCGTGTCACGGGCACCGTTCGACTCTATCATGGGAAGCCAGAGATCATACTAGAGACAGGGGTGCAGTTGACCACGGCACCCCAATGACCGTGGAGGACGCAAACGGTTGTTGCCTCCGAGGCACCGGGCGCACTCAGTGCGGTGACCTCTTGGAGCGGTGGAGGCAGTGGGGAAAGCCGAGGAAACTACTAGCCAACCCCCTGAAGGGTCGGATTCCAAGATCGATTGGAAGTAGCACGCTTAACACACTGCCAATGCTGCGCTTGAGGGCAGCACTAGGAATCTGCAAGGCAACGTCATTAGGCCGGAATGACGGTCGCCTAACGCCCCCGAATTAGCCTTCCGCGACAGGAGGTGTGTCGCGTTGAGGCCGGGCTTGACCCGGGCGATCGGGTGGCCACATTGGCGCTAGGACTGTGCCTCCAGTCTGGGGGGTGGCAATGCGCGTTCCGCGGTGGATCAAGGTGCTAGGTCAAGCATTCCGTAGGGCAGAGCGGCATTCGACGGCGTCGGCCCTCGCGGTCGGGGCCGCAGTGGTCTCACTGTCGGCGGGAGCGGCGCTGGCGCAAGCCCCTCCAGCGCGGCACGACACAACGTCACGCGACACGACCAAGAGACTGGTCGCTCCTGCTCATCGGGTGACGAAGTTCAAGGAGAAGTTCATTCTTACCCCGGCCGAGTCGATAGTAGTTCGCGGCCCGGGCGACACTCTCCGCTTTCAAAGAGCCCAACCCCCAATGAGTCCCTCACACGCGTCACATGCATCGCATGCGTCCCACGCATCGCATGCATCGCACGCGTCTCATTCGTCGGGGGGCTGGTCGTAGATCGTGGCGGAAGCCAGTGGGGCACATCTCGGTGCAGCCGCGGTCATAGACGTTGACTGCCAGGTATACTCCCGCGAAGCCGTGCTGCGCGCAGGTCACGTCGCTTCGGCTCGGTGCTACGTGGCGCTCAAGTCGGTGGGCGAGGGTCACATTCAGGTGGAACTAACTCCACGAGAGGAGGCCGTTGCCGCCTCCGAGCTCGTGGGCGCGTTTTGGAATGAGCTGCTAAATCAACAGGTGCGGGAGGACGTTGAGAGGGAGACTCGGGCGATTCGCGAGCTCATTGTGGCGCAGGCGTTCGCTGAAGCCGAGTTCGAGATACCTGTCCCCCCTCAATCGCCCGACTAGTATTTAGAGACTTGCTTCGATGCGCCCCGCGGCTGCCCCAGCCTCGCCTTTAGCTATCGCAGAGCTCACGCGACCGCCGAACGGCTACCAGCTCTTACCATTCCGCTGGAATCGACTGGAAGGTCGGTGGATTCTTGTCAACGAAGCCGGGGAGTTCCTCGCCGTAGACGGGGATACGTTTCATGCGCTCGTTGAGCACCATCTTGATCCGCAAAGCCGTGAATACCAAGACCTGCAAGCCAAGCAGTTCCTTACGGACAGCACGTCGCGCGTTCCGCTGCGGCTGTTGGCCACCAAGGTTCGAACGAAGCGCAGCTTCCTCGCTGGATTCACAAAGCTCCACATTGTTGTGCTGACCCGGCGGTGCGATCACTCCTGCCTCTACTGCCAGGTGTCAAGTGTACGAACCGCTGACCCACGCCTCGACATGAGCCGGGCGACGGCGGAGCGCGTCATTGAGTTTATGCTGAGATCGCCATCGCCGGCGATCAAGATTGAGTTCCAGGGAGGTGAGCCACTTCTCAACTTCGACGTCCTTCGCTTCATCGTTGAGGAGACGGAGCGCAGAACGCCGGATGGGAAGAAGGTGGAGTTCGTGGTGGCGACCAACCTATCCCCGCTTTCAGAGCCGATACTGGAGTTCCTGCGCAGCCACGGGATCTGGATCTCGACGTCTCTCGACGGGCCGCGCTCGATTCACAATGCAAACCGTCGGCTTCGCGAGGGAGACTCCTACGAGCGAACGGTCAGCGGGATCGAGCGCGCACGGGCAGCACTCGGCCACGAGCGGGTGTCGGCGCTGATGACGACCACGGCGTTCAGTTTGGAGCACCCAGAGGAAATCGTGGATGAGTACGTGGCCCGGGGATTCCGGAACATCTTTCTGCGGCCAATCAACCCGTATGGATCTGCGGTTCGCCAGCGCAGGGCGCTGATGTACGAACCAGAGCAGTTCGTCGAGTTCTACAAGCGCGCGCTCGACCGGATTATCGAGGTGAATCGCTCCGGGTACTACCTCGAAGAGTGCTACGCGCAGATCCTCTACACCAAGATGCTGACACCCTTCCCCGTGGGGTACGTTGACCTGCAATCTCCCGCAGGAGCAGGGATTGGAGTTGCTGTCTACAACTATGACGGCGCCGTCTACGTGTCAGACGAGGCGCGCATGCTGGCGGAGATGGGTGACATTACGTTCTGCCTGGGCAGCGTGCACGGGAATACGTACGAGGAAACCTTCGGCGGTCCGTTGCTGCGTGATCTGGTTGCAGCGAGTTGCGTCGAATCCCTGCCGGGCTGCTCGAGCTGTGCGTTCCAGGCTTACTGCGGGGCTAATCCGGTCGAGAACTACAGAACGCAGGGGGATATACACGGCCATCAACCAACGAGCGGATTCTGCCGCCGTAACCGCTCGATCATTGAACACCTGCTGCGGCTGTACTTGGGGAATGATCCGTTCATTCCGAAGCTGGTGTGGTCCTGGATCCAGCACGCGCCCATCCGGGAGCTGATTCCGGAACCTCCGTTGTAGCATGCGTCTCCATAGTCGCGGGGTCCCGTTCAATGTGAGTCAGCCCGTCCTAGGTCGGCTGACGAGAGTTGCCGTTGGCGATCCCGAGGCCAGGCCCAGGCACATTCTATTCGGAGACGCCACGGCGCTGGAGGCATTTCGCGATTGCGTCGGATACGGAGCTGCCCTCTGCCCTGGGACAATTGACGGCACCGTCCTGACCCTTCCAGCGGTAGGCTCGGTACCGGAGCTTGATTACCTCGATGAGGGCGACGTCGTCTACCTCCGGCCAGATGGTTCTGTCAACGTGCTCTTCAGGAAGTCCTCCGCGTCCAATTCGATCTTGGTCACGGAGCGCTGCAACAGCGCTTGCCTGATGTGTTCGCAGCCGCCTAAGGACATCGATGACTCCTATCGTGCCGCGCTGATTATGCGGCTAGTCGACTTGATTGATCCGTCAACGGCGGGCCTCACGCTCACCGGCGGTGAGCCTACGCTCCTCGAAGACGCATTCATCGAGATTGTGGCGAGGTTCGCCCACCGTTTGCCGAACACGTCATTGCACGTACTCACCAACGGCCGACGCTTCAGCGACGCGAGCTACGCTTGTCAATTGGCACGCCTGAATCACCCCGATCTAGTCCTCGGGATTCCGCTCTACTCCGATGTTGACAGCATACACGATCACTTGGTCGGTGTAAGCGGGGCGTTCAATGAAACCGTCGACGGACTCTACAACCTGGCCGAGCAGGGCGTGCGGCTAGAACTGCGGATCGTTCTTACGCAACAGACGTCCGAGCGGCTGCCGCAGTGGGCGGAGTTCATATACCGCAATTTCACATTTGTTGAACACGTTGCGCTCATGGGTCTGGAGCCGGTCGGACTGGCCCGAAGGAATCGCTCGAGCCTCTACGGCGAGCCAGATGCCTACGTAACGCCCCTTGAGACCGCGACGCTCGCGCTGGCCCTCCGGGGTGTAAGGGTGTCAATCTACAACCATCAACTCTGCGCGCTCCCGCGTACGCTGTGGCCCTACGCTGCCGCTTCCATCTCAGACTGGAAAGCAACCTACCCCGACGAGTGCGCGCCATGTGGAGTCCGTAGGTTCTGTGGAGGCTACTTCGAATCTGCGGTCGCACAACACACAGCGCACCCCAGACCGCTGAACGCCCTAAGTCCAGAGGCTGAGGCGTTCATGCGCAACCTGCGGCCAGGGTCACAAGACCCCGCGTGACGTGCTAGAGAATCGCCTCGGACGACGCGTCGCTGCCGAAACGGGCGTGTCACGTAACTGGGTGTCAAGGACCTCCGCGGAATGAGAGCTTACATCGGCGTGACAGATCGAGACTGGTACCGCTTCCTCAGAGCTCAGCCAGAGCTGGAGGAGGTGAACTTCTGGCAGCCCAGCGCGGGCCGCGGCTTTCGTGCGCTAGGTCTCGGGCAGCCGTTCCTCTTCAAGTTGCACCACCCGGAGAACGCGATCGTCGGTGGCGGGTTCCTGGCTACGTACTCGGCGCTTCCAGTTAGCATTGCCTGGGAGACGTTCGGCGTCGAAAACGGTGCGCCGACGATCGAGGAGATGCGACGTAGGATTGAGCATTATCGGAAAGCCAAGCCCGACAGTCACATGGACTACATCATCGGCTGCATCATCCTCGAGGACCCGTTCTTTTTCGACGAGCGCGATTGGATTCCCGCGCCGAACGACTTCAGGCGCGAGATCGTCCAGGGCAAGACGTACGATCTAAGTGTGGCGCCTGGGAAGGAGCTATGGGAGCGAGTGGTCATGGCAAGGTCACATCACGCGCTCCGCGTAAACGAGGATCCTGCCCGACCGATGTTCGGTGATCCACGCCTGGTGCGGCCGCGTCTGGGCCAGGGTGCGTTCCGAGTGATGGTTACCGACGTCTACGAGCGCCGGTGCGCGGTGACCATGGAGAAAGCGCTGCCGGTCCTCGAGGCTGCCCACATCCAACCTGTGTCGATGGGTGGGCAGCACGAAGTCTCCAATGGCCTGCTGCTGCGATCCGACGTTCACCGTCTCTACGACAAGGGGTATATGACTGTGACGCCCGATCGCGTGGTCCGCGTTAGTCGCCGTCTTAAGACCGACTTCCACAATGGCGAGCACTACCTCAAGCTGGACGGTTCGGCCGTTTGGACGCCTAGGTCGGGTGGGGTGCAGCCGGCGCGCGCAGCCCTTGAGTGGCACGCGGACACAGTGTTTAGAGGCTAGCAGGGCTTCTCCATGCTAAGCGCCCGTGCCTGACCTCGATCTCGACTGGCGGCTCCGCCTCGCCGCCTTCGACAAGCTGCGCGCGCTGCGCGAGGCGCGCGGCGGTGTCGTCACCCTCGCGGAGCTGGAGGCCGGCTTCGAATTCGAGGGCGCTCCAATTCCCTTCATAAACTCACGGCGGGGCATCTGGAGGCCCAAGCAGCTCAGCGGCGGACCGGCACTGAGCGTCGTCACCGTCCCGCGCAGGCCCGGCCGGCGCCCGCCATACGACGATCAGGTCGCCTCGGAGTCCGACTGGTTCACCTACAAGTACGAGGGCACCGATCCGGACGAGTGGACCAACGTCGCCGTGCGCCTGGCGATGACGCTCCGCCGGCCGATCATCTACCTCTACGGCGTCGCGCCGGGCCTCTACGATCCGATCTTCCCCTGCTACGTCATCGGCGACGACCCGGCCCACCTCGAGTTCCACCTGGCGGCCGACGTTCCCGGTGCGCAGCCCGTCCCCGATCTCGCCGATCTCGGCCAGTTCGAGGCGCGCCGCGGCTACGCCATGCAGACCGTGAAGCGTCGCCTCCATCAGCACCGCTTCCGCGAGCTGGTGGTGGACGCCTACCGGGAGCGCTGCTCGGTGTGCAGCCTCCACCACGTCGAGCTGCTCGACGCCGCCCACATTCTCCCCGACCGCGACGAGCGTGGGCGTCCCGAGATCCCGAACGGCCTCGCCCTCTGCAAGATCCACCACGGCGCCTTCGACACGCACATCCTCGGCGTCGCGCCCGACTACCGCATCGCCATCCGCGCCGACGTGCTCGCGGAGATTGACGGCCCGATGCTTCAGCACGGGCTCAAGGACATGGATGGCCGGCGGATTGACGTCCCCAGGGCCGAGCGGCTCCGCCCCAACCGGGACTACCTCGCCGAGCGGTTCGAGAGGTTCAGGGCGGCGTAGCGGGGCGGTTCCGAGTCTCCATCCTGGTCGTCATCATGTTCTTCATCCTCCTCTTTGTCACCATCCCGGCCCTGCTCGTCCTCCTCCTGGGGTGTCGCCCTGGCTCTGCGGCCGCTGGCTGCTGCAGCCGTGGCAGGCCTTGACGTGTCAGAAAACAATGCTAGTATTTCTGACACATCATTGACGAGAGAATAGCATGTATTCCATTATGACACAGGTAGTTATGAGGATCCATGGAAGTGGTCGTGGTTCCGTTGTTACGCCAAAGGACTTCCTGGACCTCGGCAGCCGCGCGGCCGTGGATCAGGCCCTCTCGCGCCTCGCCAAGGCAAGTGTCATCCAGCGGGTGGGCAGGGGATTGTACCACTACCCGAAGGTCAGCCCGCGTCTCGGACCGCTATCCCCGGCGCCGGACGTGGTCGCCGGGGCCATGGCCCGCAAGACTTCGAGCCGGCTTCAGGTCACAGGCGCGCAGGCGGCCAACTCGCTTGGGCTGTCCACGCAGGTCCCAGCCCGCGCCACTTTCGTGACCGACGGCCTGACCCGTCAGCTCCGGATCGGGAACCAGACCATCCAGCTCCGCCGCGCCGCGCCAAGTCGGCTCGTTGGCGCGGGGAAACGATGGGGCGGCGTGATCCCGGCCCTGGCATACTTGGGCAAGGGCCAGGTGGACGCCGATGCGATCCGCCGTGTCCGGAATGCTCTGGCCCACGATGACCGTCAGGCCCTGGCGCGTCACGCTGGGTACGCGCCCGACTGGATGCGGCCGCTGATCGCGCAGATCGTCGGAAGGCTCTAGGAGCCGCCGTGGACGGCGTGGCAAAGTGGAACAGCAGAGAGCGGCAGGATCTCTTCACTGAGGCTGCAGCCCGCCTGGGCTTCGGGAACCCGATCGTTGTGGAGAAGGACTTTTGGGTGTGCTGGGTGCTCAACCGTGTGTCGCTCCTGCGGGACCAGCCCCGAATCGTGTTCAAGGGCGGTACCTCGCTATCGAAGGTGTTCGGGCTCATCCGGCGCTTCTCGGAGGACATTGACCTCGCGTTCCACCGCCACGACTTGGGCTTCACCGGGGACCGGGATCCCGCCACTCCCGGTC
>Ga0335085_10004309_pt1 | contig 23727 bp, 28 predicted proteins | sample Lox_Sample_45_FD_206712 | JGI IMG/M metagenome (GOLD analysis project Ga0335085, IMG submission 206712) | Soil microbial communities from Loxahatchee National Wildlife Refuge, Florida, United States - Lox_Sample_4.5 | ecosystem: Environmental > Terrestrial > Soil > Wetlands | place: USA...
CGCTCCAGTGCACCGCGGACGCGATTGGAGCTCGCCGGTCGTGTGCTATCCACATCGCTTGGCGTGCGCAGGAACCGGCACTCACGGTCTGCTCCGCGCGAAAGCAAGCCCTGGAGCCATCCCGGCGGCCATCCGTGCAGCTGCTCGCCACCAGCGCGGGGATTTCTTGCTCGATACCCTGCGGAATACCGCCAGCCCGTCGTGGCTCGACAGCGAGGCAGGCTGACATCGTGAGCGACTGCGTCACCATTGCTCGGCGGTTCAACGGCCCACCGAACTCCGCGAACGGCGGCTACACGTGTGGACTCGTGGGCACGGCGGTCGAGGCGCCATCGGTCCGTGCGTCGCTGCGTAAACCGCCGCCGTTGGAGGTGCCCCTACTGCGCCGACGCGAAGATCACGGCTGTGTTTCGCTGCTCCGTGGCGATGACATTATCGCTACGGCTGTGCCCGCGGCCGTAAAGGCGCACGCGCCGCCAGCACCGACGGTAGAGGAGGCCGAGATCGCGACGCGGATGTACGTTGGCTTCGCGCACCACAGGTTCCCGACGTGTTTTGTCTGCGGGACGGCGCGCGCGGACGGCCTTCGGATCTATGCCGGTCAGTTAGGGGACGGCCCGCTGATCGCCTCCCCGTGGACGCCGCAGTCCGACGATCCCCTGCTTGTGTGGGCCGTGCTCGACTGCCCGGGCGCGTACGCGATCGAGTCGGTCGACCACCGCACTCAGATCGTTGTCCTGGCCTCGCTCACCGTAGAGCTCCGCCAGCGCCCGCGCGCCGGGGAGCGGCACGTCGTCGCCGCGTGGCCGGTGGCCAGCGAGGGCCGGAAGCACCACTCGGCTTCTGCGCTCTACGACGCCGCGGGACGCGTCCTCGCTATAGCCGACTCCCTCTGGATCGAGCTGCGAGATCCCGTCGCCTTCGGCCGCTGAGCCGTCCGAGGGCGGGTGTTCTGTTGCTCGGGCCACTAGACCAGGCGAACGCGACGAAAATTGGCTTGTGCAATAGGCGACCAGCAAGAGCAACGCCTCGTGGGTCGCAGTCGGATCCTTCGCCATATGGATGCAGAAGAGCTGTCGCGAGCGAGTCGCTGCCCCGGAGAAGGGCGCAGACCGCTCCGCGCCGCGGCGTGCCTCATTGGCGCGCCGGGGACGTAGCCGAGTTGCGCTGAATCGTGAGCACGGGGCCAGCGGGCGCTCCACGGTCGAACTTGCGCCCGTTCAGTGTCATCGCGTCAGATTTGTGCGCTGCCGGGATCGGGCCCCATCGGCGCCCTCCGTCGGAACCGAATCTGTGGCTCAGGGGTCTCGCTAGAGCCTGCGATGTCTCGGGATGGACGCGTCGGTGAATTCGACTTCGCTCTGCGGTGACGATGAACGCGGCCTGCTCGGCGATATCGACGGCGTTGTCCGCGATCCGCTCAACGCTCCGTGCGATGAGCACGTGTTGGAGCGCTAGCAGCTAGCTCGTGTTGTTCTGGGGTGTGTTCGGCTGCGAGAGCGGCGTCGAACACCTCGCGGTTGAGTTTGTCGATTCTCGTCGTCCTCGACATCGATCCGCAGCGCGACCGCCAGGTCGCGTGAGCGGAACGCGCGAACGGCGTGACAAAGCTGCGAGCCGGCGAGGTGTGCCATCGCCGATAGGTGGCCCGGGGTGCCGTCGCGATCGGCAGTGGCCCCGTCGATGTTTACTAGCTCGGTGATGAGGTCGAACTGGTTGGCGATGAGCATGCCGTGGTGCGCGACCTCGATCAGCGCGAGCACGAGCCGCAGGTCGCTCGCGACGGGTGTTTGGCGAGCGGTGACGATCACCAGCTCGGAGTCGACGGTCTGTCCGGCGCGGCGTAGTCGCGTTCCTTCGTCCGGGATTTTCTGAATCTTGTCCGGGGTTGGGACATTGATCGTTTCGGCGATCGCGGGAAGTGCGACCGCTGCACGTTCGAGTCCGTCCTCGAGGTGATGCTCGAGCTCCGCGAGACGGTTGGCAAACGCTTCTCGCACAGCACGATGCTATCCCCGACCGGGTCGCCGCTTCGGCGGTTCCGCTCGCTGGTCTCCCATCGGCGGCGGACCTGTGTTGGATACAAACCGTGGCCCCCGGAGCGCGTGTCAGAATGACACGGAGTGGGAATACATCAGGCGCCTGCTATGTCGTCGTCAACGACCGCAAGTCCACCGGAGAACAGCGCAAACGTCGGTGCGGCCGTGAACCCGCTGCTGACGATCTCAAACGAGACGGTTCAGCTCTATAAGCAGTCGTTCGGGCGTGGGCCGACGAAGGTACGCGCAATGTTTGCCGATGCGGACACGATCGTGATCCTGCTCGAGGACGCGCTGACCGCCGGCGAGCGGACGCTGCTTGATGCGGGCGCCGATGAGCAGCTACGCGAGTTTCGCCAGGTGATCCAAAACGCGATCGAGCCGTCGCTTCGGTCGATCGTCGAGCGCACGCTGGGCCGTGGAACGCGCGCGCTCATCGCCGGGATCGACCCCGGCGAAGCGACCGCGGCGCACGTGATCACGCTCGCGCCCGACCCGCCCAACCACACCCCAGGCGACGCGTCGACGCCTGCCTAACCGCCCCGATGAGCGCGTCGACGGATGACTCGCCGCAGCTGCGGCTCGAAGAACGATGGGATGAGGACGGCGCATTGCGGCTCGCGCTGATCGGGGAGTTGGACCTAGCGGTCGTCGACGCCCTGGATGACCGCTTCGAAGCGCTCAGGCACGACGGCCGGCGCATGTGCCTCGAGCTCGCCGAGCATGAGTTCATCGATAGCACCGGGCAGCGAGCTGCTCCTGGCCCTCGCCGATGCGGGACGGGACGGCTGGGACTTGGAGATCGACCCGGACGTGAGCGAACCCGCCGGACGCGTAATCGAGCTGGTCGGCGTGGGCCGCCGGTTCTAGCCCGAAACCGGGTAGAACATTCACAAAGACGGTAGGAGGTAGGAGAGTTATGCCCCAGCGGGCTCTTCGAGAACTTCGGCAAGCACGCGAGCACCGCGATGCCGAGCTCCGACAGCTCGTCGCGAAGGCGCTGGGCCGTGGCGCTCGCACGCAGGACATCGCCGACGCGCTGAAGATCAGTCGCTCGACGTTCTGGCGTCGGTATAGGGACGAGCTTCGCCGAGACGATCAGCCAAGTCCGCGAAGCCAGGACCCGTCGAGCAATCGGGTCGTCACCGAGTCGAGGCGAACCTCCCGGACGCCGTAGCGGCATAGCGGTTGGGGCTCGGCAAGGATTGGGGACGGTGTCTGCACTGAGAAGACTCATGATCGCTCACCGCGGTAGCTTTCCCACTGGTGCGCCGGACGCGTCGCCACCGCTAACGCGCCGGAGGCGGCAGCGGGCTCGGTTATGGCTCCTGGCCTACCGTCACGCGCGCGCGTAGCGCAGCCGACCGGGCAGCACGGGCATCAATAGTCGTCGGGTGTACTGGGCGCCGCTCCAGTGCACGAGTCCGAGCACTGGGCCCCAGCGCAGTCCGTAGGCTCGGCGCAGCCTGCCGGGCAGGAGTCCGACCGTGACGAAGTTCGCGACCTCGAGCAGCGGCCGGGCCGTGCGCGGCACGGGCGGTTGCAGAACGATTTGGATTCCCAACTCTCGCGCCTCGGGGGTTACATATAGCTCGTCGCCGCGCACCATCTGTCGGATGTAGTCGCGCAGCGCCGGCCACGTCGCCGGCATGTCCGCGACTGCGAGACCGAATAGACGTCCGAGCACCTTGAAGTCGCTCCAATAGAGCTCGCGTTCGCTGGAATCGAGGCCAGTGACGTAGCGTTCATATACGAAGAGAGAGGACTCAGCGAGTGTCGCGATGATCCAGAGCAGCAGAGCTGGGTCGTCCGCGGCCCATGGCGTCCCGGCCGGGAATCGGCCGGCCGCGTAGGTCAAGTCGCCGCGCATTCGGCTGTGGACTGCGCGGACGCGCGCTGTCACGCGGTCGGCGTCGACGCGTGCGCCGAAGATGATCGTGTCGATCACCGCGGCCGTGCGCTGGAGTCGCGGGTACGGGTCGTGCAGCTGGGTCGTCGAGGCGAAGAAGCCCGCGAACGCCACTGGATGCGCCGCCTGCATCAGGAGCGCGCGGTCCGCCGAGCCTGACCAGGCGTTCACGGTGGATCCGGCGGATCATCGAGCGATCGCTGAAGTAGCTGTTTGCTTGGTCGTCGTACTGGCTAGTCTGCTCCAGAGGTATGAACGATAGTTTAAGGAAAATCTCAACAGAATGTTAGGTGCTGCGCATGGCGGATCCATCAGGCGTTTCGCCCATCGTTGACACGGCAGGTTCGGCGATCGCGGACGTTGAGCGTTTTGGTTTCGATTTCGACGCGCGCTACGCGCGCTTGGCACGGTGGTTCGGGATCGCGCCGTCGAACGCGTGGATCGAGGTCGGCGACGAGGTACTGACCGCGCGGTACGGACGGTGGCGACTGTGCACCGAGCTGAGCAACATCAAGGCGGTCACGATCACCGGGCCCTATCGCTTCCTCAGGACCGCTGGGCCTGCGCGGCTAGGCCTTAGCGACCTCGGCTTGACGTTCGCTTCCAACAGCCGGCGTGGGGTCCTGATCAGCTTTCATCGTCGGGTGCCAGGGATCGAGGCGCTCGGGCTGCTGCGCCATGGGGAGCTGACGGTGACTGTGAAGAGGCCCGAAGACCTCGCTGAGATGCTGCGCGCCGAGTGCGGACCCGTGACGGCGCGGACAAACGCATGAGCGCTCGGATCCCTCGTCCCTCGTGCGGGCGACGCTCGCATGACGGCGCGGGGCCCGCCGGATCACCAGAAGAGCAATCCGAGTTCCCCGCGCCTGGACAACCCGGCCGGGCCAACCAAATGCCCTAGAGGCCAAGCCGCTTGTCCGTTCTCCTACCCGCACCGCAGGTCAACGAACTCGGCCCGCGGCCCGATCTGCGCTTAGCTCACGACGTGGCTCGGCGGCTTCTGGTCCACAAGGGCGGAGCTGAGAGCGCTGCCGGATGCTTGCGTTCAAACGAGGCAGGCGTGGGTAGCTCCTTACTCGTGACGACTCTCCCGCATTCAGTCGATGTGCGCCGACGGGCCGGTTGGTTGCCGCAAGATCACGAGGACTTGGAAGCGTGGCTCCACGATCATCGGCAGCGCGTGGAGGCGCGCAGAGACCAGATCGTGCTTGATCCCGTCATTCGTGAGTTTCAGGAGTTGATTGACAGCGATCCGGTGGTGCGAATGTACGTCGGCCAGATGATCGCTCAGGTGCCTGCCGCCAGGCCGTACCGCAAGCGGCATCTGGAGAGTGTCGACCAGCTGTTGCGTTTGATTAACGAGGTGCTGAGGATGGCGCCCGAGTTTGGCCCGGCGATGGTGGCAACGCCGTTGGGCGCGATCCTTGACTGGACGATGGGGACACCGGCCGGCTTCGCCGCCTATCGGGACCCACGGATCAACGCGATGCTCAAGAAGATCCTGACCGTCTGGTGCGAGTTCCTCAGCAGCGAGGATTCGCTCTATGTGCTTAACGACTCGGCGACGGGATGGAAGTCCACCGAGGCGCAGCGTGCGGTGGGTATCGAGCAGTTCGAGTACGACCCCAAGGACGAGCATTGGGGATTTGCCTCATGGAACGACTTCTTCACCCGGCGCTTCAAGGACGGCGCTCGCCCGGTGGACTCCCCGGACGACGACAAGGTGATCGTGAGCGCTTGCGAGTCACTCCCTTACGGCATCAGCACCGACGTACACCGCCAAGATCGTTTCTGGATCAAGAGCCAGCCCTATTCGCTCCAGGACCTGCTGGCCAATGACGATTCGGTGGATCAGTTCGTCGGCGGCACGGTATACCAGGCATTCCTGAGTGCCACTAACTACCACCGGTGGCACAGCCCAGTGGCCGGCGCCATCCGCCGAGCGTTCGTTCAGGAGGGGACCTATTATTCCGAGGCCGACTCGGAGGGCAAGGACGCGGTCGAGCCTATGAACTCGCAGTCCTATCTCGCCCATGTTGCGGCTCGTGCGATCATCCTGATCGAAGCCGATGATCCCGTCATCGGACTGATGGCCTTCGTGCCGGTCGGAATGTCGGAGGTCTCGTCGTGCCTGATCGATTCGAAGGTGACGCCGGGGTATCACGTCAAGAAGGGTGAGGAGCTCGGTTACTTCCAGTTCGGCGGATCGACGCACTGCCTTGTCTTTCGTCCGGGCGCGATTGCCGAGTTCACCCTGACGGCGATTCCGCAGCCGCACGACCCTCACGCGCCGCTGGTGCGCGTGCGGGCGAGGCTCGCGACCGCCAACCCCACAGTCTGAAGGGCGCGACCCTCGAGGTGGCAGTGCTCAGGGAGCGTCAGGCCCCTCTAGTGTCGGCGGATCGCCGTTTCATCGTTGCTGGGGCGCGCGGCCTCTCGTCAGGATCGCCGCGGCCCGTTGCCTGGCTGTTGGCGGGCGGCGGTGTGGTGTCGGACGAAGAACTGGATCATCTCGTTGGAGGCGTCGGGGCCGTGAGGGTCGGTGTAGGAGCCGGCCCGACTGCCGCCATACCAGGCGTGACCGCCGCCGTGGACGATCCAGGACTCGGCGACGGCGGTCCCGGTCCGGTCGTTGTATACGGTCCGGGTGTACGCGCGCCCGACGTCGGCCGCTGTGGTGAACGGGCCGTCTTGGCGTGTGATGTCGCCTGCGGCTAACCGGGAGGCAATGAGCTTTTCTGCGTTGATCGGAGCCACAGTCGTGTCGCGATCGCCGTGGATGACGATCAGCGGCACCCTGGTGGCGGGCGTCGGTGTCCCGCCGGTTCGCATGGCGGCGAACGCGGACCCGACGTCGTGGGCGGCGCGATAGGCAATTCCAGAGTGCACACCAACCGCGGCATAAAGGTCTGGGTAGGTCGCGGCCATGACCGCGGCCATCGCGCCCCCGGCGGACATCCCGGCAATGTACACGCGGGTTGGGTCGACAGCATGATCGCGCATGATCTGGCGGGTGATGCCGGCGATGATCGCCGGCTCGCCCGCACCGGCGCGCTGGTGGGAGGTGGAGAACCAGTTCCAGTAGCCGCCGTGGTTGGCAGTCATTGATTGCTCGGGGTAGGCGACGAGGAGGGTGTGGCGCTCGGCGAGATCATTCATGCGGGTGCCGGCCGCGAAGTCCGATGCGTCCTGGCTTCCGCCGTGGAGCATCACGACCAGCGCGACGGGCAGGCCGGTGTAGCCGGTCGGGATGTAGAGGTCGTAGCTACGCGTCCCGGCCGCCTCGGTGTGATTGAGGTGACGGACCTCACCGCCGGGGGCGGTCCCAGGGGTCCCGCGAGCGCCCGGCGGACACGCCGGTGCCCGGCCGGACAGCCCCACGATATTGAGGAGAGTCGGCGGGGCTTGCACCGTGGCCTCGGGGGCGCGGAGGAGACCAACCGATGGCTGCGCAAACGTCGATTTGACTGCCGGGATGCTCCCGGCACCAGCAAGAGCCTGCTGCAGAAGTGCAGACGCCTCGCTCAACCGTCCGGTGCGAGTGAGGCGCAGCGCCTCGGCCATCGTGGTGTTCGTGTCGTTGTCCATCGCAGGTCCTTTGACGGGTGGGCGCCTCACGGCGGGAGAATCATTCGAAGAGGGGTCGATCTGCAGCTACCGCGCCGTCGGATGCGCGAGCGCGCGGCGGTCAACTTGTTCGCGCAGCTAGGGCCGCCTTGACGGCGGCGGGAGCCCGAAATGCTCCGAGTACCTCAACCGCTGCGATCGTCGCCAGCGCGAGCTCGGGCGAGACGTCATCGGCGATGCTCGCCAACCCGAGGACGCGGAGCTCCACGGTGCGACCGGCGTCGCGGAGATTCTCGAGGTCAAGCCGGCTGTAGTGCTCACTGCCCAGGGTGAGCTGGCGTCGAGCCACAGTGTTTTCCACGCTGCTGGCTCGAGTCTCGATCTGGCGGCGGATGGCGGTTCGTATGAAGTCCGTGCGGTTCGCGAAGAAGCCTTCACTCACGAGCAAATCGATCTGACCCAAGTCGACCAGACCGACGTTGATCGTGATCTTCTCGCTCTTCTCAACGTCGGACACTTTGCTCAGCCGACGGACATTCGACCCTGGCTCCATCTGACCACCATCCTAACACCATCTGACCAGATGGTGCAAGGCCCGCATCATGTCGGCGCTAAGGGCTGGTCGTACCGCTCGACGGGAGCGACCTCGCGATCGCTCTCGCTCCCAATATCCAGCGAAACGTCGCGGAGCTAACGGCGCTAGCCAGCCGGTTTATCACAAGGCCTTATCAGTTAATGGCGAGATGCGTCTTTGACTTCCAGATCCGACACCAGCATCATGGAATGCGTAGTCGCTCTCCGGCGGCCCGTCGGGTGGTTCTCGATGAGCCCGTGCGCGCGCCGTCATTGCGTTGGCGCGTCTTGGGCGGTGGCCTCGTGGTTTTCGAGCCACTGCCGGCGCTGAGAGCCCCCGACGAATGTGGTTGGGATTTCGACGCCGCGGGTGACGCGATGGCACGGCGCGATGATGGGGATCGGGTTGGCGCCCATGATCCAGCCGAGGTCCCGGGCCGAGCCGGCGTTTGGGACGTCGATGTAGGACCGGTGGCCGGCGTAGGGGATTGACTCGGTCCATCTCAGTGCGACCGCGCCGGCTGACTCCAGAAACGTCCAATCGACGACCCAATCAACTCGGTCGGTGTTGCCAGCGAAGTAGTCGCGAAGTCTGTCGGCGGCTTCGGTGAGGTGACGGCGGGCAGCTTGACTGCCGCGGCGGCTCGCTGCGTGGGCGCGGAGTGCGTCGAAATCGGCGTGACCTTCGAACGCGACGCGGGTCAGTCCCTTCGGGGTGGCTGCGACTATCAATGGTCCGAGCGGACCGTCCGCGACCGCGGTGGCCACGCCGGGTGCGCCGAGTGTGTCGCCGGCGGGCCCGGACTTCGAGATTGCCCGGGCTCCGGCTCTCAGACCAGCGTCATAGTGGCTGCATTCGACGCAGATCCCTTCGGCGCGCGTGTCGACCCGCTCGACCGAGAACCCGGGGTCGGTGATCTCCTCGGGGCTCTGCAGCCCGCTGAGGAGATCGAATGTCCGCAGGCACAGGCGGCAGCGAAAGTGCGAATGAGGCGTCGTGTTCGTCTCATACCGAACCGGCTCGGGCGCGCCGAAGGCCGACAGCAGTCCCAGTTCGCTGAACTCCGCCAGTGTGGCGTACACCGTCCCGCGGCTCAGATCGGGCACGGATTCCGCAGCCAACGCGTATACCTCGTCGGCAGAGAGATGCTCGCTGGCCCCGCCCCGGAATGCTCCGAGGATGGCTCGGCGCTGGGGGGTGCTGCGCAGCCCGTGCGCGCGGAGTACTTCGCCGGCCTTGTCCGCGTCCGTACTCATCTGGCGAATTCTGACGCGTGTAGATGAGGTGTGCGCGGGTAATCGAAGGAGTAGTACATCGGACAATGTCCTAGCTAGTACCGCCATCGAGGAGTGTTCCCGTGATTCTGCGCATCGATCTTCTGCAGACCGAGCTGCCGCCGCCGTCAGACCCCGACCCTGTCGGCGCCGCTGCCGTCCAGGAGTTACTGGGCGGCAAGTTTGGCGAGATGTCGACATTCATGAACTACACCTATCAGTCGTTCAACTTCCGCAACCGGCAGGGCGCCCGCCCGTTCTACGACCTGGTCGCAAGCATCGCCGCCGAGGAGTTCGGGCACATCGAGCTCGTATCGGCCGCGATCAACACGATGCTGACCGGCGCGGCCGACGGCGAGCCCGGCGGGCTCGGGGATCTGAGCGCCGTCACGGACGCCCGCAACACCCAACACTTCATCGCCGGTGGCGCCGGAGCGCTCGTGCAGGACTCCAACGCCAAGCCCTGGAGCGGCGACTACGTATTCGCCTCCGGCGATCTGATCGAGGACCTGACCCACAACTTCTTCCTCGAGACAGGTGCTCGTAACAACAAGCTCAAGGTGTATGAGATGGTCGAGCATCCCGCCGCGCGCGCGCTGACCGGGTATCTGCTCGTGCGCGGTGGGGTGCATCAGGTCGCGTACGCGCGCGCTCTGGAGAAGTTGACCGGTGCGGATCTGATGAAGCTGTTTCCCTCGCCGGGGATCCCGACGGATCTGATTCCCGAGTGCCAGCCCCACATCAAGCGTGGCGAGCATCTGAAGCTCTACCGGTTCTCGCCCAGCGACTTCCAGGAGATCAAGGCGGTGTTCAACGGCCCGCACCCCGAGACCGGGGAGGACCTCACGATCGCCGAAGAGATCTCGCCGCAGGGCGCGCCGCCGTTTGACCTGCCGTCCCAGCCGGCGGTGTTCGCACCCGGACCCGACCCTGAGATGCTGGCGGAGGTCTCGAAGAAGCTGCGCAAGGCGGCCGGCCTCCCGGCCACGCCGACCGGCGCGGTCGCCAACAACGGCAAGGGCGCGAAGAGCAAGAGTGCGAACGGCAAAGGCGCGAATGGCAAGGGCGTCGTTAACAAGGTCAAGGACGCCGTCAGTTAGACACGAGCGCGCTGGTAGCGCCCCCGGGGCGGGGGGCGCTACCAGCCGACCGCCCCGCACGACCGTCAACAGCCGAACTAGGAGACCGCAATGGCAAACCTGACCCATCTCGACGAGAAACTGGCGGAAGTCCTCGGGCTCGCGCAAGCCGCCCAGGCCGCCACCAAGAGAGTCGCGACCCTCGCCCGCCAGGAGAACGAGACAGACCTACTGGAGCTGTTGGAGCGAATGGGAGACGAGGCGGCGGAGGTCGAGCAACGCTGCGACGCCGCGGCGACCTCGCGCGACGGCGTGAAAACCGCGATTAGCACCAAAGCGCGCGAGACCAAGGCTGAGGTCAGCGAATTCATGAAGACCTACCTCGAGGACGCCGAGCCCCTCGACGGTCTCGAGTTCCTGAGCATGGCGGAGGCCGGCGAGCTGGCGCACTGGGAAATCCTCGGCAAGCTGAATGAAACCGCGAACGACCGCGAGATCGCCCGAGTCGTCAAGTTCGCGCTCCCGCTTCAGCAGGCGCACGTCGACGCGGTCAGAGAGCAATCGCTTCGGCTCGCCGGCGAGCAAGACCCTACCGAGCCGGCATGAACGGACAGGACATTCCGATGGCACGACTGACCAGCCGCAGACTACCCTGGCCGCACCGAGGCGCGTCGAGCGGACGGCTCAAGACAGGAGAGCGAAACGATGCCTCATAGGCCGATCGACGTTTATCTCAACGATCACCTCGCGGGCGCGACCTTCGGCGCCGACTTGGCGCGCCAACTCGAGGCGCGGACCGAGGGAACGGACTTCCACCCCGAGATGAGCCGGCTGGCGACGGACATCGAGGCCGATCTGGACACACTCACCGACCTGATGAACCAAATCGGGACCACCCGAAATTCTGCCAAGCAGGTCGCGACGTGGGTCGCTGAAAAAGCCAGCCGCCTCAAGCTCACCGGAGTGAGCGCCAGTAACGGTGACCTGGGCACATTTCTCAGCATCGAAGCGCTGCTGCTGGGCGTCCAGGGCAAAGCGTCGCTCTGGACGACGCTCCAAGAACTCCGCGATCGCTATCCGGAACTCGCGTCAGCCGATCTCGACGAACTACTCCAGCGAGCCGAGCGCCAACGAGGGGTCCTGGAGACCGAGCGGAACGCCGCCGCACGACGCTCGCTCGCCACCGGCTCGCGGCGGGAATGACCGTCGCGGCACGGCAGGCCCGAATAATCATCAAACCATCGAAAGGAAACGCGATCGGTTATGCACCAGGTCCCGACCGCAACGTTCCGCATGAGCCTTGCTCTCCCGAGGACCAGCCGGGCGAGCCCGGCGCCGAGGGTGAACTGGGGCGCGTTCTTCGCCGCCCAGCCCGACACGTCCGTCAAGCTCGCCGCGTTTGCGTTCGCAGTCGAGCACCTGGAGTGCGGGGCGTACGAGATGCTCAGGCGCGTCGCCGAGGGGGCGTCCGATCCGGACACCGCACGAACGGCGGAGCAGATCCTCGCCGAGGAGCACGCGGCTGCCGAGCGGATATGGTCGCTCTTGCCAGAGGCGGTCGACGTCGCGCTCGACGGACACGGTGTCGGCACGGTCGCCTGAGGCGCGACGGGGAGTCGGGTCGCCCACTCCGTCCTCGGGCCGCCAGCTAGCAGTTCCCGTCGGCGTCGGCAATGTGGCTCCGCGTCTCTAGCACTGGTGATCGCCGAGCCCGTGGGCGGCTTCGTTTGAGTGCTCGGCGCGTGACATTGGCCACGCTCAATGGGTAACTCCTATCTAAACGAGAGACGCAATTCGCTGTCGCGTGACGCGTATGGATCGTCGCGGCGTCCGGACGTGACCTTGCGCAGCACAGCACCGCGGCGTGCTGGGTCGCCAGGCTACCGGACTGCCGGTCGTCTCAGCTTTCCAAGCGGACGCAAGTCCGCACGACGAATCGGACCGGGCCCGAGCGTTCGTGCGGCTTGGCGGCGCCTGGGTCAGTCGGCCGCTCATCGGGTAGCTGAAGCTAGAGGGTCGCGCTGGGGCATTGGTGGGACGCGAGATCTTCGCTTGACGACACGATGATTTGGAGGCAGTTTGATGAGTAAGTCAGAACAGAAGGTCGTGCAGTATCTGGGTGAGGCGCGGGCCAGCGAAGTCGGCCTGGTGAGCGTTCTTCGGTCCCAGATCGCGATGACCCCTCGTGGCTCGTACCGCGACGGGCTCGAGAGGCATCTGGACGAGACGAGCAGGCACGCCCAGCGGATCCAGGAGCGCCTGGGTGAGCTCGGGGAGGGCCACAACCCTGTGCAGCTGTTTGTCGGCTTCGCTGAGACGCTGGTCGCCCAGACTCTTGCGTTGAGCAAGGCGCCGTTCGATCTGATGCGTGGATCGGGCGGTGAGGAGAAGGTGCTGAAGAACGCAAAGGATGCGGCCGCGACCGAAGCACTCGAAATCGCGACGTACACCGCTCTGGAGCGTCTTGCCGCTGGTGTCGGTGACGAGCAGACCGCCAAGCTCGCGGCGTCGATCCGCGCCGATGAGGAGCGGATGCTCGCGCGGATCATGCGTGAGATCCCCAAGCTGGCCGACGCGGTCGTCGGCGCCGAGGTCGAAGGAAAGCCGTCGTACGACATCACCAAGACCGGCGCGGCAGACGCCACCCGCGAGGCCGCGCGCGAGGTCAGGCAATCAGCACGCGTGACACGCGCGCGTGCCAAGCGCGGCGCGCGGCAGGCACGCAAGGCCCCTGGCGTCGCTCAGGCCGAGGGTCAGATCAAGGGTGCCGTCGCGTCCGAGCAGGATCTCGCGATCGCGCGCTATGACTCGCTGACCGCCGAGGAGATCCTCGTCAAGCTGCCGGAGCTCGCGCAGATTGATCTCGCGAAGGTCGATTCCTATGAGCGCAAGAATGACAACCGCACCACGGTGCTGAGCCGGATCACCTCGCTGCGTAGGCAGGAGCCGTGGCCCGGGTATGACGAGCTCACGGTCGCCGAGATCGAAGCGGTCCTCAGCGAGGGCGATGAACAGCGCACCAAGGACGTCGTCGCGTACGAGCGCGCACACAAGAACCGCGCCGGCGTGCTCCGCAGCGCGCAACGCGAAACCGCCAACGCCTAACACACCCGCTTTGGCGCGGACGGAGCCAACAGGGCTCCGTCCGCGTCGGATCGCGGACCCACCGCGCAATCCTGGCGATGGTCGCCGGCGGCGGCGTGTCCCGTCGCGGGTTGGGCCGGGCGTCTGATGACGGGGTCGGCGGCGGGTATTAGTGGTTGTGGCGCGTGATCGGAGAGCACCTCGCACCGAAGGACACCGGGGTGGGCGTGGTGTCGCTGTGCTTGGTCCAGTTCACCGATGTCCTCGGGGTGACGGTGGTGGTCACAGCATTGCCGCGAATGCTGACCGACCTTCACGCGTCGCCGGACGCGGGAAGCCTGATTGCGGCCGGCTACGCGATGTTCTTCAGCGGCTTTTTGATGCTGGGCGCGCGACTGGGTGATCGGTTCGGCCACCGGCGGGTGATCCTGTGCGGCCTGCTCGTGTTCGCTGTGGGTGCGGCCATCGGCGCGTCGGCGACGACGGTCGAGATCCTTACCGCCGCGCGATGCCTCCAGGGCGCGGCCGCCGCCGGTTCGGTTCCCTCGGCGCTGCGATTGCTAACCACGATCACAGCGGATGGGCAGCAGCGCCGGCGAGCGGTGGCGGCGTGGAGCGCTGCCGGAGCGGCGGCCGGCGCAAGCGGCTTCGTGGTCGGCGGTGTGGTGACCGACGTGGCCGGCTGGCGGCTCATCTTCTGGGGGTATCTCCCGGTGGCGCTGATCCTGGCGGCCGGGATTGCTCGGAGCGTCCCGCGGGACCGCCATGCCGAGCGCCCGCCGCCGCTGCCCGTCGCGAGCTCGCTGCTGTTCACGGCGTCGGTCATGGGTTTCGTCATCGCGACCACGCTGCTGCCCCAGAAGCGCGCAGCGCCGGCAGGCGCCGCGCTGCTCGGAGCGGTTCTTGTCCTGGCCGCCGCGTTCGTCGTGGTCGACCGCAGAGCCCAGGCGCCGCTGCTGCCCCGGTCGCTGCTGCGCGATCGACCATTGCGTCAAGGTGCGATCGCGTCCCTGCTGAACAAGCTGACGACCAGCTCAACGATCACGCTGGCCACCCTCTACCTCCAGAACACGCGCGGGCTCGGACCCCTGACCGCCGCCGCCGTGCTCCTGCCGTTCAGCCTCGCGGTCATCGCCGGCTCGGCTCTCGCGGCTCGCACCCTCGCGCGCTGGCCGCCGCAGCGCGTGATCGCCGTCGGCCTGAGTGCGATCGCGATCTGCGATGCCTCACTCGTCTCCTCCGCCGCCGGGGTGTGGACGGTCCCGATCACCGTCGTGGCCGGCGGAAACGGTATCGGGCTCGCTTCGGTGGCCGCCACCAGCCTGGGAACGAGCGTCGCCGAAAGCGACCGTGCGACCGCCGCCAAGCCCCAAACCGGCAATACCCGCGCAGATGACCGCGCCGGCATAGTGTCGTGGTAGGGCCTGTGGGTAGTGACTGCCTGACAGCCATGAACGAGCGAGGACTCATATGAGAGCGGTTGCCTACCACGGAAAGCGCGACGTGCGCGTCGACACGGTGCCCGACCCGACGATTGAGCAGCCGACCGACGCGATCGTGCGAATCACCTCGAGCGGGATCTGCGGGTCGGATCTGCACTTGTATGAGGTGCTGGGCGCGTTCATGGGTGAGGGCGACATTCTTGGTCACGAGCCGATGGGAATTGTCGAGGCGGTCGGCTCGGAGGTCACGCAGATCAAGCCGGGCGATCGGGTGGTGATCCCGTTCAACATTTCCTGCGGTCACTGCTTCATGTGTGACCAGAAGCTGTACTCTCAGTGTGAGACCACGCAGGTGAGAGACCAGGGCAAGGGCGCGTCACTGTTTGGCTATACGAAGCTCTACGGTCAGGTGCCTGGCGGCCAGGCGGAGTTGCTTCGTGTCCCCCAGGCGCACTTCGGCCCGGTCAAGGTCCCCGAGGGACCGCCGGACGAACGTTTCGTTTACCTGTCCGACGTGCTTCCTACCGCTTGGCAGGCGGTGGAGTACGCCGCGATTCCTGACGGCGGCACGGTGGCCGTGTTCGGTCTGGGGCCGATCGGGCAGATGTCCTGCCGGATCGCGGTTCACCGCGGAGCGTCTGAGGTGTTCGGAATTGACCTCGTTCCCGAGCGGCTTGAGATGGCGCGCCGACATGGCGTCCACGCGATCGACGCCCTCAAGGCCGGCGACATCGGAGACACGCTGCGGTCGCTTACCGCCGGGCGCGGACCGGATTCGGTGATCGACGCGGTCGGGATGGAGGCGCACGGCGCGCCCCTCGGGAGGCTCGCGCACCAGCTTGCGGGATTGCTCCCCGACCCCGTGTCAGCCAAGGTGACCGAGAAGGTCGGCGTCGATCGGCTGAGCGTGCTTCACGCCGCGATTGACAGTGTCCGCCGTGGCGGCACGATCTCGCTGAGCGGCGTCTACGGAGGGATGGTCGACCCCATGCCGATGATGGATCTATTCGATAAGCAGATCCAGTTGCGGATGGGACAGGCGAATGTCAGACGGTGGATCAACGAGATCATGCCGCTGCTCGAAGATGAAGCGGACCCGCTCGGCGTCGAAGACCTCGCGACGCACAAACTGCCGCTCGAGCAGGCTCCACACGCCTACGAGATCTTCCAGAAGAAGCAGGACGGAGCGATCAAGATCCTGCTCCAGCCAAACGGCGCATAGGTCGGGGCGCGGAGTTGGCAGCGGGCGGCGGGCCTACGGCCGCCCGCCAATCCCGGTCAGGAGCTCACGAATCCGGACCGGCCCGGTCGTCTGGCGGGCCAGCGGTGGCGTCTCATCATCGATGCCGCGACGCATGGCCTCGATGAGCTCGGTCACGGCATCCGTCGCGGTATGGCGCGGCTTCCAACCGAGCTCGCTGCGCGCGCGGGAGCTATCGAGCAGTGGGACCGTAAGCGCCATGTCCAGCCACCCCGGCTCGCTCGGCTGGAGTCGAAGCGCGAACGTCGCAGCGGCCGCCGCACGTAGCATCCTGGCCGACAGCTTCACCGGGCGCGCCTTGAGTATCTCAGCAAGCTCCACCGCGCCGATCGGGGGATCCGCGACCAGGTTGAACGGGCCGCGAGCGTCCGATACGAGCGCTCGCCGATAGGCATCGCCAACGTCAAGCGAGTGCACCGCCTGGAAGCGAAGGCGAGGGACATCGGGCACGAATGGAATCAGCCCGGGCCGTAGCAGGGAACGGGGCAGAAATGGCCCTGCGAACAACCGTCGGATCTCGGTCGCCGCCTGTGCCTTGAAGATCAGCCCCGGCCGCATTCGCACGACCCGCATCTCCGTACGGTTGCGCTCGAGGCGGTCCAGCAAGCGCTCGACCGCGACCTTGTGCCGGGAATAGAACGATGTGCGGGTCCCGTCGGTAGGCCACGATTCATCGACGAGCCGATCCTTCGGTCCAGCCGAGTAGGCGCCGACCGAGGAGGCGTAGAGGAGCGTTGGCACGCCCGCGTCCACGGCAGCATGCAGGAGCCGTTCGGTACCGGCCACGTTCACTCGGTGAGTGATCGACTCGGTGCGGCCGGGCTGGATCAGCCAGGCCAGATGGACCACCGCGTCCGCCCCGTGCAGCAGCCGGCCCAGATCGGCGCTCGCGATGTCGGCCGACTCGACCGGGTGCGGGCGAACTGTCGGTTTGGCGCGCGCCGCGCCACCGCGACGATCTCCTGTACGCCGGACTCGTGCTCGATCGACTCGAGCACGCTCGTGCCGACATTTCCCGTGGCTCCGAAGACGACAACTCGCATGCTTCGTCCAGCGCCTGTGTCCTAGTCGTCGTTACCCGAGCCTGGCTCGGCCATCATTCGGTGCAAATCCGCCTTAACGCTGTCGGGCATGATGCGACCGGCCCCGTCCTGCATTTCGACGCGCTCGACGAATTCGGTCCCCGTCGGGCTATGCATCAGCGAGGTGACCGTTGCATACCGACTGATAGGCGCCCGGAATGGCCGACGCGATCGGGGCCGCCGCCGCGTGCGTGGAGGAGCCGCCCCAATCCGGGCGGCTCCCCTTGCCCTTTGGGTGATCGCTCACTCGACAAGCGACTGCCGCGCCGACAACGATCGTGCCGGCAGCCAGCAGTGACATGACGATGTTCACCACTGTCACGAGCGTCGTTTCCATATGAGTCCCCTACCCGTACCGCGCTCGAAGACGCATAGCGCCTAGTGCTGACTCGCGAGCAACCGCGCGCTCGTGAGGTCACCCCGAGTCGGGTGGACCCGTGCTCACGCGAGGTTGCCGGGAATCTGCGCCAGCAGCTCGGCCGCAACGTCGGCCACTCGACGTTCCGAGGACCGGGCTACGGCACGGAGCTTGTTGAACGCGGTGACCGCGTCGATCCCCTCCCGCCCCATCGTCACCCCCACCGCGCGCTCGATTACGACTCGGTGGTCGAGCGCATGCTGGAGCTGGTCAGCCAACTCGCCACGCTCTCGCACCTGAAGCTCGGCATGGAGCACCCCTTCGATCACGGTTGCGTAAGCCCGCAACGCGTCCATTTCGCCCGAGGACCACTCGCTTGGCTCGTCCCGATACACGTTCAGGGAGCCGACCGGTAGTCGGCCCGTGTGGATCGGAAGCCCGAGGACCGCCCGCACCCCCGCATCCGGTAGCTCGGGAACGAGCGCCGGCCATCTCCCATCGGTGCGCAGATCCGAAGTCCAGATGACCTTGTCGAACGTGAGCGCGTCGACGCATGGCCCACGTCCGCGCTCTTCCTGCAGTGTCTCGAGCAGGAACCCTCGCTCATCGGTCGCCGCCACCGCGCAGAGCATCATGCTGTCGTCGATCATCATCACCCCCGCGCCCGAAGCGCCGAACAGCTCTCGGGTCGTTGCGATTACGCGTTGCAGCGCATTGGAGAGGTCGGCGTCGGCGGTGTCCTGCCGCAGGCGGCGCAGGCTCCGATCAAGGGCGGCTGGGTCGATGATCTCAACATCGGCCATCGGTCATAGGGTAGGCGGCCATCGGTCCCCGTGTCGGAACGACCATCGGGTGTCCGGCGGGACGTGGAATACTGTCTGGATCAGGCCTGCCTTGACCCTGTAGGCCGCTTAGCTACCCGAACCAGGAGGATGCAAGCGGTGCTCAGGGCACGCCTCAGTAATGCGCCACAGCAAGATCTCGTCACGTCCGCCGCGGATGTCCGAGGTGCTCGACCCTCGACTGGAGTAGACGTGTTCGGCGCGCGAATCAAGGCCGTCCGCGCCGAACTGCAGCGATTCCGCCGACAAACTGGAACCGCCGATCGCGGAGCCGGCCGTCGCCCCGCTCGGACCCGGATAAGCCGATGACGGTGCATGAGCTCATTCCCTCCGACACTGAAGCGGCGCCGCGCCCTCTGCTCGAGATCGCAAACGTGATCGTGCATCTGTACAAGGAGACGTTCGGGCGCGGACCAACCAAGGCACGAGCCGTGTTCTCTGGCTCGGACGCGGTTGTCGTCACGCTGGAAGACATGATGACCGTGACGGAGCGCCAGCTGGTGTCACTCGGCGAACACTCCCGAGTCCGTGAGCAACGACTGCTCCTGCAGCTCGCGCTAGAAGACAGGAAGCGCTTCGAGGTGCAACGGATTCTGAGACGACGCGTGCTGGCGTGCGTAAGCGGCGCTGACCCGGAGCGCAATCTAGCTGTCGAGTTCTTCATGTTCGAGTGCGACTAGCGCACGTCGCCGAAACTCGATTCACCTTACCGACACGGTGGTCACCACGAGCGTAGGTGGTGCCGGGCTCATCATGTTCTCTCGGAGGTGTCAGAGGCGCTTGTGAACCCTGATGTCAGTTTGTTAGTCGACGGCCATCACGACGATGGTGGCGTCGTCCTCGAGCGGCTCGCGCCAGGAGTCGGTCACAGCGCGTTGGATCGCCATCGCAGTCGACGCCGCAGTCGGGTCCGCGGCGCGTTCGGTCGCGCGCCTGATCCCGTCGACGCCGAACACGCCCCCATCCTGGGTCCGCCGGTTGATCACGCCCTTGGTGACGAGGATGAGACGCTCGCCTGAGCGCAGCTGTCTATGGGCGGGCGTGAGTCGCGGCTTTGAGCGCTTCGTGCCGAGTGCGGGATGCTCGGGCGCTTCGAGTTCGGTGAGGTTGCCGTCGGGGTCGATCAGATACGCGGGAGGGTGTCCGCAGTTGACCCAGGTGAGCGTTGTCGTCGTGGCCCGCCATCTTGCGATCAGTGCGGTGATGTAGAAGTCACGGTTGCCTAGGTGCCGGACGGTTGCGTGGACGCTTTGGAGCGCGTCTTCTAGGTCCTGGCCGCTCCGCCGCGCCGCGCGGAGCGCGCCCAAGGCCGCGGCTCCGAGTCCGGCGGCGGTGGGGCCGTTGCCGGGGGAGTCCGCGATCGCGAGCCAGGCGCCATCGCGGTTCTCGACGAAGTCGAACCAGTCGCCGCCGACCTCGTAGGTCGGAAGCAGGCTGCCGGCGAGCTGCGCTCCGGCGATCCTGGCGATCCGGGGCGGAAGCAGGTGCTGCTGTACCTCGGCGGCCGGGGTGGTCGGCTTGCGGCGACGCGCGGCCTCGATGTAGTCGGTGTAGTCGTTGGCGAGCTCGAGCGCGGCCGCGCCCTGTCGGGCGATGTCGGCCAGGGACGCGGCGGGTGTGCCCACGCACAGCAGCAGGCCGGTCACTCGCCCCCGGAGCCACATAGGTTCTGCGACGCACCCGGGCAGCTGTCGTTCGAGTTGTTCGTAGAACGCCGGTAGGCCCTCGGGGACGATTTCCGGTCCGATCGCGGGAGGGTCTTCGAGTCGCTCCGGAAACTCCTCGGACCCCGCGAGCCTGAGCAGATGTGAACCGTCGATGTCGACCACGTAGAGGGCTATCGCGACCCCGGCGAGGCGGCGGGCCTCTGCAACGAGCTGGTCGGGCACGAGGTGCGGGGGGACCTCGTCCAGGATCCGCGTGACCTCAAGTGCCATCGGTCGCTCGCGGCCGAGCTGGCCCGGCGCCTGGAAAGGCAGCGTCGCCACGCGGCCGGTGGGGGCGGGCAGCGAGAGCGTCGGGTGAGCTTCGGCGTTGCCCTCTTCCAGTGCGTGCTCGAGCGCCTCGCGAGTCGGGAAATGGCGATACAGCGTCGAGCGGCCGACTCGCGCCGCCGCGGCGAGCTCTCCCATCGTCACGCGGCGCTCGCCAGCGAGCGCTCGGGCGGCGGCGAGGATCCGCTGACGGCTCGCGAGCGCGTCGGCGCGAGTCGATCCGCCGGCGTTCGTCGACGCTCCGTCGAGGTCCGTGGATGCCTGGGCGTCGGCGCGCTCGGCCACGTCTCACTTTTACCACCTCACAGTCGGCGCCGAGGCATTTGCACCGATCGTTGTCCCAACGAGCGTCCCGTGCTGCCCCAGATATCTCGCCAGACTGATTCGTAGCCTCGGATATGGGTAATCGTCAACCAGATGTCCCATTTAGGGATGCCCAGATGGGACAGCATCGTGGGTACCGAGGAGGGCCAAGTTGAACGATTTATCTGTGGGCGACCGAGCCGCGGCGATGGCGCCGCACATACAGTCGCTGCTCGATGACCGAGAGGTCCAGGCGGCCGTCCGGCGGCTCGCCGGGGCCGGACGGAGGACGTACAAGCGAGCCCGGGGCCAGCGCCCCGGGAAGGCGCTGAACGATAAGCGCCTGCGTCGGCGAGTTCAGGAGGCCGCCATCGCGACCTGGCAGGTCTGGGCGGCCCTCGACGCCGCTCAGACCCGCCGCCGCCGTCCGCGTTGGCGACGCCGGCTGGTGCTCGTCCTGACCGCGGCCGGAGGCGCGTACGGCCTGTACATGGCCTCCGACGCTGACGGGCGAGAGGCTCTCCGGGGCCTGATCCCCAACCACGATGCGAGCTCCGAGGGCCCGTCCTGATGGCTGTGGAAGGAGGTCACCCAACAGCCGCGGTTCACCGCGAAGCCGAACCCCCGACGCTGAGCGACCAATCGATCGCCGAGCTCGTCAAGCAGCTTTCCGATCAGTCGGCGACGCTGGTTCGACAGGAGGTCGAGCTGGCCAAGGCAGAGCTTGCAGTCAAGGGCAAGCAGGCCGGCATTGGCGCCGGGATGTTCGGCGGTGCCGGCCTGTTCGGCCTGTATGCGGTGGGCGCACTCACCGCGTGCGTGATCCTGGCGCTCGCCACCGCCATAACGCCGTGGTTGGCGGCGTTGATCGTCGCGGCGGTCTACGGCGCAATCGCCGGCGTCCTTGCGCTGAGAGGCAGGACCAAGCTCGAACGAGGGGTACCGCCGGTCCCCGAGCAAGCGGTTGAGAGTGTGAAGGAGGACGTGGAATGGACCAAGCAGCGCGCGAAGGAAGGCCGGCAGTGAGCGTGACGCCCGAACAGAGCGAAGACAAGACGCCAGAGGAGATCCGCGCCGACATCGAGCAGACCCGCGAGGACCTCGGCGACACGGTCGAGGCGCTGGCGGCGAAGACCGACGTCAAGGCCCAAGCGAAGGACCGGATCGCTCGGGTCAAAGAGACCGCGCAGCAGAAGAAGGACGGATTCGCCGCGCGGGCCCGGGACGCAACACCCGATTCCGCCGGCGCGGGAGCCGAGCGGATCGTCTCGACGGTCAAGAGCCGGCCGGTCCCGTTCAGTGCCCTCGGCGCGTTCGCAGCCGGAGTGCTGGTCGGCCGGTTGCTCAGCCGAAGGTAGCAATGAGCTTGCGTGAGAGATCCCAGCTGCGCTCAGTTGACGACGACGTAGAGCGACGCGAACCGGAGCAGCCGACCGACCTTCCACGCGGAGCGTGGGGTGGCGTGCTGAAGCGGACACTCCGGGAGTACAAGGCTGACAACCTCGGTGACCTCGCCGCTGCCCTGACGTATTACGGCGTGCTGGCGATCTTCCCGATGCTGATCGTGCTGGTGTCGCTGCTCGGATTGATCGGCTCGTCGGTGACGCAGTCGCTGGTTCACAATCTCGCCAAGGCCGCTCCGAGTGACGCGCGGTCGATCTTCACCAACGCGATCAACAACATCCAGGCCCACCGGAGCACGGCCGGCGTCCTGTTCATCGTGGGGCTCGCCACCGCGCTGTGGTCCGCGTCGAGCTATGTCGCGGCGTTCATGCGCGCGTCGAACGTCGTCTGGGACGTCGAGGAGGGACGGCCGATCTGGACGACGATCCCGCTGCGACTGGGGGTTACCGTCGTGACGGTCCTGCTGTTGACGCTCGCCGCAATCGCCGTGGTGTTCACGGGCGGGCTCGCTCAGCAGGTCGGCAACGTGATCGGCGTCGGCGGCTCGGCGGTCGCGATCTGGGACATCGCCAAGTGGCCGGTGCTCCTGCTCGTCGTCGCCTTCATCCTCGCGATTCTCTACTGGGCGGGGCCCAACGTCCGCCAACCCGGTTTCCGATGGGTGACCCCGGGCGGCGTCGTCGCGGTCACGTTGTGGGTGCTCGCCTCCGGGGCGTTCGCGTTCTACGTCGCGAATTTCTCGTCCTACAACAAGACCTACGGCGCCCTCGCCTCGGTGGTCATCTTCCTCGTCTGGCTGTGGATCACCAACACCGTGATCCTGCTCGGCGCGGAGCTCAACGCCGAGATCGAGCGCGGACGGCAGATCGAGGGCGGCACGCCTCCCGACCACGAGCCCTACCTCCCCCTGCGCAGTGAACCGAAACGGGCATCGCCAAACGTCACACGAAACGATTGAACGAGGTCAGCAATGTCGAAACTATTGTTCGTGCCGGTCAGCGTGGGCGGCGGGCTGCTCGCCGGAGTGATCGGCAAGAAGTTATTCGGCTTGCTCTGGGGTGTCGTCGACGACCAGGAGCCGCCAAAGCCCGAGCATCGTCGGGTCAACGTCCCGAAGCTGGTCATCGCACTGCTCGTCGAAGGCGCGCTGTTCGCGCTGATCAGAGGGTTGGTCGATCACGGTTCTCGACACGCGTTCGCGCGCGCCACTGGCGCGTGGCCCGGCGACGAAGCGCCTGACTCAAAGTAGCGAGCACGCATCAGGCGAGCATCAGAATGCCGAGCACAACCCGTCGTTGACAGGTTCGCGGGATCCGCTCCGCACTCGGGTCGCACGCACGATCACCGGGTCGCTCCGCAGCTCAACCGTCACCGACGTGGGCCGTTGGTACCCGCACGATCGAGGTGCTGCGGGCGAGGTCTCCGAGCGCGAAATCGGGTAGAGGCAAGCCCAAGCCACTCCCGTGACCGGCTCACAGACTGGAGGTACGCCAATGGCCGAGGATCATGGTGTTA
>Ga0335085_10004310_pt1 | contig 23727 bp, 20 predicted proteins | sample Lox_Sample_45_FD_206712 | JGI IMG/M metagenome (GOLD analysis project Ga0335085, IMG submission 206712) | Soil microbial communities from Loxahatchee National Wildlife Refuge, Florida, United States - Lox_Sample_4.5 | ecosystem: Environmental > Terrestrial > Soil > Wetlands | place: USA...
CCGGCGCCAGCCGCGCCCTGACCATGGACCTGCATGCCCCGCAGATCCAGGGCTACTTCAACATTCCTGTGGACCATCTCTACGCCACCCCGGTGATGTGGGAGTACTTCAGCAAGGAGCGGCCCGGACCTTACACCGTGGTCTCTCCGGACGCGGGCGGCGTGGAGCGCGCGCGCTTTTTTGGCAAGAAGCTCAACGCCCCCCTGGCCATCATGGACAAGCGCCGCGTGGAAATGAACGTCGCGGAAGTCATGAACGTGATCGGCGACGTCCGTGGACGCGCCGCCCTGATCATCGACGACATGATCGATACCGGAGGCACCCTGGTGAAAACCACGGAGGCCCTCCTGGAACACGGCGCCACCGAGGTCAGTGCCTGCTGCACCCACCCCGTGCTTTCCGGCCCGGCGGTCGAGCGCATCACCAAGTCCGCGCTCACCGAGGTGGTGGTCACAGACACCATTCCGCTCTCCGCAGAGGCGCGCGCCTGCAAAAAGATCCGCTCGCTCTCCGTGGCCCATCTCTTCGCGCGCGGCATCCAGTCCATTCACGAAGAGAGTTCCATCAGCGAGCTGTTCATCTAGGACCAAGGAAGGACGCATGCAGCAGATACTGATTGAAGGCAAACTTCGCGGCGACCGCGGCAAAAATTCCATGCGGCGCCTGCGCCGCGCCGGCACCATCCCTGGAGTGCTTTATGGGGGCAAGCGCGAGCCCCTGGCCGTCGCCCTGGACGCCAAGCAGCTCGCTCCCCTCTTCCGCACCGAAGCCGGGCACAACGCCTTGCTCAACGTGAAGCTGGAAGGTCACGGCGAGCAGCTCGCCGTGCTCAAAGACTGGCAGCGCGATCCCCTGCATGAAACCCTTCTGCATGTGGATCTGCTGCGCGTGGCCGCCGACGTGCGGATGCGTGTCCGCGTCCCCGTCCACACGCACGGCGAACCCGTCGGCGTCAAGCAGCAGGGCGGCGTGTTTGAAGTCGTCTCGCGCGAGGTGGAAATTGAGTGCCTCCCCGGCGACATTCCCGAGGAGTTCCGTGTCGAGGTTTCCGAGCTCACCATCGGCAAGCAGGTTCGCTTCTCAGATCTTCCGCTGGACCCCGCGAAGATGAAGCTGATCAGCGAGGCGCGCACCGTTGTCGCCCACGTCGTCGCGCCCAAGAAGGAAGAGGAAGTTACGCCGGAAGCCGCCGCCGTCGCTGCCGGAGCAGCTCCTGCGGAGCCGGAAGTCATCAAGAAGGGCAAGAAGGAAGAAGAAGGGGAAGAAGGCGCCGCACCGGCCGAAAAGGCCGAGAAGCCGGCCAAGGCCGAGAAGGCGGAAAAGCCGGAGAAGAAAAAATAGCCTTCGCCCGCGTCCGGCTCGGCAGTGTCCGCACGCCCGGCCGGCCATTCGGAAGCGCGCATGTGGCTCATCATCGGCCTCGGCAATCCGGGTTACGAATATGCCTGGACGCCCCACAACCTGGGTTTTCTGACGCTGGACCTGGTCGCGGAGCGCGCCGGTATCCGCGTCGAGCGGCCGGAAGCGAAATCGCACATCGGGCGCGGCCGCATCGGCGAGCACGAAGTGGTTCTGGCCAAGCCGCTGACGTTCATGAACCTCAGCGGCATCGCGGTGCGCGACCTCGCGGCACGCTATGAAGTTGCGCCGGAACGCGTGCTGGTGGTCGTGGATGACGTGGCCCTGCCCTGGGGCAGCCTGCGCATCCGCGAGCGCGGCAGCGCCGGCGGCCATAACGGGCTCAAGTCCGTCATCGGCGCCCTGGGTACCGACGAATTTGTGCGCCTGCGGTTGGGCATCCAGCCGGATCATCCCGTGGGCGACCTCGGTGCCTATGTGTTGCACCCGATGCGCAAGGTGGAGTTGGAAGCCGCCGCGGAACTGGTGGAGAAAGCCGCCGACGCCGCCGAGTGCGTGGTCCGCGACGGCGTGCGCCGCGCCATGAACCAGTTCAACCGCCGCGTCGCGGACGCCGCCGGGACTTCGTAGGGGCGCTGCTCGCTGCGCCCGCCGACGGCCCGCGGCGCGGATTTCGGCGCGCGGCAAACGTCGTGCCCCGGGCCTTGTGAAGCGTCGCGAAGAAAAGAGGAACCATGGATGAACGGTTGTACGACCTGATTTTTATCTGCCGGCCCGCCACCCCTGAAGAGGAAGTGGACAAGCTGGTCAGCACCCTGGAGCACGCCGCCGCCGAACGCAGCGCCAAAGTCGAAAAAGTCGAGAAGTGGGGCGCGCGCAAGATGGCCTATCGGGTCCATCGTCACCGCGAGGGATATTACGTCCTGCTGGTGCTGCGCGGTTCCCACGGCGACGTCATCCACGAACTCGAGCGCCGCCTCAAGGTCAACGACGCGGTCATCAAGTACATGACCGTGCGCCTGGATGAAGACCTGAAGCGGCAGAAGCATCTGGCCCAGCGGCGCGAACGCAAAGCGGCGCGCCGCCCGCGCGGAGGGCGCAGCCACGGCCACGCTCCCGCGCCCGGCGGCGGCGGCGAGCAGCAGCCCGCCGCGGCCCAGCAGTAATCCAAGGAGGACGAAGTGGCGGACGATACGCAAAAAGATACGCAGTCCCAGGCGCACAAAGCCAATGACGCGCGCCCCGCGGAGCCCGCGCCCGCCGCACCCGCGGCAGCGCCCCCGCCCTCCGATGCGCCCCGCGCCCCGGAGGGCCGCCCGCCGGAGGGGCGTCCCCGCGACGATCGTCCCCACGGTCCGCGCGGCGAAGGAGGCCGGGGAGGCGAAGGGCGCGGCGGCGAAGGGCGCGGTCCCCGCGAAGGCGGACGCGAAGGCGGCAAGCGCGGCCGGCGCGGCTTCTACCGCAAGAAGAAGGTCTGCCGCTTCTGCGTGGATCGCGTGGATTTTATTGACTACAAGAAGCCCGAGCAGCTCACCCAGTTTATTCAGGAGCGCGGAAAGATTGTGCCCCGCCGCATCACCGGCACTTGCTCGCGCCACCAGCGCTGGCTGGCGGAAGCCATCAAGCGCGCGCGCAATATCGCCCTGCTCCCCTTTGGCGGCGCGCGCTGATTCTCAGGGTCTGCGGCTGGTGCGGCGGACCTCCCGGGATTCCGGGATGTCCGCGCGAGTCTGGTGGGGCGCTTGATCCCGCCATTTTTTGTAGGCAACGATCGCGAGGGAAACGGCCATGCAAATCATCCTGCAGGAAGACGTCGAAAAACTGGGCAACCGCGGCCAGATCATTGAAGTCGCGGAGGGCTACGCGCGCAATTACCTGCTCCCGCACAAGCTGGCCCTGCCCGTCAGCAAGGGCAACCTGAAGCAACTTGAGCAGATCAAGCGCTCGCTGGCCAAGCGCGAAGCCACGGAGGTTGAATCCGCGCAGAAGCAGGCGGAAATGCTTGCCGCCCTGGTTCTCGAATTCGCCCGCAAGGCCGGGGAGAACGACCAGATGTTCGGCTCCGTCACCGCCGCGGACGTCTCCGAGGGCCTGGCCGCAAAAGGCTTTTCCGTGGACAAGCGTAAAATCCAGCTCGACCAGCCCATCAAGACCCTGGGCGAATACGACGTGCCCGCAAAGCTGCACCGCGCCGTCACCGCCAACATCAAAGTCATCGTGAAGCGCGAGGCGTAGTTTCTCCCTCCGCGGCGCCCAGGGAGATTTTGTCACGTTGATTTCCGCGAAGTGATTCCGATTCCGCGCGCTCGGCGCGTGATGGTTCTGCTTCTCGCGTCCGGCCGAATCTTTCTTCAAGGGAAAAGTATTTTCTCCGTCTTTTTTTCAACGGGAAAAACGTTTCCACCCGGTCTGTTTTTCAACGGAAGAAGGATTTCCGTCCCGTCTGTTTTTCAACAGAAAAAAGATTTCCACCCCATCTTTTTTCAACAGAAAAAAGATTTCCACCCCATCTTTTTTCAACAGAAAAAAGATTTCCACATTGACCCGCCGCGCGTGTGCCCGCAGAATTCCCGCTCGTTCGCACGCTTCGATTTTCGGAGCGCCGCGAGCCGGGGTGGTGCGCGATCCTGCCTTGCATTTCGTACCGCCGGCGTCCCGCCGGCGCAGTTGTCTCGCGTTGCATGGCGATGGAACGGCTCGCGCCCCCGGTGGCTGCGCTGCGGGCCACCGGTTTTCGAGTTTCGCTTTCAGCTTGCGCGCGTGCCGCATTTAGGCGAATATAAAGCGAAGTAACAGGAAAGGATTCAGGCGCACCACCGTGGCCCCCGAAATCGCCATCGAACGTCCTCTGCCCTCCTCGCTGGAAGCCGAGCGCGGCATCCTGGGCGCCGTCCTGCTCGATAACCAGAGCCTGCCGGCCGCGCTGGAAACCCTGCGCAGCGAGGATTTCTTCAGCGACCATCACCGCCGCATCTTCGACCGCATGACCGAACTGGGCGAGGCCGGCAAGGCCATTGACCTGCTCACCCTCACCGAAGAGCTGCGCCGCAAGGGCGATCTCGACGCCGCCGGCGGCGCCGCCTATCTCGCCTCGCTGGTGGACGGCGTGCCGCGCATTTCCAACGTCGGGCACTACGCGCGCATCGTCAAAGAAAAATCCATGATGCGCCACCTGGTCGAGACCGCGCATTCCATCGAGCAGCGCGCGCTCGAGGCGGAGCTGGACGCGGACGAAATGCTCGATACCGCCGAATCCGAAATCTTTCGCCTTGCCGAAGACCGCATCCGCCAGGGCTTCGTCACCGTCAAGGAGTTGGTGCAGAAGAATTACGAGCGCCTCGAGCGCCTGGTCACCGAAGGCCGCACCGTCACCGGCCTCTCCACCGGCTACGTCGCCCTGGACGAAATGACCTCCGGCCTCCAGCCCTCCGAGCTGATCATCCTGGCCGCGCGGCCCTCCATGGGCAAGACCGCCCTGGCGCTGAACATCGCCGAGCGTGTGGCCATGGCCGGCCGCCGCGTGGCCATCTTCAGCTTGGAAATGTCCAAAGAAGCCCTGCTCATGCGCCTGCTCTCCTCCCATGCGGAAATTGACGCCCACAAATTCCGCACCGGCCACCTCAACCGCGAAGACCGCGAACGCATGACCGGCAGCCTGAACGAGCTGGCCCAGGCCCCGGTGTGGATTGACGATTCCGCCTCCTCGACCGTGGTGGAGATGGGCGCCAAGGCCCGCCGCCTGAAAAACGACAAGGGCCTGGACCTGGTGATCGTGGACTACATGCAACTGATGACCGCGCGCGGCCGCTTCAGTAATCGCAATGAAGAGGTGTCCAGCATCTCCCGCGGGCTGAAAGCCCTGGCCAAGGAGTTGCAGGTCCCGGTGCTGGTGCTCAGCCAGTTGACCCGCGCCCCCGAACGCGACGAGCGCCGCCCGCAGCTCGCCGACCTGCGCGAATCCGGCGCCATCGAGCAGGACGCGGACCTGGTCCTGTTCATCAACCGCCCCGGCTTCTACAAGCCCGATGCCCCCGATGAAGAGCGCAATCGCGCCGAATTGATCATCGCCAAGCAGCGCAATGGCCCCACCGGCGTCCTGAAGTTCGTCTTCCTGCATACGTTCACGCGCTTCGAGCAGGCCTCAAACGTGGCCATGGATGAGGAGCCGTAGGGGCGCTGCTTGCTGCGCCCACGCGGTCATCCCGAGAGAAGCGGGAGACAGACAGGTCCCGAATCCGAAAGCTTCGGGATCGGGAGTCTGTCCCACCCCATAGGGGCCACCTAGTTCTTCCCCTGCAAGGTAGCGGTTAGCTCGAGGACGCGGCGGAGTTCCGCGTTGTCGGTCTGGTTGATTCTGGTTGCCCAAATCTCTTTGTCCACGCCGCGGACGCTCACGAGCAGGAGTTGGCCGAGATAGCCGAGCACGGCGGCCTCGCGCGTGGAGATGCGGCGGCTGGCGACGAGCATGACGAGCTTGCCCAGCATGAAGTTGACGCCGGCGGCCGTGCGGAGATCGCCGAGAGGGCCGAACAGGTCCGGGGTTAAGTCCTCGGGCTTCTTGCCCTCCAAGAGCCAGCCGGCGTGCTGGGCGCAGTAGTCCGGATGGTCAGGGGCACAGAGGGAACGGCAGCGCTTTCCGTCGGACTTTCGGTACTGGCAACGGGGATCGGAATCGGGGGATGACATGGAAGCCTCCTAGGAAGTGACGAGTCGCGAGTAACGAGAAAGGACGGGGAAGGACCATCCGATTGTGGATGATGCCACCCCCCTGGGGTCATGACATAAACATTCATTCTGAAGGGGATAGGTGGTCCAGTGACTTCATGACTGGTGGCGAAGTATCGGGGCTCCGAGGATGAGTGATGGGCGAACGACAAAACATAGAGGGCACACCTTGGCCTTCAACGATTCGGATCTGGTCGAATTCAAGGACTTACCGGGCGGTGCCAACGAAGGGGACGGCCGGGGAGTCGTGTTGATACTGCATGAATATTGTACTATACAGGTAATATACAGTCAAGGGGGAAAAGAGGCCGGTAGCGTAACGTCTTTTGTGTAAATTCCGGTTTGGAAGCAAAAAAAAGGGCGTACTTTCTCTGAGAGCGCCAACTCACAGAGGAGGTACACCCTGATGCCAGAACTGAATGTCCCGGGCAACGGCCATCTTAAGCTGGACTACTGCGAGTGGAAAGACTTCTTTGCGCAGGTGGGGTGCCCAATCCTCCCCGGCGGCCCCGAGGCCTCGGGGCGGGAAGGGTGGGGCACTGGGTGGTGTTGCCATGCCCAGGAATTTGCAGCCGTCCTACCGTCAGTGAGACTTGCGGATTGACCCTCAAGACGGGGGAAGAGAGCGCCGAGAATCGGACCGAAGTGCCCCACCCTTCCGTCCAAACCACGGACGGAAAAATGGGGCACCCCCGCTACAGTACCGCGCAGGAGATTCGTGCCTTCGCCACCCGCCCCCACGAAGGTTCGGCCACCCGCCAAAGAGCAAGGAACGAACCGTACCCTTTGCTGATGAAATCGCAAAGGGTACACCACCCACCCATAAAACACGCCACCCGCCGGCAAGGGGCCGGTCACGCATCAGGGTGTGCCATCCGGCGCGAAAGCGATATAAGTCCGGATCCCGGCCGCGGTGATCACCGCAACGATCGGTGTGACAAACATTGAAAGGACTGCGCCCTCCCCGAGGGTCCACCAGCGGAACCCGAGAGAGGCCAAAATCCCACACACGCCGGATACCCACGCGACCGAACGGATTACAGCGAGGGCACTAAGACCCCGAAAGGCGATAAGGTATAGAAAAGGGCCGAAGATTCCCCCCGCAGTTGCGCCAACGGCGGCGCCAGAAAACATCATAAGCAGGCAGTTCAGACGAGGGAAATATCCCACTAAGCCCTGCAGCCCACCGATCAATGCGCCCGCAAGTGTTGAGGCCCAAATGATGCGACCCAACGAGTCTTTGGGCGGAATTGTTGGACGTTGAGACATGAGAAAGGCTTCTTTCCACGGTTTCTTGCGTAGTTGTACCCTTGATCCACCAGGCCAGCCGCAGCTGCACCCACCGCCCGGAGAAAACCGTAGTTACCGGATATCGGCGGGTGGCCCGGGCTGTTCCGGCCGATTCTCTGCTGACTCCTACACACCGACAGATGATACCACCGCAGTAATTCATCGCGCAGTTATAGCAGGGGGTGCACTGGGTGGTGTTGCGGTGCCCAAGAATTTGCAGCCGTTCTACCGTCAGTGAGACTTGCGGATTGACCCTCAAGACCGAGGAAGAGAGCGCCGAGAATCGGACCGAAGTGCCCCACCCTTCCGTCCAAACCACCGACGGAAGGATTGGGCACCCCTGGCTGCAGTACCGCGCAGGAGATTCATGCCTTCGCCACCCGCCCGTGCGCGGAGCCAGGGGGCTGGTCAGAAGCGCGACACTTTTCCGTTCGATCCGCCGAAGAGAAGAGTTTCCGCGTCGCAAATGTGAAGTCGAAGAGAAAGCCCCGCACGCAAACCCGGCGTGTGGGCCACCACGATTCATTCCCTCACTTGTCGCCCCGGCCACCCGCCCTAGCCGCAGCTCAGGCCCTCGAAAAGACGACCCTGCAGAAGTCTCGAACTGACCTAACGTCGCCCTTCAGATTTTCGGCCTCTTGGCGATTGTACGGAATACGGTCCCTCTTGCTTGCTGGCAGGAGCCGCCACACAACTTTCAGGAAGAACAGATAGGCGATACCACCCATGAGGGCTACGACCAAGACGTTTAGGAAATTTGACTTTGGTAGCCACTCGTCGCCGAACAGAGCCAGCGCCACAACGGTGAGGAACACCACCATCGGGATGAGGTAGCAAAGTTTTTGGTAGCTGAAGGGTTCATCACCCCACGTCCATCTCGGATTACCAGGCATCGCTTTCACCTCCGAAAATCAAAAGGGCGAAGGAAGCACCCAAGGATCGTCGCTGGTCTGCGTGGTGGCGGGTGGCTCAGGCTGTTCCGGCCGATTCTCTGTTGACTCCCACCCACCGTGAGATGATACCACCGCAGTAATTCATCGCGCAGTTATGGGAGCGGGGTGCCCCATCCTTCCCGGCGGCCCCAAGGCTTCGGGGCGGGAAGGGTGGGGCACTGGGTGGTGTTGCGGTGCCCAAGAATTTGCAGCCGTTCCACGGGCATGAATACTTGCGGATTGACCCTCAAGACGGAGGGAGAGAGCGCCGAGAATGGGACCGAAGTGCCCCACCCTTCCGTCCAAACCACGGACGGAAGAATGGGCACACCCCGCTGCCTTACCGCGCCCCCGACTTATGTCTGCGTCACCCTCCCAGGAAGGGCCTCCCACCCGCCGTTCCCCGCTGGTGGGGACGAAATCTAGGGCCTCGCGCCCCGGCGGTCCTCCGCGCGCAGCCTAGAGCATCGTTTCCAGGCGCGCGTAGCTCGCTTCCATTCCGCGCTCCATTCCCGTCGCAAGCATCGCCGCGCGAGTCTGCGCGTCTGGCACCGTCATGCGCACGGTCATCAGCGTTCCCTTGCCATCCGCCTCGAATGTGGTTTCAACGTGATTGTCCGGGGTGGGATCCGGCAGGAACATCCGCTCAACGTGCACGATCCGGCGGTAAGGCTCCAGTTCCAGATACTCTCCGGTCAGATGGAGTCCTTTGCCATTCTCATTCTTCCACTCGTAGCGCATCTTGCCGCCGCGCCTGGCCTCACTGATGCACACGGGCATGGTCCAGCCGTCGGGACCGAGCAGCCATTTTTGAAGCAGCTTCGGATCGGTATGGGCCCGGTACACGGCTTCCGGGGGCGCGGCGAAGCGCTGCGTCACCACGATGTGCAGGTCACCTTCCGTCTTCATCGTCAGTTTGCTCACGGTTTTTTCCTTTCTTCTTCTTTGGTTGCTCCATGCTTGCCAGAACCTGGTCGAGGCGGTCGTAATTCTTCTCCAGCGCGGTTCGCAGCATCGACAGCCATTGGTCCATGGCTGCAATGCCGGGCTTTGCCAGGCGGCGGGGACGCTTGGTGCCCTCTACGCGGCGCACCACCAGCCCGGCCTGTTCGAGCACCTTCAGGTGTTGGGAGATTGCCGGTTGGGTCAGGTCGAAGGGCCTGGCCAGTTCCAGCACCGTGGCCTCGCCTTTCGCCAGACGCGCCAGGATGGCGCGCCGCGTGGGGTCGGACAAGGCCGAAAAGGCGGCATCAAGAGTGTGCGCGGACTGCATAGGCAGTAGCTTATATAAGAGAGAGCTTACTGTAAAGAGGAATTTCCCCCCGGGGGCCGGTCATCACTGCCGCGCACCTCGGCAAGGTGGGGGCCACAGCCTGATTCTTCGTGCCTTCCGCGCCCGCCGCGCTAAGACTTTGCCCGATCGTCGTTTACGATTTTCCCTTTTTCCTTGACGTGTCTGTACACCGTGTGGTATTATTACCATAGGATAACCATGGATGTACCCCGCCACACCAAGCCATGAGGGCACGCTTCAGGCCGCGCCTAACTCTTTTAGAATGCATACTTACAGGATCGGCGTCCGCAACCCCTGTAGATTGCATACTTACGAATTCGGCCTCCCGCAAGCCCTTTGGAATGCGTACTTACGCACAGTGGGGGGTGGGGGGGTGGGGTCTTATTGTTAACTTGGTACGGACCGGACACATCCCTGACACCGTGCGGCAAGGGGGTGAGTGGCGATTCGAGCGGTTCTCAATGGTTGAGGTCGGTGGTGGGACGGATGGGCCTTTCCGCTTGGCGATACTTGGCGCCTTGGCGTTTGGCGAGAGACTCCTCCCGTAAAGGTCCCCAAACTCTCAACTCTTGACACTCAACCTTCCGATGCTGTCCCCTCGGACAGTCACCCCAAGAGCACATGCAACCATCAGAAAGCCGCCGCATTCCATGCCGCAAGTTACACTCCGAGGAGAAAAAGCATCTAGCAGAGTAGCCCGCTCGAAACTCGCGGACCACCCCGCCGGACGCGGTCTCGAACAGAGGAAGACGGACAGTATGAAAGGGAATCACAACCGGCCGCAAAACGGCCGTCCGGTATGGGCCGAGGTTTCCCTCGGGGCGCTGGCGCACAATCTCCGCACCATCCAGAAATGGGTTGGACCGGAGCGCAAGGTGCTCGCCGTGGTCAAGGCGGACGCCTACGGCCACGGCGCTCCCGCGGTGGCCCAGGCGCTGGAGCAGGCGGGCGCGGCTGCCTTTGCCGTTACCTGTGTCACCGAGGGCGCGGAATTGCGCGCCGCGGGCGTGCGCCGGCCAATCCTGATCCTGACCGGCTGGTGGGACGGCGAGGCGAACGCGCTCTTCGAGTACGGGTTGACGCCCACCATTCATCGTTTGGAAGACCTCGCGGCGCTGGAACGCGCAGCTGCCAGTTTTTTCCGCAGCAAGGGTGCGCGCAGCGGACGGGCTGGGCGCGGGGAGGCATGCTCCGAGTGGCCGAGCCCGCGCGGGGGATTCGGGTCACCGAAGGAGGGCGCCGCCCTTCCTTCGTCAGGATCTACGACAAGCAGCGCCCCTTCGGCCAGCCGAAAGGGCAGTCTGAGGGCTGCCGGCGCACAACACCGGCGGGGCGCGAAGTCATCCGCCGGGAACAGCTTTCGCCACCCCTTCCACCTGAAAATTGACACGGGAATGAACCGGCTGGGGATTTCTCCCGGCGAGGTGGAGAAATTTGCCCGCGCCTATGCGGACGCGTCGCACCTGGCGCTGGCCGGAACCTTTTCCCACTTTGCCTCGTCGGAAGATTTCACCACGCAACTGGCTGAGGAGCAGGAACGCGTCTTCGCCCGCGCGGTGGAAGGATTGCGCCGCGCCGGGGTGAATCCCGGAGCGCTGCACATGGCCAACAGCGCGGCCATCGCCTCGCGGCCGTCGTCGTGGGGAGACCTGGTACGGCCCGGGGCGCTGCTCTACGGCTATCACCAGAACTACGCCCCGGCGGAGCGGCGGCAAACCGCCGAGGAATGTCTCGACCTGCATCCGGCGCTCAGCCTGCGGGCGCGCATCATCAGCATTCGGCAAGTGCCCGCCGGAGCAGGCATCGGCTACAACAGCAAATATGTGACCGCGCGGCCTTCGCGCATCGCGGTGATTGCCGCGGGATACGCGGATGGGGTGGTCCGGCGGCTGACCGGACTGGGCCGGGCGCTGGTGCGTGGAGTGGAGGTGCCGCTGGTGGGCGCCATCTCCATGGACCTGACCATGCTCGACGTGACGGAGGTGACCGGGGCCCAGGTTGGCGACGCAGTGACCATCTTCGGCGCGGATGGCGGCCGGCGGATCAGTCCGTTTTCCGTAGCGCGCGAGCTTGGCACGGTCACTTCCGATCTGCTGTGTTCCGTGGGAAAGCGCGTGCCGCGGAAGTATTCGGAGTCGTAGGGGCGGACCGATGGGTCCGCCCAGGTTCCGCGTACCCGGCCTCCTGCGGTCTGACCACCAGTCCACCCAAAAAGCGCGCGGGAAGCGCTCGCGGCTCCTTGGCCCGGTGCTATAATCTCTGGGCAACAGGTCGGCAGATCTCATCACCACGGTGAGACTGTGGAAGCGGGCGCTCAGGTCGGAGGCGCGCTTTCGGTAGTTAGTGGCGCTGCTCGGGAGTCTGCAAGGTAATGTCGATGGCACGAATTGTGGTTCCGGTATCTCCCACACACGCGGTCAGCCGGTGGGCCGGGAAGAGGTTTGGCGCGCGGCATGCGGCCCAGGAGCGCGCCGGCAAGCAACTTCGTCCCTGGATGCTGCGCGCAGGTTTGTTCCTGGCTTTTGCGCTGGCCGGGATCCACTTCCGGCCGTGGGGACTGAGCGAAGGCTACTCCGCGGCCGGCGGCGCGGCTCTGGCGCTGATGGTGGTGGCGTTCGAGATGGAACTCGAGCGCGTGAGCCTGCGGCGCCTAATCGGAGGTTCGGTGGGCGCGCTGGTTGGTTTGCTCTGCGCCGTGCTGGTGAGCCTGGTCTTGTCGCACACGGCCATGGCGCTGGTGCCGCGGTCCTTCACCTCCGTGGCCGCGCTCATCGTGATGGCCTACCTGGGAATGGTGATCGGAGCCACCAAGGGCGACATGCTGAATCTCGATGCGTTTGGCGGCGTGTTTACCGGCGAGCCCACCGGGTCCCCGCAGGTAAAAGTGCTGGATACCAGCGTGATCATTGACGGGCGCATCGCGGACATTTCCGCCGCGCTGTTTCTGGAAGGCACCCTGGTGATCCCGCAGTTCGTGTTACGCGAGTTGCAGATGGTGGCGGATTCCGCGGACCCGCTGAAGCGGCAGCGCGGCCGCCGGGGCCTGGAGATTCTCCAGCGCATGCAGAAAAACGAGGGGCTGCGCGTGGAAATCGCCGAAGATGACTTTCCGCAGATCCCCGACGTGGACATGAAGCTCATCGAGCTGGCCAAGCGCTACAACGCGAAAATTCTGACCAACGACTACAACCTGAACAAGGTGGCCACGCTGCAAGGGCTCGAAGTATTGAACATCAACCAGTTGGCCAATGCGCTGAAACCCGTGGTGCTGCCCGGCGAACCCCTGCGCGTGTTCATCCTGCGCGAGGGCAAGGAATTCGGCCAGGGCGTGGCCTACCTGGACGACGGGACCATGGTGGTGGTGGACGGCGGGCGGAAGCTGATTAATCGCGCGGCGGACATCGTGGTGACCTCCGTGCATCAGACCACCGCGGGGAAAATGATCTTCGGAAAACCGGACGAGCGCTCCGCCCAGGCCGCCGCGGCGCCTGCCGCGGGCCCTCCAACTTCAGCCGAGCCGCCGCAGCCGTCGGCCCGCGCCACGCAGGGCGGAGCGGAAAACCGCACCGCAGAGGCCGCACCCAGCGAGACTGCGCCGCGTCCGGTATTTCCCGAATCCGGCCGGACATAATCCGGCCGGCATTCCACTACGCCGCCGGCCCCGCGCCGCACCTGCATTGTGGGCCCCAGGGCCCGCGGGTATAATGCCCCCGATTCGATAGACCCAGGGATTTTCTCCCTCCGCAGAGTCGGGAATTCAGGTCGCGCGCTGTGGGATACGCATCGGTGCCACCGGCTGGAGCAGAGCGGCGTTTCCGCTCGCGGTGGAAGCCTGCCTCGCTGCTCTACGTCGAACTCGACGACTGCAACGGCGGCGTGGTGCTGAATATCAGCGAGACCGGCGTGGCCATCCACGCCGCGCAAACCGTGCTTCAAGATGCGGTCTCCAGCGTGCGCTTCAAGCTTCCTCCCTCGCGCGACAAGATCGTGGCGCGCGGACAAATCGCCTGGAAAGGCCAGACGCGGAAGCAACTGGGCGTGCGCTTTGTGGACCTGCCGGAAGCGGTGCGCCTGGAAATCCGGAAGTGGATCCAGGCAGACGCGCTGCCTCGGTTGGTCCCTCAAAAAGTGCGGCCGTTCCCGCTCCAAAGAGTTCGTCCGGTTCTGACGCCCGTCGCGCCCGCGCCGGCCGGGACGGATTCGATTCAAACACCGGCTCGAACTGAACCGCTGCCTACGCGCTATCCCATTTCCACGGCCATGGCCTTTGCCCTGCGTGAGGCGAGTGAGGCGGACCACGCGGCGCCGCCCGCGCCCTCAGCTCCGCCGCTCTCACGAAGGAATGTCCACGCAGAGGCGGGGCCGAATCCGGTACCGGCTGAGGTGTCCCCTGCGCCGGCCGCCGGGCCGCACGCTTCCACCGAGGTCTCGCGGCCCGCCGGGACCTCGACCGCATCGGCGCACGCCCGGCCGCTGGTCCCTACCGTTCTTCCACTGAGCAAGGAACATCAAGGCGCGGCTTTCGAGACGCACGGGGCGCACACCGGAGCGCGGGACGCGCGGGCGGGCTGGGCCAGGCGCGCGCTGCTGGGCGCGGCTCTGACGCTGGTTTCCTTCCTCTTCGGCCTCGCTGCCGGCGGCCGCGACCTGACGGAAGCAGGCAGCGCCCTTTCTGCGCAATTCGTTAAAGCCTGGGACGCGGCCGTAGCGTTCTCCACCACCAGCCAAACAGCACCGGCGATCGGAGCTTCGGCGCCCACGCCTGTGGCAGCGCAACCGTTTCCAGTTTCGGCGACGCCGTCAGCGCCGGCGAAGGCGAATGCTCCCGGGCAGAAGACTCAGGCGGCCTGGAAGCCACCCGCGCAGCGCACTTCCCCAGGCCCTTCCGCCGTTTCCCACGCTGCGGCGGTTCAGGCGGGCGTCGCGCGGCGGAGCCAGGACACATCCAGGAGCGCTGGCCCCTCCGCGGCCCGCGGCGAGGCCAGCGTTCCTTTCACGCGCCCTGATGCACGGTCCGATTCATCACCAGCGCCGGCATCTGCTCTTGCTGCGCAACTGGAATTGCCCGCTGCAACCCTCACGCCAGCCGCGGCACAACCCGCGGTTTCCGCCCCCATCGCGGAAGGAGTCACCGGGACGGTGGTGGTCCATTCGCGCCTCCGAACGATTCACCTGCCATCCGAGTTGCAGTTCATGAATCCGCCCCGGGGAGAAGGCCTGCAAATGGGTGAGCTGCTTTCGGGAGATCCGCCGGCGTATCCGCAAGAAGCCTTGCGGGAAGGGACCGAAGGGGCGGTCAGCGTGCGGGCGCTGATCGGCCGGGATGGGACGGTAATCAGCGCGGAGGTTCTGAAAGGCCCCGCGACGCTCGCGGCGCCCTCACTGGCCATGATCCGCGGCTGGCGTTACGAGCCCACCTTGCTGGGAGGCCAGCCGGTGGAATGGGAAGAAGATATCACGCTGCAGTTCCGCCTGCAGAATTCCAGCACCACGCAGAAATGATCCTCGATCTGGGCAGCGCCGGCGTCCCACGCCGGCCCGGAGGCACTCGAATCGCCCGGCAAGAGCACCAACCCTGGGAACGCGCCGCGCGATCAGTGCCGCGACTTTTCGAGGAGTTCTTTCAAGTACTGCTGCCACAGCGCCGGCCAGGTGTGCGTGCCGTGGCCGTGGGTTTCCGCGGATGCGGGGATCAGCACAAAACGTCCGTTTTTCACGCGCTTGATTTCCCTCTCCGCGATTCCCAACTCCGGCGGATTGATGAAGTCGTCCCCGGAATTTACAAACATGACCGGAACGGTGATTTCCTCCAGGCGGGGTGAGGGATCGTAGTTGCGCGATGCGTTGACGGCGTAGAGAAAATCGTTGGCGTCCAGTCCCGGGGTGCGCGAGGCCATGAACTCGGCCAGATATTGATCCGCCTTGTCGCGGGTGGAGAGGGAGAGTTGCATCGGAAGCGGCGCGCTGCCGGCGATCAGCAGAAAATCCAGCGCGATTTCGATTCCCGCGCGGGGCTCGATCGTGTAGTCGCCATTTTTCCACTCCGGGTCCTGGCGAATGCCATCCATCACCATCTTGCGCCAGACGCGGTTGCGTCCGGCAATCTGCACCGGCAGACAGGCCAGGGGCATGGCCGCGTCCATGAAATCCGCATAGGTCTCCATCCAAACCCAGGAGTGCATGCAGCCCATCGAGGTGCCCATCACCAGGCGCAGGTGGTTCACGCCCAGTCCCTTCTCGAGGAGTTCATGCTGCGCGGCAACCATGTCGTCGTAGTCATACTGCGGGAAATGCGCCCGCATCCCGTCGCTGGGTTTCGAGGAGCCGCCGTGGCCGATGCCGTCCGGGAGAATCACGAAATAGCGGGTGGTGTCCAGAAGTTGGCCGGGGCCGAAGAGTACGCCGGCGAACTGCGGCTGGAGGAAGGTTCGGCCGGTGCCTCCGGTGCCGTGGAGAATGAGCACGGCGTTGGTCACGCGTCCCAGGGCGTTCCGCGCCGGGGTGCCCAGGGTCCGGTAGTGCAGGCGAAGCTCCGCCAACGTTTCACCGGATCGGAAGTGAAAGTCGCGGGCGATGTAATCGCCCTCGTGCGGCGCGGGCATCGGCGGTTGCTGGGCGGGGGCGGGCGCAGCGAGCAGAGGGATTAGCAGCACTCCAAGGAGTGTCCACATCTTTGTCATCGGTTTGACCCCTACGGGGCGGGACTGTAACACAGGCGAGCGAATGCCGGTCCCGTCCCACCTTGTGTCCCCGGTTAACGCGCGGTCACGCCCGCGTGAACTTTCCGAGGCAAGCCATCCACAGAGTCCGCGAGCATTTCCGGCCGTGTGTTACAGGGCGCAAACATGCCCTTCATCAATATTTTGCTCCGCCGTAACTCCGGACTGAAGAGAGGCGGCTAAAAATCGCTGCGGCCGATCCAAGGAGGTCCGGGCAAATATGAGCAAAACTGAAAGTCAGCACGCACTCGAATCACCCATCGCGCCGCTGCGGAAGATGCTGGCGGTGGTTGTAGCCGCCGCGTTCGGGCTCGCTCCCGCCGGTCCGATATTTTCCCCGGCCGCGGTAGAAGCCGCACCGCTGCCGCCGACTCCGACGCCTACCACGAACGGCTGCAATCTCGACCCGCTCCACCACCAGATCAAACACGTCGTTTACATCCAGTTCGATAACGTGCATTTCGAGCGGGACAATCCCAATGTTCCTTCCGATCTCGAGCAGATGCCGCACCTGCTGAACTTCCTGACTGGCAATGGAGCCTTTCTGACCAACAGCCATACACCGCTGATTTCACACACGTCGGACGACATCATCACGTCCCTGACGGGCGTGTATGGCGACCGGCACGGCGGTTCGGTGGGCAACAGCTTCGGGTTCTTCCCGCTGCCGGGAACCAGCACGAAGCCCGACCTCTTCGACAGCACGTTCACGTACTGGACCGACCCAGTGAGCCTGGCGACGCCCCCGACCGATCCCGACCCGATCATGATTGCCGCCGACGGCAAGAATGCCCCTGCGCCTTGGGTGGCATATACGCGCGCCGGCTGCAATTTCGGGGCGGTGTCCATCGCCAACATGGAACTTGAAAACGTCAGCAGCGACGTGGCCACGGCGTTTGCCGGTGACCCGGGACTGCTGGCCGACGCACAGATGGAGGCGAAATCGAACTTCAATAAAGCGGTCGCGGACTACGAAGGCATTGCCATTCACTGCGCGGCCGGCAACACCGTCTGCTCCAGCGCGAACCAGGGCGTACCCGATATGCTTGCGGATGAACCCGGGGGCTACACGGGCTTCAACGCCCTCTATGGCCACAAACTCGTGGCCCCGTTGATCAGCCCCGGCGGGCCGCTGATGGATCTGGATGGCAACCCGGTGACCGACAATCACTCGAATCAGGGGTTCCCGGGCTTCGGGTCAATTTCCGCTTCCCAGACCCTCGCGTATGTCGCGTCCATGCTGGAACACAAAGTTCCCGTGGTTTATTCCTACATTGCGGACGCGCACGACAATCATGAAACCGGAAGTTCCGCCGACCCCTATGGTCCCGCGGAGTGCAAGACGGACCCGGAGTCCGGCGCTCTCGGCCCGGGCAGCCCGTGCTACGAGGCGCAACTGAAAGCCTACGATACGGCGTTCGGCAATTTCTTTGCGCGGCTGGCTGCAGACGGAATCAACCAGACCAATACTCTCTTCCTGATCACCACCGAGGAGCAGGATCACTTTGCAGGCGGCCCACCCACCCCGGCGGATTGCGACGGAGTCAACGTCACGTGCTCCTACGCGAAGCTCGGCGAGGTTGATGTGAACACTACGACGCTGCTCAACGCGATCGATCCGAACCTGGCGAGCACCTTCTTCGACCTGCACTTCGACATGGCGCCCACGTTTTACATCGCAGGCAATCCCGCGCCGAACGCGGACATCACACGGGAGTTTGAACGGGCCACCGGAAAATTGACCGCGGTGAGCCCGATCACGGGCAATACGGACAACCTGACCGTGGCCATGGCCGACCCCGTGGGGATGAAGCTGCTGCACATGATCACGGCCGACCCGCAGCGGACCCCATCCTTCGTGATGTTCGGCAACCCCGATTACTACTTCCAGACCACGGGTTCCCCGGCGGTGGTGGAATCACCGGCGTTCGCCTACAACCACGGCGGAATCCAGCCGGAAATCACCACGACGTGGGTGGGGTTTGTGGGTCCCGGGGTACGAAGCCGGGTCTTTGACAGCCAGACGTTTGCCGACGAAACGGACTATCGGCCGACGATGCTCGCCCTCTTGGGCTTGCAGGACGATTACCAGCACGAGGGACGCGTCTTGGCCGAAATCATGCAACCCTGGGCGTTGCCGTCCGGCGTCAGCAGGAATTCCGCTGATTTCCTGGCGCTCGCCGCGGCGTTCAAAAGAATTAACGCTCCCCTCGGGCCGCTCTGCAAAGACGGCCTGAAAATCTCGACCGTGGCGTTGAACGGTGATGACACCAACGACGCAACATACAACTTCCTTGAAGGCGAGATCAGCAACATCACCAGTGTCCGCGACAAACTGGCGGGACAAATGCTCAGCCTGCTGGAAAACGCGGAATTCAACGGAAAGGCGGTCCGGCCGTTCGAGGCGCAGGCTTTGATCCTGGAGGCGGACCTCCTGCAGGCCTACGTGCACTTCCTGGAAGCGCTGGTCACGCGCTAGCCGAAACGCGGTGCGGGGCACAAAATCCGGGGATCGAAAGCACCGGCCCCGGCCCGGAGAACCGAACACTCTGGTTGAAAGACGGAACGGCAGGGGCCAGAAAGGCCCCTGCCGCGTTCTCAGTGAAACTGGAGGTTCGAGGGGCGGCGAACGAAGCCGATTCTATTGCTCGAGGGCTTTCAGGCGCTCCTTCGCGTAGGCGGCCGATTTGCCGTTGGGCGAAAGCTCCAGATATTTCTGGAACGCCTGCCTAGCCTGGGGCACTTTGTGCTGAGCTTCGTAGGCATCGCCCAGGTTGATGTAAGCGATGCCGCGATTGGGATCGAGACTGATGGCTTTCTCCAGCCACTCGACCGCTTCGTCGTAACTTCCCTGGCGAAAGAGCGCGTAGCCGGCATTATTGGCGAAGAGCGCGCTCTTGGGATCCAGCTTCGCCGCGGCTGCGAATTTTCCGGCGGCGTCCGCATACTTCTTCTCCTTATAGAGACGCACGCCTTGATCGTTCAGGCCCGCGGCGCTATCGACGGCCGGTGGCGCGTGGCCGGGCTGCTTGTTCTGTTTGTTGAGCAGAGCCTGGGCCGCGGCCAGTTGCTTCTTCAACTCTTCGTTCTGTTTGGTGGCCGCCAGGATCTGCGCGCGCATGCCCTCCAGCTCGGCATTCACTTTGATTGCCTCCTCACCGAGCTGCGGTGATGCCGAGCTGAGGAACTCGGACTCGTGCTTCAGGTCGAAGATGAAGTCGCCTCCTTCACTGCCCACCAGATTTCCGAAGACCGGGGTTTGATGTGAAAGAGACGATACGGCGGGGATGACGTAGGCGGCCAGCTCCGTGCCGGTAATGACCCCGTCGCCATTCAGGTCGGCGCGGCCATCGAGGGCCTGGAGCAGTGTCCAGGTGAAAATGGAGTGGCCGTTGGGTCCGTTGTCGGCCACTTCCTCATCCGCGCCGCCCGCGGTAAACATCTGCCGAGCCTCTCGCCTGGCAATCTCTTGCAGATAATTTTGCGAGCCGGGCATCCCGGAGCTGCCCCGGGTGAGCGCCAGCCCGCTATAGCAGGAATCCATGATGAAAAGCAGGTGCTTAGCCGGGATGGCTTCGGAAATGTCCTGAAAATTGGACATGGAGATGGCCTGGCCCTGGTAGTCCGAGACGCCCCCATCCACCGGGATGATGTAGCCCAGATCGCGGCCGGAGGCGAGCTTGCGCGTGGCGCCGTGCCCGGCGAAGAACACGAACACACGGTCGTCGCGCTTCACCATGCCGGTATTGGCCAGCTTGTCTCCGAGCAGGGAAAGAATGCTCTCGCGCGTGGCCTCCTTGTCGAACAGGGTGAACACGTTTTCAGGCTTGAAGTGGTACTTCTGGATGAGCACATCGCGCACCGCCTGGGCGTCGCGCACGGCATAGCGCAATTTCGGCCAACTCTGGTAATCGTCGATTCCGATGACCGCGGCCCAGCTCTCGCGGTACGGCGATTCGAACGAGCCTGTGGCGGCCGCAGCGCCCGCGGCCGCCTGCGCGGACATAGCCGCGGCGGTCTCCGGGGAGAAATCGTTGCCCTTCCATTCGGTAAAGTGAAAACCCGCCGCCTCGACGGTCTCGATAAAGGAAGGCAGCACCTCGGCCGCGCGGGGATGGATATCGTGGAACAGGACGATGCCGCGGCCCACGGCGGCCAGGCGGGAAAGCAGGCGCTGGGTGATGGATTTGGGGATGGGATCGGCCCAGTCCAGCGAATCGATGTTCCAGAGCATCACTTTCATTTTCTGCGCGGCGATGTACTCAAGAATTTTATCGTTGGTGGCGCCATAGGGCGGACGGAAGAGCACGGGATCGGCCTTCTCGACGTATTGAAGCAGGCGGTCGGTGCTGGTGATTTCCTGCTGGAATTGCGTTTCGTCCAGCTTGGTGAGCAGGGCGTGGCTGTAACTGTGATTGGCGAGCGTCGAGCCGGCCTCCAGGGCGTGATAGCTTGCGGCGGAGGCTTTGGTCAGCAGAATCTTGCCGTCTTTTCCGAAGGAACCCAGGTTTCGGCCGACCTCAAAGAACACCGCTTCGAGCTTGTATTTTTTCAGGATGTCCAGGATCTGGTCGGTGTAACGCGGGTGGGGACCGTCGTCAAAAGTAAGCAGCAGGGTTTTGGGAGGCAGCTCCGGCCCCTGAATTTCACCGGCGTTTTTCTTTTTTTTTCCGGTGCCGCGCGAATCCGGGCCCGGAAGGGCCGGCTCGTAGTCCTTCAGGATCTGGTCACGCTGGTATTTCTGGTTCAAATAGGCCAGGTAGCGCTCCCAGGCCTCGCGGCGCACGGCCATGCCGCGGGGCTCGAACTGGCGGAAGGCAAGCTGAATCTCCTTCTCGTACATGGCCTGGATCTGGCGCAGTGCCGAGACGTCGTCGGTCACGCGTTTGCCCAGGCCAGCGGCTCCGGGATGCCGGGGAATCTCCGCGGCCAGATCGTCAAACACGTTGCGGAAGGCCAGTTTGTCCGCATCGTGGAAATCGGGGGCCGTTTCCACCAGAGTGAGGAACTGATCGGTGAGCGGAAAAGCGGTGCCGGAAAGCTCCGCGGTCAGAATTCCGCTGAGCACCTCGATCCGGACCACGTTCTGCTGGAAGAGCATGCGCCCGACGGTGAGCACGCGGCCACGCAGGGCTTCGTCCAGCGCATCGTCGTTTTCGGTGAGGACGATAATCTTGCGGAAGTTGGCGACGATGCCATCCGCCTGCTCGGGAATGGAGGGCGTCCCGGCGGCAGGCGCGGGAGCGATCGCCTGCATCACGGGCGCAGCAGGCGGGGCCGCGGCCCGGCGCGAGGCGATGTACCAGGCCACACCCGCGAGCACCGCGAGTGCAGCACCCGCAAGAATCAACTGCTTTCCGCGCATGTTTTTCTTCCCGGGCGGCGAGCCGGCCCGGCGCACCAGGCCGCAGAGAAACACTAGCAGGACCGGGCGAAAAATCCAGAGGCGGGCCACGCATCGGTATATAGAATGATGCGGGAGCGGGGATCGCGCCCGGCGGAGGCCACCTATGGAACGCAGACTTCGGCTCAGTGTTTTGAGGGCCCTGTGGATGCTCGCGGTGAGCTGTTCGCTGGCCGCTGGGGTTGCAGCGGCGCAGCAGCCACCGCCGGCCCCCAACCCGCTGGATCAGTTGGGGTGGCTCGCGGGGGGAACGTGGACCGCGGAGGAACCGGCTTCCAACGGCCCGCCGCTGACCGTGCGCCTGCACTGCCGCTGGGCGCCCACGAACAAAGCCATTCTCTTCGATGTGAACTTTTTCTCCGCCGGGAGGGAAACGCCGCAATACGACGGAATGTACGTGTGGCATCCGGGAAAAGGGAAACTGGTGCTGTGGCAGGTAAACCGGAAGGGAGAAGTGGCGGAGGGGGAGTTAACGTTGAACGGGCGCGAGATGGACCAGACCGTCCACGTGAGCCACCTCGATGGAACCGCGCACTTCCTGAAGGCGCACTACACGCGGCTGGGTGACGACTCGTTCCGGTTCAAGGCGTTTTTCCGGGTTTCGGAAAGCGACCCCTGGCAGGAGGCGCTGGAATTGGTGTACACGCGCGGGCCGAAACCGTAGCGTCGGGCGTCTGCTCTGAAAAAGAAACGGTCAAAAACAGAGTCCGCACCCGCCCAAGCCGCGGGCGCGGGATGACGGACCGTGCGGTCTGCGGCGCACAGCCGATTCCTTCGTGCTGCAAAGGACCTGCTTATTCCAGCTTGAAGCGGGCCAGGGCCCAAGCGGCATGTTCTGCGATCACCGGGTCCGTGGAGGTGGAAAGGCGCTGGAGCAGCGCCAAAACACGCGCGCGGTCCGCGGGTGCAAGTTTACCCGCGGTGTTGCCCAGCGCCACGCAGGCATTGCGCACCAATCCCTGAACTTTGGCACGCTTTACGGCGCTGCCGCGAAATATCTCCCGATATTCCTCTTCGTTGAGCGAAGCAAGCCATTCCAGCGGCGGCGCGAACAGATCGGTTGGCTCGCGGAAAGCTTCCAAGGGCGCCTGCGGCGCCCCGGTTTGCGGGTCGGAACTGCGAGGCTCGAATTTCGACGCTCGAAAATCGGCCAGAGCCCGCGGGGCGAACTCCGCCATCCCGGTGATGGGGGCTTTGCGATTGAACGGACACACGTCCTGGCAGATGTCGCAACCAAACACGTGAGCACCCACTGCGGGACGCAGGTCTTCGGGCACGGCGCCGCGGTGCTCGATGGTCAAATAGGAGATGCAGCGGCGCGCGTCCATCTGATAGGGAGCGATGAGCGCGCCGGTGGGACAGGCGTCAATGCAGAGCGAGCACTGGCCGCAGAGATCCGGCTGGGGCGAATCGCGCGGGCCCAGAGTCGGCGCGAGGTCCAGCGTGGTGACAATGACTGCCAGGAAGAGCCAGGAACCCAACTCCGGATGGATCAGGCAGGTATTTTTCCCCAGCCAGCCCAGCCCCGCGTATCTCGCGGCGATGCGTTCCGCCACGGGCCCGGTATCCACGTAGGCGAGCGCCTCGAAGGGTTCGGCAAATTCCGCGCGCAGGGTCACCACCAGGCGATTCAACTTGTCGCCGATGACGCGGTGGTAGTCATCGCCCCAGGCGTAGCGGGAAATCCAGCCGCGCGGCTCGGTGTCTTTCCCCGAGGACTGAGCCCCGAACCAATCGGTAGAGAGTGGCCGCCCGGTATTGTAGAGCAAAGCGCAGGCAATCAGGCTGCGCGCGCCTTGGAGGACGCTGGCAGGAGAGGCGCGCCGCGGATCCTCGAGATAGTGCATCTGGCCGGCATAGCCGCGCGCGAGCCATTCCGGGAAACGGGAGAGTTCGGGAAAATCGGCCGCCGGGGCAACGCCGCAAAGCGAGAAACCCAGCGAGAGCGCGTGCTGGACGGCGCGTTCGGTGGCGCGTGAAGGGAGCATGTGGCAATTCTACCCT
>Ga0335085_10004311_pt1 | contig 23725 bp, 19 predicted proteins | sample Lox_Sample_45_FD_206712 | JGI IMG/M metagenome (GOLD analysis project Ga0335085, IMG submission 206712) | Soil microbial communities from Loxahatchee National Wildlife Refuge, Florida, United States - Lox_Sample_4.5 | ecosystem: Environmental > Terrestrial > Soil > Wetlands | place: USA...
GGGAGCGAGGCCCGCGGGCGCGGCGGACGAGGCAGGGGCGGCAGCGGCGGTGCGGCAGATGTTCGATTCGATTGCGCCCCGTTATGACCTGCTGAATCATGTGCTCTCAGCCAACGTGGACCGTCTGTGGTGGCGCAGAGCGGCACGCAGGTTTGAGGCGGTTCTGGCGCGGCCTGAAGCGGCAATTCTGGATATTTGCTGCGGTACGGGCGATTTGACGATGGCGCTGCTCAAGCGGCGGCCGGACGGAGCGAGGCCGATTTTGGCGGGCGATTTTTCGCCTGCCATGTTGCGGCGCGGCGCGGAGAAGTTTGGGCAGAAGGATTTTGGTGGGTCGAGGGACCAAACTGTGAATGGTGCGCCGTATGCAGTGGCGATCGAAGCCGACGCGCTGCATCTGCCGTTGCGCGCGGTGTCGCTCGACCTGATTGTGACGGCGTTCGGCTTCAGGAATCTGGCGAATTATGAAGCGGGACTGAAGGAGTTTCATCGCGTGCTGAAGCCCGGCGGGCAGTTGGGAATCCTGGAGTTCAGCGAGCCGGGCGGTATGGTGGGGAAAGCGTATGCCGTCTATTTCCGGCGCGTGCTGCCTGCGATCGGCCGCATGATCTGCGGCAAGGATGGTCCGTACAATTATCTGCCCAGCTCGGTCGGCGATTTTCCGCCGCCGGGCATGATGGTGCAGATGATGGAGCGTTCAGGCCTTCGACAGTGCGCGTGGCAGCCGTACACATTTGGCATTGCGGGGTTGTATACCGCAACGAAGCTCGTAGTCTAAGAACCCGATGAACCCTGCTGTCTCCAATTCGCGCATGAACGAGTTTGCCGGGGCGGATTTCCCGGCGGAAAAGCAGCGTGCGGCGCGGCAATCGATGGCGGCCGCTGCAGTGATGACGCTGCTCAAGATCGCGGCGGGGCTGCTGTCGGGGTCGCTGGGTGTGCTTTCCGACGCGGCACATTCGGGGCTGGATCTGGTGGGCGCGGCGCTGACCTACTTTTCCGTTCATGTGAGCGACAAGCCGGCGGACGAGGATCACACCTACGGCCACGGAAAGATTGAAAATCTCTCCGCCTTCAGCGAGGCGGGGCTGATGGCACTGTCGTGCGCGTGGATTATCTGGGAAGCTGTGGAGCGAATTTTCTATCACCCGGTGGCGGTGCATCATTCGCTGTGGCCGGTGCTGGTGCTGGTGACTTCAATCGGCGTGGACATCTGGCGGTCGCGTCAGCTACGCGCGGTGGCCCTGCGCACCGGTTCGCCGGCGCTGGCGACGGATGCGTTTCATTTCGCCTCGGACATATGGGCGACGCTGGCGGTATTGGCTGGACTGGGCGCGGCGTGGCTGGGCGAGCGATTCCAGATTGCGGGTTTGCATTATGCAGATCCGCTGGCGGCGCTGGTGGTGTCGCTCATGATTCTTCGCATGACCGTGCGGCTTGGTCATGAAGCGATTGCGGCGCTGGTGGATGAGATTCCCGCGGAAACCCGCCGCCGGCTGGTGCGCGAAGTGGAGCGTGTGGATGGAGTGCTGGCCGTGGAACGGGCACGTGTACGGCGGGCAGGCGCCGGCTACTTTGCCGACGTTACGCTGGCGCTGCCGAGGCGATATACGTTTGAGCACACCAACGACCTGGTGGAGGCGGCGACCTCCGCGGTTCAACACGCGTTGCCCGGCGCCGACGTGGTGATCCACACAGTTCCGCGCGAGACCAAAGCGGAAAGCATCTTCGACCGCGTGCGCGCCGTGGCTGCGCGGAATAACGTTTCGGTGCACGAGCTCAGTATTCAGACGCATCATGGACGGCTGCAAGTGGAGTTGCACGTGGAGCTAGAAGAGAACTTGACTCTCCGGGAAGCGCACGGATTCGTCACCGCGCTTGAAGCTCAGATTCTGCGCAACGTCCCGGAGGTCGATTCGGTTTTGACGCACATCGAAAGCGAGCCGGCGACGATCGAACAGCCGGAGGAAGAACTTGTAGAAGACCGCAGGCTGGAGCAGGCGCTTCGCTCGGCCGCGGCGGCCTTTGCAGAGATCGCCGACGTGCATGCCATCACGGTGGGCCGGACCGGGGAACACATTTCGGTCACGTGCCACTGCACCTTGCCTGACGAACTTCCCATGAATCGCGTGCACGAAGTGATCACCGCGCTCGAAGACCGTTTCAAGCTGGAGTGCCCGGAGGTGTACCGGGTGACCATTCATCCCGAGCCGGTGACGGATAATACGCGATAGGGTTCCTTCCCGGCCCTGGACTGATTTCGCATGCGGATCACACTGCTTAACGCGGGCGCCTTCACAAGATTCTTCCGCATCGCCTCGCTGCTGATGGTGCTGGTGGCTGTTTGCCTGCTCTCGGCGATTCTTACAATGCATTTCGCCATTCATGGCGCCGAGGTCCAGGTGCCGGAGCTGAAAGGGATGACAACGGCGGACGCGCGGAGCGTTGCGGCCGGCCTCGGGCTCACGCTGGACGTGGACAATCGCTACTATTCGGCGGACGTGGCGGCGGGGCACATCCTGTCGCAATCGCCCGCGGCGGGAACCATTGTGCGGCGCGAGTGGCGCGTGCGCGTGTCTGAGAGCCTTGGAGCGCAGCGGGTGGACGTGCCCGACACGGTGGGCGCGAACGAACGTGTAGCCGAATTGGAATTGCGGCGCGCGGGACTGGAAGTGGGCGAGGTGGCGCACCTGCCCACCAGCACGGCTGCGGAGGGAACGGTGTTGGCGCAGGATCCGCCGCCCCACGCGCAGGGCATTGAGCAGCCCAGCGTGAGCCTGCTGGTGGCCGCGCCGGACGATGAAACGCCGGACGGATATGTGATGCCCGATCTGACCGGATTGCCGCTGGCGAGCGCGGAGGCCGCGCTGAACAAGGTCGGCATTAAGACGGCCGCTCCGAGTTTTATGAATGAAGCGGTGCCACCGGTGGGGAGCGGAGATGCGCCGATCAAGCTGCCGGTGAAGCCAGGCGATGTGGTGGCGCAATCACCGAGCGCGGGGACTCGCGTGGACCAAACAACGATGGTGAAGCTGACGGTGGCGAGATAACAGAACCAGAAGACAAGCGGGGCCGGGAGAAAAGAGAGTATGGGATTGAGCGAGGATCTGGAGAAGATTGCGCAGCAGGAGCGGGAGCTGCACTTGCCGCGGCTGGATGCGCAGGTGGCTTGGGAGCTTGGCTCAAAGATTCGAGCGATGGCGATGGAACGCGGGCTCACGCTGGTGATCGACGTGCGGCGATTCGGGCAGCCGCTGTTTTATGCGGCGCTCGACGGGACGACTCCCGACAATCCCGAATGGGTGCGCCGCAAGAGCAATGTGGTGGCGCGGTTCCATCGCAGCTCCTATGGCGTGGGAATGACGCAGAAGATGAAGGGGACGACCCTGTTCGAGCGGCAGGGGCTGCCGGTAGCGGACTACGCGGCGGATGGGGGATCGTTTCCGCTCCACGTGGAAGGGGCGGGAGTGGTGGGCAGCGTGACGGTTTCCGGGCTGCCGCAACGAGACGATCATAATCTCGTGGTCGAGGCGCTGTGCGCGATGTTGGGGAAGGATTTTGCGGCGCTGGAGCTGGAAGCGGAACAGGCGTAGAGACGTTTCGGCGATTTTGAGAGCGGATCAGGTCGTGTCGAATCCGGATTTGCCGGGCATGCCTCGAATTGAACGCTGAACTGGTTGCGCCGGCAAAAAAGCAACCGCAGATCCTTCGACTGCGCAGGTGCAAGAAACCGCACCTGCTTCGCTCAGGATGACAATCCCTTCTGTTTTCGGCTTTCCGGTATGTCGATTCAGACTACGGGTTCTTCTCGATCAGCGCGACAAAGAAGCCATCGGTGGGCAGAGCACCGGGCAACAGGTGGAGCGCGCCTTCGGGCGTGAGGCAACCGCGGAGCTGAACTGCGCCCGACGGGGTGAGGACTCCGGCAGTGGCGAGCGAGGCGATGCGCGGTTCGAGCGAGACTTGCCGCGCGTCGTCGTGCACGGCGAGCACGGCGGCGACGACCTGATCATTTTCTTCGGGCTCAAGCGAACAGGTGGAATAGACGACGCGGCCGCCGGGGCGAACTGCGCGCAGAGCGGCGGATAAGATCGCCCGCTGGCGATCGGCGTGACGCTGCAAATCGTCCGGGCGCAGGCGGTGACGAATCTCGGGATTGCGGCCGAGGGTTCCGGTACCGCTGCAAGGCACGTCGGCAAGGACAAGGTCGAAGGCGGAGTCTTCGTTGAGCGCGGTGGCGTCAGCGAGGCGGCATTCAATGCGGTCGCTGTATGCGGCGAGTCGCTCGCTGAGCTCGGCCAGTCGCGTCGGGCTCGATTCACAGGCCAGAATGTGCGCGTCCGGATTGCGCTCTGCAAGGATCAGAGTTTTTCCGCCGGGCGCGGCGCATGTATCTCCGATACTTCTTACTTTTTGGTCGAGATCAGTGGAACACGCCGCGAGTTCCGCGATAAGCTGCGATCCTTCATCCTGCAGGCGCACGCGGCCTTCGCGAAAGGCAGCGGTTGCTGTGATGTCGCCGGAAGCGACCGTGCGCGCGGCGGCGAGAATGGAAGCGGGATCGAGGATGATGCCGGCGTCGTTCAATTCTGTTTCGGCGGCCGAGCTTACGAGACGGATAGTTCGTAAAGGCTGGGCTTGGCCGTGGCGGCATATTGCGCGGGTGGCTTCGAGGCCGTAGAAGCGGGCCCAGCGCTCGACGAGCCATGCAGGATGAGCGTAGGCCAATGTAAGGTCGGCGGCGGTTCCCTCAGGGGCTAAAGCCCCTTCGATTATTTCTTCGCCTTCGGCACGGCTGAAGCCGTGCCCTGACACTTCGTGCTCATGCCGTCTGACTGCCGGCGGCTTGGAAGCCGCCGTTCCAGCCGGTCTGGAGACCGGCGCTACGACCGGTTTATTGGCGCGACTGGCGGCGTCGTGCCCTGACACCTGGTGCTCAAGCTGGCTGACTACCGGCGGCTTGGAAGCCGCCGTTCCAGCCGGTCTGGAGACCGGCGCTACGGCCGATTTGTCGGCGCGACGGGCGTCGTGCTCTTTCAAAGCCGACGCAGCCGGGTTGCTGTTTGCGGCGGCGAGTTTGCGGAGGACGGCGTTCACCAGGCCGGAGGCGAAGCGATGGCCGGACTGCTTGGTCAGCTCGACGCTTTCATCGATGGCGGCATGCACGGGGATGCGGTCGAGAAATCGCAGCTGAAATGCTCCCATGCGGAGAGCGATCGAGACTTCCGGATCGAGATTTTTTCTGGTTTTGGTGAGGAGTTTCAATTGGTCGTCCAGCAGGATCTGCCAGCGGAGCACGCCGAGCACGAGAGTTGTGGCGAGGTGGCGATCAGCGGGAGATAGCGCGTCGACGGCTTTCGAGCGCAGGAGGTCGTCTGCGTGAGCTTTGCCATGTTCGACGGCCAACAAAACGTTGAAGGCGGCTTTGCGTGCGGGCGAGATGCGGGGCAAGGCGGTCAACCGAGGCGCGCGTCCGCGTGCAGCGGATTCCCGCGCAGAAACTCATCGGCGGTCATGCGCTTCTTGCCCTCGAGCTGGACTTCGAGAAACTCGAGCCAGGTGTTCTCGGCGCATGCGGCCAAAAGGTGGTGGTTCTCCACAACAACCCAGCCAGGCTCGGCAAAGCCAAGGCCTTCGGCATAACTGCCGCGCGCGATGGACATGCGATGCACGATGAGCTTCTTGCCGTTGAGGGCGGTGAAGGCGCCGGGCCAGGGTTGAAATCCGCGCCAACGATTGTAGATTTCGTGCGCGGTACGCGCGGCAAAGTCGATGCGGCCGTCTTCACGATCGAGCAGAGGCGCGAAGGTCGCGGATTCGTGGCTCTGTGGTTGTGGTTGAATCGTGCCGTTGGCCAGTCCGGCAAGAGTCTCGACGACCAATGGAGCGCCGGCATGCGCGAGCAAAGGAAAAAGATCGACGGCGGTTTGGGTGGGGCCGATCTCGATGGTCTGCTGCAGCAAGATCGGGCCGGTATCGAGGCCTTCTTCGAGGAGCATCGTCGTGTTGCCTGTGTACGCGTCGCCCATGGCAATCGCCCACTGGATGGGCGCGGCACCGCGGTATTTGGGTAGCAGGGAGCCGTGCAGATTGACGCAACCGAGGCGCGGCAGCGCGAGCATCCACGGCGGAATGATGCGGCCATAGGCCACGACGACGATAGCGTCTGGGGCGATGGATTCGAGGTGGGCGCGAAATTCGGCGTTGCTGCGGATTTTTTCGGGCTGCGTGATGGGAAGGCCCGCAGCAAGGGCGGCCTGCTTGACGGCCGGAGCGGTGAGTTGCTGATCGCGGCCGGTGGGACGGTCGGGCTGCGAAACGACGAGAGCAATCTGGTGGTTTGCCGCGAGCAGAGCTTCAAGCGTGGGAACAGCGAACTCAGGCGTGCCGCAAAAGACGAGCTTGAGGCCGTTCGCCATGGCAGGCTTACCAGGTGCCTTCCTTTTGCATCTTGCGAATCTTGCGCAGACTCAGGCTACGCTTGAGCGCCGTCATGCGAAAGAGAAAGACGATGCCGTCGAGGTGATCGATTTCGTGTTGAAAGGCGCGGGCGAGAAGTTCGTCGCCGTCCATCTCAAACCATTTGCCATTCGCGTCCTGCGCGCGGATGCGGACTTTGGCGGCGCGGACGATTTTCTCGCGAATGTCGGGAAAGCTCAGGCAGCCTTCCTCCTCATACTGACGGCCTTCGCTCAGGATGATTTCGGGATTGATGAGCACGAGCTTTTGCTTGGGATCCTTGCCCATACTGAGGTCGATGACCGTGATGCGCTTGGAAACGCCGACCTGCGGCGCGGCGAGGCCGATGCCTTGCGAAGCGTAGGTAGTTTCGAACATGTCGGCGACCAGCTTGCGCAATTCCGCATTGAACTCGGTCACCGGTTCGCCGGGCTGCTCCAGCACCGGCTCGGGATATTTGACGATCGTAAGAATCATTGCCGCTGTTAAAAGCTCCGTATCTGTTCGATGTAACCGTCGAAATTTCGTTTCAGCTCCAGGAGCGAGTCGCCGCCGAATTTCTCTCGGGCCAGGTTGGCGAGGACGAGGGCAACCATGGCCTCAGCGGCGACGCCGGCGGCCGGAACCACGCAAATGTCACTGCGTTCGTAGCTTGCGCTGGTGGATTCGCGCGTGTCAAAGCGGACGGATTCGAGCGGCTGGCGGAGGGTGGAGATGGGCTTGAGATAGCCACGAACGACAATGTCTTCGCCGTTGGAGACGCCGCCCTCGATGCCGCCCGCGTTGTTGTGCGGTCGCGTGAAGCGGGTGGGCTTTCCAGGCGGATTCTCGCGGGCATAGTGGATAGGGTCGTGGACGCGCGAGCCGAAGGTGGCGGCAGCGGCGACTCCGCGGCCGATCTCGACCGCCTTCACGGCCTGCAGGCTCATGACGGCCCAGGCTAGCTGACCGTCGAGACGCTCATCCCAGTTGGCATAGGAACCGAGGCCTGCTGGAACTGCGTGGGCCACGACTTCGAAGATTCCGTTTACGGTGTCGCCGGCTTTGGAGGCTGCGTCTACTTCTTCTTTCATGCGCGCTTCAGTAGCCGGATCGGCGCAGGCGAGAACGACTTCTTCCTTCGCAGCGAGAGCGGCGATTTCGTCCCAGGACGGATCGCGGTCGAGCTCGATGCTGCCGACGCGAACTACGTGGCTTGCCACTTCAATGCCCAGGTTGCGCAGGAGCAGCTTGGCAAAGGCTCCGGCGGCGACGCGAGCAGCGGACTCACGGGCCGAGGCGCGTTCCAGCACGTAGCGTGCATCAGGGAAGTTGAATTTGAGCGCGCCGGCAAGGTCGGCGTGGCCCGGTCGTGGCGAAGCGACGGCGCGATGCTTGGCAGGGTCGCCGGTCTCGACGGGCAGCTTCTCCTGCCAGTTTTTCCAGTCGCGATTGATCAGTTGAATCGCGATGGGCGAGCCGATGGTCTTGCCGTGGCGCACGCCGGAGAGAATGTGGGCCTGATCGGTCTCAATCTTCATGCGGCCGCCGCGGCCATAGCCCTGCTGACGGCGCCAAAGCTCGTGATTGATGAAGTCGAGGTCGACTGGGATGCCGGCAGGAATCCCGGAGACCAGGGCGATCAGGGCTTCGCCGTGGGATTCACCGGCTGTGGAGAAGCGGATCATACAGATTCGATTGTAAATGCGCGCAGGCGTGCCGCCACATTTTCAAGAAGTCCCGCAGATCCTGGGGCGGGCGCAGCCAGAGGTCGGCCGCGGTGGGGCGGGATTGGCGGCGTACGAGTATGCCGAGCCCGTGCCCTTTGATGGCGTGAAACGCCGACTCGTCGGTCAGGTCGTCGCCGAGATAGGCTGCGGGTTGACGGTGAGGGCTGCGAGTCTCTTCAAGAATCGCGGTGACTGCACCGCCTTTGTCGCGGCCTGCACGCAGCTCAAGGCCGGCCTCGAATTCGAGCAAGTTGAGGCCGTCCATCTTGCTGGCCGGCTCGAACAATGCGCGCGTTCGCTTTTCGATGATTGCGGCGAGTGCAGGCGCGACTCCACGCCAATGCATGACGATCGCGTTGGGTTTTTCTTCAATCAAGCCGCCGGTTGCGTCGCGTCTGAGTTGCGCACTCACAGCGTCGAGCTCGGCGCGGACTGCGGGAGAAAGCTGCTCCACCTCGCGACGGCCATCAGGATGGAGCCGCTCCGCGCCGTGAAGGCCCCAGACCTCGGGTGCGGGTTCGACACCAAGCAGCGGCAAAATCTCTTGAGCGGGTCGGCCGCTGACAACAACCATGCGCGTTTTTTTCTGGCTTTGGATTTCGTTTAGAAGAACACGAACACCCGCCCAGGGTTCGGCTTTGAAGCGATCGACGCGGAAGGGCGCGAGGGTGCCATCATAGTCCAGCAGCAAAGAGGGCCGTACCGCGCCGGCAAAGCAGCGGAAGAAATCGTTCAGCTTCGCTTGCGCACGGTTGGTCAAACGAGACTCACTTTCCAGAGCTGGTTGCATAAATTCCCCAAGCCTGCTTAAAAACCCCCGACAGGGGCTAAAGCCCCGCCGTTTATGCGCCCTTTGCGGCACGACTGAAGTCGTGCCCTGATACAAAACCATTTATGCAACCGGTTGTAGGAGGCGTTTTCTGGGAGTTCGCTTTCATGCCAGCTTTTCGAATGGAATATCTGCTTCGCTGACGGCGGAGGGTGCTACGCGGTCGGGTGCGAGGACTTCAGCGGGTTCGAGCCGCATGTCGCGCAGATCGCCCAAAATGTTCGCCGCCCACATGTAGATGTTGTATTCCATCACCTGGCGCCGCATTCTCTGCATGCGCTCACGGCGCTCTTCGCGGCTCATCTCCAGCCCGGTGTGGATGGCCTCGGCGACACCGACGACGTCGTATGGATTGACGAGCAGTGCATCGCGCAGCTCAACGGCTGCGCCGGTGAACCTGCTCAGTACGAGGACGCCGTCATCATCGTCACGGGAGGCGACGAATTCCTTGGCGACGAGGTTCATTCCATCGTGGAGCGACGTGACGAGGCAAATGTCGGCGGCGCGATACCAATGGTTCACTTCCTTGTGATCGCATTGCCGCTCGATGAGTACGATGGGCTTCCAGTGGACGGTCTGGTAGAGGCCGTTGATACGGGCGACGGTCTCCTCAACGCGGCGGCGGAGATCCGCATAGCTGGGGATGTGCGTGCGGCTGGGAGCTGCGATCTGCACCATCGTAAGCCGTTCGCGGTGCCAGGGGTGATCTTCGAGGAGCTGACCAATCGCTTCAAGCCGCTCCACGATTCCCTTGGTGTAGTCGAGCCGGTCGACACCGACTGCCAAAGTTTCAGCGCGCACGCCGTAGTCGCTCAGCAGTTGCCTGCGGGCGGCATCGCGCTCTTCCTCCATGGTCTCGCCGTCCCAACTGGCTGCGGGCCGCATGGCGCCGTCGAACGCGACGCTGACCGGATAGGAGCGGATGGTGCTGGCGTGCCCATGACGGAGGACAGTCATGTGGTCGCGGTCAGTGCGCGCTTCCAGAGCGCGGTCCACCGTGGCCAGAAAATTATGGCAGTGGAGAGGGATGTGGAATCCGATCAGGTCGGCTCCGAGGAGCCCATCCAGCAATTCAGTCTGCCAGGGACAGATTCCGAATGCCTCGGGATTGGGCCAGGGGATATGCCAGAAGATCGCGACACGCGCATCGGGCCTCTCTTTTTTGATGAGGCGGGGCAGCAAAGCCAGATGATAGTCCTGCACAAAGACCACAGGGTCCGCGCTATCCCGCATTTCTTCAAGCAGCGCATCGGCAAAGCGCTGGTTCACGAGTTGATAGCACTCCCAATCTGCGGCGCGGAAGATGGGCCGGGTATGGGCAATGTGACAAAGCGGCCACAGCCCCTCGTTGGAGAAGCCTTCGTAGTAGCACGTCTGTTCCTGCTCCGAGAGCCACACCCTGCGCAAGGTGTAGCGAGGATCGTCGGGCGGGACGCGCAAACGGTCGAACGCATCCACGGCGGCTGCGTCAGCGTCGCCGGTGCCGCTGGCGACCCAAACACCGTCGCAAGCACGCAGGACTGGCTCAAGCGCGGTTACCAGACCGCTGGGCGGCACCACGCAGGTGATTTCTCGTCCCTGACGTACGTGCATGTACGGCTCGCGGTTTGAAACAACGAAGATTTTGCTGGAACCCGCCTGATTGCGGATGTGCACCGCCAGCCGCTCGGCGGTCCACAGGTTCGCGCCGGCTTCACGAAGGCGGGCTTCGGCGGCGGCGGCTGCACGAGCGGCTCTCAGGCTTGCAGCCATGGTTTCCACTTCGCGCGCCAGGGGTGAAAACATGCGGAGCGCCCCCAGCTCCGACTCGGCGGATTCCTGCGCATTTCCAGTGCGAAGAAGGCGGAGGCGCTCAACCGCTCGGGTCATGGGGCGAAGAAGGAACCAACGCACCATAAGGAACGTGATGCCCACAATCACAATGACAAACGCGACGATGCGCCAAAAGCTGCGCTGCCACAGGGCGATGTCTTCGGAACGGATATAGCTGGCGTCCACCACCAGGGCCATGGCGCCTTCCAACTGATTTCCGTTGTGGATCGGAAACGCCTGCTCGAGCCACTGCCATTGCCCCGCATGCCCGAACGCACCGGCCTCGACGCCTCGCTGAAGCGATTTCTCCACGACCCCCTGCCCCAACGCGGTCATGACGCCCTGTGGTCCGCTGCCGGCGAGAAGATTGCCATGGGCGTCGTAGATTGCTAATCCGAGGGCGCCGGTTCCATCCTTGAGGAGCTGGGCTAACCCGGGCAGACCGGACGAGTCGCCCATCTCGAGTGCATTGCGCACATCCGGCTGGATACTCATGGCCATCCACCGGGTGCGCCGGTCCAGATCCTCACGCAGGTTGTGCCGGTGGGCTAACACATCAAAATACGTGGAGGCGAGCGACACGAGTGTGACGCTTGCGATCAGAGCAAGGATCAACCGCACGCGAAAAAGGTGCATCGAAGCCTCCGTATATCTATTTAGATGCGCTTGACGGCGAACGCGCAGTCGACGCCAGGATCGTAAAAGTGCGGCAGTTCAACTATCTGTTGAGAGGAAAGCTACTTAGGCTCAGCAAGCGCCGTCAGAACGCCACCTTATTCTGATTCGTCGGGGGCGGAGAGCACGTTCGACGCGAAAGAGTCATTTCTTCTTTCGATGCTCCGCTTGAAGCGGTTTGCGACGGCCCCGTCAAGGGCTTTGGGGAACGCGGCAAGCCGCACCGCTTTCATACTTACCTATTCTATGCGCTATCCTGTCCTCTGAAGCGCACAAGTCTTTCCTTCTTAATACTCGCAGCCAATGGCGATCATCTCAATCGACCGAACCGCAAAACAAATCGTGCTCGCGGTGCAGGAATACTCCCTGTTCGCGTGGCGGGCATTGCTCAATCTTTTTCGCCCCCCGATTTACTGGACCGACTTTCTCATCCAATCGGACATTATCGGCGTCGGGTCGCTGCCTATCGTGATTCTCTCCGGCTTTTTTACCGGCGGCGTACTTGCTCTGCAGTCCGCAGCCACACTGGAGGAGTTTGGCGCCACGGCGGTCACGGGCCAGTTCGTCAGCCTCACCATGATTCGCGAACTGGGCGCGGTGCTCACGGGGATTATGGTGGCCGGCCGGAACGCATCCTCCATGGCCAGCGAGTTGGGCTCGATGGTGGTGACCGAGCAAATCGATGCGATGCGCGCCCTCGGCGTGGACCCCTTGCGCAAGCTTGCGACGCCGCGAATCTTTGCCAGCATCGCCATGCTGCTGCTGCTGACGATCGTGGCTGACGCCTTCGGCATTCTGGGCGGCGACGCGGTGACGGTGCTTCTGAACCATCAAAACGGAACGCAGTACCTCAACTCGGCCTACGAGCATCTTCGCTATCCCGACATTATTCAAGGCCTGGTGAAGCCCTTGTTCTTTGGCTATATCCTGAGCTCGATCGGATGCTTCTACGGAATGAGAACGACGGGCGGGACCGAGGGCGTTGGCCGCTCCACGATTTCGGCAGTCGTTACGTCATCCGTACTGATCATTGCCGTAGACTTTCTGATCACGCATGTGTTGCTCTCCATTTTCCCCACATGAGCCAAACTTCCGCGCCTGCGCCTCAATCTTCCGCACCGGGGCAGGATGCCGGCCCGGTCGTCAGCCTGCGTGGCGTTTCTGCCGGCTTCGACGGACCGCCGGTGCTTGAGGACATCAGCTTTTCCGTTGCTCCCGCCGAGACTCGCGTTCTGCTTGGGCCAGCCGGCGTGGGCAAGAGCGTTCTGCTCAAACTGATCATCGGGCTGATTCGCCCGCTGGAAGGTTCGATCCAACTCTTTGGCGAAGATATCTCCCACTTGTCAGAGGAACGTCTTTTCCCCTTGCGCGCGCGAGCCGGAATGGTCTTCCAGGAAGGCGCACTCTTCGACTCGCTCACGGTGCGGGATAACGTCGCCTACCAGCTGATCCAGGAACGCGTGCCCGATGACGAAATCGACAGCCGCGTCCACGAGGCGCTTCGTTTTGTCGGGCTGGAAGAAACTTTTGCGCTGTATCCGGCCAGCCTTTCCGGAGGCATGAGGCGGCGCGTGGCCATCGCCCGCGCGCTTATCCACGATCCGGAGCTGATTCTCTACGACTCGCCCACCGGAGGCCTGGATCCGGTCACATCCACCACCATCATCGAACTCATTGTGAAGCAGCGCGACGTACACGGAACCCCGTCCTTGATGGTCACGCACCGGCTTCAGGATGCATTCACGATGTGCAACCATCGCTTCGACGCGGAACAGAATCGGATGGTCCCGCTTCCCGAAGGACAAGTCAACCTCAATACGACTTTCCTGATGCTCGAAAACGGCCGCCTGATCCTCGATGGATCGCTCCACGAACTTCTCCACTCGGATAACAAGGCGGTTCGCGAGTTTATAGAGTAGGGTGACTGGTTGGTTGGAGCGAAGGCCGATCCTGCCGATTTTCATTTTTCCCGCTACAATTTGAGGCGTGACCGCGAGTCTTTTCGATCTGTACAAGATCGGTGTGGGCCCATCCAGTTCGCATACGATGGGGCCGATGCGCGCAGCTTGCCGCTTCGCGCGCGATCTTGAACCCGCAGGTCTGCTCGACCGAGTGGCGCGCGTGCAGGTGGATCTGTATGGCTCGCTGGCGCTGACAGGCCTGGGCCACGGAACCGATCGCGCGATTCTTCTCGGGCTCGCCGGCAATGAACCGGCTTCCATCGATCCCGCCGCAATTGAATCAACGGTGGCTGCGATTCGCGCCTCCCGCCGCATGGAGCTTGCGGGCAAGCGAGGGCTCGCATTCGATGAGGCCAGTGACGTGGTCTTCCATCGCGACCAGATGTTTCCGCCCAACGCGCAGACGCGGCACCCGAACGGAGTGCGTTTTACCGCATTCGATGGCGATGGCTCGGTTCTGGTCGAGCGCACGTTCTTTTCCATTGGCGGGGGATTCATCGTCGAAGACGGAGCGGCAGGCAAGCCAGCGGATGAGTCTGATGTTCGCCTGCCCTATCCGTTCCATAGCGCTGCCGAGCTGATTGAAACTGCCGATGCGCATTCGCTCTCGATCGACCGGGTGATGCTGGCCAACGAGTGCGAGCGATTGCGGGCTGCCAATCCGGACGATTCAATGGCGCAACTTGAAAATCGCGTCCGTTCCGGCATTGAAGCAATATGGCAGATCATGCAGGAGTGCGCCGAGCGCGGGATGGCCACGGAAGGCATTCTGCCGGGTGGCCTGAATGTTCGGCGCCGCGCGCACCGCCTGGCGGAGCGGCTTCGCGCGCGCGAGGCAAGTGGACAACAGGGCGATCCGCTGGCGCCACTTGATTGGGTAACGGTCTATGCGATGGCGGTGAACGAGGAGAACGCAGCCGGCGGACGCGTGGTGACTGCGCCGACGAACGGAGCCGCGGGCGTGATTCCGGCGGTGGCACTCTACTATCGCCGCTTTGTTCCCGGGTCGGACGACGAGGGCATCGTTCGCTTCTTTCTCGCTTCGGCGGCGATTGGAGTTCTCTACAAGGAGAACGCGTCGATCAGCGGCGCAGAGGTTGGGTGCCAGGGCGAAGTAGGTGTGGCGTGCTCCATGGCGGCAGCGGGCCTGACATCAGCCCTCGGCGGCAACGATGGCCAGATTGAGCACGCTGCTGAAATCGCGATGGAGCACAACCTGGGCATGACCTGCGACCCCATTGGAGGGCTGGTGCAGATTCCCTGCATTGAGCGCAACGCCATGGGCGCGGCGAAGGCCGTGCAGGCTTCGCGCCTGGCTCTGAACGAGTCAGGTGCGCACAAGGTCTCACTCGATCAGGTGATTCGCACCATGTATCTCACAGGGCTCGATATGCAATCGCGCTACAAGGAAACCAGCCTCGCGGGGCTTGCGTTGAATGTGATTGAGTGTTGAGCGCAACAGCGAAGATCTGCGCGCGTCGTGTATTTCAATCTAAGTCCGCGATCATCGAATGCGATCCGAACCTCTGGACTTTTCTTCCGCGCGATTCGAAATTCGAGTTCAATTTCTCTCTGGACCTCGATTCGCGACGAAAGCGGTGTTGATCTTTTTTTCACTTGGATGTCGTTTTTTTCTTGACATCGATGCTGCGCGATTCTATACATTCTTCAACTGCAGTTTCTAATTGCAGAATCGATGCAACCCATCGAAAAGGGAGAATAGGAAAATGGCAACCAAGAAAGCAGCCAAGAAGCCAGCGAAGAAAGCCAAGAAGACCGCCAAGAAGGCCGCGAAGAAAAAGTAACGGTCTGAACAACCCAAAAGGCAACACTCTAGGGGGACGCTCAAAGCGTTCCCCTTAGTGTTTTGGGCGGAGAAAAAATCCGCGCGCCGCGAAACGACGAGTTCTCGCAAAGCCAAATCGCTGAAACCCGCTCTGGGCGCGGCGATGGGGCCTATTCGAGAATAGAGCGATTTTGGATCACCGGACGGTAACGCCGTAGACTCGAGAAGAAGAGAGGACCTGCACGATGACGCGCCGCCGCTGGATTGCCGAGCATTGGGACGAAGCAACTGCCACGATCGCGGGCGCGCAGGCGGAACATTTAGCACGCGTGCTGCGCGCAGAACCGGGAATGGAAGCGGACGTTGTGGCGGGCGGTCGCGTCTTTCATGCCGAGGTGGCGGCGGTCGCCCTGGACGGAGAAACAAGCCAAGTTCGCTTTAACCTTGTTGCCGAACTCGATGCCGATCCTGCGTTGCCGGTTACTTTGGTGATGGCCGTCTATAAGTTCGATCGGATGGAGTGGGCCATCGAAAAAGCCACCGAACTCGGTGTCGCGGCGATCGCGCCGGTGATTGCGCGCAGGACGGAGAAGCATCTTGCTCATGCATCGAAGAAGCGCGCAGAGCGCTGGCGGCGCATTGCGCACGAAGCCTCGCAACAGGCGCGCCGTTCCGATGTTCCTGTGATTCACGAGCCTGTTGACTTGGCGGATCGCGTGCGCGCCGCGGCTGTGGCTACGCGCATCGTGCTTGCCGAGCAGGAGCGGACTACAACGCTGCGGAAGGCGATCGACGAAGCTATTGACGCGGCGAAAGAGCAGATGCCGGCAATTGAAGTCGCCATTGGCCCTGAAGGAGGATGGGCTCCTGCTGAGGAAGCTCTCTTCGACGACAATGGTTGGCGCGCCGCGTCGCTGGGTCCGCGCATCCTGCGCGCAGAGACGGCAGCGATTGCCGCGCTGGCGGTGATCGCGTCGTGCCTGGAGTGATGCCACCGGATGACGCAAAAGCTTGAGCACGCGATTTGCGATTCATTGTGGAAAAGCGGGCATGAATCCAGAGCGCTCGGATTTATAGATGCGCGAAGCGCAACAACAAGCCAGCGAGGACAGCGCCGGCAAGCTCACCAACGATGGGAATCCACGCGTAGCTCCAATTGGAGCCACCCTTGCCCGGAATCGGCAGCAGCGCATGAACGATGCGAGGTCCGAGATCGCGTGCGGGGTTGATGGCATAACCGGTGGTGCCACCGAGCGAAAGACCGATGCCCCACACCAGACTTCCGACGAGCCATGGACCCAGGCCCGCTGCGGGTCCGTTCATGGCCACGCCGTGCGAGAAGATGGCAGCCGCAATCACGACGAGCACTGCAGTGCCCAGCATCTCGCTGAAGATGTTTGCGAGAGGGCTGCGCACAGCGGGACTGGTTGCGAAGACAGTGAGCTTGACCATCGGGTCGGGTGTAAGGCTCCAATGTGGTGCGTAGTGGAGGGCGACCAATACGGCGCCGCCCATCGCACCGAGGAGCTGCGCGGACCAATAGACGGGGAGTTGCGTGTAGTCACCGGTGATGACGGCGGAAGCAAGAGTGATGGCTGGATTCAGGTTTGCCGCGCCACTGCCAAAGGCCTGCGCGACCAGCACGCCGCACAAGACGGCGAAGGCCCACCCGGTGGTGATCACCATCCAGCCTGAGTCTGCAGCGTATGACTTGCGCAGCAAGACGGCAGCGTTGACGCCGTTGCCGAAGAGAATGAGAACCAGCGTGCCCATGAACTCGCCAAACCAGATGGAGTGCATCAAATCTCCCTTTTTGGATCTTCCTTATTGGGCCGTCCTGCCCAGATGCGAGAGGCCGTCCTTTGATTAACGAGATAGGGCCATGCTCGCAATGCAATTTGAGGAACCCAAGCATTGTCCACTGCCGGAGGCATTCTCGCCAAGTCTGAAAACCGCGGGCAAGCCAGCCAAAGGCCCGCGCATGGAATCTAAGATGAAGACAGCGAGTCATCGTCTTGCGGAGTGATGAAACCATGGCGAGCGGCATTTTTGTGGGATTGTCGACGATTGACGTGGTGTACGGCGTCGACGAGTTTCCGGCGGCGAATACGAAGGTGGGGGCGCGCAGCCAGGAGGTGTTCGTTGGCGGCCCGGCCACAAATGCGGCGGTCACGTTCTCCCAGCTGGGCGGTGAGCCAGCGCTGGTAACAGCCGTGGGGCGAAACACCCTGGCTGCCGTGATCAGGGAGGAACTCAAGCAGCGCAAGGTTCAGCTGGTCGATTTGAATCCAGAATTTGAAGGCGTACCTGCATTGTCGTCGGTGACTGTGGATCGCCAGGGCAACCGGAACGTGGTTTCGGCGAATGCGGCTCGGATCACGATTCCGCCGGCGAAGGTGGATGCGAGTCTCCTTGAGAATGCACGCGTGGTGATGGTCGACGGCCATTTCATGGAGGCATGCCAGGCGTGGGCCGGCGCAGCGAAGGCTCGCGGCAAGCAGGTGGTTCTGGACGGAGGAAGCTGGAAGGATGGAACGGACGAGCTTCTCAAAAGCGTTCATACTGCAATCTGTTCCGCGGACTTTCTACCTCCGGGTTGCGCCTCTCGCGACAAAGTGATCGCATTTTTGAAAAGCAAGGGAGTGGCGAACATCGCCATCACGGACGGAGCCGAGTCGATCGACTTTGCTTCAGGCCAATCTTCGGGAACCATTGGCGTACCCCAGGTTGAAGTTGTTGACACGATGGGCGCAGGCGACATCTTTCACGGCGCCTACTGCTTCTTCGCGTCCACCGGAAGGGGATTCATCGAGTCGCTCGCCGAGGCGACGAACATCGCATCCGAATCCTGCCGGTATGCAGGCACGCGGGAATGGATGAAGCACCTCGCTGCCGAGCATTCCTGATCGAGCCCGTTTGAAATCGACATAGAACTGACGAAGCCGCGGCGCGCAGCGGCGGTACCATGAATGTCGTTAGGGAAAGCAAATGGGAGGACCGGCGCATGCAAGCGAACTTTACCAGGATGATTTGCATCATCGGCGCATGGGCCGTCCTGACGGGGGCATCAGCCATGGGACAGCAGGCGCGCCACTGGGCGATCGTGGTGCACGGCGGAGCGGGCGACATCAACCGCGCGGCGCTCGGCCCGGAACGCGACCGAGCGTATCGGGAAGCGCTGAGCCAGGCAGTGAAGGCAGGAGCCGCGGTGCTCGATCGTGGAGGCTCGTCGCTCGATGCGGTTGAGGCTGCGGTCCGCGTGATGGAAGACGATCCGCACTTTAACGCGGGTCGCGGAGCGGTGTTTACCGCAGCTGGCAAAACAGAGCTCGATGCGGCCATCATGGATGGCGCAACGCTCCGCGCCGGGGCAGTGGCAGACGTGACGCACACCCGCAACCCGATCACTCTGGCGCGTGCGGTGATGGAAAAGACGCCATACGTACTTCTGGTGGGTCCGGGCGCCGATTCTTTCTCTCTCCAGGCCGGCATGGAGCAGGAAGGCGCCGCCTATTTCTTCACTGAGAGCCGCTGGCAGTCGCTGGTGAAAAAACTCCAGAAAGAAGGCAAGCCGATTCCTCCGCGACCAGCGGGCGCGCCGACCGCAGAGCAAGCTGTGCCGCTGGCACAGTGGCAAGAGCCCGCAGACTTGCGCCGCTTTGGCACGGTGGGCGTTGTGGCGCTCGATCGCCAGGGCAATGTTGCCGTGGGGACATCGACGGGCGGCCTGCAGGGCAAGATGCCGGGGCGCGTGGGTGATTCACCGCTGATCGGCGCCGGAACGTATGCGTCCAATCAATCCTGCGCGGTCTCAGGGACGGGCGTGGGGGAGTTTTTCATTCGCTATACGGTCGCGCGTTCGATTTGCGCGCTGGTTGAATTGAAGGGCCTCACGCTGCAACAAGCCGCGGATGAAGTCATCCACAAAGAGCTTGGGCCGATTCACGGCGACGGAGGTGTGATCGCGATTGCTCCCGATGGGCAGTTGGCCTGGAGCTTCAATACAGCGGGAATGTTCCGCGCACGGCAGGTGGAAGGCGGGCAGATTGAGGTTCACATTTACAACGATGAGCCGTGAGTCGGCTGAGCAGCGATGAAGCTGCGAATTGGCATACAGGTCTCGAATACACTTTTCCCATGGCGCTCGAATTCACAACTTCCTACATCGAAGACGCGCTCGCGGTCTTCCGCTACTACAAGCGCCTGGCCGAGCGCGCCATGGAGCAGGTGACGGACGAGCAGCTTTTTGCTGCGATCGATAAGGAAGCCAACTCGATCGCAGTCATTGTGAAACACATGGCGGGAAACATGCGCTCGCGCTGGACCGACTTTCTGACGACGGACGGCGAGAAGCCACACCGCGACCGTGACTCGGAGTTTGTTGAGCCCCCTGCGACGCGGAAAGAACTGATGGCTGCGTGGGAAGACGGATGGAATCGCGTCTTCACTGCCATTGAGCCGCTGACCGATGCCGATCTTGGCCGCACCGTTACGATTCGCGGCGAGGCACACTCTGTGATGCAGGCCATCAACCGCCAGTTGGCGCACTATCCCCATCACGTAGGGCAGATTGTGCTGCTGGCGAAGCATTTCGCCTGCGACCACTGGCAGTCGCTCAGCGTGCCGCGCAACAAGTCGGCAGAGTTCAATCGCAGAGTGGCGGCGGGAGAAGCCAGCCAGCGCTGAAGGCAGTGATCAGTGGTCAGTTTTCAGTGCTTGGCGAGTCTGATTTCTGTGGTATGGGTCAACTGCTTCTTGGCGATCTGTTTTGGCTCGGTCACACTCTGTAGAATGTTGCGCATGGAGACAATCCAATACAACCTGCCGCAAAGCCGCATTCCGCAGGCCTGGTACAACATCCTTCCCGATCTGCCCAAGCCTCTGGCGCCGCCGCTGCACCCGGGAACTTTGCAGCCTATTGGTCCTGAGGATCTGGCGCCGCTGTTTCCCATGGGTCTGATCATGCAGGAGGTCAGCGCCGAACGGGAGATCGAGATTCCCGAAGAGGTGCGGCAGATTTACGCGCAGTGGCGGCCCTCGCCGCTGATGAGGGCGCGGCGACTGGAAAAAGCACTCGATACGCCGGCGCGCATTTACTTCAAATATGAAGGCGTAAGCCCGGCCGGCTCGCACAAGCTGAATACGGCGGTCCCGCAGGCTTACTACAACAAGCGCGAGGGCGTTCAGAACCTCGCCACGGAGACGGGCGCCGGACAATGGGGTTCCGCGTTATCGATGGCGTGCGCTTTTCTTGGCTTGCACTGCAAAGTTTTCATGGTGCGCGTGAGCTACGATCAGAAGCCTTACCGCCGCGCACTGATTGAAGCCTTCGGGGCTTCGGTCATCGCCAGCCCCAGCAACGAGACTGAATCGGGCCGCGCCATCCTCGCCAAGCATCCTGACTCCAACGGCTCGCTTGGCATCGCGATTTCGGAAGCTGTAGAAGTCGCCGCGAAAGATCCGCAGACCAAGTACGCATTGGGCAGCGTGTTGAATCATGTCCTACTGCACCAGACCGTGATCGGCCAGGAAGCGATTGAGCAGATGGCGATGGCCGGGGACGAGCCCGATGTGATCATCGGCTGCACGGGCGGCGGATCGAATTTCGCCGGACTGGTGATGCCGTTCCTGGGACGCAAGCTCAAAGGCAAATGCAACGCGCGCATCGTGGCTGTGGAACCAGCCGCCTGCCCAAGCCTAACCAAAGGACGATTCGCATACGACTTCGGCGACACGGGCCACCTGACTCCACTGGTCAAGATGCATACGCTGGGCAGCACGTTTATGCCCCCGGGGATCCACGCCGGCGGGTTGCGCTATCACGGCATGGCGCCGCTGGTCTCGCACGTGATTGATTTGGGCCTTGCCGAGGCCACCACGGTGCAGCAGCTTGACGCCTTCGCCGCTGGGGTCCGGTTCGCCCGAGCGGAGGGCATTGTGCCCGCGCCAGAGGCCAATCACGCTATTGCGGAGGCTATTCGCCAGGCTCTGGAAGCCAAGGCAGAGGGCAAGCCGCGCACCATTCTCTTCAACCTCAGCGGGCATGGTCATTTCGATATGCAGTCCTATATCGCCTATCAGGCAGGTAAACTAGAGAATTACGAGTATCCGGAGGAAGAGATCGCGATGGCGCTGGCGGGGCTGCCCGCAGTTCCGTGAGCGGCTCCGTAGGTTGCGGGGACCGTTTTTTGCCCGGGCCAACGGCGCCACATTCGGTCGAGACCTATCCGTTCCGCTTGTCTAAGCGTCAAAGGACGTTGAAGATAGCAAAGACAGGCAATCGAAAAAGGCAATAAACCCAGGAGGGTGTGATTCGGATGAAGATTTGGATGAAGGGCGCGTTCGTAGTGGCTGCGGCGATTTTTTTGTGCGGCGCAGTGGCCCAGGCGCAGACCGATGTGGCGTTGAGCGGGTATGGGACATTCACGAGCAGCACGACCGGCTCCGGCACCAAGCAAACGCCAACAAACTCCGAAGGTGGGCTATTTGAATGGCGCCATATTGCAAATCCCCTGGTTGGGTACGAGTTTGAGGTCACATTTAACCCTGCGAATCAGGCATATATTGCCACCAACGCCACTCTGCCGAACTGCTTTCCCACCGGACCCACGGGAACGCCGCCAGCTTGCCAACCGCAGAAGCTCTCGGGCAAGGCGACGCAATTTGGCGGGACCTGGATATTCTCGAAGAAGATAGGGAACGTGAGACCGTTTGTTTTGGGCGGCGCGGGCTTTGTCATCACTGTGCCCGGATCAAGCCCATACTCGGTGACCACGGTCATGAGGCCGGACTTTATCTATGGTGGCGGCGTGGATTGGAGTTTTCTGCCGCATCTCGGTCTTCGGCTGCAAGTCCGCGGCAATATGTCGAAGGCGCCGGACCTGTCCAATCTGTTCAACTCAACGACCAAATATACCCAGGTCTATGAGCCGATGGGCGGCGTCTTCTACCGTTTTTGACAATGATTTTTGAGCGCGCGATGGGCTCATCGGCGAGCTTGAGCGCAGCAGTTGGCACTGTGTTACCGTTTCATTACGGTGTCTCCGTGCAAGCGTTAGCAGCCGCGTCCGGTACAAAGCCGGGCCGGTGAACTCAAGCGATTGCGACCGGCGAACATCGGGGACGGCGGACATAAGCACAGGAATGCAGCAGCCGGAATCGACCTCATCGACGTTCGCTTCAGCGCTCACAGCGAGTCCGGCGCCAGAATCCGGGACGTCTTCGCAATCCGCCTCCGTTTCGGAAGCCGATTCGCATGGTAAAGGGGACCCGCCGCACCGGGTCCCACGCTGGCTCGAGCGCGTGGAGTTGTTCCTGCGCGTCATGTTGCGCATGTACATAGGACTGGCAATTTGTTACGCGCCATGGTCACACAACTTCTGGGATCAGAATCCGATTTTTCTGCAGTCCACCGCATTGACAGATTTTGTCAGGATGGGTGCCGTGCGCGGCATCGTTTCCGGGCTCGGTCTGTTGAATCTATGGTTTGCATTTCAAGACGCCGTTCGACGTCGTGATGGTTGAGTGATGAAAGACAGAGAACAGGGATCAGAGAAAAGAGATCAAAAAGCCGGGAATCTGAACAATCCCGGCGCAGCTTCTGAAAGCGCTGCGACGGAAGTGCCTCCTCCGGCCGTCATTCCCGGCAATGGCGCGCCGCCGCCCCTGGAGCGCGCGCCGCTCGCCTACGAGAACCTGGCATTCCTGAACAGCGCCGACGGACGCCTCATACGGATTGTGTCGGAGTTTCAAGAGCCGCTGGCGCGTTTCCGCCGCGAGCAGATTCAGGATACTGTGGTGTTTTTTGGGTCGGCGCGCTTTCGCGGGCGCGAAGAAGCCGATCATGCCCTGGAACTGCTCGATAACACCGGTTCCACGCAACCCGCTCCCAGCGAAGAGCAGCCCGCCAAGCCCGTGGAGATCGCGACCGGCACAGCAACTGATTTGCAGCGCAAGCGGGCGGTGGCGGCGGTGGAAATGGCCAGGTACTACGAAGATGCGAGGCGCCTGGCGCAACTCCTTACGCAATGGGCCAAGACCATTCCTTCGCGCAAGCGCCGCTTTGTCGTTACATCGGGCGGCGGTCCGGGAATTATGGAGGCGGCCAACCGCGGCGCGTACGAAGCCGGGGGCAAGACGATCGGCATGAACATTCTTTTGCCGTTCGAGCAGCTGCCGAACCCGTATATCACCCCGTCGCTGAATTTCGAGTTCCACTACTTCTTCATGCGCAAGCTTTGGTTCGCTTACCTGGCCAAGGCTCTGGTGGTTTTTCCCGGAGGATTTGGGACGCTCGATGAAATGTTCGAGATTCTCACGCTGGCCCAGACCCAGAAGCTGGCCAAGAAGATCACCGTGGTGATCTATGGGCCGGAATATTGGAAGAGAGTTTTCAACCTCGAGACATTAGTGGATACGGGAGCGATTTCTCCCAAGGATCTGGATCTCTTCAAGTTCGCGGATTCACCCGAGGAAGCCTTCGAAATGCTGCGCC